>Ga0335084_10000003_pt1 | contig 116354 bp, 100 predicted proteins | sample Lox_Sample_44_FD_206721 | JGI IMG/M metagenome (GOLD analysis project Ga0335084, IMG submission 206721) | Soil microbial communities from Loxahatchee National Wildlife Refuge, Florida, United States - Lox_Sample_4.4 | ecosystem: Environmental > Terrestrial > Soil > Wetlands | place: USA...
TCCTAATCACCGTCCCTGTCTAAAACAATATGTCTTCAAAATGTCTTATTACTTTCCTGAATACCACAGCACAAACTGAACGTTCTGACTCCCCCCTCGAGTCCGCCTCCGCTGTTTTACACTGCTCTTATCCCTCATTTTTGCGACGGAAAGTAGCTAGCGGCCGACGTCCGCCCTAAATCTCCATCACTTCCTTTTCTTTTCCCTTGCTCATTTCTTCCATCTTCTTGATTTCATCGTCGGTCAGCTTCTGGATTTCATCCATCGCCCGCTTCTCGTCGTCTTCGGCGATCTTCTTTTCCTTGGTGGCTTTCTTGATGGCATCGTTGCCGTCGCGGCGGATGTTACGGACCGCGGTGCGGTGTTCCTCGAGCACCTTGTGCAGATGTTTGACCATGTCTTTGCGGCGCTCTTCGGTGAGCGGCGGCACCGGCACGCGGATAATCTTGCCGTCGTTCATGGGATTCAGGCCCAGATCGGCACTGCGTATGCTCTTCTCGATGGCGGCCAGCGAGCTAGGATCGAAGGGCTGCACGGTAATCAGTTGCGGCTCGGGCGCGTGCACCTGGGCAATCTGGTTCAGTGGCATCATTGAACCGTAGTAGTCCACGCTGACCGCGTCCAGCATGTGCACCGAGGCGCGCCCGGTTCGGGTCGCGGCCATCGCCTTGCGAAAATCTTCCACTGCTTTGTCCATCCGCGTCTTCAGTTGAATGCGGATATCTCTAAGCGGACCAGCATCGGCCATGATCAACTCCACTCTTTCAAAGTCAAAACGTCGAATTATAAACCTTCCAACCAGAAATCAAGAGCGTCGATGACCGCGGGTAGCGGCTCAGCTTGAAATTCTGGTGGTCTGCCAGGGCGATTTTGGGCTGGAGCAGCGCTAAGCGTTGCCATCAGGGCGACGCAGAGCATGCGGCTTCAGACGCTGAGGTACTGCAGGGGCTGAAGCCCGCTGCAAGAGACGGTCGCGCTATGCAGGCCTGAAGGCCTGCTCCACTGTTGCCGATGACGTCGTGCGGGCCTTTCAAACTGAGCCACTACGTAACCGCGAATTACTGGCGCCGGGGAGGAAACTCGAACAGATCCCTCCACTTCGCTCGTTGCGCTTCGCTCGGTCGGGAGGATAGCGCGAGCGCGGTTTTTACGCGCTTACCAGCGATCCGATTTTCTCACCGATGACGACCTTGCGAATATTCCCACGCTGGTTGAGATTGAAAATGATGATGGGAAGGTTATTGTCCTTACACAGGGAAATGGCGGTGGAATCCATCACTTTGAGCCCCTGTTTCAGCACTTCCATGTAACTGATTTCGGTAAATTTCCTGGCGTCTTTCACCAGCATGGGGTCGGCATCGTAAATGCCATCCACCTTGGTGGCTTTGAGAATGACGTCTGCCTTGATTTCCATGGCACGCAGGGAGGCAGCTGTGTCGGTGGAGAAATAAGGGTTACCGGTGCCGCCGGCAAAGATTACGACTCGGCCCTTTTCCATGTGGCGGATGGCACGGCGGCGGATAAAAGGCTCAGCCACCTGGTTCATCTCGATCGCGGACTGCACCCGGGTATGGATATTCTGCTTTTCAAGGGCGTCCTGCAGGGCCAGCGCGTTGATCACCGTGGCCAGCATGCCCATGTGGTCGGCGGAGACGCGGTCCATCTCACGCGCCTGCTGAGCCACGCCACGGAAAAAATTTCCCCCACCCACTACGATGGCAATCTGGATATTGAGGGAGTGCACATCGGCCAGTTCGGCGGCAATCTCATGGATGCGTAAGGGGTCCACGCCGAAGCCCTGGTTCGCAGCCAGGGCCTCGCCGGAGAGTTTGAGCAATATGCGCTTGAATACCGGAGTTGGCATGGTGGTTTGTAGCGCCGGCGTCCCGCCGGCTGTCCCAAGGGCGTCTCGCCCTCGGCTGGTGCATGCTGCAAGCCCGACAACCACTCAAGGCCTTACTTCACAACCGGGGCGGAGGCCTCGCCGCCATCCTCCGGATTGGAGGTCGTAAACGCGACCGTCGCTCCCGCCTCGCCCACCTTGAAGCGCGCGAAGCGGCGCACCGCGATATTCTCGCCCAGCTTGCCAACTTTAGCAGCCACCAACTGGCCGATACTGACTGTCTGGTCGCGGATAAAAGGCTGCTCCAGCAAGCAGACTTCTTCGTAGAACTTGCTCATCTTGCCTTCCACGATCTTTTCCACCACCTGGGGCGGCTTGCCGGTCGCCGCAGCCTGAGCGCGGCAAATGTCCTTCTCGCGCTCATAAGCCTCCGGGGTGACATCTTCCTTGCGCACGAATTTCGGATCGCTGGCGGCGATGTGCATCGCGATGTCATGCACCAGCTCCTTGAAGTCGTCGGTGCGGGCCACAAAGTCGCTCTCGCAGTTCACTTCCACCAGGACGCCGATCTTCCCTCCGGCGTGAATGTAGCTGGCAACCGCGCCTTCCTTGGTCACGCGACTCGCCTTCTTGCCGGCCACGGAAATACCCTTCTTGCGCAGCAGTATAACCGCCTGCTCCAGATCGCCCTTGGCTTCTGTCAGAGCATGCTTGCAGTCCATCATCGGCGCCCCGGTTTTTTCCCGGAGCTCTTTCACTTGGGTAGCAGAAATATTCACAGTAGTTGTGCTCATAAATAAAGTTTCCAGTTTCGGGTTTCCGGTTTCTAGAAACTGGAAACCAGAAACTCGAAACCGCCCTTACAAACGTTGACCCGCGCCGGACGACCGCGCGGGTCCGATTTCCCTTTAGGGCTAGGTCCTGGTCAACGACCGACGACCAAGGGCCAACGACGGTCTTAATAGGTCTGGGTCTCAACCTGGGGAACGTCTTCGTCCGCAGTTTCGCTGGCGGCTGCAGGCTGCTTGCGCACTCCCTTGCCCAGAACATCTTCCATGCTGATGTCCTCGGACCCGGATTCCGGCGCACTGCCAGCGGCTTCAAGTTCGCCAACAGCCTCAGCTGCCGGAACGGCCTCGGGTTCGGCATAGACGGCCGCGGCCAGATCAGCGGCCTGCTTGTCCGTCATCAACTGCGCGCCTTCGGCCACGGAATCGGAAATCTTGGAGGCGAACAGACGGATGGCGCGCAGCGCATCGTCGTTGCCCGGAATCACGTAATCCACTTCGCTGGGGTCGCAGTTCGTATCCACCACCGCGACTACAGGAATGCCCAGCTTGCGAGCTTCACGCACCGCGATTTGTTCCTTGTTGGAATCGATCACGAAGATCGCGTCCGGCAGCCGGTTCATGTTCTTGATGCCGGCCAGGTTGGCTTGCAGGTGCTTGCGCTCGCGTTCCAGCTTGATGACTTCTTTTTTGGGCAGCAACTCGTAGCGGCCATCGGTGGCCATCTCATCGAGTTCCTTGAGCCGCTTGACCGACTTCTGCACGGTGACCCAATTGGTGAGCAGTCCACCCAGCCAGCGCTGGTTCACGTAGAAGCCGCCGCACTTCGTGGCTTCTTCGGCAATCGCATCCTGGGCCTGGCGCTTGGTGCCCACGAAAAGCACAATCTTGCCCGCCGCGGCCAGGTCCGCCACGAATTTCGACGCTTCCTTGAACATCTTCAGCGTCTTTTGCAGGTCGATGATGTAAATCCCGTTGCGCTCTCCGAAGATGTATTCCTTCATCTTGGGATTCCAGCGCTTGGTCTGATGCCCGAAGTGAACTCCTGCTTCGAGCAACTCCTTCATGGTGATGTTAGCCAATCAACCTCCTCATTTGGTCTGCATCCGGCGCTTTACCACGCTCCGGATTGCCATTCCCGGCCCGCACCGGTCAGGCGCGGGATGAATTGAACAGCTCAATCAGTTTGCAGTACCGAGTACCTGGTACCCAGAACTTGCCGCGGGTACTCCGTACTGGCAACTATCTCTTTGAGTACTGGAACCGCTTTCTCGCACCCTTCTGACCGTACTTCTTACGTTCCTTGGAGCGCGAATCCCGGCTGACCATGCCTTCCGCCTTAAGCTTCTTGCGCAGCTCGAGATTGAACAGCATGAGGGCGCGGGCGATACCCAGCTTCACCGCGTCCGCCTGGCCGTTCACTCCGCCGCCGCTGACCCGCGCGAGAACATTGAAAGTGGCCGCGGTCTCGGTCGAAAGCAAGGGTTGCCGGGCGCTCGAGCGCTGCGACTCGGTCACAAAATACTGTTCAAAAGGACGTCCGTTAACTTTGAAATCGCCACTGCCCGGACGCAGATAGACGCGCGCGATCGCCGACTTGCGGCGCCCTGTACCGTAATATTGAACTGACTCTGCCATTTAGCTATCAGCACTCAGCCGTCAGCTTTCAGCCAGCCGGTGCTCAACCTTTCCAAGAATTCCAAACCTTCTTGCTTTGAAACGAGAAACCAGAATCTCGAAACTGTCTTACGCCCTGGTTTCCAGCGTCCGCACTTCCGGCTTCTGGGCCTGGTGCGGATGCTTGTCGCCGCGATACACCTGCAGCTTGCTGATCATGTGCCCGCCCAGTTTGGTCTTGGGCAGCATGCGCTTGATCGCCTCTTCGACGATCAACTCAGGCTGGCGGTCAAAACGCTTGCGAAACTCTTCCGTGCGCAACCCGCCCGGATATCCGGTGTAATGCTGGTACACCTTTTGTTCGGACTTCATTCCGGTGGTCTTCACCTTTTCAGCGTTAATCACGATGACGTGATCTCCGGTGTCGATGAACGGCGTATAGCGCGGATTTTCCTTACCCATGAGGATGCGGGCGACTTGTGAAGCCAGCCGGCCGAGGGTCTGCCCCGAGGCATCCACGACGTACCACTTGCGCACAATTTCCCCCGCTTTGGGGAAATAGGTTGACATTACGAATCTCCCAGAAAATTAAACAAACAAAGAAGACCGCTGAGTATCCACTTCAACGCCGAAGGCGCAGGGTACCAGGCGGGCAACCGCAGGACTACTAAAGACTTAAAGATAACGTAGGGTAGAGGATATTGTCAACGCGGACCTCGGGCATCGCAGCTCAGACCTCGGCCTAAAGCCCTGATTTCGACTCTCTATTCCTGACCTTGTCATGCTGAGCGGAAGATGAACGGTCGCATGCGACCGTTCATCCGTAGTCGAAGCACCCCTATCCCCTCTTAAGCGCATGCCCGCGACGCCCATCCATCACGCACATCTGGGGACTTACGGATAGTTCGACTCAGCCTTACGGCCGCCCGCGAAGAAGCAGATTCGCTCGCGATAAACCCATGAACTGGGGAGGTAAAGGTCCAAGGTCTGAAATCCGAAGTCCCCTGCACTTACTCATAAGCCAGGGCCTCAATGGGATCCTTCTGCGCCGCTTTGTAGGCAGGATACAACGCGCCCAGAATAGCGCCGATGATGGCGATCACGGTGGAAATCAAAATCCACTTGCCGGTCACGACCACCGGCAGCGTAGGCAAGCGATACCGGATGCCGGCGCGCGCGGCCAGGCTGAAAAGAACTCCGACCACAATGCCGCCGATGGCCAGCAGCACCGTCTCCCGCAGGATCACGTTCACGATGTACAGCTTCGACGCCCCGATGGATTTCAGGATCCCGATTTCGCGCGTCCGCTCCATGACCGCCGTGTACATGGCCTGGAAGATGACAATGAAACCGATCACCACGGAAATCCCAATCACTACATTGATGAACGTGGACAGCCCGGGATAGCTGCTGGTGGTCATCATGGAAAGATATTCCCGCATGGAGCGCACCGAATAATCCTGCAATCCCGGCACGCCCTTCACTTCCTGTACCACGGCGTCGGCATTCGCGGGGTCGTCCAGCTTGACGTAGAAGACCGAGGCCTTGCCTTCGCTGCCGATCAGCTCCTGCAGCGTGCTCATGGGCAAAAACTTGCGTGCGCCCCGGCCATGCTCCACGATGCCGGCCACGCGGAAGGGGTGATTGAGAATTTCAAGCGTGTTGCCCACTTTCACGTGCTGCGACTGGGCGAAGTAATCATCCACCAGGCAATCATTCGGTCCCTGGAAAGGGCCGCCGTGAAGGAAGTGGAAAGGAACCAGCGCCTCGAACGTCTTGAGATCGATTCCGTAAATGACTTCCAGGTTCTTGGTGGTAGTGAGTTGCCAGATCACCGGCGAGACTACCGTGACATGGGGCAACTGCGCCAGCACGCCGCCGATCTTGATCGACATGGGAGCATTGCTGACGCCCGCCATAAAAGAAGTGTTGGGCGGCTGCACGATGACATCGGCCCCGATGCCGGCCTGGCGTTGGCGAGCGTCATTGAGCATGCCCACCGAGAGGCCCACGATCAACAGGATCAGCGTAACTTCGAGAGCAATGGCCACAATGCTGATCAGCGACCGGATGGGCCGGTGCACCAGATTGGCGACAATCATCTGGTTCATCATGGCAAAGCCCGTGTGGGTCGGACACTCCCTTCGACTTCGCTCAGGGCAGGCTTTGTCCGACGCCTTTGACTTTCAGGGTGTCAACCCAAATTCGTGTTCAGCGCCGCACTGCCAATGCAAGACCAAAACCAACTTCAAAAGCGCCGGACAGGGCCTGCCCTGAGCGCAGTCGAAGGGAGTGCCCGACCACACATTGTCAACTTATCACTTCGGGTCCGCAGCGTGCATCAAGCTGGACTGGGGCTGGTCCAGACGCACCACCTGGGCCCCGGCCGGCTTCTCCAGGGCGAACTTGTCGTCTGGGAGCGGCTCGTTCAACTGCAGCTTCAGGATAGTCAGGGTGATGTCGTACTCTTCCTGCGGCCTCCATATTTCAATCTGGGCGGGAAAGTTCAGCCCGTCATAGTCCTTGTATCCCTCATAGTGCGAGTCGGTGGCCAGGTTGCCGTCCTGATCGTAAATCAGTTGGCGATGCGGCAGCAGGTCGGTCCGGCTGAAGATGATCTTGCGGGAAAGATACCAGCCGCGTTCCCCTTTTCGGATGACTTCAATTTCGTAGTCGGCCTGCTGAACCTGATGATGCTTGGCGTCGGTCACGATTTCAAAGCTGTTCTGCATGACCGCGATCTCGCTCGCAGGATCGATCTCACGCAATATGAGAGAGTCGTAAATCTGCTGGGGCCGCAGGTTTCCCATGGGCTGTTCCGGGTTATGGGACTCGATATCATTGCGTCCGATCACGAATCGGTTCTTGGGCGGAATCCACAGCTTGAAGTCGCGGCCGTCGCTCACCATGTCAAAGGCTTTGTTGCGCACAAGGGGCAACAAGCCGATCATCCGCAACATGGCAGGTTTGCGGGCCAGTATGTAGCCCCGGATCTGCTGGTAGTCGATGACCTTGCCCTTCTTGACCCCGCCCACGGAAGTATCAATATCGACGGTCGCCTGCAGACTCCTGATTTTGGCTGCCTGGGAGTTGATGTAATCGATCAATTCCGCCTGGGTGGCGGACTTCAGCGGAGCGGTGCTGATCTGTCTCTCCACCCGGCGCGACCGGAACAAACATCCGGTCAGGGGCAAGATAGTTAACAGAGAAACCAGTACCCGGTAACGGAAAAGAATACGCATTAAAGTAGATTGGATTCCTTAGGAGGCAGTTGGGTTCACCAGTAAGTAGAGTATATGCGATTAGACCACGGACCTGAGGCCCAGGGGTTGTCAGATTAGCACCTGGCCCGCACCCTGCAGATTAGAAGACGCTACTTTCGCTGCATCGCCTGCCGCAGTTTGGCAACATTCTGATTGTGCTCCTCGAGGCTACGAGAGAAACGGTGGTGGCCGTTGCCGTCACTGACAAAGTAGTAATAGTCGGTCTGCGCCGGGTGCAGCGCGGCCTCCAGAGCGCTGCGGCCGGGATTCCCGATGGGGCCGGGCGGCAATCCAGGATGTGCATACGTGTTGTAAGCGGACTGAAATCTCATATCGGCATGATGTAGCCCCCCGGAGTAATTTCCATTGAGCATTTCGGCGTAGATCACGCTGGGATCGGCCTGCAGCGCAATTTTGCGCGCCAGGCGGTTGTAGTAAACACTGGCCACCAGCGCGCGCTCCTCAGGGACGGCAGTTTCCTTTTCGATGATGGACGCCATGGTCACGACCTTCTGCACGTCCATTACCTGCCCGTTCAGGGTCAGGTTCGGGGCCAAGCCGTCCGGGAGCACGCCGTTCGCTGTCAGGCCAACCTGGTTCGCCACCTGGCGGAACTGCCTGACCATGATGGCGGCGATGTCTTTCATACTCTGAGTGCGGGTGAATTCATAGGTGTTGGGGAACAGGAAGCCTTCCAGGCTCTTGGCCTCGGGAGCGAGATCTGAAATCAAGTCGCGGTCGGACTGCACCACGGCAAGAAAATCCTGGCTTGATCCCAGGCCGGCATCCTGGATGGCCTGTGCGATGTCGAACATGGTGAAGCCTTCGGGGATCACTACCGTGTGCACGTAGATATCGCCCCGGACCAGGCGGTCGTTGACCTCCACCATTCTCGCGGTCTTTTCGAACAGGTATTCGCCGGCTTTCAGCGACTGCCGGCGGTGAAGGCGATGCCAGAGGATAAAGGCAAAGCGGCTTCGGATCACGCCTGCCGTTTCGAGTTCAGCCGCGATCCTGCGGGTGGAATAGCCCGGCCGCAACATCACAAATTTCTGCCCTGCCGGCGTGACGGGCAGCCACAGCGCCCACGCCAGCCAGCCGCCGACGGCCAGGACGACAAGCAGCAGAAGTGTCAGAAACTTGCGCAAGTTAGAAATAGTTTAGATGAAGGCTGGTCTTTGGTCCTTGGCCGTTGGTCGCTGGCCTTTGGTCGCTGGTCCTTGGTCGTTGGTCCTTGGTCGTCCGTCGAAACTACAGCGACGGATTTGCAGGGATTTGGCCAACGACCAAAGGCCGACGACTACCATCCAACGACCACAATCCAACACTAACGACCAACGACTAACCTCCCGCCCTCGCGTCCATCCAGGACTGCAGTATCAGGACTGCTGCCATCTGGTCCACCACCTGGCCGCGGCGCTTGATCGACATATCGGTTTCACGCAGCAGGCGGTTGGCTTGAGCCGAGGAAAGACGTTCGTCCCATAGATGGACGGGCATGCGAAAGCGGCGGCGAATTTCTTCGGCGAAGTTTTGCGTCTTCTCGGCCTGCGTGCCTTCGGCGCCGGTCATGCGCAGCGGCAAGCCGATCACAATCTCCGCCACTTCGTACTCGCGGATGACCCGCTCCAGTTGGGTGAAATCAGATCGTTTGTTTTGCCGCTGGAGGGTTTCCAGCCCCTGCGCTGTAATGCCGAGCGGGTCAGAGATGGCCAGCCCAATCCTGCGAGAGCCTACATCCAGGCCCAGGACCCGCGGCGGACGCTCCGCTGCTGGGGCGTCGGTTTGGTGGAAAGGCACCTGGCGATTATATGTCGCATACACTTTTCCCTGTTAGGCTACGATACCCGTATGGCCATTGACGAGGCCGAGATCGACAGGCCGGCGGCGCCGATCGTTTCTGCGCCCCTCCCACCCGCACCTCCGCCCAGGCCGCAGAAACCGCACTGGGCGTTTCAGGCCATTGGAATCGCTACGATTCTGGGCCTCTGCTACTGGGGAGAGCTGGTGCTGGCCGTGATGCTGGTATCGGTCCTGCTGGCCTTCATTCTGGCCCCGGTAATGGAGTTTTTCATTTTCCTTCAGCTGCCCCGCGGCTTGGCCGCGGCGGTGGCCGTGGTTTTGCTGTTCACGATGATTACCGGCGTGGTGTACTACTCCTCGAACCAGGCCATCATTTTTGTGCAGGATCTGTCCAAATACACGCACACCATTCGCCAGGAAATTTCGCAGGTCCGGCAGCGGGCGGAGTCGCTGGGATCCACGGAACCAGAGGGGCAGATCAGACCAGAGTCCCGCTCCAGCACCAACTGGGAAGAAATCCTGACCCGCGGCTTCGGCTCAGTCTCGCAGGCCGTGCTGGCCGCTTCGTTCGTGCCCTTTCTGGTGTATTTCATGCTCAGCTGGCAGCATCATGTCCGCTCCGCCACCGTGATGCTTTTCTCGCTGGAGAACCGCAACACGGCGTACATCACGCTGGGCTTGATTTCCGCGATGATTCGCAGCTTCATGGTGGGGAATCTGCTGATTGGCCTCTTTCTAGGCACGGCCAGCACCATCGCGTTCGCGATTTTGCACTTGCCGTTTTTCTACTTCGTTGGGTTTATCAGCGGATTTCTGAGCCTGGTTCCCTACCTTGGAGTCGTGCTGGCCATGGCTCCCCCGATCTTTGTCAGCCTGGGACACATCAATTCCGGGGACGCTGTCGTGATCGTGATGACGGTGCTGGGCCTGCACCTGGTCGCGCTCAACGTCCTCTACCCCAAGTTCCTGGGCAACCGCCTGCAGTTGAATCCGCTGGCGGTGACCATGGCGCTACTGGTCTGGGGATGGCTATGGGGCGCAATGGGCCTGGTCCTGGCCGTCCCCATCACCGCCGCCATGAAGATCGTTTTCGACCACATCGAGTCGCTGAAGCCGTATGGTGCCTGGATGGGGGAATAGCCGTCGTCAGCCGTCGGTCTTCGGTCCTCCGTCTTCGGTCGTCGGTCTTCAGTCGTCAGCGAATCAAGACTTCATCTGACAATCCCCCTCAACCATTCCACCTGTTCATCGGTCACAGACGTCGCCATGCCAACCTGCTATAAGCGTGAGCCTGAAAAGAGGGCTGGCAATGAGCGGTTCTTACCGAGACATCAAAGTCTGGCAAAAAGGCATCGAGATGGTAGTGGAGATTTATTCCTGCACGCGTAGTTTTCCGAAAGAGGAAATGTTCGGTCTGACAAGTCAGCCGAGGCGCGCTGCGGTGTCGATTGCGAGCAATATCGCCGAAGGCAAGGCCGTCGTACCGACAGGGAGTTCCTGCAACTTCTGCACCACGCCCGCGGATCGGTCTTCGAGGTCGAGACACAGTTGACCATCGCCGGCCGCCTTGGTTACATGCCAGAAGCTGAAGTGCTTAGACTGGGGAATTCCGTGAGTGAAATCGCCCGGATGCTTAACGGTCTGATCAAGGCGATGACTCCAATCGCAGATAAGCAAGTCGCATAGGTTTCTGGATTTGGCTTGTCCTGACGACTGAAAACTGACGACCGACGACTGGCCCCTAAGCTACAAAATCTGAGGCTTCCGGGAAGCGAAGTTTGCTCTTGGCGAGGGCTTTGGAGAGCATTTCTTCGATCAGAACTTCTTCGCAGTTCTTGGCCATGGCCAGCTCGCTGACCAGGAGGTAGCGGGCGCGTTCCAGCATCTTCTTTTCGCGGAAGGACAGAGGCTTGGACTGGTTCAGCAGGAGCAGGCCCTTCAGGACCGCTGAAACTTCCAGCAATGAACCGGTGCGCATCCGCTCCGAGTTTTCCTTGAAGCGGTATTTCCAGTCGGCGTTGTTGTCACACTCGCCATCCGTAAGAAAATCAACGATCTTCTGGATTTCGCCGTTCTTGACCACCCGCCGCAAGCCGACGGTGTTTACGTTATGAAACGGCACCATCACCTTTAGGCTGCTGGCTTTGATCTTGAGGAGGTAGAACTTTTCCACAGTCTCGCCGATAGTCCGGCTGCTGATTTGCTCGATAACTCCAACCCCATGATTGGGATAGACGACCTTATCGCCTATGTGGAAATTACCATCGGCGCCGATCATGAGGGAACACCCACGAGGACAGGCCAGCTGAAGAACTGCACCAGTTCAGTCTATCCTAGCCAGCCCCGAAAGGCAATCCAGAAGCGTGTGAGCCGGAGACTCCTGCCCGACACTTTTGCAGTTGTTTTTGACGTTGACCAGACGTACTTTTTGACCTTAGTTTTTGGTCAGAATTTGCTACCCTCCGATCCGCATCGTCGAACCTATCCCCGAAACTTCACATCAAAGGCGGCGGACAGAGCCTGCCCTGAGCGAAGTCGAAGGGAGTGTCCGCCTTACACCTGCGGGTTTATAATCCTCAAGCGCATGACTGACCAGATCAAGCGGAAGTTGCAGGAAGAAATGAACGTGCTCGAACACGAGCTGGTTCATGAGCTTCCCAAGGAAATCAAGAAGGCAGCCGCCCTGGGAGATCTCAGTGAAAACGCTGAGTATCACATGGCGAAACAGCGGCAGGAGTTCGTCAAGGCACGGCTACGGCAGTTGGGCGCGCGCATGGCCGAACTCGCCCTTATCAACATGGATAATATCCCCAAAGATAAGGTCGGATTGGGCTCGACGGTTCGAGTTTATGACACTTCCAAGAACTCGGAAGTGGAGTACAAGCTGGTGACCAGTGAAGAGTCCGACGTAACCGTGGGCAAGATCTCCACCAGTTCGCCCATTGGGCGCGCCCTGCTGAACAAGAAAGTGGGAGATAGCGCGGTCGTGGTCACGCCCAATGGCAACCGCGAAATGGAGATTCTGAGCCTGAGCACCATTCACGAGCAGACCGAGGCCAAGTAATGCCGGCGAGGGTGCTGGGGAAACCCGAGATTTCGCCAGGACTGAACCGCGGGCATCGCGCTGGTCTGGATGAAAGGGATTCATGACATGGACTAGCGCCTTCGGACGCGGCTGCGGCGTGCTGCTGGACGCGATCGTGCGCTGGCTCGCTCTAGCCCGGATCAATCCCAATGTGCTCACTTTCCTGGGGCTGGTGGTGAACACCATCGCAGCCTTCCTGTTCGGCTACGCCAATAGCGACAACCAGGCGCGGATGTTTCGCTACGCCGGGCTGGTCATCATCGGCTCCGGTTTTTTTGACCTGGTGGACGGACGCGTGGCCCGGGCCAGCAACCAGGTGACCCGCTTCGGCGGGTTCTTCGATTCGGTCATTGACCGCTACAGTGATGCCTCCCAATTTTTTGGACTGCTGGTGTTCTTCGCCCGCGGCGATCGCTTCTTCTATGTTGTGCTGACAGCCTTTGTGATGGTCAGCGCCATTATGGTCAGTTACACTCGCGCCCGCGCTGAATCGCTTATTGGTTCCTGCCGGGTCGGGTTCATGGAACGTCCCGAACGGCTGGTGCTGGTCATCATCGGGGCCCTGTTCAACCGCATGGCGCCGGTGCTGTGGCTGATCGCTGTGCTGTCCACGATCACCGTAATCCATCGCATCCGCTACACCTACACCCGCACCGAAGGCGCGGACGCGCTGCCGCACAAAGCAGGCCAGGCCGCCTAGATCGTGCGGGTCGGACATTCCTGTTCGACGCCTTTGACTTGGATGTTGATTTTGAGATTGACCTTGACGTTCAGCAGCAAGGAACCTCGCCGGTTAATGGCCGAGCTATAACCAACATCAGGATCAAAGTCCCAGGCGGCGGACAGGAGTGTCCCACCCACATTTTCTCTGCCCTGCTATCCTCATTACCTGAGGACGATCCTTCTTGTCAGATCCTGTTCTGGTAATTCATGGCGGTGCCTGGGCCATCCCTGATGACATGGTGGAGGCCCATCTTAGTGGGGTGCGCAACGCCATGGCGGCGGGCTGGCGCGTGCTGCAGCGCGGTGGCCCCGCGCTCGATGCCGCGGAGGAAGCCGTCGTCATCATGGAAGACGACGAGACCTTTGATGCCGGACGTGGCAGCTTTCTGAATCGCGATGGCAAAGTGCAGCTCGACGCCCTCATTATGGACGGATCCACGCTGCGCGCCGGCGGGGTGGGATGTGTCGAACGGCTACGCAATCCCATCCGAGCGGCGCGCAAGATCTTGAGCGACAGCCCGCATGTGTATTTTGTCGCCGAAGGGGCGGAGCGGTTCGCGGCTGAGCATGGCATTCCCCTGTGCCGGAACCAGGACCTCGTCATTCCCCGCGAAGTCGAGCGTCTGCGGGAATTTCAGGCGCGGTCTGCGGATGCCAAGGTTGACTTGTTCGCCCCCACGATCTCTCACGACACGGTAGGTGCGGTGGCGCTTGATGCCAACGGCAACATCGCTGCGGCGACCTCGACCGGCGGCACCCTGAACAAGGCTCCCGGACGCCTCGGCGATTCCTCCCTGATCGGGTGCGGATGCTACGCCGACAACCAGACTGCGGCCGCCTCAACCACGGGATGGGGCGAGCCGATTATGAAGCTGGTCCTGGCCAAGTGGGCGGCGGACCGGGTCGCAACCGGCAGCCTGCCGGAGTGGGTGGCGGCCGAGGCCATCAACTATCTCAAGGACCGGGTGGACGGGCACGGCGGCATGATTCTGCTTGACGCCCGCGGGCGCTTCGGCATCGCGCACAACACCCCGCGCATGGCTTGGGCGCTTAGAACATCAAAGCATGAGAGTTACGGCATCGTGCGGAAGAATTAACTTCCATTCTCGCCTGTGAGTTCCCGGTTGCCAGCCATTGCCTGGCTAACTAAACCTGTTCCCGTCAGTAATTTAGCTTGATTTCACTACGCCACCTGATGTAAAACCGTGCGGCATTTGCGTGTCTGAAAATGTGCTGGTTCGATGCCTGCCTACGAAGGGTGATCGCTGCGGGCAGCGAGGACCCAGGGTTCTTCCTTCCACGGAGATAACTTTTATGGTGGTACGAAGGCTGGTCTCAATTGCATGTGTGGTTCTTATGCTCGCTGCTCTGGGCTTTGCCCAGGGAGCCTCAACCGGCGATCTGCATATTACGGTTCGGGACCCGAAGGGCAGCCTGGTGACCAATGCCACGGTGACGGCGCGGGACCAAGCCAAGGGACTGGAGCGCACCACCAGCGAAAACACCGAGGGCCAATACCACATCCTGTTGCTGCCGCCGGCGCAGTACACGGTCACCGTAGAGGCATCAGGCTTTGCCCGGGCCACGGTGCCGAACGTAGTCATAACCGTGGGGCAAATGGCGGAACTTCCGGTCGTGTTGTCGGTCGCAGGCACCCAGGAAGTGATCAACGTGAGTTCAGACGCGGAGGTGGTGGAAACACAACGCACCTCTTCCACTGACACGATCGAGCAGCGGCGCATCGACAATTTGCCCATCAACGGGCGCAACTACATCAACTTTGCACTAACCGATTCGCAGGTGTTGCGCGATAACGCGCCGAGTATCGGGGCCGCCCCCACCTCCGGCCTTAACATGAGCGGACAGCGCGCCCGGGCCAACCTGGTGAACGTGGACGGAGCCGACGCCACCGACAACTCGACGAATGGAGTTCGCTCCACGGTTTCGCAGGAAGCGGTGCAGGAATTTCAGATCATCACCAATGGCTACGCGCCGGAATACGGAAGAGCGTCCGGCGGCGTAGTCAACATCATTACCCGCTCCGGATCGAATCAGTTTCACGGCGATGTCTATGGATATTTACGGAACCGTAATTTTCAGGCGGTGAATCCCTTCAGCACGGTCCCCGATCCGGCCTACACGCGGGTACAGGCGGGAACAGCGTTTGGTGGACCGATCAAGAAGGACAAGACTTTCTATTACTTTTCCTATGAAGTCACGCGCCGCCATGAGACCGGCTTCTCCAGCGTGGGGGCACCCAATGGGACCTTCGGCATGGTGAACTTCGACGCGTCGCCGGTGTTCGGTGCGCCTCCGGGATCGGGCTTCAACATTCAGGCCACGCCACAACAGGCGGCCTATTTCCAGCAAACTTTGCCGGCTGCGCTGGCGCAACTGGGAGCCATCAGTCCGGCGCTGGCCGCCGGCTATGGTCAGGAAGCGGCACTGTACGCGGCGTTTGTCGGGGGCTCGTCAGGGATCGCGCTTAATGGAACCTACCCGGCTTCCTTCCAGTTCCTCAAAGGCACGCTGATTCCTATACCCGGAAATGGCAGCAATGCGCTGACCCAGTTTCCGACTTCCTGCAACGTAGGCGCGCCGAATTTTCTGTGCAACGGATTGCCTAAACGGTTTCTTGGCCTGGCGCCGCAGGGCGGCAACTACCCCGTGTTCGAGGGAACGAGTCTTTACTCGCTGCGACTGGACCACAATCTCACCAACAATAACCGGCTGATGTTCCGCGCTAACGTGAGCCCCAGCACCGTGACCGGCATTCAGGTCAACGGCCAGAACCAGACTTACGGGCAGAACGCATTTTCACGGACCTCCTCGCAGAGCTACCGCGATGTAACCGGCGTGGCGCAGGACACCATGGCCATCGGTAACAACAAGGTCAACGAGCTGCGCTTTCAATACGGACGTCGCGGACTGCAGTATTTTTATTCCGACGCGCCGGGCGGATCGAACGTGGCTTCCAACATCGCGGGCTTTGGTTTTGTCGGGCGCGAACCTTACTCGTACATTCAGCGAGTGGAGGAGCGTTATCAGATCACCGACAATTTTTCCTGGACCATAGGCCGCCACGACACCAAATTCGGAGTGGATTTTAACTATCTGCCGCTCACCGCCACCTTCACCGTGAACTACGGCGGCGTTTACAATTTCAGTTCGCTCGATGCCACCAGCCTGGGATTCACCAACGCTTGTGTGATTGGTGGAGCGCCCGCGGCCCTGTGCCCGGACTTCCCCGGATTCACCGGCCTGCAGGCGTTCGGCCTGGGCATCCCCAGCACGCTGGTACAGGGTATCGGCAATCCCAAAGACAGTTTTACCAATAAGCCCCTGGGCTTGTTCTGGCAGGACTCTTTCCGCGTGAGATCAAATCTCACGCTTAATCTGGGCGTTCGTTATGACATCGAGTTCCCGCCCCAACTGGCCAAGCTGAGCGGACTGCCGCTCGCGGCCTACAACCAGCTGGGCCTGCAAAAAGGCATCGACACAGACAAGAACAATTTTCAGCCCCGTATCGGTGTGGCCTGGGACCCTCACGGCGACGGCAAGAGTGTGGTTCGCGCCTCCTATGGCATCTTCTACGATCATCCGCTGCTGGGGTTGTACTTCCTGGGCGATGCCTCGGACGGCTCGAAGAGCGGGCAACTGTTGTTTGCCGGCGGGAGCCCGTGCAATCCAGGAGTTGCGCCCGGCGCGGCCAGCCTGAATGCGACCAACATCTTCCAGGGGATCCTCAACACCAGTTCGTGTCTGTCCACCATTCCTGGATACCAGCCTAACCAGCAGCGCTTCGATCCCTCGAACGCCGATCTGTTCATCAATCAGAACTATCTGAGCCCGACAACATTTTTCCCGGTGGCCTTTCAGCCCTTCGGCTATCCCCAGGGCAAGGGGTTTGTGTATGCCTATGCGCAGCAGGCCAACCTGACCTTCGAGCAGGACCTGGGACATGGCCTGTCATTCAGCCTGGGTTACAACTTTAACGGCGGACGCCACCTGAACCGTCCCATTAATGCCAACACCACACGCGGCGACCTGCTGGTGAAAAACTGGCAGGCGGCGCTCGCAGCTGGGGCGGCGCAGCCCACGGACAATCCACTGTTCGTAAACAGCTGCGGTGTGGGACCGGGGGGACCGTATGTGCCGACCGCGCTGATGAATTTCTTCCGTCCTTCAGGCCTGAATCCGGCGATTGCAATCGCTCTGCTTTCCGACCCAACCACCGCCGGTTGCGTGCAGGGAGTGGCGCCGCTGGTGTTTGCGCAGTCCCCAGGGTTGAGCACGGCCTGCGATCCCACTACCCTGACCGGCTGCGTTCCCTTCAGCGATATGGACGCCAATTACTCCAACGGCAGCTCGGTCTACCACGGGCTTACCGCTAATTTGAAAAAGCGTTTCGGCAACCACTACGAATTCCTGGCGTCCTACACCTGGTCGCACGCCATTGACGATTCGACCGATTTGCAGTCACCGCTGGCGCCGCAAGACAGTTATTTCCCCAGCGCCGAGCGTTCGACATCCTTGTTTGACCAGCGTCACCGCATGGTGGTGAGTGGCGTGTACCAGAGCGGCAAGTTGGCGGGCTCGGGCTTCGCCAGCCGGCTCTTCAGCGACTGGACCCTGGCGCCGGTGCTCGAATTCGCTTCCGGCAGACCGTTCAATATCCTGACTGGCAATCCGGACAACTTTCAATTTTCGCCCAGCACGAGCCGTCCCAACGTAGTCGCCTCGGGGACGCCGGCCACGCCGTGCGGTCCAACTGTGGCTTCGAAGTTTTCGCCCACCGGATTTTTCCAGGAACCCTGCTATGTCCAGTTTGCCGCGGGAGGAACCCCGACGCTGGCGGCTTTCGACGGGAACTTCCCCCGTAATGGAGGCCTGAGGCCGTGGACGGTATTCAACGATCTGCGGATTTCCCGGCGGATCAACTTCGGTGAACGCATGAGTATGGACGCCATTGTTGACATCTTCAACGTAGCCAACCGATACAACGTCGCCGACGTGAACCCGTTGTTCACCAGCGCGGGCCAGCCCACCGCGGCCTCGGATCCGCGTCAGTTTCAGTTCGCGTTGAAGGTGAATTGGTAAGAGGGCGGTCGTTGGCCGTTTGTCTTTGGCCGTTGAGCGGTGACACTCTCTCAAGAGATTTTAGCCAACGGCCAAGGACCAACGACCGGCATCTTCTCTCTGCTAAACTGACTGCCTATTCTTGGCGTTTGCCGGAGATTCCTTTACATGTCTGAAACTCATGCACCCACAGCCCGGACTCGTGTGGTCCGCGAGGCCCAGCGTGGGGTTTACGAGCGCGCGGCGGCTTACGAAATTCTGGATGAAGGCTTTATCTGCCACGTCGGCTTTGTGGTGGACGGTCAGCCCTTCGTGATTCCGACCGCATACGGACGATCGGGCGACAACCTTTACATCCACGGCTCGGCGGCCAGCCGGATGCTGCGCAATCTCGACAGGGGCGTGGCGGTGTGCGTCACCGTCACTCTGCTCGACGGGCTGGTGCTGGCCAGATCGATCTTCAATCATTCGATGAACTATCGCTCTGTGGTGGTACTGGGCACGGCTGTGGCGGTGCTGGATGCAAAAGAAAAGCTGGAAGCGCTGCGCCGGCTATCGGAGCATATTTTGCCCGAACGCTGGGCGGAATCACGCCAGCCCAACGAGCGAGAACTCAAGCAGACGCTGGTGATGCGGCTGCCGATCGAAGAATTCTCGGCGAAGGTACGGCAGGGCCCACCGGTTGATGACGAGGAAGACTATTTGTTTCGGACCTGGGCCGGAGTGATTCCGTTGGCTACGGTCCCGGGCTCGCCAATCAACGATCCGCGGCTGGACCCGAGGACGCCGCTACCGGAGTATGCGCGGGCGTATGCGCGCAAACGGTAAGGGGTCCTCTTTGGTCGTTGGCCCTTGGCCGTTGGTCGTTGGCCAAAAACATCAGCCACGGATTTCGTGGATTCCCACGGATTAAGACACGAGAATAGTCCTAATTGGTGAAAATCCGTGTAATCAGTGGCCGCGCTTTTGATTTTGGCCAACGACCAAGTACCAACGACGCCTTTCGGCACAGGGCCAACGACCAACGATCAACGACGCTTCTTACTTTCCATTCAGCCAATCGGCATACGCCTGGAACGAATACGGGCGTCCCAGAAAATCGCGCACCAGATCTGCCGCGGGTTTGGTGCCGCTGGCGCCCAGAACCGTCGTGCGGTATTTGGCCGCTACTTCGGGATTGAGCAGTCCATCTTTCTTAAATTCCGTAAACATATCTTTGGCGATGACCAGCGACCACATGTAGGTGTAGTAAACCGCGGAGTAGTTGTTGAGATGGCCAAACGCGGTATGCATGTGCGTGCCTTCCACATATTTGAAGGGAGTGTATTTTGCCTGCAACTGGGCCACCAGTTTGTCGGTGTCGAGTCCCTGCGGGTCGCGATTATAAAAATCCAGGCTGATGGCCGCGTAGAACATCTGGGTACGCACGTTGAGGGCGCGACCGAAGTCATCGGCGGCCCGGGCTTTTTCCGCAAGCTCCGCGGGAATCGGCTCATTCGTCTTGTAGTGGCGCGCGAAGAGCTTCAGGATAGCGGGGTCTTTCGGCCATTCTTCGAACATCTGGGAAGGGGCCTCGATGAAATCATTTTCCAGGTCGCCCTCGGGCCAGCTGGAATTGCCCCGCATGATGCCGTGAATGAGATGTCCGAACTCGTGGAAAAAAGTGATGACGTCGTCACGCTCCATGAGCCCGGGTTCCTTGGTGGCTTTGGGAAAGTTGCAGACCAGAACATATTCCGGCAGGCGAAAGCCTTTTTTTCCGGTGGCCAGGGTGAAGGTGGCGTAATGTTTGTATTTGTTCTCCCGGGGAAACATGTCGAAGTAAATCCGGCCGATCCGCTCGCTCTTGTCGTAGACGTCATAGACTGTGACTTCGGGATGCCATACTTGCGCCGACGCCACCGGTTTGTAGCTGATCCCATACATGCGGCTGGTGATGTCGAGAATTCCCTGCAGGACGCGCGAGTACTCAAAATAAGGACGTATGACCTGGGAGTCGTATCCGAACTTCTCAATCTTCGCTCCTCGCACCAGGTGAGCCACATCCCACGCGTTAACGCTGTCCGCCTTTGGGTCCTCGTGCTTTTTGTAGGCCAGCAATTCGTCGTAATCGCGTTTTGATCCGCCCTGCGCTGCGCTCGTGATTTTTTCGATAAAGTCGGCGGCATTTTGTTCCGTCCCGACCATCTTGTCTTCGGTGATGTAGGCGGCCCAGTCGGGATATCCCAAAACGTTGGCGAGTTCGTGGCGCTTCTGCAAAAGCTGGCCCAGCACATCTATGTTTTTAGGATAGGCGCGCTGCCGGTAGAGAACGAAGAAATCTTTCCGCGCCGCCTCGCTTTTGGCGTAGTCCATGAACGGAAAATAATCTGTGTTATCAGTGGTCAGTGTGATCTTGCCGGACGCGTCCGCGGGGTGGGAATGTTTGAAATCTTCGGGAAGTCCGTCCAGATCGGAAACGTTAAGCTGCAACTTGCGGACATCGGCGGCAATATTTTGATCAAACTGCTGGCCAATTTTTACTAACTCATCCTGCAATGCCCGTATTTTCTCGCGGGTGGCGTCATCGCGGTCAACGCCGGCGCGATGGTAGTCGCGCAGCGTGGTCCGCAGGTAATAGCTGCCAGCGGAGTCGAGCCCGGAGCCATCCAGCGATGCCAGCACCTTGTACATATCTTTATCGAGCGAGATGTCGGTGAGCACGCGGCTGACTTCCTGTTCGCAAGTCTGAGCGGCATCGCGGAGAGGCTTTGAGGGATGCACTTGCTCGGCCAGTCCGGCGCGATTTTCGGCGTCAATGATGACGACCAGCGCGGTGTCGAATGCCTGCAGCGTGGCCATGACATCCCGCGGCGGCTGGCTGGCCTTGATGGCCGCGATTCGCTTCTTGCCGTCATCCACATCGCTACGGCAGGAAGCCAGGAAGGACTCGGCGGTCCCGGCCAGATAACTGGAAGCACCCGGCGCCGGCATGGGCTCCTGAGCGGTGGACAACAGGCTCGCCCCTCCGACGATAAATCCGAACAGCAGCCCGATAAATTTACGGCTCATGATTCTCCTGTCAGGTTCCGAAGACACCGGGACATCGAAAAGGACCCAGCGGTTAGACGTGCGAAAACTGCTCAGGTTATAGAGTGGGCGTAAGCTTCGTCAAGCAAGGGACAGCTGTAGAGCTGGGTGTGTCCGACCCGCACGCATGGGCTAGTTGGTGGGGTGAGATTCGTAGGCGGAGGTCATGACTTCGGAGGCGTCTTGCTCGCATTGGCGAATTTCGAGAATGCGCGAGGTCACGATCGGGGTGCGATAGGAAGGATGGCGAAATTCCAGGTGCATGCCGCGGCCAACAAATCCAATCTTCAGCATGGAGCCGCCCCAGGACGAGCCCTCAATCCTCACCAGCACAGGCTCCGGGCAGAATGCAGGGTGACCCCAGATCCAGGCTTCGCCCCGTCCACGATGCACCACCGTGTACCAGCGGTGCTGGGTCTGAATCTGCAGCATGGTCCGGGCGGGAAGGTCCTCGAGAAACGCTCCGCCTTCAATCTCCGACTCCACGATGTTGTGGTTCACGCCATCGTCGAGATTGGGATGACATCGAAAAAATTGAGGGCAGGTGTCCACAAGGCTCCCTGATACACTGGCACGAGTATAAACCTGTGGCGCAAGATGCAAACCGTCATTGGTACTAGTAGCCGATTCCCAGAAGTCACAAATCCCTGGGTGGTGGGGGGCAAGAGTCGTGTTTGGCATGCCCCCAAAGTAACGGGGGGCGCCCCATTACGGATTGACCCTGCAAATTGAGGGAGAGTACGATTCTAATCTGGGCCTTTTGTCCGGCAGGAAGCAGCGGGGACGTGACAGCGCAAGTCGTATCGCTAGTTATAGATAGGCATGGGAATGATCAATCTCAGACTGTCGGCTGCGCCGTTGCTGGCCCTGATTCTGGCGGGCACCGCCTGCCACACGGATCAGCGCCAGGGCAAGCTGCCGGCGGCACAGGCCAACGCGCCAGCTCTGACTGCGTTTCGGGGGTATGTTCCCCAAACGGATCCCGCACCGATCCCCCCCGAGCAAGCCCAGATTGAACCTCGACCCAATCCTGACCCGGTTGCCGAGTTGATTGTGAACGCCGAAAAAGCGTACCAGGCAGGAGAGGCCCAGTTTAAGGCGGGGGACCTGGAAGCGGCCAAGCGGAACTTCGACCGCGCCGTCGATATGTTGTCGCAGAGCCCGGCCGAGATCCGATCGGACGAACGGATCGAGCATGAACTGGATCAGGTCCTGGAAAGCGTGAACCGCCCGGAACTGGCCGCCCTGCAGTCGGACAGCGCAGAACCGAAACAGAAAGCCGAACCAGCGCCCATTGATGAAGTTAACGATGAGACGCCGCCGGTTGACCCCAACGTCAAAGCGCGAGCCGAGGCTGAGGTGCAAGCCACGCATTCCGAACTGCCCCTCATGCTTACCGACCAGGTGGCCGGCTTCATTAATTACTTTTCCACGACTCGCGGACACGAGACCCTGCAACATGCACTGGAGCGCGGCGGGCGTTATCGTGAGATGATCGAGAGCACGTTGCGCGAACAGGGCGTTCCCCAGGAGCTGATTTATCTGGCACAAGCGGAGTCGGGCTTCCATCCCCTGGCGTTATCGAGGGTGGGAGCGCGCGGCATGTGGCAGTTCATGGCCAGCCGCGCCCGGGGCTATGGCTTGCAGCACAACCTGTGGGTTGACGAGCGTCAGGACCCGGAAAAGTCCACTCGCGCCGCCGCCCATCACCTCAAAGATCTCTATGACGAGTTTGGCGACTGGTATCTGGCCATGGCCGCTTACAACTCTGGACCAGGCACGGTGCAGAATGCGGTCAAGCGCACCGGCTATGTCGATTTCTGGGAGCTTTACCGGCGCAACGTTCTGCCCAAGGAAACGCGCAACTACGTCCCCATCATCCTGGCCGTGACGATCATGGCCAAGAACCCCAGCCAGTATGGGCTGGACGATATCGTTCCGGAGCAACCGGTTCCCTACGACGCGGTCAAGATTAACTATTCGGTTGACCTTCGTCTGGTGGCGCAGTGCATTGATGTTCCACCCTCCACCCTCCAGGACCTGAATCCCAGCCTGCTGCGCCTGACCACTCCCAAGGGCCAGACTTTTGAGTTGCGGCTGCCGGCCGGGACCAGAGATCGCTATCTGGCAGCGATTGAACCTATCCCGACCGAGATGCGAGTGTGGTGGCGGTACCACGAAGTGGCGGAAGGTGACACGCTGGTCTCGATTGCCCGGACTTATCGCACCACCGTGAAGTCTATCGAAAAAGAAAACCATTTCCAGTCTGACGATGACCTGAAGGTGGAGAGCAAACTGATCATTCCGATCCCACCGGGTAAGCATGCCGCCACCGAAGACGGCGCAAGCTATGCCCGCCACACGACCCGCTACCGGGTCCGCCGGGGTGACACGGTACAGACCGTGGCCGACAACTTCAGCCTTCCCCCCACCATGATTCGCCGCTGGAACCATCTGCGGGGAGACAGCTTGCGCGGACGCCGCATCGTTTACGTGCACCTGCCGGTGACCCCAACCACCCTGCCCAAAGAACAACCGGGAAGTTCCAAATCAAAGACCAGTAGGGACTTACACCCCGCCTCTCCCAAAATTGTGCAGCGCCATAAAGTGCAGCCGGGAGAGACCCTGATCTCAATTGCCGCCACTCACCACACTACAGTCGAGGCCCTGAAGCGGGACAACGGCAACCTAGCGATGCTGCGGCCTGGGATGGTTATTCTGATCAGAAGCGTTCGATGAGCCAGCTTCTGGCTTCCAGCTCTTTTGCTTCCACATCCTGGTTGCCGGCTTTCATCTTCCAGGTTCCGGCCTTAGGGATATTCACAACCCGCGGATTGGGGAAGGGCACGGCTTCAGCCGTGCCGCCACGAGTCTCCACCAAAGCGGCTTCAGCCGCTGAGGGGCTTCTCCGGGGGCGACCGTGCGGAGAATCGGGGCAGAGTGCGGAAGCACACCTCAGGCTAAGGCGCGATTCGTTTTCCGTGGCTTGGCGGCACGACCTAGGTCGTTCCTTCTCCACCTCGCCGAAGCCGATTCTTCCGCAGCCGTTAGGCCGCCCCGCGTCACCCCTCCCCAAATGAAGCCTCCGTCAGCCACTACGCAAAATACTTTGCACTTCCTAGTCGACTTTGCTCTCTCGGTGTAATATGCAACCTGCAGGACGACCTGCAAACGGTTCTCGATGAGGGCGCGCGAAAACGCTGTGTTATAATCGCGCCCCATTCAGTCAAGACGTTAGTCTTTCAGCTGTCTTTTTAATTCCCCAGTACCCGCAGCGCAGGCGTAGCGGCCGCGCTCGGAGCTCCAACGATCAGGAGGAAAAATGAGCTTTGACGAGACCCTCTACGCACGAGATGACGAGATGGATGAATTTGGCAACAGCGGCGCCTACGGCGATTCGCTAGAAGAGGATTACGAGGAAGAAGAGGAAGAAGAAGAAGCCGAAGTGCCGGGCATGATCGAGCCGCAAGCCGAGCCCGCCATGCCAGCTCCAACCGCACCCCGCCCGTCAGGTGGTGGAGGGCCGCCCAAGCCTCCGGCCAAGAAAGCAGCCAAGAAAAAGCCGGCCAAGAAAGTGGTCCGCAAGAAGCCGGCGAAGAAGAAGCCGGCGCGCAAGGCCGCTAAAAAGAAGGCTGCGAAGAGGCGTCCAGCACGCAAGGCGGCAAAAAAACCGGCCCGTGGCAAAGCCAAACGCCGCCGGTAAGAGCAAACTCGGTCCTCGCCTTGATCGGAAGATCCGGACAGGCGAGGACCGCCCCAGCCTTCTGCAAACCAGTAGTGTCGCGGCCGGAGCCTGACTCTACGCAGCCTTGGGCAGCGCGGCGGGTTCGGCCAGCCGGCGCACGGCCAGCGACATCATCACGCGCGTGACTCCGCTCATGATCATGCTCACTCCCACCAGCGTGCCTATCGCCCAGGCCGAACTGGACGGCCAGTGCATGGCGATCAACAACCCGAGTAGCAGCGTGACCAACCCGTCGAATAGCACCCATCCCGCGCCCCGCCCGGGACGCAGCTTGAAGTAGAGCACCACATCCAGCACGCCCTCGATGAAAAAGAGCGATGCTAGCAAAAGCGTCAACGACGCCACTCCTAACACAGGATGCCAGAGCAGATATCCGCCTATGAAGATGTAAGCCAGCCCCACCAGCAGCTTCCAGATCAGGCTTCCCGCGCCGTGAGCGTGAAAGGCAACCGCCAAGTGGACCACGCCGGCGAGAATAATGAGCCAGGCAATGAGCGTGGTGACCGCCACCGCCGCCAGAAGCGGCGAGCCGATGGCCACGATTCCAAACGCGATGAGCAGGACTCCCCAAACGATGGACCAGCCGGAAGCCTGTCGTAGTAACGAGGTCGGTGGTGCAACCATATGTGCCTCCTCGGTCGAACTTCACGGGGCCATTTTGCTCTCAGGGGAGGGTTTGCGCAAGGCGGAACAAAGGAGAGAAGGAGGGCGGTATTGCGACCCCTTCCGGGGGAGTTTACGACTCGTCTGACACCTTTGACCTGGTTTTCTAATGCCAGTCAGGCCAGATTAAGAATCAAGATCAACGTCGGACAGGGCCTGCCCTGAGCGAAGTCGAAGAGTGTGTCCGATCCACCACCTGGTTACTTCTTGCCGGCAACCGCTTGCAGGCACTTGCTGTAGAGTTCCAATAGATGTCCGGCATACTCTTCCGGCTTGGACGCCGCACCCGTGCCCTGGAACCCGACTCCTGGGGAACTCGTCCGGCCGTAGCCGGTGGTCATCGCCACAAATTTCATAAGATCCAGCGCAATATCTTCATTGCGGCGCGATCCCGATGCTGCACCCGGTACTTCCTCCATGAATGCCTCCCTTGAAGCGATGGTAACAGATGATCATGTGGGTCGGGCACTCTTGTCCGACGCCTTTGACTTGGACTCTTGTACTTCATCAAGGGGGGAATGTGGCACCGCATTCTCTATCGTCCAAACAACTTCAGAACAAGTCAAAGTCAAGAGCGTCGGACAGGAGTGTCCGATCCACACGTATGTGGGACCCACACCTGTGTTCGACCACACCTCAGACTCAGTTCACATCATGCAGCAGGGTGTAGGAAAATCCACCGGACTGGCTGTTGATGCCCACCAACGTCCTGACCTGGCCCGCACTGAGAGTGAGCGAACCGGTGTCGATGGCTTTTTGCTTCTGGCCCGCCGCGGTCAGCGCGATCTCGTAGCTCCCAGCGGCCACAGACTGGTAGGCGGCGACCGAGCCAAAGGCCAAATTGCTCAACGTGGGACTGACGGTGTTCAGGTCGGTGGATGGAGTGACAATATAGACGTCAGCGGGGCCCAGGTTCGGCGACGCATTGATGATGCGGATCTTGAAATCACCCGAGGCCGGCGCGGAGTTATCGTCGGTCAGCACCAGGTTGGCTACGCTTGAAGAAAAGTTGTAGGAAATCACGGTGGTATCCGAACCAGACCCAAACGTGATCGACTGTTGCAGCAGAGCGGTGCTCGATCCTGAAGGCTCAATGGCGACCTGATGAGAGCCGGATTTCACAGACTGGTATCCCGTGCTAGTGCCATAGCCGAGGTTACTCGACACCGAAGTGCTATCCACCAGCACATCCAGATTGGATTCGTCCGGAACTGCATTCATAAACCGGGAGCGCGTGCTTCCTACCCCGCCACCGCATCCGGCAAGAAGCAGGAAAATGCCGCCCAGCATGCCGGCACACCACGACGTCAAGCGCAAGATTCGGCCCACGATTCACCCCTTTTGGCTGCGAAGTTTGGAGCTACGACGGTAAAAATCGACTGATGCGAGAGCTTCGATCGAGAGTTGCTATGCCTGCGTAAAGAGTGCGTCAAGAGGGGTAAAGACTTGTAAGCGAGTCGTCGGTCGTCAGCCTTCGGTCGTCAGACAGGCTTGTAAAACACCTGTGGATGTAGGTCAGGCTGATCACAGACGACGCACGACTGCTTTACGAACTTTTACGTGACTTTACGAAGTCTTTACCCCGCTGCGGATGACGAGGTGTTCTAACTACAGAGAGATTTTTCTCCGGAAGCAGAAAGCTTCCGACCGTCACAGGAATCAGAATTGGAGAGTAACAACATGCGGAAATTAACAGTCCCCAAGGGATGCAGGTTCGGAGGAAGCGAGCGCAGGTCTTTGGTTGCTACGGCTGTGCTCGGGGCGTTACTTAGTCTCGGCCTCGGTCTGGGCGTCGCGGCCGGCACTGCCTTTGGCCAGGACGAGCAGGCGCCTCCGCCGCCAGCGCAGGCTGGCCAGCAACCCGACCAGCAATCTGGTCCGGGCATGGGAAGGCATATGGGTGGTCGCCGTCAGATGCCGACGGTGGACGATCAACTCAAACATTTGACCAAGAAGCTGAACCTCAGCGATGACCAGCAGGCGAAACTGAAACCCATCCTGGAAGATCAACGCCAGCAGATGGACGCGATTCGCGATGATTCGTCGCTCTCCCGCCAGGACCGTTTCAGCAAGATGCAGGAACTTCGGCAAAGCTCGGACACTCAGATCAAGAGTGTACTGAACGACGACCAGCAGAAATCTTTCGACAAGATGCGCGAAGAGCAAGCAAACCGGATGAAGCAGTGGCACCGGGGAGGCGAAAACGCTCCTCCGGCCGGGGCTGCTCCGGACAGTCAGCAGTAAACGGGTCGGACCCCGGACCTAAGCACGATCGAGACAGGTACTAGGTTCGAGGTCGGAAGTTCTGAAGTCAGATTTTCTCCCCAAGCCTCTGGGCTGGGTAATTCTCTTGCGTCGCCCGCGAGAGTCGCCCGGTTCAGGGGCCCCCTTTTTTCCACATTGCCCGCCGGACTTTATCCCGCCAGCGGCATCTCGCACATGAGTGCCAGCAGATTTTGTTCCGAGTCGCGAAAAAACGTCATCCACAGATCGTGGGTGGGCATCTTTGCGATCAGGTGCGGCGTGTCTTCGAAATGCACTCCCTGACTGAGCATCTGGCGGTGAGCGCTGACGATGTCAGGTACGGTAAAGTACAGGATTGAGCTGGGGTGGTCGAACTCCGGTTTCTCGGCCCGGCCGAGCATGAGCCGGACCCCGCCGCAATCGAAGAAGGCCAGGCTGCCGGCGTTGAACAGCAGCGGCAGGGAAAGTACGTCCCGGTAAAATGCAGTGGCGCGGTCCAGGTCGTGCACGTTGATGGCAATCTGGCCGAGCCGCGATATTCCAATGGGCAGAGTTGCAGAAGTCATGGCGGTCAACCTCCTGGGTTAATCGTTAGTATAGCTAACTATATTTCATGGCCAGACGCAAGCAGAAAAAACAGCGATCTCCCCACGACGTGGAGGCCATAGCCGATGGGTTGCACTCCGCTGCCATTCACGTACTGCGCCGGGTGCGCAAGCAGGATGCCGCCACGGGCGAAGGCCCGGCCCGGCTCTCGGCTTTATCAGTGCTGGTTTTCGGTGGGCCGATGACGTTGGGCCGGCTGGCGGCGGCAGAGCAGGTAAAACCTCCCACCATGAGCCGCATTGTCACCGGACTGGAAGATAGTCGCCTGGCGCGGCGCGTGACCGACTCGAAGGACGCGCGCCGGGTGCAGATTTGCGCTACTCCGAGCGGAGAGCGCCTGCTGCATGAGGGCAGGCGGCGCAGGATCGAATATCTGGCCCGCCGTCTTGACGAGCTCACCCGTCAGGAGCTGGCCATCCTGGAGGAAGCAGTCACAGTGCTCGAAAGGATCCTGCGCGACTGGCCGCCAGAGAAATAAACGGGGCAACTTCGGTCGAATGAACCCGGACTAGGTCGCGATACCCACATAGCAGACGCGCCCGATCAGGTAGTCATGGACCTTCTTGCCCCGCTCCATGGCCATCACTTCGACTGGGTAGGCCTGATTGTGGGGGCACAGGACCAGGTGATTGCCGGCTAGCTCCACATATTTCACAGTGCAGCCTCCGTCGCGCGCCACCGCGTACATGTTCGATTCGCCCTTGCGGTAGGGCTTGAAGGAATTGTAGTGGCGGTCAATCAGGACGGTGGCGCCGGGCAGCAGCCGGGGATACATGCTCATGCCGTCGCGGCCGTCGGCGCGGATGATCACGAAGCGCTCCCAGCCTTCGCGGTCGCCTTCCATTTCGGGGCGCAGGCGGCGCAGAAAACTCTTCTTGAGTTTCAGGATGTCCTTTACCTTCATGCTCATGATCAAGGGCTGGCGGGCCGCGACCGCCCCCGCCACTAGCAGCACGTTTTCGAACTGGTCTTCGCTGGGAGGCGCGATGCTGGCGCGCTTGTTGATCTCGCCGGGATCGAGCAGGTCCAGAATCGAGAGGCGCTGAACGTTCAACACCTTGTCCATTCCCTCCACACTGAGGCCCCGTTTGCGGTTGAGAAAGTTGGAAATGTGCGCCTGCTTGAAACCGGTCTCCCGGGCCAGGCGCAGGCCGGTCAGCTCGCCTTCGTCGATGCGCTCCCAGAGAGCTTTGCGCAGATTTTCCTGCAGGGCGCGGAACTTCATACCCAAAGTATAGCTTTGCAGCTATAGCATATTGCTATTCATAAAATAGTTAGAACATCCGAAAGGAAATATTGCCTGACTTTGGGAAATCAGGAGCTATACGATCAGCGACCTGTATAGCCATTTATCCTGGAGGGGGAATTCATACAAAACGAGCACAACAGGTCATGGTGAGCAATTCACAATCCGAGAGCGGGGAAAACAACTTCGTGGAATTTCGCCGCAAGGTGAAGGCCGCGGAGATGCTTTCCTCCGCCATGGAGCGGCTCTTGCGGGAGCTCCATTTTACGGGCCGGCTCAGCGTCGTGGTGCAGAATGGCCGCGTGCTGAAATCCGGCGATGAGGAGGGCTATTTCCGGCAGCCGACATTTTGCCAGGAGCAGGTCGGCCGATAGTTCCCCATCTCGGCACGACAACGTACTCATAACTGATCTTTGTACATGATGTGGCCCGCGGGTTGGAGCAATTGGGCGAGTTCGAGCATAAGTTGATTGCAAAGATCGCACTCCAGGACTACACCCAAAACGAAACCGCGCGCGTTCTAGGTTGCTGGCGGCGTACCGTGGGACGGCGGTTTCCGGAAGCACTCGACCGGATGACAGAGATTTTTCTGAGTACCGGTTTATTGATTCGACTGCCCGCCAGCGATGTTGCCCGGGCAAAAAACTGTCAAGAGGGGAATAGCGAGGAAATTCCTGCGAGTACTTCAGCACAGAGGGAATAAATTTAGGGAGAGCATGTCCCATTCTCCCCAATTGATCTGTTATTCTAGTTTTAGAGATTGAGAAAAAGAGAGTCAGTGGGCGCGTGCTCAAGAGCGCGCCCTTTTTCTTTGGGCAAAGAACATCGGGGACCAAGACGCAGCATGAAGAAAGCAAAAGTGCGGATGGGAACAACCAGGACGAGAGTGGCTTCGCCGGCGAATTCGACGGCGCGACAAGCTCCGGACCTGGCGGAGATCCGCCGCCACATTGCCGACATTGTGGGAAACGGCGCGGTAGGCATGGTGGAGACCACGATCGACCAGGTGAGCAAGGGCCACTATCTGGGGATGAAGTACCTTTTCGAGATGATTGGGCTCTATCCGGCGACATCGACGGATGACTTACCGACAGAGGATTCGCTGGCCGCAATCCTGCTGCGGAGGCTGGGACTATCCGACGAACCAATGACGGAAGCAGGAGTTACCAAAGATTCAGACGGCTCCCCTGCGGCCGTCGAGGATAGCTTAGAATGAAAACCGGCAGTTGGGCGACAGCAACCAGCCGTTGGGTGCGGGCCACGGACCGTATAGCGGTGACGTTCAGCCGGCATACGGCCATGCACTCAGGCTTCTCAGTGGCATATCAGCCTTTACTGCACGAGGCTTTCAGGATGGATATGACGTGGGTGACTGGCCGGATTGCGGTCGGCGGCGGAATCTGGACCGAAGACAACATGGCGGCGGTGTCGCGGGCGGGAGTTACGCACATCATCGACATGCAGATCGAATTTGACGACACCCAACTGGCGGCGCCGCATGCCATCGCAGTGCTGTGGAACCCGATTGACGATGATTTTCAGCCTAAACCGCCGGAGATTTTCGAGAGCGGAGTGGAATTCGCCACCGAAGCACTCAGCCAGGACGGGACAAAGCTGTTCATTCACTGCGCGGCCGGGGTCCACCGGGCGCCGATGATGACCCTGGCGGTGTTGTGCGCGATGGGTTGGACGCCGGAGGCAGCCCAGGACCTGATCGAAAAGAAACGTCCGGTGGTGGATTTTGCGGATGTGTATGTGCGCAGCGTGGAGAGGTTTCTCGACCAGCAGGTGAGAGCGGAAAAGTAAGAAACCAGTATTCAGTTGCTGGTCCCCGGTTGTCAGTTAACTCTCTCAGTAAATCCAAACATTTTAGCGAGGCTTATTCCCTGCTGGGTCGAGGGGAAATTCTGCCTTGCGGCGAAACTCGGCAAGGGAGGAAACATGTTCGACGAGCACTGCCGCCCCTGGGGGCGGCTTTTCTACTTGCCGGCGTTTGTAATGGTCTTGCTCACTGCGGCGTGGGCGCAAACGCCGTCCACCACTACGATCAGCGAAGGTTTATTTGCCAGCCGTTGCGGAGTTGAAAAGAAAAATGCGGCGATGTCGTTTGTGTCAGCCGCTCTGCAACTGACCGATGCGGTGACTTCGCGGCATATTGTTGATCCGGAAAAATTCAAGCAGGGGCTGAGCGCAGTGATCGATGGCACGGTCTTGTGTCTGAATGCTTCCACCTGGGCGAAGCCGACTCAGCCTTAAGTCAACCGATTTCTTCGCTCCAGTTCTCGAGTGTTTTCTTAACCTCAGCCATGAACTGGTCGGCAACCGCGCCGTCGACGATCCGGTGGTCGTAGCCAAGAGTCAGATGGACGAGAGAGCGGATCGCGATGGAGTCGTTGCCATCGTTATCGGTAACCACCACCGGCGCCTTGGTAATTCCGCCCACGCCCATGATGGCGGAGTTGGGTTGGTTAATGATGGGCAATCCGAAGACCGCGCCAAACTGGCCGGGGTTGGTGATGGTGAAGGTCGAGCCTTCAACTTCTTCCGGCTTAAGTTTCTTGTTGCGGGCACGTTCGCCCAGATCGCTGATGCCGCGCTGCAGGCCGAGAAAGTTGAGTTCATCGGCATTTTTCAGCACCGGAACGATCAGGCCCCAGTCGAGAGCGACGGCGATTCCGACATTGACGTGACGATGGTAGCGGAGGCTTTCGCCTTCGATCGACGCGTTCACGATGGGAAACTGCTGCAGCGAAATGATAGCGGCCCGGGTGAAAAACGGCATGAAGGTAAGGCGGGCGCCATTGCGTTTTTCAAAGCCAGCCTTGTTCTTGTTGCGTAGCTGAACGATGCGCGTCAGATCCACCTCGAACATGCAGTGCACGTGAGCGCTGGTGCGGCGCGACTCGATCATGCGGTGAGCAATGATCTTGCGCATCTGGCTCATGGGAACGAGGTCGCTGGGAATTGCCGGCGGGGCGGCAGAGCCGGCGTTGGCCTTCGCGGAAGAAACCGGCGCGGCGGGAGTCGCCGGAGCAGCGGCGCCTTCCAGAAATGCCGTGATGTCCTGCTTGGTGATGCGCCCGCCCAGTCCGGTTCCGGGTACCTGCGCCAGGTTGATATTGTGCTCGCGCGCGATTTTGCGGACCAGGGGAGAGGAACGAGCATGCTCGTCTTCTTCCTGGGAAGCCGGTTGTGACACGGGGGCCACCGCCCTGGGCTCAGGCGCCGGGGCCGACGCCCTGGCTGGAGCGGCTTCCTTTTTCGCAGGAGCGGATGGGGCGGCAGTCTTGGCAGCAGCACCATCGCCGTCAGAAATCGTGCCCACTACGGTATTCACCTGAACCGTGGCGCCTTCGGCGACCTTGATATCCTGCAGGACTCCGGAAGCCGGGGAAGGAATTTCTGCATCCACCTTGTCGGTTGAAATCTCGAACAGGGGTTCGTCCCGCTGCACTTTGTCACCGGGCTTCTTCAGCCATTTGGTGATGGTCCCTTCAAAGATCGATTCGCCCATTTGGGGCATGACGATATCAGTCGGCATAATTCCCTTCTACGCGGCCCCCGTTTCGGGCGCACGCAAACCTTTATTATATATATCCAGCCCGGCCGTTCCGGTTGCCGCACCCACCTCTAATCGTGATGCCCGTTCTCTTCCCCTTTGGGGTTCACCGGGGGTGGCGCGACCCCGGTGGATTTCTTCCAATAATCCTGCACCGCGGGCGGCAGTTTCTCGATGCGCGAGAGGAAGGCCGTGACTTTCCACATGTCCAGGTCACTCAAAGTCTTGTTCCAAGCGGGCATGCCGGTGTAGCGGATGCCGGTACGAACGGCGTAGTAGATGTGCCACTCGGGATCATCCAAGGGGTGGATGATCAGCTGCGGCGCGGGCGGGTAGAAGGATCCACCGAAGGGGTTAGGTTTGTTGTCGAGGTTGCCATGACATCCGGCACAGTTCATGGTGTAGATTTTCATTCCGTCGATCAGGTTTTCGTCGGTCGGAGGCAGGGGATTGATCAGGCGCGGGGCATGGCGCTCCATGGAGGCATCCACGGCAGACATGGCGATCCGGCGCTCCATTTTTGGCGGACTGGAGTCTGCATTCGTGGGTAAGAAGCCGAGCATGGCGATGGCCAGTCCTGCTAAAAGGAGTACGAGCAAGGTGATGACTACGCCGAGGGTGAAGTTGCGCATTCTTGCCTCCTGTAGGATCGTTCACTGATACCGCTGGAAGACACAGCTACAGATTGTCCAGCGCTGCCGTGGAATGCAGGATGGCGCGGGCATCCTGCGCTTCGGATTCTCTCACTTGCAGCTTGATGCCGCCGAGTATGTGAGAGTGCCAGCCGCCGATGCGAAGCATGTTTTCATCATACGCGAAGCACTCGATATCAGCGGATTCGAGGCGGCCGCGGGCCAAGAGAAATTCCGGCTGGCTATGAAAGACCGCGATAGTGACCAGATTTTCCTGCATGGTTTCGAGTAGCCGAATTCTCAGTATGCTTTCAAGCGCCGAGCTTCCCCCACTACATCGCTCACCTGGGGCAGGAAGTACTGCTCCTGCGGAGGCGAGAATGGCACCGGAGAATCCTGGGCCGCAATGCGAACGATGGGGCCGTCGAGATGGTCGAAAGCGTCTTCATTAATGATGGCGGCAATTTCGCCGGCCAGGCCTCCGGTGCGGGAGTGCTCGTGCAACACGATGACCTTACTGGTCTTGCGCACCGTGGCGGCGATGGCTTCGCGATCGAGAGGCGAGATCGTTCGCAAGTCCAGGACTTCAACGTCGATCCCCTCCTGGGTTAACGTCCCAGCGGCCTCCAGCGCGGTGTGCACCATGGCAGCATAAGTAATGATACTCAGGTCGTGGCCTTCACGGGCGATGCGCGCCTTGCCCAGGGGCACAATGTAATCTTCCGCGGGAACCTCTTCCTTGATGCGGCGATAAAGATATTTGTGCTCAAAGAAGATGACGGGATTATTGTCGCGGATAGACGCTTTGATCAGGCCTTTGGCGTCATAGGCGCTGGCCGGACAAACCACCTTCAAGCCGGGCGCATGCACAAACCACATTTCCGGATTCTGGGAATGAAAGGGACCGCCGTGAACGTTGCCACCGCTGGGCCCGCGGATTACCAGGGGCGCCGGCGCACCCCAGCGGTAGTGGGCTTTAGCCACCATGTTGACGATCTGGTTGAAAGCGCAGCCGATGAAATCCATGAACTGGAATTCGGCCACCGGACGCATGCCGGTGAGCGAGGCGCCGAAGGCGGCTCCCACGATGGCGGATTCGGCAATCGGCGTATCGATGACGCGCTCGGGCCCGAAGCGGTCGATGAAGCCGTCGGTAACTTTGAATGCGCCGCCGTAGATGCCAATGTCCTCGCCCAGGCAAAAGACGGTGGGATCGCGCTCCATTTCCTCCCAGATGCCCTGGCGGATGGCTTCGAGATAAGTCAGTTGGGGCATAGCGCTTCTTAAATTTCGCCTCCTGGCAATTTGTCTTCCCGACGGCGCGTCATTTCAAATGTATGGCCGCGTCAACGCTGGCCCGACCCGCAGTTCCTTTTGTGACTCTCGGGGTTGCGTACTTCGGTTTGATTTCGTGGCAGCCACTCTCGCAATACACACCGCCGGCGGCGGAGTCGGGTTTGGGCATTGGGCTGGCGACGGCGAAATCACGGTCGGCTTCCAGTTGTTGATCAACGCCAGCGATCAGTTCCCGGTTCTCAGTTGGGGTTAGCCACTTTTTTATGTTTAACAAGTAGTTTTCGAAGCGGGTAATGGGGTCGCGTTTGCGCCAATAGTCAAATAAAGGTTTGGGTACGTAGTCGGCGGCGTCGTGGATGGCATGGCCTTTCATGCGCATCATCTTGGCTTCGATGAGTGTTGGGCCTTGGCCGCGGCGCGCGCGTTCGCAGGCTTCATGGGCAGCGTCGTAAACCTGGCAGGCGTCGGTGCCGTCAACGATCACTCCCGGAATGCCATAAGCGATGGCGCGTTCGGCGAGGTCTTTCACGAGGAATTGCATGTCGGCAGGCGTGGAGTAAGCCCAGAGATTGTTTTCGGCGAACAGGACGAGGCCGAGATCCTGCACCGCGGCGAAGTTCAAGCCTTCATATGTGACTCCGGTGGACTGGCCGCCGTCGCCGATGTACGTCATGACGGCTATGTTGCGTCCTTGCAAGCGCGCGCCCAGAGCCACGCCGGCGAGAACGGGAAGCAGGTCGCCGAGAGTCGAGATGGGAGCCACCACATTGCGATCCTTAATGTCTCCGAAGTGCGACGATGCGTCACGGCCCCGGGTCGGCGAGCCGGCCTTAGCCATGTACTGCATCATGATGTCGCGCGGGGAAAAGCCGCGGACCAGGGTCGAACCCTGATTGCGGATCAGGGGGCCCAGCCAGTCTTCCTTGTGGAGAGCGTAAGCGGAAGCGCAGGAGCAGGCCTCCTGACCCAGGCCGAAGTAAACGCCGCCGACCACCTTTCCCTGCTTGTAGAGATTCTCCAGCGCGGCTTCCATCTTCCGGTTGAGCAACATCCAGCGATAGATCTCGATGCATTGCTTCTTGCTCAGATGTCTGGAATCGCGGATCGGCGCGACGGGGGCGCTGAGGTCACCGGTGACTTGGTAACTGACTCTGCCGGCTTTACGCACCTGCCGGATGGAGATGTCGAGTTTTTCGAGGCGATGATCGAGGATGGTAAAGGTGCGCTGGTTCGCGCCTGGGGCGGGTGCGATCCTGGCAGCGCGTTTTGCTTTTTGCTTCTTAGCCATCTGCAGCGTCATCCATGCTAACGCGGAGGGTTAGGTTCTGTCGCGTCTCAGGAGGTCGCTGCCACTATGCGCGGAAGGTATCTTCTTTCTTGTGCAGTTGACGCAGCTGCTCGGGCGTCTTCAGGGGTACTCCAACGGAGTGTCCCAACAGCGCATCCAGAGACTCCAGCCAGAGCATGTGGCTCTCGAACACCACGCCGAAGTTGCGCGCGATGGAATGAGCCACCTCCTGCAGCGCGAGTTCCCTGCTTAATTCTTTCGCCATGGAGGTGACCGGCCTGGTGGCGATGCCGCAGGGGACGATCAGGTTGAAATAGTCGAGATCAGTGTTGACGTTGAGAGCGAAGCCGTGAGAAGTCACGGCGCGGGAGATGTGGACGCCGATGGCGGCGATTTTGGCTTCTTCCTTGACCGGGTGGAGGCGGGTCTCAGACCCACCCTGCCCGGGTCGAAGACCCGAGCGCACGTCGCCCGTGGCAGTCCAGACACCGGTGAGGCCGCAGATGCGGGCCGTGGGAATGCCGAAGTCGGCGCAGGTGCGGATCAGCACTTCTTCCAGGCGGCGCACATACTCGATTGCACCCAGGGTCTTGCGCTTGCCGTCGGGCGTGGCGATAGCGCGTAAATCGAAAATGGGATAACCGACAAGCTGGCCGGGGCCATGGAAGGTGACGTCCCCGCCGCGATCGCATTCGAACACTTCCACGCCACGCTGGGCCAGCAGTTCGGGCGACGCGATGATGTTGTTCTGCCTGGCATTGCGGCCGAGAGTAATGACCGGCCAATGCTCGAGCAGAAGAAGAACGTCGCCGATGCGGCCTTCTTTGCGCAGCTCAACGAGGCGCTGTTGCAGGCGCAGGCCGGTAGCGTAGTCGATGGAGCCGAGTTGGAGGACAGAGATCAAGCGATCGGGTAATTGGGTAATTAAGTAATTGAGTAATTTCAAGATCAGGCGATTCCTCAAATTACTAAATTACTCAATTGCTAAATTCTTCATGCGTTGATGGCGATTCCATACACGCTGTTGGAGGCGTCCAGCATGGCCTCGGCCAGTGTGGGATGGGCGTGAATCGTCCACATCAGGTCTTCCACCGTCGCTTCGAGTTCGATGGCCGCGACCGCTTCGGCGATGAGCTCAGTGGCCTGCGGGCCGATGATGTGCACTCCCAGAATCTCGCCGTAGTCAGCATCAGAGACGATCTTGATGAATCCTTCGTGCTGGCCCACGATTGAAGCACGTGAGTTTGCGGTGAAGGGGAACTTGCCGACCTTAACGTTGTAGCCCGCCTCCTCGGCCCTGGCTTCGGTCAAGCCGACGCTGCCGATTTCGGGATGGCAGTACGTCGCGTTGGGGATATGCTCGGGGTTGATGGGCTTGCCCTTCTTGCCGGCTATTTTGGTGACTGCGACGATGCCTTCCATCGCGCCGACGTGGGCCAGTTGCGGCGTCCCCAGCACGATGTCGCCGATGGCGTAAACTCCGGGCTCGGCGGTCTGCATCCAGCTGTCAGTCTTGATGAAGCCGCGGTCGGGCTTTATTTTCGTTCTTTCCAGGCCGATGTTTTCAGTCCGCGGCCTGCGGCCCACAGCGATCAGGATCTTCTCGGCCTCGATTTTTTGCGGCTTGCCATCCACGCTGAAGTTTACGGTGACTCCCGATTTGCTTTTGTCGATCTTGTCCACCCTGGCATGGGTATGGAAATTGATGCCGCGCTTGCGATAAACCCGCGCCAACTCTTTGGAAATCTCCTCGTCTTCAATGGGAACCAGCCGGGGCAGCATTTCAATGAGCGTGACTTCGGCGCCAAAGGAACGAAAGATAGACGCGAATTCGACGCCCACCGCCCCTGCGCCAACGATCACTAAGGACTTGGGAACTTCCTTGAGCGCGAGAATCTCAATGTTGCTGAGGATGCGGTCGCCAGGCTCGAGTCCTGGCAGCATGCGGGCTTCCGAGCCGCTACTGAGGATCACGTTCTTCGCCTTGACCTGGCTGGTCTTGCTGTCAGCGGAGACTTCGACCGTCAGCACACCGTTCTGTGCGGGACCCGTCAGCTTGCCGTAGCCTCGGATTGTTTCCACCTTGTTCTTCTTCATCAGGAAATCAAGACCCTTGGTGTGCTTGGCCACGATCTTTGACTTGCGCTCCTGGATGGCCGCCCAATTCAGCTTGCGCGCTTCCACACCATCGATACCGAATTCTTTTGCCTCTTTCAGGTGGTCCCAAAGTTCGGCATTGAACAGAAGAGCTTTGGTCGGAATGCAGCCTACATGGAGACAGGTGCCGCCAAGCACGTTGTCCTTTTCGATGAGAGCGGTTTTCAGTCCGTACTGGCCGGCGCGGATAGCGGCGGTGTAGCCGGCCGGACCACTGCCGATGATGGCGATGTCGTAGATGGTTTCGGGCAAGGAGTGTTCCTCACTATGAAGAGATGCTGGATGGCAAACGTTTGATTCTAGAACAGAAATAGTCGAAGTTGCGATAGCAACTCGCGCCGGGCAGGGCAGCAACATAGCGGTCTGCTCGCCCATCCCGCAACCCAGCCGCCGTCCAGCGGAGCTTCGACACCATCGCGGGCGGCGCATTGCTATCAAGGCTCAAATTAAGGGAACCTTCAGCCCATCTTGGACGTAGAATTATATGCAAGGAGGCCTATATGCACGTCTTCGGGTTCTTCCTATTCCCCATCTTCGGCTCTGGATTACTGCTCTATTTCCTGCCTACGATTGTGGCCTTGCTGCGCGAGAAACACGACAGGCTTTCCATCTTTCTACTCAACTTCTTTTTAGGCTGGAGCGTGATTGGATGGATCGTCGCCCTGGTTTGGGCATGCAAGAATGACCGGGTGATTTACGTGCAGAGTCCGCAACGCTATTAGCGCGGGAAGGGGCGCAAGACCGCTGACCTTCGCTCGGCCTCGACGGGCTTCTTCGACTCTGCTCAGGACAGGCGCCCGATCTATCCCCGCATGCTTATTGGACTAATTCAACAGCCTGGCCACTTCCCTGGCGTAGTACGTGACGATGATGCTGGCTCCCGCCCGGCGAATCGAGGTCAGTGATTCCATCATGACGCGCTCGCGGTCGATCCAGTTATTACGGGCAGCGGCTTCAATCATGGCGTACTCACCGGATACCTGGTAAGCCGCTACAGGCAGGTCGAAGCGCTCGCGGGCCGCGGCAATTACGTCCAGGTAAGGCAGGGCAGGCTTCACCATGATCAGGTCGGCGCCTTCTTCGACATCGGCCTCAATCTCCCGCATGGCTTCACGCAGGTTGGCGCCATCCATCTGGTAGGAGCGGCGATCGCCGAATTGCGGCGCCGAGTCCGCAGCTTCGCGGAACGGGCCGTAGAAACCGGAAGCGAATTTGGCGGCATAAGAAAGGATAGGGGCGTTGAGAAAGCCAGCCTCATCAAGCGCCTTGCGAATAGCGGCTACACGACCATCCATCATGTCGGACGGGGCCACGATGTCCACACCGGCACGAACCTGAGAAACCGCAGTCCGCGCCAGCAGTTCCAGAGTAGCGTCGTTGAGGATCTCGAATTCCTGCCCGGCAGCGCGGGCCGCGGCCAGCGCATCGATCGCCTTCATCTTGTCTTGAGGTTTCACGGCCATCGCAGCCATCGAATTCCTGGCTGCCGCGCCGAGTGATTGCGGAGACTGGGGCATGTGCACTATGCCGCAGTGTCCGTGAGACATGTATTCGCACAGGCAAACGTCGCCCATGAGGATAAGGTCAGGCACTTCGCGCTTGATGGCGCGGGCAGCCTGTTGCACAATTCCGCTTTCCGCCCAGGCGCCGGTGGCGACCTCATCCTTGGTCTCGGGCAAGCCGAAGAGTATAACGGCGCGAACACCCAGCGACGCGGTCGCTCGCGCCTCTTTTACCGCTTCATCCACTGAAAGATTGAACACCCCCGGCATGGACCCAACTTCCTTACGCACCCCCTCGCCCGGGCAAACGAAGAGGGGATAAACAAAGGCTTCAGGGGTCAGCCGGGTTTCGCGCACCAACCCGCGCAGGCGCTCATTCTGGCGCAGCCGGCGGAGGCGGGTGACCGGGAAAGTCATGGGCTGATTCTAGCAGAGGCACTCAGTCGTCAGTCTTCGGCCTTCAGCAAAGGAGTGCCACTGACAGCCTCAGGCTGACCACCGACGACTGACCAGTGCTCCCAGCGGTACCAAAGTAACTCTTTGTCTTCCTCGGAACTGATGTGCAGTAAGTTCAGCCACTAGAATGAGGGATATCGAATGATCTCGAGGCGGCCATGGCGGATCGCTGGCATCGTCGGCATAACCCTGATTTATGCCAGCGTGTCGCTGAGCATGTCCCCCGGGTTCGCCTTGCTCGCCTTCGGTGATATTGCCCAGTTTTCCTTGCTCTTTCTTGCCTTTCTGCTGATGGTCTCCAACGCCTTTGCGACCCGCGGCCAGATCCGGCTGTTTTGGGGCCTGATGGCGTTCGGCTGCCTGTTGTGGTCGGCGAATCTGGCCTTGTGGACGCTGTACGAGGTGATTCTGCGGCGCGCCATCCCTGATCCGTTTATCGGAGATGCGATCCTCTTTGTTCATGTGGTGCCATTCATGGCGGCAGTGGCGCTGCGTCCCCACCTGTCGGAGGAAAAGAAACTCTACTTCAGCACCTTGAACTTCCTGACGCTGCTGGTGTGGTGGGTCTTCCTCTATGCCTTCATCGTGTTTCCGGACGAGTATGTAGTACTCAACGTGTCGGTTTACAGCCCCCACTACGATGTGCTTTATCTGGTGGAGAATCTGGCATTCCTGGTTGTGCTCGGCATGCTGGCCTGGAACGTCCGGGGCGCGTGGAAGGGCATCTACTGGAACCTGTTTGTGGCTTCGGGACTGTATGCGGTAAGTTCGCTGGCGCTGAATGCCGCCATAGCGCGCGGTCAATATCACACGGGCAGCATTTATGACATCCCGTTCATTTCATCCGTGTGCTGGATGATTTGGGCCACTTTGCTGGCACGCGAGACCAACCCGCCGGCGCAGCCCGCTCCGTCGGAACTCTCACGCTGGCACATGCTGCCGCCGCGGCTGGCCATGCTGGCGATGCTTTCCCTTCCGGTGATGGGATATTGGGCATGGTTTCGCGACACGGCGGCGCCTAACCTCCGGCAGTTCCGCCTGCTGGTCACGCTGACGGCCATGGTGGTCCTCGGACTGTTCGTATTTCTTCGCCAATTCTTGATGGACCGGGAACTGGTAAGACTGCTCGAAGAGTCGCGCTCCAGCCTGGAAAATATGAAACGGCTGCAGACCGAACTGGTGCAGCGCGAAAAACTGGCCTCGCTGGCCCAACTGGTGGCAGGAGCGGCACACGAGATCAACAACCCCCTGGCTGCGATCCTGGGATACTCCGAGCTGCTGGTTGCGCAGGCGGGTGTCGAGTCAGACCAGGCCAACATGGCGCGCAAAATCGGCCAGCAGGCCCGGCGGACCCGGGAACTCTTGTCCAGCCTGCTCAGCTTTGCCCAACAGTCGCCCGGAGAAAAAGCGCTGCTGGACATGGGCTCAGTGGTGCAACGCGCTTTGCAGATGAAAATGCTGCGCACGGAAAACAAGAACATTCATCTCGAGAGCCGGATCGCTTCCGGGCTCCCCCAAATCTGGGGGAACGTCAATCAGCTCTTCCAGTGCTGCGTGGAAATCATCGGGAACGCGACCGACGCCCTGGAAGAAGTGGGTGGCGGGACTCTCGCGGTGAGCGTGCTCGAGGAAGGCGACGAACTGGTGATGGAGTTTTGCGATTCCGGCCCCGGCATCCGGGACCCGCAGCGTATTTTCGATCCTTTCTATACGACCAAGGCGGTCGGCAAGGGTATGGGACTGGGTTTGAGCGTCACCTATGGTGTCGTCCAGGACCACCAAGGGCAGATCACCTGTGAGAATCGTCCTGAAGGCGGCGCGGTTTTCGTACTTCGTTTCCCGGCGGCGAAGCAGCCGGCCGCGAAAATGGCCGAGGCCGGCAAGGCCTAGCTTCGTCTCAGATCTCCTTTAGACCACGCGCACGAACTTTGTCGAGCTGTGCTCGACTGGGCGGACGAGGGCGTCCGCCTCTACGTGTGACCGGGTGGCTTCTTGTAACATGAAGCCGATGCCGTCCCCTCTCATCCACAGCAGTGCCCGGGTGCTGGAGTTCGAGTCTCTGCGTGATTTGGTTCGCGGATACACCTCCTCGCCGCTCGGGCAGGAACGAACTGCCGCGCTCGCTCCCTCCGTCGATTACCGGTGGATTGAAAATCAGCATCGGCTCACCGGCGAAATTCGTGAATTCCGCCGGGTGGGAGGGCGCTTCGAGTTCTCCGGACTGGTGAATATCTCAACCCCGGTCGAGAAGGCGCGCATTGTCGGCGCGGTCCTCGAAACCACCGAGATTCGCGATGTGGTGCTGGCGATAGACCGCGCGGCCGAGTGGCGGGAAATCGCCCTCAGTCCGCCGGCGGCAATGGAAGTGGAGTGGAGCGCTGTGGCCGGACTTTCATCCGGCATCACGGATTTCACCGAATTCCTGCGCAGCTTTCGCAACAAGATTCAGCCCGACGGCACGCTCGAAGACCGGGCCTCACCAGAACTGGCCCGCGTTCGCCGCGAGATCGAGCGGCAGAAGAGGACAATCCAGGAGTCACTGCGCGGCTATCTCCGCCGCCTGTCCGAAGGCGGCGCAGTGCAGGACGAACTGATCACCATCCGGGGCGAGCGCTTCGTGATCCCGATCAAGATCGAACAGAAACGACGGGTGCAGGGAGTGATTCACGGCGCCAGCTCCAGCGGACAAACGGTCTTTGTCGAACCGCTCGAGACCATCGATCAGAATAACGAACTGGTACGGCTGCTCGATGAAGAGATGGCGGAGATTCACCGTATTCTGCTGGAGATGACACGGCGCATTGGCGAAAACTCCGCGCCGATCCTGGGGGCCGTGGACGTCCTGGGTGAACTGGAGCTGCAATTCGCCAAGGCCCGCTTCGCCGAAGAGTACAGCTGCGTGCCCGCCCAAATCTACCGCGAGGGCGGCAAGCTGCAGCAAGGCGGGGTGGAGCCGGGCGGAGTGGAACATCGCGAGACGGAGCATCCCCGGACGGCGCACGGCAAGGTGGAACACAGCAGGGTGGGGCAGGGCTTCAGCCCTGCAAATTCGGGCGGCGCGAATTTCGGGGCTTCAGCCCCGGAGGGACCTGGACGCGGACTAATCCTGCGCAACGCCCGCCACCCGCTGCTGGAACGCAATCTGAAGGCAAAGGGCGGGAACGTCGTTCCTGTCAGCATCGAACTTGAAGGTGATCGCCTGGAACTGGTCATCACTGGTCCAAACACCGGCGGAAAAACGGTAGCTTTGAAGACCGTTGGCCTGCTGGCCCTGATGGCGCAAGCCGGAATTCCTGTCCCCGCAGATCGCGCCGAGTTGCCGGTGTTTGACGCCGTGCTGGCCGATATCGGCGACTACCAATCCATCGAACAAAATCTTTCGACGTTCTCCGCTCACGTCACCAACATCGACTTCATCTCGCGCACCGCGACGGCAAACTCGCTGGTGCTGCTGGATGAACTGGGCTCGGCCACCGATCCAGAGGAAGGAGCGGCGCTGGCGGTGGCGATCGCCGAGCATTTCCGTCGCATTGGATGTATCACGGTGATCTCCACCCATCACACTTCGCTGAAAGTGTTCGGCGCGAATACGCCGGGCGTGGTGAACTCTTCAGTCGGATTCGACGAAGCCACACTGCAGCCGACTTATGTGCTGAGGATCGGCGTGCCGGGAGCGTCGGCGGGCATCAACATCGCGCAGCGCCTGGGGCTGAATCCGTCCATCATTGAGGCGGCGCGGTCGAAGCTGGGTACGCAGGCGAGGGATGTCGGCCAGTTTCTCGCCAGCTTGCATGCTAACTTGCGCGAGGCTGAAGCGGAACGCTTTCGCCTGAAGGCACGGGAGAAAGAACTCGATCGCGAAAAGGCGAGCCTGGCCGCTGAGGGACGGAAAGAGCAGCAGTCGAAAATCAGGGAGATGGAGAGAAAGCTCGAAATCCTGCTGCGGGATTTCGAGTATCAGGCGCGGGAGATGGTCAACGCAATCGAGGACCGGGCTGCGTCGCAGAAATTGTCGAAAGATGCCGAGCGGCGGATTTCTAAACTGCGGCGTGAATTTCGTGAGCAATTCGATTCCAGCGTGGTGGCCCACTCGACCGGAGCCGACCGGGGCGATCCCAATGCACAACCCCAGGTGGTAAAACATGTTTCCGAGGGCGATACGGTAAAACTCAAGTCTGTAGGCCGGCCCGCGGTGGTGAGCCGGCGCATCGACGAGAATCATTTTGAAGTCGAAATCGGCGCCATGAAGATGAAGATTGCCCGGGATGACGTTGCAGAAGTGCTCTCGCGGGCTGCCGATTCGCCGGTCAAAGCCGCTCGGGCGCGCGGAATCTCGGTTTCGCTGGAGAAAGAAGATGCCAGCGTGCCGTCAGAGATCAACGTCATCGGCCGCACCGTGGATGACGCCACCCGCGAAGTAGAAAAATTCGTCGATCGCGCGTTCCTGGCTGGCTTGCCGCGGGTGCGCGTGGTGCACGGCAGCGGCATGGGCATTTTGCGGAAAGCGTTGCGGCAGTATTTGCAGAAGCATCCGCACGTGGAATCGGTGACGGAGCCTCCGCAGAACGAGGGTGGCGGCGGAGCGACCGTAGTGGAGCTGCGGGTGTAGGTTCCCGGCGGTATAGGGGTGCTTCGACTGCGGAAGCATGACAAGAGGTAAGTTTTCCGCTGCCGTCAACCGAATAGCCGCTCCTTCCACAGCTTCTCCACAGCAATGTGCTTCCGGTATATTCAAATCAGCGGCTTTCAGTCTCACAATTCCCACGGAAAGCTTTCCCTCCAACCATGACCGACTCCGGCGATTTCAAGGAAACCGTCAAACAGCAGGCAGACATCGTTCGCATTGTGGGCGACTACGTCAAGCTGAAGAAGGCGGGAGCGCAGAACTACTCCGGGCTGTGTCCCTTTCATAACGAGAAGACACCTTCCTTTTCGGTGCATGCCACACGGCAGTTTTATCACTGCTTTGGCTGTGGCGTGTCCGGCGACGTTTTCAGCTTTGTCCAGAAGGTCGAGAACATTACTTTCCCTGAAGCGGTGAGGGCGGTGGCGCAGAAATTGGGGATCGCGCTGCCCAAGGTAACGTTCTCGAGTCCGGCCGAGGCCAAGGAGGCCAAGCTTCGCACCGTGCTGCTTGATGTGCACGAGCGGGCCTGCGCTTTCTTTCAGGAATATTTACGGAGGCCGGAGGGCGCGCATGCGCGGGAATACCTGGCTGGGCGGGGGCTAAGCGAGGACGCCATCAAGGCTTTCCGGATCGGCTATGCGCCGGACTCGGGCTTCTTGTTGCGCGACCGGTTACGCGGGGAGTTTGAGGAAGACATACTGAGGGAGAGCGGGGTTTTTTCCTGGAAAACGGAAAGCAGTCGCCAGTCGTCGGCGGTCGGTCATCAGCCCGACACAAGGTCCCTCGACTCCGCTCGGGATGACAGCGCTGTGGCGGGGACGCAAAGTGATCTCTCGTCCAAAGATCTCGAGCCAACGGCCAACGGCACACGGCCAACCACTGCTTCCATGTACTCCAAGTTCCGCAACCGGGTGATGTTTCCCATCAGCAATGAAGCCGGGCGCGTGATTGCCTTCACCGGGCGCACTCTTTCGGCGGATGAGAAGGCTGGACCGAAATACTTCAATTCGCCGGAGACGGCGATCTACTCCAAGTCGCGGGTGCTGTTCAATCTCGATCGGGCGAAAGAGGCGATTCGCAAGCTGGATTACGCCATCCTGGTCGAAGGGCAGATGGACTGCATTTCAGTATTTGCCGCGGGATTCCACAACGTAATCGCCAGCTCGGGGACGGCCTTCACCGAGCTCCAGGCCAGGTTGTTGGGACGCTTTACAAAGAATGTTGTAGTCAATTTCGATCCGGACACGGCTGGTGCCAAGGCCACGGAACGCACTCTGGGCTTGCTGGTGGAAGAAGAATTTCAGGTCAAGGTGCTCACTCTGGAGCCGGGCTTCGATCCTGACCTGTTTATCCGGCGTAAGGGGAAAGAGGCTTACGCTGGCGCGCTGAAACATTCGCAGAAGTATTTTGACTACCTGATCGAACGGGCGCGCACCCAGTTTCCCGTCCGCAGCGCCGAGGGCAAAGTGAAGGCGGTGAACTATCTGCTGCCTCATATCCAGCGCGTGCCTAGCCGCATCGTTCGTGACGAACTGGCGCGGGAGATGGCGCAGAAGCTGGGCATCGACTCGGCCGTGCTACGCCAGGAGTTGAAGCACGCCGCGGCCAACCGGTCCACGGCAACGCTAAAGGCCCGGACAGAAATTCAGATCACGGATGCGGAAAGGATACTGATCCGGGCGCTGGTCTCGGCCACCGAGATTCAGAACTCGGAAGAGCATCTGTCGGCCCGCGACGGCGCGGAAGAGGAGTTCGATCCCTGCCGCCAGGCCCAGTTCGTGCTCAAGAGCGAACTCCTGCATCAGGGCGTGGCCGCCGAGTCGCTGATCGATGTGCTGCTTCGCTCTGAGGCAGTCCATGTCACGGATCTTCCCCTGGCTGAGGGTGATCGAAGCCTGTTGGCTTCCATTCTCATGAAGGACGACGAGGAGCTCTCCGCCGAGCGGCTGGAGGGCGCGGTGCGAGCCTTGCGCCGCATCCAGCTCAGAAGGAAGCTGGAGCGGGTGCAGGGAGAGTTGCAGGTCGCGCGAGGCCGTGAGGCCGGCCAAATACAAGCCCTTTTGGAGGAAAAGATGCGGCTGAAACGGGCCCTGATGGATCCCAGCCTGGCCGACGACAGTCCCACGGCCCGGCTGGCTTAGGGCCAAAACACTATGAAACTAAATGGAGTTCCATAACATCTAACTTAAGGGTTGACGGGAACATGGACGGGGTGTGTCAAAAATCAGCGGGCCGCTGATGTCCGCTAAACCCCTCCGATGCTATAATTCGAAGGTTTGTGCCTGGCGCGCAGCTCGCCGCTTCACGTTCCCACCGCTTAAAAAAACGCTCTCTGTCCTTTCCGTAGGACGAAAAGAAGGTAATGCGTCTTGGCTCTTGACGACAAGTACGACGATATCAAAAAGCTGATCGACACAGGTAAAGAGAAGGGCTATCTGACCTATGACCAGGTCAACGACCTTATCCCGCACGACGTGCATTCTCCCGAGGATCTGGACGATCTGCTGACCACCATCGGTACGCAGGGAATCGATGTGCTGGAGGGACCGAAACTCCCCTCCTCCGCGCTCGATAAGAAGTTCGAAGAAGAAGGAGAAGTCGGCGAGGATGTCGAACTCGACCTCACACCCGGCGCTCTGGAAAAAACCAACGACCCCGTCCGTATGTATCTGCGGGAGATGGGAACGGTGCCACTGCTTACGCGCGAAGGCGAAGTGGAGATTGCCAAGCGCATTGAGCGCGGCCAGCTGCGGGTGCTGAAAGCATTGTCGCGCTCGCCGATTGTCATTAACGAATTGCTGGCGATGGGAGAGGACCTCAAGAAGGGCGTCCGCTCCATCAAGGAAGTGGTCACCTTCGACGAGGAGGAGATCACCGATGAAATTCTTCAGAACCGCCTGAAGGAGTTCACCGGAAAGATCGATGACCTGGCCAAAGCCTACAAGAAGGCCGGGCAGCTGATCGAGAAGTTCGCGGCAGTCTCGCAGAAGAAGCGGCCCAAAGACTATCGCCGGGCCCGTCTGAACCTGGCGAGGGCGGTGGTGCATGTTTCGTTGTGCGTTCGCAGGCTGGGCTTTACTAATGCCGAGCGTAAGCGGCTGATCGACCGGGTGAACAAGACGGTCGATACCATGCGGTCGCTCGACCGGCAATCCCAGAACCTGGAACGCAAAGCAGAAGCCACCCGCAGCGAAGAGCAGAAGAAGGACTATCGCCGGCAGTCGCGTTCCGTCCGTTCTGAGTTGGAAAAACTGGAGGGCGAAGCCGGGGTTTCTTTTCAGGAGCTCAAGCGCACCCAACGGGAAATCATCCAGGGGGACATGGATGCGGAGCAGGCCAAGCGGGAACTGATCGAGGCCAACCTCCGCCTGGTGGTTTCCATCGCCAAGAAGTACACGAACCGCGGTTTGCAGTTTCTGGACCTGATCCAGGAAGGCAACATCGGTTTGATGAAAGCCGTGGACAAGTTCGAATACCGCCGCGGGTATAAGTTTTCGACTTATGCCACGTGGTGGATTCGGCAGGCGATTACTCGTGCAATTGCTGATCAGGCGCGTACGATTCGCATCCCAGTGCACATGATCGAGACCATCAACAAGCTGATCCGCACTTCGCGGCAGCTGGTGCAGGAACTGGGACGCGAACCAACGTCGGAAGAAATTGCCAAGCGCATGGATATTCCAGTAGCCAAAGTGCGCAAAGTGCTGAAGATTGCTCAGGAGCCCATCTCTCTTGAAACGCCGATCGGCGAAGAGGAAGATTCGCACCTGGGCGACTTCATCGAAGACCGCGCCGTAGTCTCGCCCGCCGAGGCCGTGATCAATGTCAACCTGAAAGACCAGACTTCGCAGGTGCTGCGCACGCTCACGCCCCGCGAAGAGAAGGTCATCAAGATGCGCTTTGGGCTGGAAGACGGTTCGGAACACACGCTAGAAGAAGTAGGCCAGTCGTTTGCGGTGACGCGCGAGCGCATTCGGCAAATCGAGGCGAAGGCGTTACGCAAGCTGCGGCATCCATCGCGTTCGCGGAAGTTGCGGGCGTTTTTGGATGGAGTACGCGATTAGGGCTCACCACGGAGACACTAAGGCACGGAGAATCTGGGAAATGAAGGGCACGGCTTACGGCCGTGCCCTTTTTCTTGTGTGGGGCGGACACTCTTGTCCGCCGCTTTTGACTTTGATTTGCTCATTGGGATCTAGTGGTCCATTCAGTTGCACAGAAATGGACCGTTATTCCAAAAAAACAAAGTCAAAGGCGTCGGACAGGAGTGTCCGACCCACATCCTAGCTCGGCGAAACTTTCCGAGTTTTCCTTTCCTTTCCACAAAGAAGACTCATCCTCCACAGGTTTCGCACAACTCAGGCCCAATTTTCCGTTGCGCGTGATTCGATCTTCGCGCAAAGTGCTCACAGTGCAAACGTGAGATGCATTGAGCCTGCTTGCGACGGCAAACAGAGCGGGCGGAGACCGGCGGTTCTCGAGGGTGAATCACCGGGAGGGTTTTTAGAAACGCGCTTCGGCGTGTTTCAGGAAAACTCGGGCGTTGCGGCCTCCTCAGAGAGTCCTTCCTTAAAAAGCAGGACTGACGCCGCCCGCTCTCGCAGTCGCCGCAGGACAATATCTGCGAATCTGGTATTTGCGGATTGATCGCCGGCAGTGGTGGAACAGAGAACGGACGCTCCTAGGGGAGCGCGGTTTTCCAAGTTTCACACTTCACCGCTTAACGCGGTGAAGCCTGTAGGCGCGGCACTCACGAGCGATGCGGCCCAGGTGGCTGGCCTGGGCCGCATTTTATTGCCGGACTTCCTGGGCCACAGATTTTCGCACGGATCAAGCTCATCACTGTCAGCACGCCGACACCGCCGTACTTACCCTTGATAATTCGCTTTTTGTTCCCCTATACTAGTAGCATGTATGTTTCCGAAAATAATCGGTTTGGTCCGGGTTTTCCGAAGAGATTACTGCTCATCCACAAGGACTTCGCGGGTAGTATCGCGTTCGGCCTTACAACCTGATCCTGGCTCCAGATAATACGGTCTTGGCAACTACTGACTACAGTCTCGCGCATAGCCTCCCGGCCAATGTGGAAGCCGAGCGGTCGATTCTTGGCGCCATCCTGCTGGACAACTTTGCTTACAACCAGGCGGCGGAGCATCTCAAGCCGGAAGACTTTTCTCTCGACTCCCACCGTCGCATTTACACCCGGATGATGGATCTGGCCGAGTCTTCCCGGCCCATCGACATGATCACCCTGGTCGAGGAGTTCGATCGCCACAAGGAACTCGAGGCCATCGGCGATGTCGGCTACATCTCCGGCCTGGTGGATGGTGTACCCGACCGGCCCAGCATCGAGCACTACATCAGGATTGTTCGCGACAAAGCACTGATGCGTGGGTTGATCCATGTTTCCAATTCCGCTATTGCCCGCGCCGCCGAGCAGAGTGACCCAGCCGAAGAAGTTCTCAACGATGCCGAAGCCGCCATCATGCAGCTCTCCGAGAAGCGCATTGGCCGCGGCTTCCTAGGGGTGCAGGAGATCGTCAAGGAGTCTTTCGGATCCGTCGATGCCCTGCTGCAGCGCGGCCAGCGCATTACCGGGCTGGCCACACACTACACCGACCTCGACGAGATGACCAGCGGGCTGCAGCGCTCGGACCTGATCATCATCGCGGCCCGGCCTTCCATGGGGAAGACCGCTTTCGCCATGAACATAGCCGAAAACGCCTCCATTGAAGACCAGAAGGTGGTGGGCATGTTCTCGCTGGAGATGTCGCGCGAGGCCCTGCTGCTGCGGCTGTTGTGTTCGAAGGCGCGAGTGGATTCACACAAGATGCGCACCGGTTCGCTGTGGCGCGACGATATGGACAAAGTGGTTCACGCCATGGACCAACTGGCACACGCGCCCATTTTCATCGACGATACCCCCGGCATCAGCCTCAGCGAGATGCGGGCCAAGGCGCGGCGCCTGCAGCAGTCGCAGGGCAGGCTCGATCTGATCATCGTGGACTACCTGCAGCTCATGTCGGGCGGAGGCCGGCGCTATGAAAACCGGACCCAGGAAGTGTCCGCGATCTCCCGTGGGCTGAAGGGGCTGGCCAAGGAGCTCAAGGTGCCGGTGGTGGCGCTGTCCCAGTTGAGCCGCGCACCGGAAAGCCGGGGCGGGGACCACCGTCCGCAGCTCGCCGACCTGCGCGAATCGGGGTCGATCGAGCAGGATGCGGACGTGGTGGCGTTCATCTTCCGGGAAGAGGTTTACAAGCCTGACGAACCCGAACTGGACGGCGTTGCCGAGATCATTATCGCCAAGCAGCGCAATGGCCCCACGGGCAGAATCAAGCTGGCTTTCGTCAAGCGGTCCACCCGCTTTGAGTCCATGGCCCAGGACGGCATGGGTCTGTCGGAATAGACGATCCTTTGTAGAGTGTGCACTACAACTCCACTCCACACCCTGTGGAAAGCTTGTGGAAGCGAGGGTCTGTTCCATTTTGGGAGAGGCTGGATGACATTTGCCAGACTTCCTGCCGGACCCCAAAATCCCTGTAAACCGCGTCGATGGTGGCATTTAGCTCCAAGCGCATCTGGGCCTTCCAGAGCTTTGTCTCTTCTGCCGAGCTCTTACACACTTTGGGATTTGCACATTCAGAGGGACATTGCCCTGATGGCTAGGGCGCGGTGTGGAAAGGAAATACGGTCGCGAATTCCGTTGTCGACTCATTGCTGCAGGCATGCCGTTAATGCTATCCGGCTCACAAAACGAAGGCGCCCCAGACCCAGGTTTGAGTCTTGGGACGCCCGTCGAACAGCCCTCCCCCAGAACTGCTCAAGGGCAAGGTAAATCCTTTTGCGGGTTATCGTAAATGGCCCCGTGGTGCCACAGGTGCGGCACGATCGGGCTAGTGCGAAGGGAGGCCGGATCCCTCGTGGAAAGCAGCCTGCAGGGGGAGAAGATTCTAGGGTCTGAGGCTCCACATCTCCCAGCATCTTGCATGTAGAGCCTCAGGCCAGGACCACTTGCGGCATTCTGTCATCGGAAAATCTTGTGGTTGAAAAGAAATCTAAAAGTCGGTTTACCGACGCCTGTTACGAAATGTGCCTCTGGCAGGCGGCATCGCTATTTTGGGCGAGTTCGGACGTGCACAGGAGCGGGCGGTCTAACGCTACTGAGACGAAATGCCGATTAAGCCCTTGAAGGCGAGCCCTCGGTCCCTGGAAGAGAGGCGCCGATCTGGCAGCGGGTCGAACGCCCGGACAAGCTCACGACAAGGAACGACCGACCCATGATACGAACCGCGGAAATCATTCGCGCGCTGACTTTGCCTCCCGCAGTTTTCGTACGCTCCCTGTTCAAGCGCCCGGAAAGAGTGCTGCGCGGCAGCGATCCGCGACATTCCGACGTGCCGGTGCTGCTCGGGGCGGAGATCGCGGCGGTGTACCACAGCCAGCGCGTGGCCGGCGACTTCTACGAATTCCTGCGCGTGGGCCCGTCGCGCGTACTGTTCGGGCTGTTTGACCTGGCCGGCCGCAGGGAGGACACGCGCGCAATCCTGGTCGCGGCTCAGAACACCTTTCGAAGCCTGGCGCCCGGTCTTTTCGCAGGGGAAGACTTCAACGAGGCGGAAGCGATGGTTGGGCTCTGCCATGCGGTCAACTGCACCATTCTGCAGTTTGCGGCGGGATTCGCAGTTGTCCCGCGTTCATCGGCTGTTACAACGAGGACCTGGGCACGGTCTGTTATACCAACGCCGGTCACACTCCGGGACTGCTGCGTGACGATTCCGGCATCACCCAACTGGAGGCCAGCGGACTGCCGCTGGGCATCTTCTCGCATGCGACCCACAGCGCCTCCACCTGCGCCCTGAAACCCGGCGCCGTGCTTCTGGCGGTTTCGCGCGGAATTGTGGAAGCCGAATACGACAACGACGAATTCGGTCTGGAAGGAGCGAAGAATAGTTTGCAGCGAGCGTCCGCCCTCACGGCGCAGGACGTGTGCCTGGCCATTCTGCAGGCAGCGCAGAATTTCATGGACACGGCACCAGCCGACAACGATTTTCACGGCGCTGACCCTGCTTCGCTACCCCGCCGGACCGCCCGAATCACGGCCTGATCTGCGAACCCGGCCTCCTAGTGTCGCACCGGCAGAAGAAAGTAAAATACGGAGCCGCATTCCAGCTGGCTGGTGACACCGATTTTGCCGCCATGAGCTTCGACAATGGCGCGCGCGATCGCCAAACCCATGCCCGTGCCCTGCACCCGGTAACGCTGGTTCTTGCCGCGATAGAACTTATCGAATATCAGTCCCTGTTCCATGTCGTCAATCCCGGCACCCTGGTCGGCGACACTCACTTCCAGGTTCCCGGCTTTCAATTCCGCGGTGATGCAGATGGGCGACTCGGGCGGTGAATACTTGGCGGCATTCTCCAGCAACTGGACCAGGACTTCCTTGATTCGGTCAGGGTCCAGACGGACGGTGATCACTGGCGGCACCCTGATCTCGACGGCGTGCCTGCCCAGTATCTGTTTAACTTCTTCCACTGCGCCCCGCACGAGCTGAAGCACGACGCAATCCTTGAGCTCGAGTTGAAATTCGTGGGACTCAAGTTGCGCTACTTCCGCGGCCTCGCCGACCAGGCGGTTCAAGCGATCGGTCTCTTCGTTGATGACCGTCATCAGTTCCTGTTGATCGTCCGGACCCAGGCCGGTGGGGGAGAGCAGGCTGGTAATCGAAGCCTTGATCGAGGTCAGTGGAGTGCGAAACTCGTGGGTGACGGAGTCCAGAATAGCGGAGCGCAAGCGTTCGCCTTCGCGGGCCGCTTCGGAGCGGGCCATGGTCTCCACCGCATTGGCGCGCTCGACCGCGATGGCGATCAGGCTTGCCACGGCCGCCAGGGTTTGCCGCGAAAGGTTGCCGGCAACGCCCATCGCACCCACCGTGCGGACTCCCATCTTCAGCGGAGTGAAACTCAGGTTGCCGGCGCTGTCCACCACCGCTTCGCCGCGGGCAATGATGGATTTAAGCTGCTCGCCATCCAGACCGGGCACATCGATTCCTGAGCGATAGATGTTGCCCTTGTCGGGGACATAAACCGCGGCAGCGGAGACGCCGAAGGATTCGACCACGTGTCCGGGGAGCGCATTGAGCAGTTGCAGAACATTGTCCGCGGTCAACAACTGCTGGCTGAAGCTGTACAGGCGCTCCAGTTCGCGACGCCTTCCCACGGCCTCGTCGGTCTGCTTGCGAGCCCGATCGGACAGTTGGCTGGCGATCACGGCGGTGGTGAGAAAGGCAAAAAGAGCAATCCAGTTCTGCGTGCCCGTAATGGTCAACGTCCTGATCGGGGGGAGGAAATAGTAATTGAAAACAGCGGTGGCGAAGATTGCAGTAAAGAGGGCGTAACGCAAACCCCACAGGGCGGAGACGACCAGGACCCAGATGAGCAGGGTGAGGGCCACGGTGGTGGGATTGACCCGAAGGGCGGCGCTATAGATGTAGGCGACAAGAAGGAGAACTACGGCACAAGCCGCAAAACGGGGCGCCGCCCTGATCACCGACTGGTTCACGACCAAGGATTGTAGCCGAATATCGACAAATCGACCGGCGTCCACGACAATAGGCGGCGATGGTCAGGACTCCCGAACAATGGCTTGAACACGCCGCGCCAGAAAAGAAAGGGGGCACGCTCAAGTTGTTCCTCGGATACGCCCCGGGCGTGGGAAAAACCTACAACATGCTGAGCGAGGCCATCCGGCGCAAGAGCCGGGGCGAAGATGTGGTCATCGGCATCGTCGAGACCCATGGACGCAAAGGGGTCATAGAACTCACGGAGAAACTGGAAACCATCCCGCGGAAGAAAATTGAGTACAAGGGCACCGTTTTCGAGGAAATGGACCTGGATGGAATCCTGGCGCGCAAGCCCGCCGTGGTGGTGGTCGATGAACTGGCGCACACCAACATCGAAGGCAGCAAAAACCACAAGCGCTATGAGGATGTCCTGCGGCTGCTGGATGCCGACATCGATGTATTGACGACCATGAATGTGCAGCACCTGGAGAGCGTGGCGCCCAGCGTGCAGCGCATCAGCGGGGTCACGGTGCGCGAAACCGTGCCCGACTGGGTGATGAAGCGAGTACGGGAAGTGGTCATGGCTGACCTGACTCCGGAAGCGCTGCAGACCCGCATGCGGCGCGGCGATATTTATCCCCTGGACCGGGTCGAGAAAGCTCTGGCGAACTTCTTTCGTCCGGGTAATCTGATCGCTCTGCGGGAGCTGGCCCTGCAGGAAGTGGCCCAGGAAGTCGACCGCAGCCTGGAAAACTACCTGGAGCAGGAGGGGGAAGATCGTAATCTTGGGATTCGGGAAAGATTCGCGGTGGCGATCAGTTCCAATCCAGCGGCACAGCACCTGATTGCCCGCGCGGCCCGCATGGCGAAGCGGCTGGACGGAGAGTTGTATGTGGTGTACGTGGACATTGGAGTAGACGACAACGAAGCCAACCAGCGCTCCCTGGCGTCGAACGTTCGTTTTGCCGAGGCGGTGGGGGCCCAGGTAGTTAAATTGAAATCGCCCACGGTGGCCAAAGCGGTGGCCCAGTTCGTGCGGGAGAAGCACATCACCCAGGTCGTGTTCGGCCATTCTTCCGTCAGGGGCTGGAAGCGCTATCTGTATCTGAATGCCATCCACAAATTCCTCCGGGACGCGCCGCCGGTGGATGTCCACATCGTCACACAGCAATCGCCCTAAACATCAATGGCCGACAAGAAACGAATCCTGGTGGTGGATGATGAGCCGCAGATCACGCGGGTGCTGCGCACCGCGCTCACGGGCAGCGGCTACGAAGTCCGCACTGCCGACGACGGCCACACCGGCCTGCGGACGGCGCGCGAGTGGCAGCCGGACCTGGTGATCACTGACGTTTCCATGCCGAACATGAGTGGGATTGAACTGTGCCGGCAACTGCGCGCAGAGTCGGAGCTGCCCATCATCGTGCTGTCGGTGAGGGGCGAGGAGAAAACCAAGGTGCAGGCGCTCGACGCCGGAGCCGACGACTACGTCACCAAACCGGTCGGCATGGACGAACTGCTGGCGCGGGTGCGAAGAAATCTGGCGCGAATTCAGGCCACGGAAGACCCCGCCAAGCGGACCCTATCCGTTGGCGATTTCAAGATCGATGCAGATGCGTTCCGGGTCTCGGTGAAGAATAACGAAGTCCGCCTTACTCCCAAGGAATTTGAGCTCCTGCTCTACCTGGCAAGGCACGCTGGCCGGGTGGTGACGCATCGCACGCTGCTGTTTGCCATCTGGGGGCCGAACAGCCTGGAACAACCAGAGCATCTGCGCGTGCTGGTGGGACAGTTGCGGAAGAAGATCGACCCTTCGGAAACGCCGCGCTATATCATCACGGAACCGTGGGTGGGGTATCGCTTCGAACCTGCCGGCGGCGATTGACTTTCTTTCCTTTCCAGACTCGCCGGCGCACGCGCGGGCCGCTCGCGCTTACATCGGTCGGGTGCGGGCCTTCTCTTAGCTAACTCGTTTTCGTCCAACAGGATGAGCATCTTTATGAATTCTTTATGCACTTCTTATACAAACTTTACGGTCAAAATTATCCAATGCTAATGAGAGATCAGAATGCTTTACCTGCAGACAGCCGCGAACCCGGCCATCGTCACCATACTGGCGGGGTGCGTCCTGGGAGTAGGATTCATGGTCCGTTTTCTCATCGCTTTGACCGTCGATGGGAAAGAGGCGCATGCTGTGCGCTCGGTTCGCCCGGGAGGATTGCACTACGCGGGAGACCGGTCCCGTGCCCAGACTCCGTACCGCGTTGCGGTCGCGAACCCCGCATCCCATCTTGCCATTGGAGTGGTGCGAATCACCAACGCACTTGCTTCCAGCACGACTCGCGGGAACAGCCGTCTTTCAGTTGACCGGCTTCATCTGGTGACCCCCGGCAAGGCCGGCCGCGAAGTCGATTTGACAGCCGAGCGCCGTTATCGCTCGGGCTGAGGTTGAGCACGAATCGGAGAATCCCAAGACATGCGAGACATCATTTTTGTCGCAGTGACGGTTGCTTTCTTTGTGATTTCCATCGCGTATGTGAAGTTCTGCGATCGCATTCGCTGAGGTGAAATGCCATGGATGCTGAGTCAATCATCATGCTGATTGTGAGTGCAGGACTGATGGTCTATCTGCTGTATGCCCTGCTGAGACCGGAGAGGTTCTAATTCCAATGACTGTCAATGGCTGGCTACAAATCATCGTGTACTTCGCCGTGATACTGGCGGTAACCAAGCCCATGGGTGTGTTTATGGCGCGTGTGTTCAACCGCGAGCACACCTTTCTCGACCCGGTGTTGCGTCCGGTGGAGCGGCTCTTGTACCGCCTGACGCTAGTGGACGAACAACACGAGATGCGCTGGACGGAATACGGGTTCGCCGTGCTGCTGTTCAGCGGCGTCTCCATGCTGGTGCTGTATCTGATCCAACGCACCCAGCAGATCCTGCCTTTCAACCCCCAGAAATTCGCGGCAGTAGCTCCGGATCTAGCGTTCAATACGGCGGCCTCGTTCACCACCAACACCAACTGGCAGAACTATGGCGGCGAGTCCACCATGAGCTATCTCACGCAGATGGCTGGGCTGGCCTATCACAACTTCGCCTCAGCGGCGGTCGGTATCGCGCTCGCGATTGCCTTCATTCGCGGCATCTCGCGGCGGGAAAAAGACACCATAGGGAATTTCTGGGTCGATCTCACGCGGGCCACGCTGTGGGTCCTGCTGCCGACCTGCATTGTTTACGCGTTGATCCTGGTTTCGCAGGGCGCGGTGCAAAACTTCAGGCCGTACGACACCGTGAAACTGGTCGAACCGCAGCAGGTGCAAAAGGTCGCTGACGGCAAACCGGTGGTGGGTCCAGATGGTAAGCCGGTGATGGATACGGTCACCGACCAGGTGATCGCTCAGGGCCCAGTTGCTTCGCAGGAAGCGATCAAGATGCTGGGCACGAACGGCGGCGGTTTCTTTAACGCCAACAGCTCACATCCTTTCGAGAATCCCACGCCGTTGAGCAATTATCTGGAGATGATTTCCATCTTCGTCATCCCGGCCGGTCTGACCTACACCCTGGGACGGATGACGGGATCGCCACGCCACGGCTGGGCAGTCTGGGCTGCTATGGCGATTCTGTTCGTGTGCGGCGTGACTACGGCGTACTGGGCGGAAGCCAAAGGCAATCCCCTGCTCAAGGGAGTTGACCAGCACGCCAGCCTGATGCAGTCCGGCGGCAACATGGAAGGCAAGGAGGTCCGTTTCGGTATTGCTGACTCCACGCTTTTTGCCACGATCACCACTGACGCCAGTTGCGGCGCCATCAATGGCTGGCACGATTCCTACACACCCCTGGGCGGGATGGTACCGCTGGCCAATATCATGCTCAGCGAAACCGTATTTGGCGGCGTGGGCGCGGGCATGTACGGCATCCTGATCTATGTGGTGCTGGCGGTCTTTATCGCCGGGCTCATGGTCGGTCGCACGCCGGAGTATCTGGGCAAGAAGATCGAAGCCTACGACGTGAAGATGGCCATGCTGGTGACGCTGGTGTTTCCGCTCGTCATCCTGACGTTTACGGGCATCTCCTCGGTCGAGGGATTCGGGACATCCAGCATAAGCAATCCGGGACCGCATGGCCTGACCCAGATTCTTTATTCCTTCACCTCGCAGGCTGGTAATAACGGCTCCGCTTTCGGCGGGCTGAACGGAAACACGCCCTGGTACAACATCGCGGGCGGGTTCACCATGCTGATCGGGCGGTTCTTCATGATTCTTCCCATGCTGGCCATTGCTGGAAACCTGGCCAAGAAGAAATATGTTCCGCCGTCGCTGGGCACGTTCCCGGTCACGACCCCTCTGTTCAGCGTCTTGCTGGTCGGAGTGATCGTGATTGTGGGCGCGCTGACGTTCTTTCCCGCACTGAGCCTGGGACCAATCCTTGAGCACCTGTTGATGCAGGCCGGAAAGACCTTCTGAGGAAATATGGCAGAGAAAAAAGGTAGAGCGATTTGGGACTTGAAGATCGTGCAACGCGCGATCTGGGACTCGATACTGAAGCTGAATCCGCGCAAGATGATGGGCAACCCCGTCATGTTTGTGGTGGAAGTGGGCAGCGTGCTGACTAGCGTCCTGCTGGTGCGCGATGTAATGGGCCACCAGGGCCAGTTTGGCTTCAATCTCCAGATCACGCTCTGGCTGTGGTTCACGGTGCTGTTCGCCAATTTCGCGGAAGCCATGGCGGAGGGACGCGGCAAAGCCCAGGCAGACGCTCTGCGCAAGGCCCGATCAGAGACGGTCGCGAATCGAGTCCTGCCCGATGGCCAGATCGAAAAGATCGCCAGTTCCAAGCTGCGTTCCGGCGACATGGTATCGGTATCCGCCGGCGAGTTTATCCCTGGGGACGGCGAAATCGTTGAAGGCGTGGCATCTGTGGACGAGTCGGCGATCACGGGCGAGTCCGCGCCGGTGATTCGCGAGGCCGGGGGCGACCGCTCGGCTGTGACCGGAGGCACGCGCGTGCTCTCCGACCACATCAAGGTCAAGATCACCTCCAATCCCGGCGAAACCTTCCTCGATCGCATGATCGCGCTGGTCGAAGGCGCCGAGCGCCAGAAGACGCCCAATGAGATCGCGCTCAACATCCTGCTGGCGGGCCTGACCATTATCTTTCTGCTGGCCGTGGTTACGCTGCAGCCGTTTGCGATCTATTCGGGATCGCCGCAGACGGTTTTTGTTCTGGTGTCGCTGCTGGTCTGCCTGATCCCCACCACCATCGGAGGGCTGCTCTCCGCTATCGGCATTGCGGGCATGGACCGCCTGGTGCAGCACAACGTGCTGGCCATGTCGGGACGCGCGGTCGAGGCCGCGGGCGACGTCAATACTCTGCTTCTGGATAAAACCGGCACCATCACCTTGGGCAATCGTCAGGCCGCGGAGTTTGTGTGCGCGCCGGGGGTGACAGAGAAGCAACTCGCCGATGCCGCCCAGTTGTCGTCCCTTCCCGATGAGACCCCGGAAGGCCGCTCGATTGTGGTACTGGCCAAGGAAAGATATGGCCTGCGCGGGCGGGACCTGGCTTCGCACGAGGCCCACTTTGTGCCCTTCACGGCGCAGACCCGCATGTCTGGAGTCAATCTGGATGGCCGCGAGATCCGCAAGGGTGCGGCGGACGCGATTTCGAAATATATCTCCGCAGCAAACGGCTCCGGTCTCTCCAAAGAAGTACAGGCAACGGTGGAGCAGATTGCGCGTTCCGGGGGCACACCGCTGGTGGTTTCCGAGAACAAGCGTGCGCTGGGAGTGATCCATCTCAAGGACATCGTGAAGGGCGGAATCAGCGAACGTTTCAGCCAGCTTCGCGCCATGGGCATTCGCACGGTGATGATTACGGGCGATAACCCGCTCACCGCAGCCGCCATCGCACGCGAGGCTGGAGTGGATGATTTCCTCGCCCAGGCCACCCCCAAGGAAAAGATGGACCTGATCCGCCGCGAACAGGCTGATGGAAAACTGGTGGCCATGACGGGAGATGGCACCAACGACGCGCCCGCGCTGGCCCAGGCCGACGTGGGCGTCGCCATGAACACGGGCACGCAAGCCGCGAAAGAAGCGGGAAACATGGTGGACCTGGATTCGAATCCCACCAAGCTGATCGAAATCGTCGAAATCGGCAAACAGTTGCTGATGACGCGCGGGGCGCTGACTACGTTTTCCATCGCCAACGACGTGGCCAAGTATTTTGCCATTATTCCCGCGATGTTTGCCGGCACCTTCCCTGTGTTAAACGCGCTCAACATCATGCATCTCAAGACGCCGGGGTCGGCGATTTTGTCGGCGGTCATTTTCAATGCGCTCATCATCGTCGCCCTGATTCCACTGGCTCTGCGGGGGGTGAAGTATCGCGCCATGGGCGCAGCTGCCCTCCTGCGCAACAACCTGCTGATCTATGGCGTGGGCGGGATCATCATCCCGTTCATCGGTATCAAGCTGATTGATATGGTCATCACCAGTATTGGGATGGCTTAGGGGAATTTCTGAATTCAGATTTCAGAATTCTGATTTAACGACGTAAGAAGTGAGATTGAAGTAAGTAAGTTAACGAGAACCGCCATGAAAAAGAACCTGTTGATATCAGTACTCATGACCATCGCGACTACGGTTTTGCTGGGCCTGGTCTATCCCCTGCTGGTGACCGCGCTGGCGCAGCTTTTCTTCCGGGACAAGGCTAATGGACAATTGGTCCAGCGCAACAGCACGATTGTGGCGTCGCGGATCATCGCGCAACCCTTCGTGGGCGCAGGATACTTTCACTCGCGGCCTTCCGCGGCCGGCAACGGCTATGATGCCACCGCTTCCGCGGGATCGAACCTGGGGCCCGCCAATCAGAAGCTCATTGATCGGGTGAATGGCGACGTAGCCAACGCTCAGGCAGAGAATCCCGGCAAGCCGATCCCGATTGATCTGGTCACCACCTCCGCCTCAGGACTCGACCCAGACATTACCCCTGCCTCCGCGGAATTCCAGGTCCCACGAGTCGCCAAAGCCCGCGGCATGAGCGAACAAGCGGTAAGGGCCCTCGTTGCCCAGCACACCCAGGGGCGGCAATGGGGCTTCTTGGGAGAGCCTCGCGTCAACGCACTGGAACTGAACTTGAGCCTTGATTCGGCTTCCCGCTAGTGGTGAGATACAGAAATTCTCTATCTCTGTAAAAGTCCGCTCTCTGAACGAAGAGCCGCGTCATGAACCGCCTCACGCTCTTCGGACTCTTTGCCGTCACCGCGATGCTGGTGTGCTACGCCTTCGAGAATCGCAGCCGCTGGTTCATTCTGGGGTTCAGCGGGGCTTGCCTCCTGGGATCGATTTACGGTTTCCTGCAAGGCGCCTGGCCGTTCGGGATCGTAGAGGGTATCTGGTCGGTGGTGGCGCTGCGACGCTGGTGGCTGGCGCCGCGATCCTGAGATTTGTCACGCGGCACGAGCGAGGAACGCTCGCACCAACATGTAGTGGTGCGATAGGTCAACTTGGTGCTTGCTCCGATGTATAGGTGGAGTGGCGGAAGGAGCCATTTCCCCGGAAAAGTGGCGATCCCGCCCGTAAGCGCGGGGCAAAAAAACGGGCCGCCACGCAGAAGTCCGCTCAGAACCCGTTCAAGCCGCCGCTATCGAAGAAACGACGCGCCCATCCGCAGGTGGTCACGGCGACATTCTCACTCAGTCCTAGAATCAGTAATTCGGTTTGGGGATCGTTTGCGTAGGCCGCCACTTTCGCCTCTTCCATGTTCCGGGCGGTGATGGGCTTACGAGGGAGGGTCGTGCGTTCGTCCACCATAGGGCCGAGGATATCGCGGGCGCCGGCTGCGGGTAAGGTCACGGAAGTGAGGGGGGATGTCGAACAAGGGGCCCCATCGCGCAGGAGATCAGACCCCCCAACTAAATTCCGTTCGCACAGCTACAACGATTCTGTGTCACAGGCAAGTCTTGCCAATGAACTCCACCTCCCAATTGGGCGCCAGCTAAAAAATCCATCGCCCGGAAACGAGACGCGGAACCTGTGAGAAGTCTGCGAGCTCGCACACCGAGGGTGCGAAAGGCGCATAATGCCTATATCGCAAGGAGGTCGGAATGAAAAATCTCCTCAGCGGAATTCTGGCGTTGACCGTACTTGCCTTCGGTGGCTGGGTGTATTTGAAGCTCGGTTACCCTGACTTGCGTGCCCAGGCAGAGCCCTCATGGCTAGAATCGGAACTTGCGGTCACTGCAGTCGATGCTTCCGCAGCACGCCACGCGCCCCGCCAGCAGAACCCGTGCCCACAGACCGAAGCAAGCCTCCTAGATGGCGCGCGTCTGTATCGGGACAAATGTGCGGACTGTCATGGCAGGCCAGACAATCCTGTGAGCGACTACGGCGGCTCTTTCAATCCGCGCGCACCCCAGTTCATGAGGGCACGTCCTCGCCGGCCAGAAGACCAGAACTTCTACCTCATCAAGTATGGCGTGCGCTGGTCGGCCATGCCGGCATGGGGAAATATCATGGCGGATAGCGAGATCTGGCAGGTCGTCACCTTTCTCCGTCACCTTGAAAATCTGCCGCCCTCAGTCGAGCAGGAACTCCACAGACCCGCCGGGAGCACTCCGTGAACCCGGAAGAATAGAGCAGAGCGTGCGAAGCTTGGTTAAGCGCCGCGGAACGTGCACCCCAACCGAAACTGAGGAACCCCCATGCAAGCTGACGGCGCCGGTTCACAACTACTGATCGGCTACACTCTATTCCAACCATGAGAGTCTTAATATCGGGTGCAGGAATCGCGGGACCCACTCTCGCTTACTGGCTCACCCATTACGGATTCAAACCCACCATCGTCGAGGCCGCTCCACGCTTGCGAGCTGGAGGCTACCTCATCGACTTCTGGGGTGCAGGCTTCGACATTGCAGACCGGATGGGCCTTTTGCCCGAAATCAGCGGGAAAGGATACAAAGTCAAAGAGGTAAGAGTTGTAAACCAGAGCGGGAAACGCATCGCCGGGTTTTCGGTGGACGCATTTTCGCGGGTAACACACGGCCGCTTTATCACTCTGCCGCGAGCCGAACTGTCGTCAGCCATCTTCGGCAAGATCGCAAACCAGGTCGAAACCATATTTGGTAACTGCGTGGATCGCATCGATCAGACAGAGAGCGCCGTTCAGGTCGCCTTCACAAAGGGGGATGCACGGGAGTTCGATCTCGTCATCGGAGCCGACGGGCTCCACTCCCGCGTGCGTGAACTGGTTTTTGGTGACGAGAGCCGTTTCGAAAAATATTTGGGTTACAAAGTCGCTGTGTTCGAGGTGAAGGGCTACAGGCCAAGGGACGAGTTGATCAACGTGATGTACACCCAGGTGAACCAGCAGGTGGCACGATTCGCCATGCATGGCGACCGCACCATGTTCGTGTTTATCTTCAAGGATGAAGATCCGGCTGGGGCCGACGACCTGCCGGCCCAAAAGGCTCTGCTGCGAAAGCGCTTCGCGGACAGCGGGTGGGAATGTGCCCGGATTCTGGAGGCGCTCAATACTACCGATGAGCTCTATTTCGATCGGGTAAGCCAGATACGAATGGACCCGCAGCAGGGACTGTGGACGCGGGGGCGAGTGACGCTGGTTGGCGATGCGGCCTCCTGCGTGTCGCTCCTCGCCGGGCAAGGCACGGCCCTGGCCATGGTGGCAGCGTACATTCTGGCCGTCGAACTGCATCGCGCTAAGGGTGGGTACGCCGAAGCCTTTCGGCGATATCAGGAGCTGTTCGGCCCCTTCGTTCTCAGGAAGCAGGAGGCAGCCCTGCGTCTTGCGGGTGCGTTTGCGCCGAAATCAAGGTTCTCAATGTTCCTGCGTAATCAGGTCTTCAAGCTCATGGCCATTCCCTGGATTGCAGATAAGGCAGTCGGCCGCGACTTCGCCGACCACATCGCGCTCCCAGAGTACTGAGAGGCATTATCCCGCAGATTGGACTCGCCGGCCACCGGGGTGCTGGTAGTTTCCCGGACGTGCGGGCACACGCAATGCGCAGAACGGAGGTAATGTTGACACGGTTCTGATGGAAGTTAGGATGGCAGAATAGGGACGGATGGTGACCGGACCAGGAACAAAATGCAGCTACTATTGGCGTAACCGAGCCCTTGTGCAACTGTTCCCCGGAAGTGGGGTTTGAGGAATCTGGAGGCTGTGATGAATTTACGTACCCGTAGCCGCGACGTTCTGCGGACATCGATTTTGGTTTTTGTGTCCATGACGATCTCGGTGCTGGCGTGGGGACAGCACAGAGACTCAACCGGGCAGGGTGAGCATGCGGGCAATTCAGGCCACCCCAGTGGCCATGATCGCGGCGGCGCTCCCAGTCATGCTGGTGGCCAGAGTCGCGAAAACTCGCGCGGCCAAAGGGAGGCCTCGGGAACTAAGCCGGGACGGACCGCCGGCGCTCCCGCGGGTCATTCCGGAAATGCCGGTGATCGCGGCGAAAATCAGCCCGGCAACCGAGGCGGGAACGTGCAGGGCAATCGTGGCGGAAATGTGCCTGAGAATCGGGGCGGAAATACACCCTCCAATCGAAGTGGGAACGCCGGTAATCGGGGCGGATACAACGCAGCCAATCGCGGAAACGTCAACAACCGCCGGGCTCCCGGGCGCATGGTAACCCTGAAGGGAGGTGGTTCGGCAAGCTTTCGGCCAAACGGGCAGGTGCGCGTCATCCACCGCGACGGAATGCGGATTCAGCACAATCTGCGCGGCGGCCGCACGATCGTGACCGAACGTGCCGGCGTGAGGATTGTGACCCGGGGCGGAGGCCGCGGCTACGTGCAGCGGGCCTACGTCACCCGTGGCGGGCGTGCCTTCTATTCGCGTACTTACTATGTCCACGGGGTCTATCGCGTAGGGGTCTATCGCGGCTACTACTACCGCCGCCATCACTACTATGGATACTATCCCGCCTACTGGTACCACCCCGGCTTTTATGTGTGGGCCTATCGGCCGTGGGGCCCGCCGGTGTACTGGGGAGTGGGGATTGGCGGTTGGGGTTGGGGACCCTGGTACGGCTACTACGGCGGATACTTCGCGCCTTATTCCGTGTATCCGTCGGCCGTGTTCTGGCTCACGGATTACGTGATTGCGGCCAACCTGCAGGCCGCTTATGAGGCTCGGGCTGATGCCAATGCCCAAGCCCAGTACGATCAGGGCTACCAAGCTGGAGCTGCCCAGGCCGCCAACAACGGCCCGGTCACTCTGACTCCGGAAGTGAAGCAGGCGATCGCAGAAGAGGTGAAGGCGCAACTGGAGGCCCAGCAGCAACAGGCGCAGGGCGGCTCCCCCGATGGACAGGCGCAGGCTGCGCAACCCGCGAGCGATGAAGTACCGCCGGCACTCGATCCCGCGCGGCGCACCTTTGTCGTATCCAGCGATATTACGGTTGTGTCCAACGGCCAGGAATGTGATCTCACCGCGGGCGACGTCATCACCCGGCTCACTGATACTCCCGACGCCGACCAGAAAGTCAACGCCAGCGTGCAGGCCAGCAAGAAGGGTGACTGTGGCGCCGGCCAGCAAGTGGCCGTCTCCGTGGACGACCTGCAGGACATGCGCAACCACTTCCAGGAACAACTGGACAGCGGCATGAAGGACCTGGCGCAGAAGCAGGGCAAGGGCGGCTTGCCGAAGGCCCCGGATACGGGCACTACGGCTTCCGATGTGCCGCCCCCGGCGCCGGATACCGATGCGGCCAAGGAACTGACCGATCAGGAGAAAGCCGCCGACGAGACCGAGACCCAGGTGGAACAGGAGAGCGCGGCCGCGCCGAACCAGTAGTAGTCGCGCGATTCACTCGCGAAGCCGCCAGGCAAGAGTGCCGGGACGGTTTGTCGGCATCCCATGCGAGGCGCCTGGGGTGCTCCGTCTTGAGAGGCGATGGTACGCCACTAACTCTTACACGGATGAAGAGTGGGGCAACCCTCGCGTGCGCTGAGATTGGCTGGCCGTCCTGAATTCCAGCAGTGGGAAAATCACTCTCAAACTTCATTGGCCGGGGAGTTGCCGTGATCGCCTGGCTGCACAGGCAACATCAAAACCAAACTCAAACCCAAAATCAAAGGCGTCGGACAAGAGTGTCCGACCCACACGTATAGCCGCCGCTGAACCTCCGTAACCTTCGCTGGCGAGGAGGGCTGCGCTACCTTGTTTTCTCTGGCGTAGCCGATGATTCTCAAACGCAGCCCCAAACCAGACAGGCGTCGCCGGCAGCGGCAATTGCTGAACACCTCGGTGCAGGTGTTTACGGGATCTGGCCGCATCGATGCTCTGGGCATCAATCTCAGCAGTGTTGGGATGGGACTGTTCACCCTCGCCAATCTGCCCCTGGGATCTCAGATTCAGGTTGAATTTCTTCCGCCCGGATGCAAGGAACGGGTCCGCATGAGTGGAACGGTTCGCTACCGCGCTTTGTACCTGTACGGAATTGAGTTCCAGGCGGACGCAGATCTGGCGCCGCGAATCACGGGGAATGCGGGCGGCCAAGTCGCTGCAGAAGAACATCCGGTTCACACTTAGCAGCGCGGCTTAGAATGTCTCCCGTAAGCCTCTCCCAACGGGAACGGCTGCGTCACCTTCGCCTACCTGAATTACGTGCTCCGCATAAGAAGTATTGAGGCCGAGAAATCGACCCCGCAAACTTCGGCATATAATTGCTGACACAGTTGGCGCTGACCCAGGACGCAAGACTCGGCAGCATGAGGTGGGGATCCGTTGGGGCGCGCCGCCGGCAGCCACGAGGAGTGTCGCGCTGGCGACACGCGGCTCGGGCGCAATGTGTCCATCAAGGTCTTGCCCCCAACCCAGGAGCCCTGAAGTAAATCGGAAGATGTGCGCACCGCAGAAGCGTCCATGCGATCACTCGCGGGGCGTCTGACAAAAACGGAGTCTACCGATCTCATCGAAGGAGAAAGCCTCATGAACACAATTACAGTAAAAGATGGTACGACGATCTACTACAAAGACTGGGGCACGGGTCAACCCATGGTGTTCAGCCACGGCTGGCCGCTTAGTGCCGACGACTGGGAAGCACAAATGCTGTTCTTCGGCCAGCGTGGTTATCGCGTCATCGCGCATGACCGGCGGGGCCACGGCCGTTCCACCCAGACCTGGGATGGCAACGAGATGGACACCTATGCCGACGATCTCGCGGCGCTTACTGAAAAGCTCGACCTGAAGAACGCAATCCACGTGGGACACTCCACCGGCGGCGGAGAAGTCGCGCGTTACATCGGCCGGCATGGCACAAAGCGTGTTGCCATGGCCGTGCTCGTCAGCGCGGTTCCACCCCTAATGGTGAAGACAGATAAGAATCCCGGGGGCTCGCCGATCTCGGTGTTCGACGACCTGCGGGCCCAACTTGTGGCCAATCGAGCGGAGTTCTACAAGGACCTTACGCTTCCCTTCTACGGCTATAACCGGCCGGGCGCGAAGATTTCAGAAGGCATCCGGGATCGCTGGTGGTTGCAGGGGATGATGGGAGGCGCTAAACCCCATTACGACTGCATCAAGGCTTTCTCCGAGACCGATTTTACCGAGGACCTGAAGAAGTTCGATGTGCCAACCCTCATTCTTCACGGCGACGACGATCAGATCGTGCCCATCGGCGCAGCCGCACTCATGTCCGCGAAGATTGTGAAGAACGCCACCCTGAAGGTGTATCCGGGGTTCCCTCACGGGATGCCCACAACCCACGCCGAGCAGATCAACGCCGACCTGCTGGCGTTCGTGGAAGAGCGGAAACACTCTAAAGCCGCCTGAGTGCAAGACGCCGCGGCAGAATCGCGACCCTGGCGAGCCCCTGCCGCGGCGTCAATCAGGCACGGTGCCAAGCCCCGCCTGTCAGTAGATGCTCCCGTTGGTCGCTGTACCGTATTCGCAAGATGAAGACTCTGCTCAATGTGAAAGACAAGGAAGAGATCATCGCCCGGCTGCAAGGGATTCGTCCCACTAGCTTGCGCCTCTGGGGAAAGATGTCCGCTCACCAGATGGTCTGTCACCTGAGCGATGGATTCAAGATGTACATGGGCCTGAAGCCTGTGAGCCCGGCAAGCCTGCCCTATCCCCGCAGCCTGCTGAAGTGGGTCGCGCTCTGGGCTCCAATACCTTGGCCGAGAGGATTTAACACCGTGCCGGAGCTAGACCAACAGGCAGGCGGCACTCCGCCCGTGGAATTCGACAACGACGTGCGCGAGCTAGAGGGTCTCGTGGATAGCTTTACGCGACAGCCCAAAGACGTCCAGTGGCAGGTTCATCCCCAGTTTGGCAAGATGTCCGAGAAAGAATGGATGCGGTTGGGATACCTTCACATGGATCACCATTTGCGGCAGTTCGGAGCGTGAAGAGCCTAACACGCTTATCGTGAACACCGCTAAGCATACGACACAATTGCAGGCATGACTGCCATTGCGGACAACCCGGTCATAATTCCAGATCGCGACCTTGCGCAAGACAAAAGTCCTGATCCGTCAGGTCCGCGCATTCGCTGCCCGCTGTGCGGCTGGTCGCCACGCCAAGAGGACAAATGGTCCTGCACGTGCGGCAATGAGTGGAACACATTCGACACTGGAAGGCGTCTGCCCGGCCTGCCTGCAGCAGTGGAGTGAAACGCAGTGCCTTTCGTGCAGCCGATGGTCGCCACACTCGCTCTGGTATGCGCAGTGACTCAGGGGAAGAGGTTGAATACCAAGATGCGAAAAGAAATCAGAGTGAAATTAAACGGCGATGACTCGCGGAAGGATGGCACTGCGTACTTCACGCTACCGTTCGACACGCGAGATGTGTGGGGCAAGGCCAAAGTGCCGGTCAAAGTAACCATCAACGGCTACACCTGGCGCAGCACAGTTGGGAACCGGGGCGGTCAGCAGTACATCGTGGTCAATGCCAATGCACGCCGGAACGCTCATGTAAAGGCCGGCGATTTTGTGACCATCGCCCTTGAACCAGATACCGAGAAGCGAGAGATCGAGATTCCAGTGGCGCTGCAGAAGGCACTTGGCGCGAAATTGACCCAAAAGCTGAACGCCTTATCGTTCACGCACAAGAAAGAATTCGTCGTGTGGTATTCCGAAGCGAAGAAGGAAGACGCGCGCGCCCGCCGAGTCGAGAAGATGAAGCAGATGCTCTCGACTGGGAAGGTAATTAGCTGACATTACTCTGCTTCGCCCTTTCCGTCACTCGGAACGCCGCCCGGTAATGGCATTGTATTCGCCACGATCGGCGTAGCCACGAAGACAGGCGACCCCCGATACATTGCAGGCCAGGATCTGCGCAAGCCTGGTTCTTTACGGGCGATCCAGGCCAGTTCGAGACCTCATGCGCGATCTAGAAAGGGTGAATCGCGGCGCACCTTGAGCAAACCGTTTTCTCCGTTCGAATCGAAACTTGTATACTCTGCACATGCAAGGAATGCACTGGAGCGCAATTGCGCTCGGCTCGCTGTTGCTCATCTCGGCCTACTCAATAGGAGGACAGGACGTGCAATCTCCGCAACCTGAAAAGTCGAAGCCGCCTGTCAAAATGGAGCAGCGCGGGCGCATCCTTGGAATCGGCGGTGTCTTCTTCAAATCCGCTAATCGTGATCAGATGCGCGAATGGTATGCGAAGCATCTTGGACTCGCTGACAAAGGCGGAGGCGTGATGCTTCCGTGGCGCGAACACGACGACCCGCAAAAGGAACACGTTACCGTGTGGACTGTTTTTCCCGCCTCCACTAAGTATTTCGATCCCAGCCCCGCACCGTTCATGATCAATTACATCGTGGACGATATTGATGCTTTGCTCGACCGCTTAAAACAAGAGGGAGTAAAGATTGATCCCAAACGAATGGATGAATCCTACGGTCGCTTTGCCTGGATCTATGACCTGGATGGGAACAAGATTGAGCTCTGGCAGCCGTTGCCCGCAAAGCCCTAAGGGCCTTCTACTGCACTGACGCAATCGGCTTTCTGTGATGCCAACGGGCGATTACGCCCATCCTATGAGAGAGGATGTCAAGAAAAAACACTTCTCCACTCCTCTCCGTGAGGGCTCGATCGGTGCTTGCATCCAGGCCCCTTCTTCTTCGTGGAGAGGATTTTGGTTTTAACGCCTGGAGCGTCACAGAGTACAACAGGGATACGGAGCCCAGTTGCTGGTCTTCCTTGAGTGGTTTCATGCAGCGGTTCCGACGCCATTCGTTGCGAAGCTGTGCAAGCCAACCGTTGGCTTAAGTGCCAACCATCATCCTATGTGAGGCTCGAGGCCTATGGCTTTTTTGGGTTATCCGAGGGGGCATAGGATTGACCCGGAGACTGGGTGCTGATGGCAGCACCCGGAACGCCTAATGAGCGCATGGATACTCTCCCTCGAACCCGAGCATCGCCAGAACCGATGGGTCACCACCGAGGCGTGAAACCTGGGAGACCACCTGAGTTCTGTGCAACGCTCAAGCTGCTTGCGGCTTCAGTTGTTCCGCGTCGAAACGTTCCTCCTTCTTCCAGAGTGTCAAAGCAATGGCCGCGATCTTTCGGGCTAAGGTCAGACGCGCCATCTCGGGCTTCCTTCCCTTGGCCAGCAAAGTTACATAGAAGTCGCGCAACGGACTCTGCCCACAGCTAGCTCGGATCGCGGCTCCCTTGAAGATCTCTTTCATTTCGTGGTTGTGATTCTGATTGAGACCGCGAATCTGTTGCGGTTTTTTCGCACGTTGCAGTTGTCCGCCCACGTAGCGATATTGCGCACTGTCGCGGGTCTCGATGCCCAGCCCACTATAGGTCCAGAGTTGCCGTTTGCTACGGAAGCGATGCGGCGTTTGCATCAGTGCGATTAAGCGGGCGGCTCGAATCGGACCGATGCAGGGTATCTGACGTAGTAGTTTCGCAGCTTTGTGTTTCCGGCTCTCTGCCAACAGCTCCGGGCGCAGGGTTCGTCGCAACTCCTGCAGTCCATCCAACTGCTGATAGAGCAACTCGGCTCGCCGGCGCACGCCTACGTGCTCGATCTTGTGTAACCACTCCTCGCGATAACGCGGGGCATAGACCTGAGTACCCGCACAGGGAATGCTCCAGCCGCGATACAGAGCTTTGATCCGATTCATCACCCGGTTCAGATCTTGGCTGAGGGTTTGATAACTGCGCCCCAGCTCGCGCAGCGTCCGCAGTCCGTGTTCCCCGTGATAGACCGGCCGCAGCATTCCCGTGCGTAACAAGTCGGCTAGCTTGCGCGCATCTATCTTGTCGCTCTTGTTGCCTTCCTTTAATAACGCATTGCGCCGCGGATCGCAGACCAGCACTTGCGCCACCTGGGGGTGCAGCAGATCGTAGAGCCAAGCCGCCCAGGTCCCTTCTTCCCAGGTCACATGCAACTCGCCCCGCAGACCGTGGATAAACTGCAGAATGCTGCTGGCTTTGGTTTCGACAATCGACTCCATTCCCAGCTTGCCACTGCTGTTGAGGACAGCGATTACCACCGCTTCCTTGTGCACGTCCATGCCGATATACTTGACCTCGCGACTCATGCAGTTGCCTCCTTGAGGGAAAGATCATTCGCGCTCAACGGAGTCTTTCCCTCAAGGTAAAGTGTCATTCTTCAGCTCATTTGCCTATCTTCTCCTCTGATTCTTGCCCTACATCCCCGCGCTATACTCCACTCAACAGGACCGCTCTCTCATAATGCATTGACCTTGAGTCGGGTCCAAAGGTCATGGCTCGAATCAGGCCGCGTCCTCTGGCTGACCTGACCACAATATTGGTCGGGGCGCGCGGATTTGAACTCCTGACCCCCTGCGCCCAAGTTCTAGCACCTGAGTGACACCGAGCATTACAGACAGCGCTGGAGCATGCACCAAACAGCGGGTTTCAGCGCTTCTTTTTCTCCCCGTGTCGCTGCATGATATCCCGTCACATTCTGTGTTCAATCCACTTTACGTCACAAAGTGTGGCACAAACGGCAGACCCGGCGTCAACGTCAGAGCCTGACCGACGAGCACTCGCCGCGCTGGACGCTAAGGGCGGACAAGCTAGCATGCTAGCATGACCCTGGCGTGGTACGATTCGGAACCCGGCGGATGACGTGTGTGCGGAGGAAGCGAAGGCGCCGAACGTCTCGGAGTAGAGGGCAGTGGGAGGGAAGAGCTGCTCGCTGGGGGCGCCTTTTTTTTGGCTGTGGCTAACTCAGTGGGTGTGCGCTGGTGGCAACCCAACTCCCCCAGGCTGGATTTGTGACAGCGATCTTCTCGAAACTCGAAACGATCGCTTTAGCCTGAGGGATGGCGTTCTTCATAGACGGCAACGATAGAGAGGCGTCGTGGCTGACCATGCTATCCCACACCTCAGTAACCCAGATGGCATTTTCGTCAGCAGAGTCTTTGGCCACAACGTAGCTGAAACACCCCGGCATGTGGGCTGCGCTCTCCTCCAGTATTGCGACCATTTCTTCCCGCCTACCGGGAACAACCGTCAGCTTTGCGATTAATCCACACATACCGCTCGCCTCCTGTGAACCCGCCAGAACGACCGCGACGGCGCCGGTCCCCGCGTTCGAAGTTCGGCCCGGTGGTGCAAGGGACAGCTTTGATACCGACAGGTCCCTCGGTCAAGCCGGCAAACTCGGCACGCTCGTCGCTCGCTTACCTGATAATGCTCACGTAGATAAGTGGCGCAGGGGCGTCGCCGCGAGGGCTTTTCAATTTTTTTTGTCAGCACATAACCTTGATCTCACGCGGGATTGATCCACCCCTCAGGTGGCGCTAACGCGTCTGCCTCGACTGGTCCCCACGTACCCGGAGTGTATTTGTAAACCGGAGTTGCATTATCTAGCACAGGATCCACGATCCGCCATGCCTCATCCACGTAATCCTGGCGCGCGAACCGTGACGAGTTTCCCGCGAGCGCATCTCCCAGCAGCTCCTCATAAGCTTGCATCTCGTGTGGATCCGAGCTGTTGGAGACCACAAGCTCGACCTGTTGCCCAAGCAGCCCATTGCCCGGCACTTTGACGTGAGAGCCGATGGCAATCACAAGATCAGGAGTCACTCGAAATCGCAAGTAATTGGCGGGAAGTGGATTCTCCAGAAAAATGTCCGGCGGCGGCCGTAGCGTAACGATTGCCTCAGTGGCTGTTATTGGCAGAGACTTCCCGGCGCGAATGTAGAACGGCACGCCCTTCCACCGCCAGGAATTGATGCAGAACCGCAGGGCAACGTATGTCTCCACCTGCGAATCCGTTTTCACTCCAACTTCACTGCGGTAGCCATCGAACTGACCGCGAACAATATCCTTTGACTGCAGAGGGCGAATTCCCCTAAGAACCTGCACGCGCTCGTCTCGAACGGTTTCGACTGACAAGCCAGGCGGCGGTTCCATCGCGATGTTGCTCAGAACCTGCAAAAGGTGATTCTGCACGACGTCCCGGATTGCGCCTGTGCGGTCGTAGAACCCGCCGCGGCCCTGCACCCCGAAATCTTCCGCCATTGTGATTTGCACACACTGCACATAGTGGCGGTTCCAAATTGGTTCGAGAAAGGAATTCGCAAAGCGAAAATAGAGGACATTCTGAACGGCATTCTTACCGAGGAAGTGATCGATGCGGAATACATTTTCCTCAGCGAAGGCGGTGTGGACCACCTCGCTCAAGGCGTGAGCCGAGGCTAGGTCATGGCCAAACGGTTTCTCTATGACGACGCGTCCGCCAACCGCGCATCCCGACGCTTTTAGCTGCTTCAGGACCTCCGCAAACAAGAACGGAGGAATCGCCAGATAGTGCAAAGGATGCTTAGACGCACCGAGCTCGTGACGCAACTTGGCGAAAGTCGCAGGGTCGCCGTAATCGCCATCGATGTATTTCAGTTTTGAAATCAGTTTAGGAAAACCTTCGGCATCTAGTCCGCCGTAGTTCTCGACGCTGTCCTTCGCGCGCTCCTGGAGTTGCTGCAGATTCCATCCAGATTTGGCGACACCGACAACCGGGATCTCCAATTTCCCGCGCTTAGCAAGCCTTTGCAGCGCGGGAAAAATCTTCTTGTGTGCCAGGTCACCAGTGGCTCCGAAGAACACCAGCGCATCGGATGTAATCTGCATCACTTGATCGCTCCTAGCATATGACACTCCGGCCCTGCGTCAGCCCCGGCACAATGTGGTCGTGCCGTGCACGTTGTGGCAGTCGTCGCACTGGACAAGGCCTTCATTGACCCGATGATGATAGGGCTTAGCGAAATCGGCTTTCTGCGCGAGGTGACAGCCGTAGCAGAGCTGCGGTTCAGCGTTGACCAACAGGTGCTGCTGCTCCTTGGCTTTGTGCGGCGAATGGCAGTCCAGACAGCTCAGGTCACCGTTGGCGTGCGCTGAACTCGAGAAGTGCCGCTGCTTCATATTCTCGCCGTGGCAGCTCATGCACTGCTTGTTGACTTCCTGTTTAGAAAGATTCGCGAATCGGATGATCTTGCTGACGTCGCCGCCCCCTTCCACGTGCTCCGATCCGGGACCGTGACACGATTCGCACCCGTGGCCGCCCTCGAGCGTCGTCTTGAAATGCGGCGTAGCTTCGAAATTCTTCTTGTAGAGGTCCTCGTGGCAGGTCTTGCAGACATCAGTCCCTAAATATTGTGCCGTCGGCTTTACCTCAGGCACGGCATTGTTCTGTTGCTTTCGAGCCATGAGGGGCAGCCCAACTGCGAGAAGCAGCGCTACTAACCCAGAGGCGGCAAGGTGCGCACGCGATCGTTTGAGCTTCACGATTTCGACCTCATTTTAAGCACCGCTATGCAGAGCGCAGCACAACCCGATTTCACTCCGACGGCAGCCAGACTCAGAGTCGAGATGCCGGCGACCACAGCCGCCGCCATGCAAGCTCGACCCGACCCAAGGAGCACGATGCCTGCCCTTACTCAGTTACTAAAGCGTCTTCACATACTCTGCGATTGCCTTGGCCTGATCGGCGCTCAATCCTGACATCCCCTTGTTGTGTGGCGGCTTGGTGGTCGATTCTCCCTTGGTGAGATGGTCGATGATTTGAGCTGCTCGAGGCTTGTTCCTTTCAACGCTGGAGCCTTCATTGCCGGCTTGCCCTCGCCGCTGCACCATGGCAGCCTGCGCACTTGGCCTTGTACCGGCTCGCCCCGTCGTCGGCCGCCCCTGACGTTCCCAGGGCGAGAAGGATAACTGCACACAAAGTAAGTAGCCGCTTGTGATTAATGTTTGCGCTCCTCATTCCATCAGAGATTGAATTTCATTCCGGCAATCTTTGCCGAAAGCCTCAGGTCATGGTTTCTGTATTTTCGACAATCGCTCCGCGATACCTAGCGTCTTCAAGATTTCTGGCGAAGCTTCCTGCATAGCTAAAGGTTCGTGACAGGTATTGCAGTCCTGGGTGATCGTTTTTCCGTCAGACGCGTTGTGAGAGCCGTCATGGCACCGGAAACAACCGGGAAAATCCATGTGCCCTAGATTATTCGGGTAAGTGCCCCAGGTTACCTTTAAGTCGGGAAACACGTTGCGGTTGTAAATAGCAAGGACCGCCTGGCTCGCCTGCCGAATATCTTCACCGCGCTGGGCATACACCTCGGGATAGCTCTGCTGGTAAAACTGCCTTAGGCTTTCCGGCAGTTTCCTGTCGGCTTCCTCGCTCGAGGGGTATTCTGCTTTGAGCAATTCCACACTTTTCTTCTTGACGTAGGGTAAGGTCACGGGGATGTCACCGAGGGCGAGCGCCCTGTCCATCGCTCGTTCTGGCAACTCGAAGGCGTGCGTCGGGCGGTTATGACAGTCCACACATTCCATTTCGAATCTTGGAAGTGCCTTAGCTGAATCCGGCGGCGCTTCTGGAGTAACGAAGGCTCGGACCTCTCCTGTGTTCGTATTCCGGTATTCGATCCACGGGATGGTCTGCCGCTTCGCGTCGGCAGCCGCAAAACGGATGTGAACACCTGGACCCAAGTGCGCACCGTGAATTCCGGAGATCCGGTTTCCACCCACTAACATCAGGAGAACGTTTTCCGATCGTGTGTTTGCTTCGTCGTCGGCATACTTGCTGAATACCCGCAGACGCACGCCACCGAACTTCTGCGGCCAATGGCAGTTCTCGCAGGTCTCTCTCGCGGGTACGAGACGATTACTTTCCAGAGCGGAGGGAATTGGTCTTGGATATGTGTTCAGTACAGTCTCAACGAGCTGACGAATTCCGTTCGTCTTACTGCTGATCCAACCGGCCGCACCTGGCGCCACATGACACTCCACGCATTCCACCCTGGAGTGAGGCGAATTCCGATAGGCGGCAAGTTCCGGGTTCATCGTGTGACAAGTCCCTCCGCAGAATTGTGGCGTCTCCATGTGCTTGACGGCGCGATAGGTGACTTGGGTTCCGATCAGAATATTCAAGAGAGTTGTGACGCCGAAAAACCAGGCGACGCGCTGCAGCGCCAACTTGCGATCGAAGGTCGCTTCGGCCAGACCTCCGCGAATCTGGCGCTTGCTCACGTACACGCCGACCGGAATCAGAAGCAACCCAGTGAAGAAAATTGCTGGAATAACGAGAAAGACCACGATGCCGACGTAGGGATTATCCACATGGCCGCGAATCTGCTGTGGCAGCACAAAGAGCCAGGAGATCAAAGCAGTTGCGACCAGGGCCACGCCCAGCAGACTCAGCCAGTGTTGAGTCAGCAGAAACCATGCCGGCCGGTTGCTTGTGTCATTCATAGACCACAGAACCACCCATCTGGAGTGAAGGGAGTGTAAGTGGCTCGCGCAGAAGAACCACACTGGCAAAACTGTCAGTTTCCGCCGCGGTCAGCCACCGACTAGCATCATGAGCAAGTATGGGGCGACAAAGTGGATCGAACATGGGGACCTAGAGAGCAGGGTGAGAGTTTCCGATACCACATCGGCAGACGATTCTTGGCTTACAAACAGTATTTTGGATTTGGGTGAGAGCTTGAGGACTTGTCGAGCGACTTCTATTCCGTTTAGCGACGGAAGCCCGATGTCGAGCAGAATCAAATCCGGCTGCAATTTGTCCGCTCTCTGAAGCGCTTGTAGTCCATCAGTGACCTCGCCGACGATCTTCAGTTCCAGTCTTTCCCCAAGCATGTTGAATGCGGGTAGTCGCGTCGATCTTGGAAAACTTGCGATTCGATCGAATTGGACATGTGCGACTCTTAAGGGGGACGTCCCACCATGGTTCGCCCGTAGGGAGTTTCAAATTAGATATTCTCTCGTAAAAGCAGCTCTTCTAGGCTAAATAGTAAGAGTCCCAGCGTGACACTGTCAGACTTACCCGTCTCGGCAACTTTCATTGACTTGCCGTGTGGGCGCGTTTTTAAGAATGCGTCGGTCGTGGCCAATCGGTCACCGACAGTGAGCTGAATCTCTCCCGCACCATCAGGGCGGAGCCGAGGCCCGTCCCGAGGCCGAGGAAAAGCATCGTTCCACCCTCGTAGCTCCCGAGGGCCTGCATCGCGGCATCGTTGATGACCTTCACGGGACGACCAAACGCCGCAGCGAAATCGAACCCGACCCAGCCGTGGGCGAGGTTGCGGGGTTCGGTGACCGCGCGGTCTCCGACGACCTGGCCGGGGTATCCGATGGAAACCACGTCGTACTTCCAGTTCCCAGCGAGCTTCTTGACACTGGCGACCATCTTGCGGGGCGTCAAGTCTCTGCCGGACGCGAACTTTCGCGGTTCAGCCTGGCCAGTCGCAAGAATCTTCACGTTGGTCCCCCCGATGTCGACCACAAGAACCCTCGGCGTTGCTTTCATAAGAATTCCTCGCCACCCTACTTAAGCGCAGCCGATAACTGTCATGAGAGTGTTTTGTTTGTTGGCAGAGAACCCAGGGGGAATCAGATCAGCATCACTACGAAAGTAAGGAGCCGTGGTAATCCGCTCCCTCGTTTTGGAAGACGCAGTTCGTAGCATAGGCCCGAATCTCGCAACTGTCCTACCCAGCCTAGTGCAGCATTGCCGCCGCTCTTGGTACGTCAAGGCAGAATGACTAGTTCCGGCTTGCTGCCGCCGCTCATTCCATAGACTGTCCCGGAACGGAACGCACCCGCATCATACTTGTAGCAGCCGGGAGTGACTGCTTTGGTGGTCACCTGCTTCTTGCCGCCTCCCCTAATCGGGTCGTCTGGGTCAAACGGCGAGTCGGTGCCGAACGAGACCATGAATCCATTGTTCTTGTTCGAGCTCATCCACACCACGGTCGTACCGGCCTTGATACAGAATAACTGGTTATTCTTCGCGTTGGGGATACCAGGTTTTACGTTGGCAGAATCTGACCCTCTTGTAATGTCAATCGTGCATACAGACGAGGGCGAACCGCAGGTGTTGGCCGCATTGCACATGCTCTCGGGTTGCTCCTCATCACATACGTATTTGCTCTTCTTTTGCGCCTGCGCGGTTGCGGAGCTCAGTAGAACGACGAAAGACAATAAAAGCAACGCACTCCAACTGTTGAACTGCCGTTGAATTGTCATAGTGATATACCCTGGCTCGCGCCGAGGCTATTGCGCGATTTCACTTCCACTCGATGATGTTAGTCAGCCTCCAGGCATTCTGGTTTAGCTCGAACTGCAATTCACCTTCCTTGTTGACGATGAGCTGTGCGGCAGGTAAAAGAGCACCGCCACTCTTGTCCTTGTCTTTATCATCGAAGTTGATTTCACCGGCCGTCAGATTGAAACTCTTCGTCTGGGTATTCTGACGGGCTTCGCCGAAAGCAATCCTGCGGTCGGTAAGAAAACGAATGGTTCGGCCGGCCGGGGTCACAATTTCTCGAATAAATTTAAGGTCGTATCCAACTGTGCCCGGGATCTGTATCCGACCCACGCCTTTCATCTTTTCAAGAGCATTTCTCAGTCCGTCGTTCTGACCCTGCTGGAACGCCCGTACCAGGATGTCTCTGTCCTCGGGGCTCGAGAACTCGTTAATAATGATTTTCACGCTAAAGTTTCTTCCCATCTGAGTGCTTGTGCCAAAGGCGGTGGCGTCAATGGTTTCGGGTTTCCCTCGTTGCCCAAAGACGGGAACGCTAGCGATCATAAGCAGACCAATCAGAAGTGAGATTCCATTCGCGAAGTTTAGAAGCTTTAATCCAGTGCGCATGCATTTCCCTCCTGTCGCGCAGCGTGTCTGGCACACGCGGCCAAGCTCATCGCAAAGCGTAATTGGGACCAAAGCGTGGCAACACTGTCAGAAGTTGTAGGGGGAGGGAATAGGGTCGCCGTGTGTGGTCATGATCACAGGTTGCGGGAAGAACTACCAAGTCATTGCCGTATTTGGACTTGCTGCGTCCTTACGGATAGATCCAGTTGACAACTCAGTCTGGATTACATTCTTTGACCCCGGTACTGCGTAGTCCGGGGCCGTAGTTGGTGTAAACGCCTATACGACAGTCGGTGCGTGAGTCGGAACGCGGTTGTAATCATCATCCGACTCTTGCTCCGTCGAGCGTGCTCTGACCCACGCTCGGGGCCAGACGTAACCCTAGTTGATCGTGAAATTCAGCGGGCTGGAAGTCTCCGCCGCCGTACCTCCGCCACCCATGCTGGGCATCGTTCCCATGCCAGACATTGTGCCCATGCCGGGACTGCCGGGGTTCGTTACGGTAACTGGCATTGTTCCGGCCGTGGCCATGGCCGACGCGGGGATCGTGCGCAGCTGGCCCAATCCACGCTCGAGCTTGCCGAGCAGGACCTGAAAAGCTTTCAGCAGACCGTAGATGTTGGCGAGATCCGCTTCAAGGCAGGGGCGATCAGTGAGGACGACTACTTAAAGATCAAGCTGCAACTGCTCCAGTTCGAAACTGATTTCCAGCAGGCGCAGCTGGCAAAAGTCCAGGCGCTTTCCGATTTACGGCAGTTGCTGGGATACGAATCCGTGTCCGCCGATTACGACGTCGCCGGCCAGTTTGATTATCAAGCGGTGAAGGGCAATGTCGAAGACATGCAGCTGAAAGCCCTACAGAACCGGCCGGACCTCCGCGCCGCCCAACAAGGCGTCACGGCGGCGAAAAGCCAGTACGAATTGCAGAAGGCGATTGCAAAGGTTGATATCACGGGGCAGGTGAACTACACGCACGTCAGCGGACTCAACACGGCTTCGTTCTTCGGAAGTTTTCCGCTACAGATTTTTGATCGCAACCAAGGCGAGATCGCGCGCGCAACCTACGCCATCACGCAGGCACAGGAACAGCAGAAGGCGGCCAGCGAGCAGGTAATGACCGATGTGCACGATGCTTATCAGGGTCTGCGGACCAACGACAAAGTGGTCACCCTCTACCGGTCAGGGTATCTCGATGTGGCGCAGAAGGACCGGGACATCAGCCAATATGCGTACCAGCGAGGCGCGGCCAGCCTGCTGGATTTTCTGAACGCGGAGCGCAGCTATCGCGCCACTCAGCTGGCTTACCGGCAGGCGCTGGCCGCATACCTGCTGGCGGTCGAGCAGCTTCGAGAGGCGGTGGGTGTGAGAGACCTCCCATGATGAGTTACTCGGAATAGCAAGTCAGGAGCTGGATTCTGTGGACAAGGAAAAGATTCGACGGCGGATCGAGGAAATTGGAATCATTGCGGCGGTGCGTGTGTCTTCCGCCGAGGACGCCCTGTTCGCCACGGAAGCCGTGTCGCGAGGTGGAATTCCTATCGTCCAGGTCACCCTACCGGCGCCCGAGGCACGCAAGGTAATCACCCACCTGATTCAGAGTGCTCCCGAAGTAATCGTCGGCGCCGGGGGAGTTAACGATGTGGAAACGGCAAAACGCTGTCTGGATGCGGGCGCCAGCTTCCTGGCCAGCGACGGGTTTGATCCGGAAATCGTCGGCTTCGCGGTCGAAGAGAATGCGGTAATCATTCCCGGAACGCTGACTCCGAGCGAGATCATCCGAGCCTGGAAGATGGGCCCCGATTTCGTCATGGTGGTTCCCTGCGCGCAGGTCGGTGGGGAGACCTACATCCGGGCCTTGAAGGCGATGTTTCCTAAGGTGCCGCTGATCGCCGCAGGGGGAGTAAATCAGCAGACCGCATCCAGTTTCGTGCTTGCGGGTGCGGCCGCGCTTGGCATCGGTGCGGAATTGATTCCCAGGGAAGCGATCTTCAGGCGGCAACCGGATCGCATCGCCGAGTTAGCGCGCCGGTTCACGAACTTCGTCAGCGGCGCCCGCAGGCAGTTGCAGGGTGACTAGCACGGAAGTTCGGGCTTCAGAATCAGCAAGTAGAAAGAGACCTTTTTCACCGGCTGGAAAAACATAAGCAGGAGGTTTGAAATGCAACCAGGATTAGGAAGCGGGTTTTCAAAAAGTCGGCCGACCGAGTTGGCCGGCGACTCTTTGTTTGAAAGCGTCTCCCGGATCGAGCATGATCTGGACGATCTAGTTGGTGCGCTGGCTCTGCTCGGCGTCAAACGATGCTCGCAGTGCAGACAATTTTTCCGCAGCGCGGAGCCGGGCGCGCTTTTCGAGTGGGGATCAATCGTTTGTTACAAGTGCATTCCAGAATGGTGGTCTTTCACCTCCCAGCGCCTGAACGTCGCCGACCGGGAAAAGGCGGAAGGAAAGCTGGCATCGTGGCTTCGTAAGCATCATCGTGCCGAAGTTGTGAAGGAAGCCCAAGGCAGGCGGCCGACACCAGCACCATCGAATTTCAGATGACCGTCAAATGCGTTGAGTGTTCGGGGTCAGGAAGGCTGATGGAAGGCGAACGCTGCCGATTCTGTAATGGAGGGACGGTACGGATCGTGGTTCCCCGATAGGACGAAAACGGTGCTCTCTCCCGGCGACAACCGGGCCTGTATGAAACGGTTGCGCCTATTGGTAAAGGCGGCACAGGGGCGCGGGATGCGCCCCTGAGAGCCAGGAAATGCGACGACTCGGTTTAGCCGATCCAAGCAACAGCAACGGCAGGAAGGTGACAGCTTCTTCTTCGCCGGCCTCAGGCCAGATCGTAGCGATCAAGGTTCATCACCTTGTTCCACGCCGCCGCGAAGTCCTTCACAAACGCCTCCTTCGCGTCGTTAGACGCATAGACTTCCGCGAGTGCCCGGAGCTGGGAGTTCGAACCGAAGACGAGATCGACGCGCGTCGCGGTCCACTTGAGTTTGCCCGTCGCCCGATCACGCCCCTCATACACGCCTTCGGAGGTAGAGGAGCGCTCCCACTTCGTATTCATGTCGAGCAGGTTGACGAAGAAGTCATTGGTCAGGGTCTCGGGCCGGCTGGTGAAGACACCGTGTTTGGACTGCCCGAAGTTCGCATTCAGGGCGCGCATGCCGCCGACGAGAACCGTCATCTCGGGGGCAGTCAGTTTCAGCAACTGCGCCCGATCCACCAGGAACTCCTCCGCTGACAGGATCTGTCCGCTTCGGAGATAGTTGCGGAACCCGTCCGCGATCGGCTCCATCACGGCGAATGAGTGCATGTCGGTCTGCTTCTGCGAAGCATCCGTGCGCCCCGGCGTGAAGGAGATCTTCACTCTGTGCCCGGCCCTTTTCGCAGCTTCCTCGACGGCTGCGCAGCCGCCCAGCACGATCAGGTCTGCGAGCGAAATCTTCTTCCCTTTGCTCCCGTTGGACTGCGAGCTGTTGAAGTCCTCTTGGATCGCCTCCAGCTTCTTGAGAACCTTCGCCAGTGCGGCCGGCTGGTTGACTTCCCAATCCTTTTGCGGCGCTAGACGAATACGCGCCCCGTTCGCCCCACCGCGCTTGTCGGAGCCACGGAAAGACGCCGCTGAGGCCCAGGCAGTTGTGACCAGTTGGGAGATCGATAGTCCGGATGCGAGGATCTTGGCCTTGAGAGCAGCAATGTCCTTCTCCCCGATCAATTTGTGATCCACGGCGGGAACAGGGTCTTGCCACAGCTGAGGCTCTTTCGGAACGAGCGGGCCGAGGTAGCGCGAGATCGGCCCCATGTCGCGGTGCGTCAGCTTGAACCATGCCCGGGCAAACGCGTCTGCGAACTGGTCCGGATGCTCGTAGAAGCGCCGCGAAATCTTTTCGTAAGCAGGGTCGAACCGCAACGAGAGGTCAGTGGTCAGCATGGATGGCGCGTGACGCTTTGACGCGTCGTGCGCATCCGGCACCGTACCGTTGCCTGCGCCATTTTTCGGCGTCCACTGATGCGCACCGGCCGGACTTTTCGTCAGCTCCCATTCGTAGTTGAACAGGTTGGTGAAGAAGTTGTTGCTCCACTTGGTAGGTGTCGTGGTCCAGATGACTTCCAGGCCGCTGCCGATCGTGTCGCCACCACAACCTTTGCCCAATTTATTCTTCCATCCCAGACCTTGATCCTCGATGTCGGCACCTTCTGGGTCGGCTCCTACATATTGAGCGGGAACGCCAGCGCCGTGAGTTTTGCCGAAGGTGTGGCCGCCGGCAATTAGGGCAACCGTCTCCTCGTCATTCATCGCCATGCGGGCGAAAGTCTCTCGGATATCCCGTGCCGCGGCAATTGGATCCGGCTTGCCATTCGGCCCTTCCGGATTCACATAGATCAGACCCATTTGCACGGCAGCGAGCGGATTGGCAAGATCGCGGTCGCCGCTGTACCGCTCGTCTGCCAGCCACTTGCCTTCGGGGCCCCAGTAGATGTCCTCTTCGGGCTCCCAGACATCCTCGCGCCCGCCGCCAAAACCGAACGTCTTGAAGCCCATCGACTCCAGGGCGACGTTGCCTGCGAGAATCATGAGGTCGGCCCAGGAAATTTTCCGGCCATACTTTTGCTTGATCGGCCACAGCAGCCGGCGCGCCTTGTCCAGGTTCACGTTGTCCGGCCAGCTATTGAGCGGCGCGAAGCGTTGCTGGCCGCTTCCGGCGCCGCCGCGGCCGTCGCCGATGCGGTACGTGCCCGCGCTGTGCCATGCCATACGAATGAAAAGCGGTCCATAGTGGCCAAAGTCGGCCGGCCACCACTCCTGCGAGTCCGTCATTAAGGCATTCAGGTCCTTGACCACAGCGTTCAGATCGAGGCTCTTGAATTCTTTCGCGTAATTGAACTCCTTTTCCATCGGATCGGACAGTGGGGAATGCTGGTGCAGGACCCTCAGGTTTATCTGGTTCGGCCACCAATCCACGTTCGTGTAGGATTTGCGAGCGCCGTGCGCTACTGGGCACTTCGATTCGCTTGCGGTGTGTTTCTCTCTAGTTTCGGGGACAACACTCCCCGATGAAGTCGCGAGTGTATTTTCCATATGCTTTCGTCCTTCGAATCTTGATTAAGTACTGCGTGAATTTATTTTTTGGCGCTGCAGCGGCGGCAGAGGCCAAAGACCTCGACCAACGGCTGCGTCACATCAAAGCCATCCGGCAGATGCCGGAATAGCCGTTTGAAATCAATGAACTCTCCTTCGATGTCCTGCACCGATTTGCAGCGCGCGCAAACCAGGTGATGGTGAGGTTTGAGATTGCCGTCCACGCGCAACGTGGTCGAATGGGGAGTGACCTCTCGCAGCAGCCCACACTCGATGAAAAGCCGCAGATTGTTGTAGACCGTAGCCAGAGAAATGGACGGAATGCGACGTCGGACCGCGGCGTAAATGCTCTCTGGGGAATGGTGTCCATAGGAAGCGACGACGGCCTCATAGACCACCTGACGCTGGTGGGTGACCGCCAAACCGTGCTTCGCGGCCAGCTCACGGAACTGATCATGGGGGAGACGCATAATTATTGGATAAGAATTATTATAAAACGATCGGGAACGGTGTCAACCGCCATCTTTGGTGTGAGCTCGAAGAGCGGGACTACCGCGCCTTTCTTGTATTTCGCCTCTTGCCAAAGCGCCCCCTGAACCAGTTCAATAGGGGAGTCGCTACCACGAAGACTCCGATCGCCCCGGCGAGTCGTCTTTAGGCCGGCTGCTTTTTTTTGGCTTGGCTGAGTAAACGATTTCACGATAATGTGTTTCGACACAGGCTGCCGTGACTCGCTGGCACAGGCCGGTTCGCGCCTTTGCCGGGGCGTGTGGTGTCCAGTATCCAGCATGAAGACAACGGTGTACCAGGGAGGAGATTCATGACCCAAGCCAAGGAAATCTCGCGCAGGCAGTTCGTGGCTTCCGCGATCTCAACTGCCGCCGTTGTGTCCTTACCCCCCAAGCGACTCTTTGCCGGTTCGACTGAAGCCACGGCTGCGAGCGGCCCGCCGCTGGGGGCAGCCTCAGCGACCGCTCAGAATGCTGACTGGAAGGATCAGAACTGGAAAGATCAGGGTATTGAGAATCTGACTAAATCACTGCACGCCAAGCTGCGGGACATTCCGGTGCATGCCGTGACCATCCAGAGCGGCTTTTGGGCGCAGCGGCGTGAGATCAACGTAACCAAGAGCATTCCTACCATGCATGATCTTCTTGAGGCCAACGGCCGCATGAATAATTTCCGCCGCCTGGTGGGCAAGAGTTCGGCAGCGCAGAGCGGACCGGTGTACTCCGACTCCGATATTTACAAGTGGACCGAGGCGGTAGGCTTCGCGTTGCAATCGGGCGATCTGCCGGAACTTCGCGCGACCACTGACAAAATGATCGCCGAGGTGGTCGCGATCCAGGAGCCCAACGGTTACCTGAACACCTACTACCAGGATGATCGCAAGTCCCTGCGCATGCTTACCCAGACCCAGACCACCGGTCACGAACTCTACAACATCGGCCACATGCTGCAGGGCGCAATTGCCTATTACCGGGCTACCGGCGACCGTAAACTGCTCGACGCCGGCATTCGTTTCGTCGATGACTTCTTGATGTCGAGTTACGGTCCTGCTCCCAAACAACCCATCGTGTCCGGGCATCCTGAGATCGAGCTGGCGCTGATCGAGTTGTACCGCATCACCGGCGACAAGCGGCAACTGGACTTGGCGGGCTACATTCTGGCCGGAGACAACCGCCTGCAGTTGCCCGAGCGCCGAACCATCTACATGTTCAGCGGCACCCCGTTTACTGCGAGAACCAAGCTGGAAGGACACGCGGTCCGCGCCATGTACGCCTGTTGCGGGGCCACGGACTACTACCTGGAGACTGGCGACCCGGCCTATTGGAAGACCTTGAACACGCTCTGGGACGATATGACCTCCACCAAGATGTATGTAACGGGCGGGGTGGGCTCGCGGTCGGACGGCGAAGCTTTCGGAAACGCATACGAACTGCCCAATGATCGTGCTTACGGAGAAAGCTGCGCGGCCATCGGGAACATGATGTGGAACTGGCGCATGCTGGCGGCGACGGGAGACGCAAAGTTCAGCGATGTAATCGAACGCGCTCTTTATAACGGAATCAATTCCGGAATGTCGCTGGATGGTACGCTCTATTGTTATCGCAACCCGCTGGCGTTTGATCCTGCCACCGGAGAGAAGATTCGCAACCCGTGGTACGACACGACCTGTTGTCCCCCGAACCTGGAGCGCACTTTTGCCTCCCTGCCGGGATATTTCTACAGCACCAGCAGCGACGGCATCTACCTGCACCTGTACGACAATTCGGAACTGAACTGGCATCTCGAAAGCGGCGTCGGCCTGAAGGTTGCGCAGAAAACCAACTATCCGTGGGACGGCATGATCGAAGTAACAGTCACGCCCGCGCAGCCTGCGGATTTTGTTTTTTACCTGCGAATTCCGGGGTGGGCGAACCGCGCGCAAGTCACGGTCAACAAAAAGACGGTAGCGGGCGCGAAGCCGGGCGAATACTTGCCCATTTCGCGGCAGTGGACAGCGGGCGATGTCATTCAGTTACAGATGGAGATGCCGGTACAAGTGCTGCAAGCGAATCCTGAAGTCACCGATGACGCGGGCCGCGTCGCGGTGCAACGTGGTCCGCTGGTCTATTGCATGGAAGAACTTGACCAGCCCGCGGGAGTTATCCTGAGCGATCTCGCGGTGTCTCTGGGGCAGACGGCGCGAGCAGAATTCCAGAGTGAAATGAAGAACGACTTGCTGGGCGGCGTCGTTGTGCTGCGGCACACCGGCGTGGCCTACGAACGGGCCGCTGCGCGCAAGGCTCTCTATTCGCCCTACCGCGGAGGTCAGGCGCCAAGCCGCCGGGTTCAACTGACATTTATTCCCTACTACGCCTGGTCAAACCGTCAGGAGACGTCAATGCAGGTCTGGACTCCTGTAGTTAACGCGTGATGATCGATGCTCTTATGGGTTGGGGTTGAAGCAGCCCAAACTTAGCCCACCGCGCCTTACGTGCGGGCAAATGTCGTCCTTACGAATTATTTCTTACACTTTCGTCTTATTTCGATTCTGATGTACTATCTCCGGTATCGCGCGCTTGTAGCCGATACTTCGCCTTTGCCGGAGAGCTTATGGATCGACGCAGCTTCCTGAAATCCGCCACCGCAACCGGACTCACAGTCGGTCTCCTGAAAGCCAGCGCTGGCGCCTCCGTCCCTGAGCACAACTGGGACAAATACGATTGGGGATCCGGGCCTGCGGTTCCCGACCGGCTTTATCAGGGCCCGTTCCCGCAGTACGGTCCCTGCGCGGTGGTTCCCGACAGCGATGTCTCGATGATTACTTCCCCATCCCGGGAAATCGTCGCCAACTACGGCACGGGTCTCATCGCTTATCTCTCCGACGATACTGGACCGCTCAACATTCCCGGTCAGGCCCAGGAACAAACTCTGGAGGATCTGGTCAAGCTGCCCTTCGTGCAGAAGGTTTACCTCCGTCCCAACTGGCGCGAGGTCCAGAAACAGCCCGGCCGGCTCGACTTCGCGGAGTGGTGGAAGATTGCCTTTGAACTGGCCCGGCGCTACGACAAACCCATCGGGTTCCGGGTCCAGCTGGAGAATCCCGACGTTCCCGAGCCGGGGATGCCGGACTTTCTGCTCAACAAGGTCCCTTACGTAAAGCTCAAAGGAGAGTGGAAGGGCAATCCCGCGGAAATGCGCTACAAGAAGGATAACCGCGTGCCGCGTTACGATCACCCGGCGTACCAGGCAGCTTTTAGGGAGTTGAATGAGCTATTGGCCGCCGAACTCAACGGTCATCCGCAGATCGAGTTTATGGATACGATGATGTATGGCTTCTGGGGCGAAGGGCACACCTGGCCCTACGAGGGCAATCCCTTCCCCAGCCAGTTGGTCGCGGAACAGACCTGGACGGCGATGTTCGAGACACAGCTCCAACACTGGACCAAGGTGCCACTGGCGACGAACACCCAGCCCGACTTCAGCAACGTGGGCAACGCCGATATGCTGGACCGCACGATGCGCACCGGCAACTGGCTGCGCACGGACACCATCTTTATTGAGAACACTCAGATCGAGGCGTTGAGCTACCGTCCGCCCTGGGCCGCGGCCATCTGCGAGGTTGGTTTCACCACCGGGGATCCGAAGCAACTTCAGATCGACGAAGACGGAATCACGTACAACGAGCAGATCATTTCTCACGCCGCCGATGTCGGCGTCAACTATCTGTCGGTCTGGAGTTGGCACAACCAGTCGGCCCGCAGCATCTTGAGCTACTACGAAAAGTTCCCGGGGCCGATTGATGAGATGGCTCGCAAGATCGGGTACCGCATCCGCCCGTCATTTATCTGGACCTTCAAGCGGGACGGAGCTAACGGTCTGGTGATCGGACTGGCAAACGATGGCATCACGGCTGTGCCGGGAGTGCTTCGCCTTACCGTCTTCAGTGAAGACAACAAGCTCAACGTATCAGGCTGCGTCGACCCTGGGTACCCGAAGCCGATTGGCGTTCATCAAGCCATGCTGGTCCTGCCCGCAGGCTCCCAATGGCAGGGTCTGCGGCTGAAAGCCGAGCTCGAGGTCAAGGGTGTGCGTCATCCCGTCCGATGGGCATGCCGGCAGAAGGTCAACTCGGATGGCTCATTGACGCTGCGTCACAACTACAAACCGGATCAGCCGCTGGTGTAGACGCGTAGGACTTATTGAATGTCATCTGCTTTAAACGGCCTACCTGGACCCCATCGGAGTCGACAGAGCCTGGTCTGTCACGCCACGGCAACAGTGTTTAAAAGCTAGCAGGAGCCCTTTTTGGGGAGTGATAAGCATGAAGTTTTCAATGTTCCTTCTATTACTTGCTTGTGTCTCCGCAGCGTTTGGCCAGCCAAACTCCTCCTTCTACGTGGCGACGACCGGGAATGATTCGAATCCCGGTACGGAATCCGCGCCTTGGCGCACCGTTCAACATGCCGCAGACACCGCGCGTGCGGGCAGCACCGTCAATGTGCGGGGTGGAATTTACGAAGAACTGGTAAGCATCAACGCATCCGGCAACGCGGCGGATGGATTCATCACTTTGAGAAGCTGTCCAGACGAGACGGCGGTCCTGGACGCATCGCATTTCACGCCTTCCGGAAGGCAAGCAGTGCTCACGATTCACAATCAGAGTTACGTCAGAATCGACGGCTTTGAAATTCGTAACTTCCGTACCGCCGTACATCGGCTCAGTCCATTGGGTATAAGCGTCATGGGATCGGGCTCCCATATAGAGCTGCTGAAAAACAACGTCCATCATATTGAGCAGACTTTTGACGGCCGCGATGCTCCCGGACACGGCGACAACGGATTTGGCATTGCCGTCTACGGCACCGACGCAAAGATGCCAATCACTGACTTGATCATTGACGGCAATGAGGTGCATCACCTCAAAACCGGTTCAAGCGAGTCGCTGGTGGTGAACGGGAACGTCACGAACTTCCGCATTACCCACAATGTTGTTCACGACAACAACAACATCGGGATCGACGTCATCGGCTTCGAGCGAACGGCGCCCGATCCCGCCGTCGACCAGGCGCGCGACGGAGTGGTAAGCGGCAATCTGGTCTTCAGCATTACCTCGCGCGGCAATCCGGCATATCAGAATGAGGAAAACTCCGACGGCATTTACGTCGACGGCGGCACCCGCATCCTGATCGAACAGAACATCATTCATGATGTGGACTTTGGAATCGAGCTGGCCAGTGAGCACAAGGACCGCGCCACTAGCTACATCACTGCGCGAAACAATCTTATCTATCACTGCCATACTGCAGGTATTTCCATCGGAGGCTATGCGCCTGAGCGGGGACACACCGATCACAGCACGGTGGTCAACAATACCCTGTACGACAACGATACGTCGGGAACCGGCTCCGGTGAGTTCCAGATGCAATGGAACATGGCAGGCAATATTTTTGCTAACAACATCGTCTACGCGAGACCACGCTGTCTTATCTCGCTAAACAAATCGCAGGACGACAAGGACCAGCCGTCCGTCACGATCGACCACAACCTTTATTACTGCGCCGCCGGAGCGAAGGCGAGCACCTGGGCAGGAGCTTCCACCACCGTGACTGGATTCGACAAATACGTCGAGTCCACGGGGAATGACCGTCATTCCCATTTTCTTGATCCGCATTTTGTTGATGCTGCCGCGCACAATTTTCATCTGCAATCAGATTCTCCCGCGCTCGATGCCGGCACGACTGACGGAGTACCGCTGGGAGAGCTGGAACTTGATGGTGCGCCGCGAGTTAGATCCGGCAAAGTGGACATCGGCTGCTACCAAAGACAATAGGAGGAATCACTTGAGCCTCGACCTGAATCGCCGCGATTTCCTGAAGATCACTGCCGGCGCCGGCGCCGCTGCCTTGGCCATGCCAACCTTAGGACATACCGCCGGCTCCTCCAGAATGATCGGCATCCAGATTGGAGCAATTTCATTCGTGGATGAGGGCACCGAGAAAGTCCTTGATGTGCTTCAGGACCGTGCGTGCGTGAACACGCTGTTTCTTGCGGTATTCACCTATGGCCGGGGTATCGCCGGAAGACAGATTCCGGGCCAGCCGCTGCCCGATCATGGCAAGCAGGAGTACGATCTCAATTTTCACGGCGGGAACTTCGCCACCCCTCATCCCCAGTACTACAAGAACACGGCGATCAAGGACACTCGAGCGCCCGACCACGGCGACCTGGATATCCTGGCCGAAGTGCTCCCGGCGGCCAAGAAGCGCGGCATGAAGGTCGTGTGCTGGCTCGAGGACGTGTTTCGCACCGACTTGCCAAACATCGGGAGAGCACAAGAGCGGGACCTCTCCGAGCGCAATGCCGAGACCCTGTGTGTCAATAATCCCGACTACCGAAATTTCTTTACCGGCCTGGTCGAGGATTATGCCCGCTCCTATGACATCGACGGAATCATGTGGGGCTCCGAGCGGCAGGGTGCACTTTCTGACAGTCTTGGGGCCACACATGACACACCGCCCATCGACCCCGGCAACGTGACCTGCTTCTGCCAGTTTTGTCAGGCCAAGGCGAAAGAGCGCGGAATCAACGTGGAACGCGCCAAGCAGGGATTTCTGGAGCTGGAAAAATTCGTTCGCTCGGCGCGCAGCGGAAAGCGCCCCGTGGACGGCTACTACGTTCAATTCTGGAGGATTCTGTTGCGGTATCCAGAGCTGGCGGCCTGGGAAATGCTCTTCACCGACGGTCTGCGCGAAACCTACGCCGCAATATACAAAACGGCAAAGACAGCGAAACCGTCGGTGCCGGTGGGTTGGCATATCTGGCACAACAATTCCTTCAATCCCATCTATCGGGCGGAACAGGACCTGCATGAGCTTTCAAATTATTCGGATTTCATAAAAGTTGTTATGTACAACAACTGCGGCGGTGAACGCATGGCGCTGTACGCGGACAATATCGGTTCCACGCTTTATGGAGATCTCTCGAAACCAGCTCTGATCGATTTGAACTATGCGCTGATGGGATTCAAGGAAGCCAGCTACGATCAGATTCCTCACACCGGACTTTCGTCTGACTACGTCTACCGCGAGACGAAACGCGCGCTGGAGGGTGTTGCCGGCACGAGGACTTTGATCTGGCCGGGCATTGACATCGATATCCCGACCGAACCCAATCACAGCAAGTCCACGCCGAAAAGCGTAAAGGAGGCAGTTCTGGCGGCTTTCCGCGCCGGCGCCCCCGGTGTGCTTCTGTCCCGAAAGTATTCCGAGATGCGGCTCGCCAACCTCAGCGGCGCTGGGGACGCGATTCGCGAGTTGAAACTATAGCCGGGCTGACGCTGGCGCCACTGTGAACGGCGTCCCAACTCGCAATCCGGTCAATGCGTGTAGTGCCAATAGTTCGTATTGGAATATTAGATAGAGTAGGTCTATTCTCTCCTTTGATCATCAGGATTGGTCGGATGTTGCTTCTGAGACGGGTGCTAGAAAAGGTTGAGCAGAGTCAGGAGAGATATGCAGATCAAGAAGCTCACACAACCCCAGCTATGGGCTGCCGGTGTAGCGGCCGGAATGATGGTCTTAATGGCGGCCGCCGGCTCCGTGATGGCTCAGAACGCAACTCAGCCCTGGATGAACTCCAGTCTCTCTCCCGAACAGCGGGCCGATTTGGTGCTGAAGCAGATGACCCTGGAGGAAAAGATTGCGCTCTTGCATGGCAACGGCATGCAACACGCCGCACAGTGGCAGATGCCCCTGACCCATCTCTCCAACGGGGGCGCAGGCTACGTGGAGGGAATAGAGCGGCTGGGCATTCCCCCACTATTCCTTTCTGACGCTGCCTATGGCGTTCGCGACAGCGGCGCGAATGGCCGCTATTCGACGGCGCTTCCGTCGGACCTGGCGGCAGCGTCGAGCTGGGACACGCAAGGCGCCTGCGAGTACGGCGCGCTCATCGGTCGCGAGTTGCGAGCGCAAGGCTTCAATATGTCGCTGGGTGGGGGAATGAACCTTACGCGCGAACCCAGGAACGGAAGGACCTTCGAGTACGCCGGTGAAGATCCGCTTCTGGCGGGAACCATGGTTGGAAATCTGATGAAGTGCGAACAGGCACAGCACGTCATCGGCGACATGAAGCATTATGTGCTCAATGATCAGGAGACCGGGCGGAACATCGTGAACGTCGTCATTTCCAAGCGTGCCATACAGGAGAGCGATCTTCTCGCCTTCCACATCGGAATCGAGATTGCGAATCCGGGCGCGGTGATGTGCTCCTACAACCGCATCAATGGCGACTACGCTTGTGAGAACAGCTACACCCTGCACGACGTTCTTAAGCAAGATTGGGGATATAAGGGTTTCGTCATCTCCGATTGGGACGGTACGCACAGCACGGTAAAGGCCTCGACGGCCGGCATGGACCAGGAACAACCCATGGCCAATTACTTTGGGCCAGCGCTTCTGCAGGCAGCGAAGGACGGCAAGGTACCGATGGCTGATATTGACGACCACGCGCGCCGGGTTCTTTACGCCGAGTTTATTTCCGGTGTTGTGGACAATCCCATCGAGAAGGGCGTCGTCGATGTGGAAGGCGGGCTGGAGATCGCGCAGCAGCTGGAAGAAAGGAGTATCGTGCTGCTCAAGAACGACAAAGCGGTCCTGCCTCTGGATGCAGCGAAGATTCGGAGCATCGCGGTGATCGGCGGGCACGCCGATGCAGGCATGATTTCTGGAGGCGGATCGGCCCAGGTGGATCCAGCCGGAGGCAATGCGATTGCGCCGCCAGGGCAGGGCGCAACGCACTGGCAGGACCATATCTGGTTCCGCACGTCGCCGCTCAAGGCCCTGCGGGCGAAACTTCCGAACGCCAAAGTCGAGTTCAACTCCGGCCAGGACCTGACGGCCGCGGCGGCTTTGGCCAAGAGCGCCGACGTCGCCATCGTCTTTGCCTATCAGTGGACGGCGGAAGGCGTGGACCTGGCAAGCCTCTCCCTTCCCGACAATCAGGATGCGTTGATCGAGCAGGTAGCGGCTGCAAATCCACATACGATTGTTGTTCTCGAGACCGGCACTGCGGTGACCATGCCCTGGATCGGGAAGGTGAGCGGCGTGGTAGAAGCCTGGTACGCAGGCAGCAACGGTCACAGAGCACTCGCCAATGTGCTGACCGGAGAGGTGAATCCTTCTGGCAAACTCGCCATGACCTTTCCCAAGAGCGATGCCGATCTGCCGCACCCAGTCATTCCCCCGCTTGCCCCAGAGGATGAGGGTCAAGGCAGCGGGGTGGACAACGGGCCTACGCACGTCCAATCCAAGTACACGGTGCACTACGACGAGGGTGCGAGGGTCGGCTACAAGTGGTACGAGTCCGAGCACAAGCAGCCGCTATTTCCGTTCGGGTTCGGGCTCTCGTACACGACTTACGCCTATTCCAACCTGAAGACCGATAATGCGCGGCGGAGCGTAAGCTTTGCGGTGAAGAACACTGGCACGCGCGCCGGCGCCGAAGTGGCACAGGTGTACGCGACACTCCCGGAGGCTGCCGGGGAACCGTTCAAGCGGTTGGTGGGATGGCAGCGTATCGAGCTCGCCCCGGGCGAATCCAAAACCGTTACGGTTGCTGCCGATCCGCGGGTGATGTCGATCTTCGACGAGCAAAGCAACGCCTGGAGTCTGTTGCCGGGTGCGTACAAGATCTCTGTCGGCGCGTCTTCGGGCGGGACTCTGCTGAAGGCGACGCTCCGGATCCAATAGTCGCAAGCCATGCTGCGCTCGCGTGGAAAAGGTGCGGAGATGGCGGCCTTCCTCAGGCTCACGCGGGCGGGGATAGCGCACCCTCCAAGGTGACCCGGCGTATCATACCCCGCATGAAGCCAGAACGATGGGCGCGGGCCACTACATGTGGAATGCTGCTGTTCTTCGGTTTGTCATGCGTTCCTGCGAGCTTTGCCCAGGCCGACCCAAGCCTGGCCCAGCTCACCGCCTCGTTCGCCCATCCGCCCGATGACTGTCGCATCATGATGCGCTGGTGGTGGTTTGGCGCTGGAATCACGAAGCCTGAGATCCAGCGGGAACTCGAGCAGATGAAATCGGCCGGAGTAGGAGGGGTGGAGATCGCCACCCTGTATCCGCTTGCCCTGGACGACCCACAAAGCGGTTTCCACAATCTGCCATATCTTTCGGATGAATACATCGACGCTCTGCGCTTTGCGGCCTCTGAAGCCCGGAGATTGGGAATGCGGATGGATGTCACTCTGGGGAGTGGATGGCCCTTCGGCGGCCCACATATTCCTGTGACCCAGGCCGCGGGTGAAATGCGGGTGGAGACGCTTGCCGTCCCAGCCGGCACGCAGTCGATCGCCGCGCCCGCCATCTCGACGGGAGAACAAATGATCGCGATTTTCGTGGTTTCCGGCTCCGGCGATGCCCTGGCATTCACGGAGGCGAAGGCGGTTCCAATCTCCGTCCTCGAAAATGGGCGCCTGAAGACCTGTGCGGGAATGAAGGGCCCATACAGCGCGGTCTTCTTTATATCGAGCCGGACAGGAATGATGGTGAAACGGCCCGCGGTCGGGGCGGAAGGCTTCGTCCTCGACCACTACGATCAGAACGCTACGGAGAATCATCTCCACGCCGTGGGCGAGCGGTTGCTGGAGGCATTCGGCGATGGTCCGCCATATGCCGTATTCAGCGACAGTCTGGAAGACTACGGCTCCAACTGGACGGGCGATTTGCTGCAGCAATTCCGCCAACGCCGCGGCTACGACCTCGTTCCCCACTTGCCGGCACTGATCGCCGATGCCGGCCCGGAAACGGCCGCAGTCCGGCACGATTGGTCGAAGACCCTCACTGAACTTACGAACGAACGCTTCCTCGCGCCTCTGCATGCATGGGCACAGCAGCATCACACTTTGTTCCGTTCGCAGACGTATGGATTCCCTCCGGTCACGCTCTCCAGCAACCGGTATGAAGACCTTCCCGAAGGGGAGGGCAAAGCAACGCTGCTGATGTGGCGGCAGTTTTCGGACACGCGTTGGGCCGCGTCAGCCGGGCATTTGTTCGGCAAGCCCGTGATCTCATCGGAAACCTGGACCTGGCTGCATTCCCCTGCCTTTCGCGCCACGCCCCTCGACATGAAAGCGGAGGCGGATCTGCATTTTCTGCAGGGAATCAACCAGTTGGTGGGACACGGCTGGCCCTACTCGCCCCAGATGGCCGGCGAGCCGGGGTGGCGGATGTACGCTGCCGGAGCTTTCAACGTGCACAATCCCTGGTGGTTCGCCATGCCTGACCTCGCGGCATATCTTCAGCGCGTCAGTTTCGCGCTGCGCCAGGGCAAGCCGGCCAATGATGTTGCCCTGTTGCTGCCGAACGACGATGCCTGGGCCGGGTTTTCCATCCCCCGCCAGTCGTCTGAGCCCGTTACCTCGAAGGGCGGCTTCAACACTCACGGCGAAAATCTGAGCATCGACGAATCGATGGGAAAGTTGCTGGGCGATAACCTGATCCCGCAGATTCTGGACGCGGGCTTCAATCTGGATTTCATCGACGGGGACGCCATCGATGCTATGGGCATTCGCTATCCTTTACTGATTCTGCCCGGCGTCAATCGCCTGCCGCTTTCCACCTATCAGAAGATTGAGCAGTACGCGCTGCATGGAGGCATTGTCATTGCAACCCGCAGCCTGCCTTCGACGGCGCCCGAACTTGTGAATGCCGAGAGCGACAGCAAACAGATTCAGGAAATCTCCCAGCGCCTGTTCCGCGATCAGGGCGCGCACGGTCACTTTTTGGAGGACGAAAGCCAGCTGGGAACTTCTATCTCAAGCTATTTCCAGCCAGATGTCATGTTTTCTCCGAAGACGCCGGAGATCGGGTTCATCCACCGTCAACTGAGCGCGGGAGACCTGTACTTTATTGCCAACACCAGCAATCAGGCGCGTAACGTTACAGCAAAGTTCCGTTCATCCGCCAGATATGCGGAGTGGTGGGACCCATTCACCGGCCGCGTCTCTGGGGTGGAGAACCCCGGCAAACTTGACTTCTCGTTACAGCCCTACGAATCGCGGCTGATCTATTTCACAAATTCACCTTCAGCGATCATACCTGTGCCCTTATCGGATGAAGGCACACACGCGTCAGTAATCGATCTCTCTAACGACTGGAGCATTACGTTCGATGGACTGAATCAGAACATCCACATGGCCAATCTACATTCCTGGAGTGAAGAGGAATCTTTCAAATACTATTCCGGGCAGGTTACCTACGAAAAAGCGTTCGATCTGCCGGCGAACGTCAGCACTGGGCATTCTCTGGTCCTGGATTTCGGCACAGGCAAACCGGTGGCCAAATCTGATCCCCTGCCCGCTTTCAACATGCGGGCTTACCTGGAGGGACCGGTGCGGGAAGCGGCAGAGCTTTATGTCAACGGCCAGCATGCGGGAGTAGTATGGCATCCACCGTACACCATCGATGTGACGTCGCTGTTGAAGACGGGAAAGAATGAGCTGCGCATCGTCGTTGGCAACACGGCGATTAATTCCCTGGCTGGACGCGCCCTTCCCGACTATCGCCTGCTGAACGATCGCTATGGTGAACGCTTCATTCCCCAGGGCATGGACAACCTGCAGCCGCTGCCGTCCGGTCTTCTGGATGGTCTGCGGCTGAGAATAACCAGCGTCGCCCGATGAGTGGTACGAGCGATGTAAGAGTGCCGGCGTGTTATCAAGCAAATTAATTGCGTTTGTTCCCCTGCTGTGTTCTTGAGCCACGCTTGCGAAGCAGGGTAACGACGTAGCCGGTAGATGGAACGGCAGCGATTATTGGAGGCATCTTTGAACGGTTTTCCAGACTTCGGTCTTAAAGGACAAGTGGCGCTGGTTACCGGCGTGGCGCGTGGTCTGGGCAATGCGATTGCGCGCGCCCTGGCCCATGCCGGTGCAGATGTGGCGCTTGGCCTGCGTGATGTGAACGCGCGAGGTGATCTGGCGCAGCAGATTGAAGCGATGGGCCGCCGGGCCCTTCCCCTGCAGATGGACATGAGGCGACTGGCCGAGATATTCCAAGCTGTCGATGACACGGTCAAGCATTTCGGACGGCTTGACATCCTGGTCAATAATGCGGGACTTGCCCCCGACAACCTCGCAGAGAATGTGAGCGAAGAGGATTTCGATCTGACCCTGGCGGTCAATCTGAAAGGGACATTTTTTGCCAGCCAGGCTGCCGGGCGGGTCATGATCCGGCAGAAGAGCGGACGCATCATCAATATGAGCTCCCAGGCCGGGTTCGCGGCACTTCCCACCGAGTCGGTCTATTGCATGACCAAGGCAGCTATTGCACATCTCACCAAATGCCTTGCGGTGGAGTGGGGAAAGTACAACATTACGGTGAATGCGGTCGCCCCGACATTTATCCACACTCCGGGCACCGAGAGTTACCTGGCAAACCCGCAGTCCCGTGCGGATGTAATCGAACGCATCGCCGCACTGCACCGTATTGGCGAGCCCATGGATGTCGCGGGCGCGGTCGTATTCCTGGCTTCTAGCGCGGCGTCACTTATCACAGGGGAGACGATTCTCATTGACGGAGGATGGACAGCCCGGTAGCTACGCGGGCACGCGCCGCGCTCGCGGGATAAGGTTCAGTCTCCGCCTCAGAACTCAGTTTCTTTTCTGGTGTCTTCGTCTCGCGCCTGGTCCGCGGCGCGTGCGTCGTCGATTTCCTGTTGCTGTGAGAGCTTCTTGAATTCGGCGAACATGAGCTTCGACTTATCCGCTTCGCCGAGCCGGGAATAGACGCGCCCCAGCTGATAGTAAGCTGGGCCCAGGCTTGGGTCGCGGGCCACAGCCTGGCTTAACTCCTCGGCTGCTTCCTTCCAGCGCTCGGAGTGCACCAGGAGTATGCCCAGCTCGTAATGCGATAACCCATAGGCCGGCTTGAGTTCGATGGCCTTTCGGAAGGATTCCTCAGCCTCGGGATATTTGTTCTGGCGCATGAGGAAGATCCCGAGATGGCAGCGGAAGCGGGCATTGTTAGGATCAAGAGCAATCGCCCGGCGAAAACATTGTTCGGCTTCCGCGTGCTTGTCCTGGCTGACCAGGGCCACGGCCTCGACCGCCATCCAGGATCAGAGTCTCTTTGTCGAAGTCGGCGACGCACCCTTCGGGCTGTTCTACGTGAGCCCGGTGCCGGTTTACCTGGAGGAGCCGTATAAGAACCGCACTACGCCGCCAAGCCCGGTGGGAAACCGCTTCCCGTTCACAATCCCGCCGGCGGGAGCCACGGGAATCTGGCCGATATATCTGCCCGTCTCCGGTTCACCTACCTTCAAGCCGACGAATAAGCTTCCCTACGCGGAGCACTTTAACTTCACCATTCAACGCGAGTTGGGCAAGAGTTCCGTGCTTTCGGTTGGTTATGTGGCGTCGTGGGGCCGTCATCTGTTTTCACAGATCGAGGCGAATCCAGGCATTGCGTCCAAGTGTCTGGCCGTCGCTCCTCCGCTGATTGCACCGGGCGGGGAATGCGGTCCGTTCGGAGAGGACCAGATCTACAATCTGACCAACGGGACTGCGGTCAACGGAACGCGGCCCTATTCCGTGACCTCGGGCCGTGAATTGGCCAATGGCCAGCTTGATTTCTCCAGCAACTCGTGGGAAGCCACAGTGGCCAATTCCAACTACAACTCACTGCAGACCAGCCTGGAAAAGAAGGTCGGAGACCTCCGCTTCCTGGCAGCGTATACCTGGTCTAAATCGCTGGACAACTCCTCCGGCTTCAGCGACCCCATCAATCCTTACAATCCCAACAACAGCCGGGCGCTTTCGCAGTTCGATATCACCCACAACTTTGTCTTCAGCTACGGTTACGAGTTTCCCTTCTTCAGGAACGGTCACGGTTTCAAGGGGAGAGCGTTGGGCGGCTGGAGCATCTCTGGAATCACGCGCTTTACCACAGGTTTCCCGGTAACGCTTAGCGAGAGCGACGATGCCTCGCTTTGCGGCTGCAACGGCGCGGACGTGCCTAACTATAACGGTCAGCCGATCCACTTCTTCGATCCGCGGGGTCCGGGTAACCAACTCTTCGACACCTCCCCGTTTTCTCCTGAGACAATCGGTGTCCTGGGCACGGCCAACCGCCGCTTCTTCCACGGGCCGGGATTCAACAACTGGGACCTGGCCGTGCGCAAAAACACCATGATCGGCGAAAGAATGGCATTGGAGTTTCGCGCGGAGTTTTTCAACATCTTCAATCATGCCCAGTTCGAGAATCCTGACGGCGACGTCGTCGGCAGCAATTTTGGCCAGGTCACCAGCGCCCGCGATCCTCGCATCGGGCAGTTCGCACTGAAGTTTGCTTTCTGAACATCGGGTCCTGTAGTTGGTCGAGGGCACGGCTTCGGCTCGTGCCCTCTTTTTTTGTGGTTGCAACTTCGCGAAAGTTTTTGCTTCCCGATTCATGCTCGTCTATTCTGTCTTCGATAGCCTGAAAATTCTGGCAGGGGCCCGATATGGCCGATGTTTCCCGATTGAATGTGAACGGCAGCATCCGCACCATCGAAACAGATGAAGAGGTCAGCCTGCTGAGCGTTCTTCGCGATCAGCTGGACCTCACAGGGACCAAGTATGGTTGCGGTGAGGGAGCGTGCGGGGCTTGCACGGTCCTGGTCGATGGCCAGTGGCGGCGGTCGTGCATCACTCCTGTGGGCAGCGTGGGCGAGAAGAAAATTACCACCATTGAAGGTTTGGCGGAGGGGGAACATCTGCATCCCCTGCAGCAGGCGTTCCTCGATGAAGCCGCTATGCAATGCGCATACTGCACGTCGGGGATGATCATGACGGCCGCCGCGCTTTTGAAGAAGAAGCCGAATCCATCGGAAGCTGAGATTGTTGAGTTCATGGAAGGCAACGTTTGCCGCTGCGGGACCTACCCGCGCATCGTGGCGGCGATCGCGAAAGGGGCCAAGGCCCTGAGAGATTCCGGCATGGCGGCAAAGGAGTCAGGGCGATGAGCGGCATGGTGAAGTCTGCCTATGCGCTGGAACCGGAACGCTACGAGCTGACCGCGCCGCCTGCCTATCGCTTCGAGGTGGACCGGCGCGGCTTCGTCAAATTTCTCGGCGCCGGCATTCTGGTGGTCTGTGTATTCAAAGACACGACGGTCGCACAGGAATCGGGCGGCCGGTCGCGGGGCGAGGCCCTTCCCAGGGAAATTGGGGCCTGGATGCACCTTGGCGAAGACGGACGCGTCACCGTCTTCACGGGAAAAGTGGAGGTGGGGCAGAACATCCGGACATCGCTGACCCAGGCGGTTGCGGAAGAACTGCGCGTTACAACCACCCAGATCGAGATGATCATGGGCGACACCAAACTCACTCCTTTCGACATGGGGACGTTTGGCAGCCGCACCACTCCCACCATGAATCTGCAGCTCAGGAAAGTTGCTGCTGCGGCCCGGGAAGTGCTGATTGGCCTGGCCGCGGCGCAATGGAATGTGGATCGAGAGCACCTGGTTGCGGATGCCGGCAAGATTACCGATGCAGCGACGAAACGCTCTATCGCATACGCAGCGCTTGCGAAGGGTCGGCAGCTCTCGGAGACGGTGGCGATTGACAACTCTCTCGTGCCCGCCGCGCAGTGGACGGTTGCGGGCCAATCCCTGCCCCGGGTGGACGGACGCGACTTTGTCACGGGCAAGCACCGCTATCCGTCGGACCAAAAGTTACCGGACATGCAGCATGGGAAAATTCTGCGGCCAGCCGCTTTTGACGCGTCGCTGGCGTCGCTCGACACAAAAGAAGCCGAGCGGATCCCAAGCGTGAGTGTGGTCCGCGACGGAAGTTTTGTGGGTGTGGTGGCGCCTACCGTCGAAACCGCATCTCGTGCACTCGCTGCCATCAAGGCGGAGTGGAAATCGGAGCCGCAACCACCGAACCGGGAACTCTTCGAGTATCTGAAGAAAACCCCGGCAGAAGGGGATGAGCCGGTAGAAGCCGTTTTCGATTCGGGTTCATCGCCGCAAGCCCTGGCGGCCGCCGATCATCACTCGCAACAGACTTACACCGTTTCCTATATCGCACATGTTCCGCTTGAGCCCCGCGCCGCAGTGGCGCAGTGGAGCGGCGACGAGTTAACTGTCTGGACGGGCACGCAGCGTCCGTTCGGCGTACGTGGCGAACTTTCTGAGGCCTTCCGTATTCCCGAAGACAAGGTGCGAGTGCTGATGCCGGACATGGGTTCGGGTTACGGTGGAAAACACACCGGGGAAACGGCGATTGAGGCGGCGCGCCTGGCTCGGGCAGCGAAGCGTCCGGTGAAACTGGTGTGGACCCGCGAAGAAGAATTCACCTGGGCGTACTTTCGTCCCGCAGGAGTGATGGAGGTGAGCGGCGGGGTGCAAAAAGATGGCACACTGACTGCGTGGGAATTCCATAACTACAATTCGGGGACGGCAGGGATCCGAACATTTTATGAAATCCCGAACCAGAGTATCCGGTTTCATCCTGCCCGCTCCCCGTTGCGCCAGGGATCGTATCGCGCGCTGGCGGCTACCGCCAATCATTTTGCGCGCGAATCGTTCATGGATGAACTGGCCCATTCGATAGGAATGGATCCGCTCGAATTTCGCCTGAAGAACCTGAAGAATGAGCGCCTGCGCGCGGTCTTCGAAGCGGCTGCCCAGAAATTCGGCTGGGGGCGGGCCAAATCCGCTACCGGACAGGGCTTCGGCATGGGCGGAGGATACGAGAAGCTGGGGAACGTCGCGACCTGTGCTGAAGTTGCGGTGGATCGGAAGTCCGGCAAAGCAAAAGTGGTGCGGGTGGTCACGGCCTTCGAGTGCGGTGCCATCGTTAACCCCGACAATCTGCGCAATCAGATTGCGGGCTCAAATATCATGGGGCTGGGCGGCGCGCTTTTTGAGGCAATTGAATTTGAAAATGGCCGCATCCTGAACGGGCGCCTGTCGAAATATCGCGTCCCGCGCTTCAGTGATGTGCCGGTGCTCGAGACCGTCCTGCTTGATCGCAAGGACATTCCCTCGGCAGGTGCGGGTGAGTGCCCGATTGTGGGGCTGGCGCCGGCAATCGGCAACGCGATTTTCGATGCGACAGGTGTACGTCTGCGCTCGCTGCCCATGGTTCCGGCGGGCCTGAAGATCAGTTAATAGGACTAGTCTCTGTCCAGATATTCTTCAGGGACATCATCTTCCGGCACCTCATGAGTGTGGACCTCTGACTCGTCAGCGTCTCCGGCGTCGGTTACGCCCTGCACTACGTCAGCCTCGAACGCGTTTCCTTCCTCGATCAGTTCGTTGACACTCTCGGAATCCACACCTTCAATTCGGGATAGTCCTTGCGAGTCCCCCGATTGCCCGGCCGAGCTTGCGCCTGAGGGTCTCCGCCGGAATGTCACGGGATAGGAACGTTCACTTTTGCCCCGCGCCTTCTTCCGGGGTACCGCCACTTTCTTCCGGACGGTCGTGGCCTTGCTTACAGCCTTCTTCTTTGCCGAGGCTTTCCGGGGGGATATCTTCTTGGCCAGCTTTTTCTTCGCCTGCTTCCTTTTGGGCGCTGCCTTTTTCGGTTTCGACTTTTTCTTTTTACGACTCTTGCTCGTAGCCATAGGCGCAGTTTACCACCGGCGGGTCATGCCTGACTTTAGGCGCTTCCGGGACTATTTGATCTCGGTCCAGGGTTGCGCCTGGTTCAGAGCATATTTCGCAACGGCCTTTTCGTCGAAGTCAAAACCCAAACCCGGCGTCTGAGGCAACAGCAAGTCGCCATCCCGGACCTCCAACTGGCGGTTGATCAGCTTGCGAAAATTCAGGACTTGGTCGTCAGGAAAAAACTCCACATAACGCGCGTTGGGCGCGGACGCCACCAGGTGCGCGTGCAGATCGTGCAGCCAGTGCGGGCATATGGTCACGCCGTAACTGGCAGCGGTGTGCGCGATCCGGCGCCATTCGGAGATTCCGCCGCACACGGCCGCGTCGGGCTGCAGGATTTCGGCCGCACGCTTTTCCAGGATTTCCCTGAACTGCCACCGCCCGGCTTCGATCTCGCCGGTTGCGACGGTAATGCCGATGGACGAAGCCAGCCTGGCGTGATTCTCAATGTCGTCCGGGCTGAACGGCTCCTCGACCCAATAGATATCGTACTTCTCGAAGCGCCTGCAGTAGAGCAGAGCCGTGGGCAGGTCTGACCAGGCGTTGTTCACATCCAGCATAAGCAGAACATCGGGACCAATGGCCTCTCGCGCGGCGCGGACTCGCTCTTCCTCCTGAGCGGGTGAGAGACGCCCGGCTTTCATTTTGACCGCGCGAAAACCCTGACTCACGTAAGCGGCTAGTTCCTCCCCCAAATGCCGCGAAGTTTTGCCTTCCAGGTAATACCCGCCACTGGCGTAGGCCGGCACTTTCTCTGTCGTCCAGCAGCCCAGATGGCGATAGAGCGGCAAGCACGCCGACCGCGCATTCAAGTCCCACAAGGCGATGTCGAGGATGCTGAGCGCGCGCATTACGGTGCCGGCGCGTCCGTGGAGGATGGTTTCGCGATACATCTCCTCCCACAATCCCTCCACGCGATGGCTCTCCTGGCCGGGCAGCATGGGAGCGAAAAGCTCTTCGATCGCCGCCCGGGCGATGTTTCCCCCGGCAGTGCCGGCATAACAGAATCCAATGCCCTCGACGCCATCCGTTGACCGGACTTTCACCAGGCAGTATTCTCGCGCTCTTACGGTGCGGGTGGCGAAGGACGTGACCCGGTCGAGCGGCACACGAACTACACAAACCGAAACTGAGCTGATGCGAACCATCGCGGCCTTTCCGGTACTATTTGCAGGATTCAACGGTAGGGGGAGATTATCGCCCGAAAGCTCGTACGTCGTCACGCCTGCTGGCTGTGGGGTAGTGGCTCAGCTGCAATCAGGGCGACGCTTCAGCCGCTGAGGTACTGCAGCGGGCTGAAGCCCGCTGCAAGAGATGGTCGCGGTATGCAGGCCTGAAGGCCCGTTGCCGATGACGTCATGCGGGCGTTTCAAACTGAGCCACTGTCGGCTGCGGGGATGGCGCGGATCAGGCTGTGCTGCCCAGTCGGCGGTGACTCTGGAAGGGCAACGGAAAGGACCCAGGCATGGACCCGACGAACGTTTCCAAGCAGCGCCGCTGGGGCATCGTCGGCTTGCTCTTTACCGCGTCGTTAATCAACTATCTCGACCGCGCCGCGATTTCGTTTGCTCTGCCGCTGATTTCCAGGGATTTTCATCTGACCCCGGAAACCAAGGGCCTGCTGCTGTCTTCTTTCTTCTGGTCGTACGCGCTCATGCAGATTCCTATTGGCTGGTGCGCCGACCGGTTCAATCTGCGCTGGCTCTACGCCGGGGCCTTCGCGCTCTGGTCGCTGGCGCAGGGACTTACGGGCCTGGCGGAGAGTCTTGCAGTTCTCATCGGGTTCCGCATTCTTCTCGGTATCGGAGAATCCATCTACCTTCCCGGCGGGACCAAGATCGTCAGCGTACTGTTCCCGGCGGAAGAGCGCGGCCTGCCTTCGGGACTGTTCGACTTCGGCACCCGAACCGGCCTGGTGCTCGAGGGCATCCTTGTTCCCTGGCTTCTGGTTCTCAATGGATGGCGTCACACTTTCCTCCTCTTAGGTTTTGCGGGTCTGCTCTGGGTCATTCCCTGGGTTTTGGTTTTTCCTCGCCGTATGCGAGCGTTGGAGCGGGGCGCGGCTTCATCATCATCCGTGCCCGTTCGGATGCAGTGGAGTGCGTTGCTCAACCGCAACCTGCTGGGCATCTGCCTGGGATTCTTTTGCTTCGACTATTACTGGTACGTGCTGGTCACGTGGCTGCCTGATTATCTGGTGACGGTCCGCCACCTCAGCATTGTGCAGGCTGGCTTCTATGCTTCACTTGCGTTCTTCACCTTCGGAGTTTCCGAACCGATTGGAGGATGGCTGGCCGACGTCCTGATCCGCCGCGGCTGGGATGAAACCCGTACACGGAAAGGGATCGTGACCGTGGCGTTCTTCATGGGCCTGTTACTGGTCGCAGCCATGCGGACCTCGACTACTCCAGTCGCGATCGGGTGCCTGATCGGTGCCTCGCTGGTCGGATTGGCTACCGGTAATCTGCTGGTAATTCTGCAGTGCTGCGCCCCGTTCGAGAGAGTGGGAATTTGGACCGGAGCAGAAAACTTTGCCGGCAACCTCGCCGGAATTGTCGCACCCCTGGCGGTGGGATTCCTGATCAAGCGGAACGGCTCGTATGTTCCCGGCTTTGAGCTCGGCGTGATTGTCCTGCTAGCTGGATTGCTGGCCTACTGGTTCATCGTGGGGGAGTTGAAGCCACGGTCGTCATAGCGAGGTCCGGGCCTCTCCCGGCCCCTCGCCGATTATGTACTTGACATGGATGACGGCCCCTGTCAAGACTAGCCTGCCGTTTGGAGGGAAATCATGAGCCTGACAAGTATCGTTGAAATCGTCGTGGTGCTGGCGGTCGTTATCTTGGCGGTCCGTTTCTTCATGAAGCGCGGCTGAGGATTCATCTAAACTGGGCGGCTTAGCCCAATCGTGGGGCGCTTCCAGGTTCACGCAGGCGCCCTGACTTCCTCTTTGATCAGGCCCTGTGGGCGCCATCTGTCTGTCACTGCGCTGCCGCTTGCTTCATTGTCGGGATGGGTCCGTGCCCGAATCACGATGGCGCGATTTACACCAACGCGGACGGCGTAGTAAAGTTCGGCACGAAAGCGCCGCTTAAGCCAATCGGAGCGAACATGAGACTGGCCCTTTCAGCCAAGGCTATCCTCGCAGGTTTGTGCATTCTGCCTATATTTCTGATCGCTGCCGATATGCCGCGCCTGGAGCAGAAAAGTGGACATCTTGCTCTGGCCGTGGATGGCAAACCCTTCCTTATTCTCGGGGCACAGATCAACAATTCCAGCGCGTGGCCGGCCACCTTGCCCAGCGTATGGCCGGCGCTCGAAGCCATGCACGTCAACACCGTCGAAGCCCCGGTTTACTGGGAGCAGATGGAGCCTGAATCTGGCAAATTCGATTTCTCCAACGTGGATGCGTTGCTTGCAGGGGCCCGCGAGCACCAACTGCGACTGGTGCTGCTTTGGTTCGGCACCTGGAAGAATGGGCAGGCGCACTACATTCCGGAATGGATGAAGAACGACACCAAGCGCTATCCGCGGGCCGTAAGTGCCTACGGGAAGGTGCTTCCGGTTCTATCCGCCAGCTCGGCCAATAATCTCGAGGCCGATAAACACGCCTTCGCTGCGCTCATGCGCCACCTGCGCGAAGCGGATGCCGCGCAGCGTACCGCCATCATGGTGCAGGTAGAAAACGAATCCGGCGCGATCGGGACGGTCCGCGACTACTCGGCGGTTGCCCAGAAAGAATTTGCCGGCGCGGTTCCGCCGGCACTGAGCAGCGCGCTGCATGTGGGAAGCGGCAGCTGGTCTCAGGTTTTCGGTCCCGATGCTGACGAGAGCTTCACTGCCTATTCCGTTGCCCACTACATCAACGAAGTGGCGCGCGCCGGCAAAGCTGAATATCCCCTGCCCATGTATTGCAATGTGTGGATCAAGTACCCAGTGCATGCTCTGGAAGATCGCGACCGCGCCATCCCGGGACAGGAATACCCCAGCGGCGGTCCGCAGCAGGACAACATTAATATATGGAAGGTGGCAGCTCCGGCCATCGATCTTCTGGCGCCTGACTTCTACTCCGACGATATGCGCTTCTATCACGAGATCATCGCCGCCTATCAGCGCGATGACAACGCCCTCTTCATCCCCGAGACGGGAATGCACAAGAACTCTGGGCGGTATTTTTTTTACGCGCTGGGCCACGCAGCCATCGGGTTCTCCCCCTTTGGGGTGGATTACACTGGCTGGACGATCTCCGACGAAAAAATACCCGGCTGGCTGTCGGAAGACTTCGCTCTGTTCGAGCCGATGGCCGGCCAAGTCGCGCAATTGAACCTTGACGGCAAGCTGCAGACCGCCATCGAAGAAACGGGCAGTGTGCGGCAGCAGTTGCACTTCGGCGATGTGGACGCTGTGGTTTCCTTCGGCTTTCCACAGCGTGATGGCGAGATGCCACCGGGGAACGCGGATTCGCACGGACGTGCCATGGTGGCCCAACTCGGGCCATTGGAATTCCTGGTGACCGGGTTTGATGCCAGCGTCAGTTTCCGGCTATCGGACGTGACGGGCAAGGCTCAGAACCAGCAACTGGAGATTCTCCGCGCCGAAGAGGGCCGCTACGTCAACAATGCCTGGCAGGCCCTGCGTATATGGAACGGAGACCAGACCGACCGGGGCCTTCAATTCAAAGGCAGTCACCCGGAGGTGGTGCGCATCTGTTTGCACACAATCGAGCTGTACGACCGAATCGTCGCCCGCCCGGACTAGGCCGAGTGCTGCCGATCCCGGCATCAATTGGATTAGATTAGCGTAATATATGGCGGATTGATGGGAGAGCTCGAAATGGCGGACGTTGAAGCTCGCCGTGAAACTCAACCAGCGATCACCGAAATCGATGTCCTCTGGATTACCGCGGGCCTGGGATGCGACGGGGACACGATCGCCATGACCGCCGCCACCCAGCCCAGCATCGAAGATATCGTAACCGGCGCACTGCCCTGGATTCCTAAAGTCAAATTCCTCAATCCCTTCCTGGCCTTCGAAAATGGCGACGAGTTTATGAAGCGTTTCCACCTGGCAGCAGAGGACAAACTGGGACCTTTTATTCTGGTCGTAGAAGGGTCAATTCCAGACGAGACCAATAAAGAGGAAGGATATTGGGCGTCGTTCGGCACCGACGCGAAGACCGGCCAGCCGACGACCACCTGCGAATGGATCGATCGCCTGGCGCCCAAGGCGTGGGCCGTCATTGCGGCAGGGACCTGCGCGACATATGGCGGCATCCATGCCATGGAAGGCAATCCCACGGGCTGCATGGGCCTGGCCGACTATCTAGGCTGGCAGTGGCGTTCGAAGGCGGACATTCCCATCGTCTGTGTGCCGGGATGTCCGGTGCAGCCGGATAATTTCATGGAGACGCTGCTGTACCTGCTGCACATGGCGGCGGGGCGGGCGCCCATGATTCCGCTAGATGAGGCGTTGCGCCCTGCCTGGCTGTTTGGCAGCACGCTGCACGAAGGATGTGATCGCGGTGGATACTACGAGCAGGCGCAATTTGCCGACGAATATGGATCGCCGCTCTGCATCGTCAAGCTGGGATGCTGGGGCCCGGTGGTACAGTGCAACGTCGGGAAGAGAGGTTGGATGGGCGGCCTCGGCGGCTGTCCGAATATCGGTGGAATCTGTATCGGCTGCACCATGCCGGGCTTTCCGGACAAGTTCATGCCATTCATGAATCAGCCGCCGGGTTCGCTGCTGTCCTCGGCGGCGGTGCAAACTTATGGACGAGCGATTCACGCGTTGCGCCGCTTTACGCAGTCATCGCTCAACAAAGAGCCAGGCTGGCGCAAGCGCCCCCGCTGAATGTGTGGGTCGGACACTCATGTCCGACGTTTTTGGGGTTGGTGTTGGTATGGATGTTTGGTGTGATGTTGCTGCCGCTGTCGGCGTCCTGCCAGCCGCAACGCCCGTTGAGTTCATGGTGTGGAAGGTCTAGGAATGCCAAAGTCAAAGGCGGCGGGCGAGGGCGCCCGCCCCACATCCCAACCCGTTGCACTGGCCGACCCGGAGCTTGATGCTGTACAGGCTCAGGAAATTCTCCAGGAGTTGGCGGGAGTTTTTACTCAGGATCCCAGCGTTGCCCGGCGCATCGTGTATCCGCCGGAACAACCCACCGCGACGCCGGCCGCGGATCCGCAGCTGCCCAATCTGGAAGCAAGATATCGCGCCCTGGTCGAGCAGATTCCCGCCGTCGTATTCATGGCTTATCTCGATCGTGGCATCGGCGAGGCTTACGTGAGCCCGCAGATCGAGGCGGCTTTGGGCTTCTCACAAGAAGAATGGCTGGAGGATCCAGTCCGCTGGTACAGCCACATTCATCCTGACGACAAGCAGCGCTGGAGCACCGAGGCGGCCGAGATGTTTCTGACCGGAAACCCCCTGCGATCGGCCTATCGGGTAGTCGCGCGGGACGGCCGCGTGATCTGGTTTCATTGTGAAGCCAAGATGATTCGCAAGCCAGACGGCGAGCCCTGGTTCATTCACGGAGTGGGATTTGACATCACCGACCTGAAGCGCACGGAAGAAGCCCTGCAGGAAGAGCGCAACGTGGTCTCCGCCATCCTGCACACGGTGGGAGCTTTGGTAGTGGTGCTCGATCCGGAAGGTAGGATTATCCGCTTTAACCGGGCCTGTGAGCAAATCACGGGATATTCCTTTGAGGAAGTTCACGGACAGTGTATTTGGGACCTGTTTCTGGTTCCAGAAGAAGTCGAGCATTTCAAGACGTCGTTCCAGAAGACCCGCGCCGACCAGCGACCCAATGAGTACGAGAGCCGATGGGTCAGTCGCGACGGGCGGCAGAGAATCATTGCATGGTCAACTACGATTCTCCCCGGCGCCGACGAAAGTGGGAGTTATGTGATTGCATCGGGCATCGATATCACCGAGCGTCAGCGAGCTGAAGCCAAATTCCGTGGCCTGCTGGAGGCGGCGCCAGACGCCGTGGTGGTGGTTAATCGGGAAGGCAAAATTGTTCTGGTCAACGCCCAGGTGGAGAAGCTGTTCGGTTATCACCGCGAGGCGCTGCTGGGGCAACCGCTGGAATTGCTGGTGCCGCCGCGGTTGCGCCGCAAGCACTCGGAACACCGGAAGACTTTCTTCGAAGAGCCGCGAGTCCGGCCTATGGGAGCCGGCGCGGAGCTCTACGGCTTGCACAAGGATGGCCACGAGTTCCCGGTAGAGATTAGCCTGAGCCCGCTGGAAACCGAGGAAGGGGTGTTGGTTTCGAGTGCCATCCGCGACATCACGGAGCGCAAACACCTGGAGAAAACCATTCTTGAGATCAGCGGACTGGAGCAGCGCCGGATCGGCCAGGACCTTCACGACGGCCTGGGCCAGCATCTTACCGGTATCGCCTTCATGAGCAAGGTGCAGGAACAGAAACTGGTAGAGAAGGGCATGCCGGAAGCCGGAGACGCGGCCAAGATCGTGAAATTGGTGAATGAGGCTATTAATAAGACGCGGGAACTGGCCCGCGGCCTGCTGCCGGTGGTGTCCGATGCCCAGGGGTTGATGTCAGCACTCCAGCAACGGGCGGGTGAGGTGGAGGACCTGTTCGGGGTTTCGTGCCGCTTCGAGTGCTTTGCTCCGGTGCTGATTCATGATGACGCCATGGCCACTCATCTCTACTATATTGCGCGGGAGGCTGTGAACAATGCCATCAGACATGGCCACCCCGAGCAGATCGTGATCCGGCTCGCGGCTGCTCAGGGTCAGGGCGCCCTGGTCATTGAGGATGACGGCACGGGTATTGCGGAGATTCCGGGCAAAGGCGTGGGCATGGGACTTCATCTTATGAACTACCGGGCCAGGATGATCGGAGCTGCGCTGCAGATACAGCGGGGCGAGGTCAGCGGGACCACGGTTACTTGCTTGTTCCCGGTCAAGGACCAAGAAATATGAACTCCACTCACAAGGTTCAAAACAACGTGGTAGCGAGAAAAAGCAGAATCCTGGTAGTGGACGATCATCCCATCGTGCGCCAGGGGCTTGCGCTGCTCATCAATCAGGAAGCCGATCTGGTTGTTTGCGGGGAAGCCGAAGAAGCCAGCGGTGCCATGCACGTGCTGGCGTCCTCGCGGCCGGATGTGCTCATCGTGGATATTTCGCTCAATGGTCCGGACGGCCTTGACCTGTTGAAGAACATTAGAAGTGTGCACCCCACGCTGCCGGTGCTGATTCTCTCCATGCACGACGAGTCGATCTACGCGGAACGCGCACTGCGCGCAGGTGCCAATGGCTACATCATGAAGCAGGAGGCCACCGAAAAAGTGCTGGTGGCGCTGCGCCGTATTCTCTGCGGCGAAATTTATGTCAGTGACCACATTGCCAACAAGATGCTGAAACACTACATCACAGGATCGGGCACGCTGCGCCATTCCACCATCGCCGACCTGAGCGATCGTGAGCTGGAAGTGTTTCGTCTGATCGGGGAAGGTCACGGCACCCGGCAGATTGCCGAAGAATTGCATCTCAGCGTGAAGACGGTCGAATCCTACCAGGCGCACATCAAGGAAAAATTATCTCTCCGCAGCGCGCGCGAGCTGATGCAGCATGCCATCCAGTGGAACATGAACGAGAAGACCGCGTGATGTAGCGCCGGCGCTACGAAGAACGCCCCTACTCCCGAGCATCAGGGAATCCCCGATATCAAAAATAGTGCTTCCCATGAAACTGAAAAAGTGGGGCTCCCGCTTGTGACCGCCTTTGCCTTTGTTGATGCTAGGGGCGTCCTTAAGTAAGAGGGCGCAATTTTTCGGGTTTCCCTTCTACAGCGAAGAGAACCGCTCCAGGGCAAGGTTTGAGAGTATTTGCTAATCGTAAACCAGAAATTCGGCAGCTCCCGTACTCCAGTTGAGGCGGGAAAGGAGAGTCGAGCTATGGCAGCGGAAACGGTTCCGTACGGTCGGAAAACGCAAAAACCATCGCCAGTCGCCGAAGTACACATTCTCTGGATCACCGCCGGTCTGGGCTGTGATGGAGACTCGGTTTCAGTCACCGCAGCTAGTCAACCCAGTATCGAAGATGTTCTGTTGGGAGCAATTCCCGGCCTTCCCAAGGTGCACCTGCACAATCCCGTTCTGGCCTACGAGAACGGAGACGACTTCCTGAAATTCTGGTACATGGCGGAGAAAGGTCAGTTGGACCCGTTCGTCCTGGTAGTCGAGGGTTCCATTCCCAACGAGAAAATAAAGAAAGAAGGATACTGGGCGGGACTCGGAACTGATGCCAATACCGGTCAACCGATTACCACCAATGAGTGGATCGATCGCATCGCTCCCAAGGCTCTGGCGGTGATTGCCTGCGGCACTTGCGCCACCTACGGCGGCATTCATGCCATGGAAGGCAATCCCACCGGCGCCATGGGTCTGGCGGACTATCTGGGTTGGGACTGGAAGTCGAAGGCCGGTCTGCCCATCGTCAATGTTCCGGGATGCCCGGTGCAGCCGGACAACTTCATGGAGACTGTCCTCTATCTTCTTTATCAGGTGGCGGGGCTGGCGCCCATGATTCCGCTTGACGACCAGCTGCGTCCCACCTGGCTGTTCGGCAAGACCGTCCACGAAGGCTGCGATCGCGCCGGCTACTACGAGCAGGGCGACTTCGCGGAAGTGTATGGCTCCCCGAAATGCATTGTGAAACTGGGATGCTGGGGCCCGGTAGTGAACTGCAACGTGCCCAAGCGCGGCTGGATGGCCGGAATTGGCGGCTGTCCCAATGTCGGCGGCATTTGCATCGGCTGCACCATGCCCGGATTCCCCGACAAGTTCATGCCCTTCATGGATGAACCGCCGGGCGCCCGGGTCTCGAGTTCAGCCATCGGCGCTTATGGCCGCGCCGTTCGCGCCTTGCGTTCGATGACCCAGTCTACGGCCAACAAGGAGCCGAGGTGGCGTCATGCGCACGCAGAACTGACCACCGGGTACCACCCACGGTCTTACTGACAAGATCCTACTGAGTCCAAAGGAGCGATCGAATGAGCACTATTACCGCACCGACGAAGGACGCCCCCGGTAAAAAGGGGAACCTGGTGGAAATGAACTGGGACCCAATCACCCGGATCGTAGGCAGCCTGGGCATTTTTACCAAGATCGACTTTGAGAACAAGCATGTGGTCGAGTGTCACAGCACCTCGTCCATTTTCCGCGGGTACAGCATTTTTATGAAGGGCAAGGACCCGCGCGACTCTCACTTCATCACCAGCCGAATTTGCGGCATTTGCGGCGACAACCACGCTACCTGCGCCACCTATGCGCAGAACATGGCGTTTGGCGTGAAGCCCCCGCCGATCGCGGAGTGGATCGTCAATCTCGGCGAAGCTGCCGAGTACATGTTCGACCACAATATCTTCCAGGACAATCTGGTGGGCGTGGATTTCTGTGAGCAGATGGTTAAGGAAACCAATCCCAAAGTCTGGGCCAAAGCGCAATCCACGGCGGCGCCGCACGCCAGTGCGCATGGCTACCGCACCATCGCCGATATCATGACCGCGCTCAATCCGTTTACCGGCGCTTTCTATCGCGAGGCCCTGGTCATGAGCCGCATGACACGCGAGATGTTCTGCCTGATGGAAGGGCGGCACGTGCATCCCTCCACCCTTTATCCGGGGGGCGTGGGTACAGTGCCCACGGTCCAGCTGTTTACCGACTACCTGGTCCGGCTGATGAAGTATGTGGAGTTCATGAAGAAAGTCGTACCACTGCACGACGACCTGTTCGATTTCTTCTGCGACGCCCTCCCCGGTTACGAGGAAGTCGGCAGGCGGCGTGTCCTTTTGGCCTGCTGGGGATCGTTCAACGATCCCGACGCCTGCGATTACACCTACAAGAACATGACGAACTGGGGCCGCAGCATGTTTGTAACTCCGGGAATCGTGGTGGACGGCAAGCTGGTCACCACGGACCTGGTGGATATCAACCTGAATATCCGCATCCTGCTGGGTAGCTCGTACTACGACGAGTGGAAGAACCAGCAGACGTTCGTCAAGACGGACCCGCTCGGCAACCCCGTTGACAAGAACCATCCCTGGAACCAGACCACGATCCCACGGCCGCAAAAGCGCGACTTTGGCGGCAAGTACACCTGGGTTATGTCGCCGCGCTGGTTCGACAAACGAACCGGGGACCATTTGGCGATGGACACCGGAGGCGGTCCGATCGCCCGCCTGTGGGCGACCGCCCTGGCCGGGTTGGTGGATATCGGATACATTAAGGCCACCGGCAGCAGCGTCAAGATGTACCTGCCCAAGACCACGTCGCTGCCTGAAGCCGAGTTCGAATGGAAGGTTCCCAAGTGGAGCAATGCCATCGAACGGGACCGCGCCCGGACCTACTTCCAGGTGTATGCTGCCTGCGCTGCCTTACATTTCATGGAGAAAGCCCTGGCGGAGTTGCATGCCGGACACACCAAAACCTGGACCGAATTCAAAGTGCCTGAGGAGGCCATTGGATGCGGCTTCCACGAAGCGGTCCGCGGCGTGCTCTCGCACCACGTGGTGATCAAAGAGGGCAAGATCGCCAACTATCATCCCTATCCTCCGACTCCCTGGAATGCCAATCCTCGCGACATCTATGGCACTCCGGGTCCCTACGAGGACGCGGTGCAGAACACGCCCATTTTCGAAGAGAACGGCCCTGACAAGTTCAAGGGAATCGATATAATGCGCGCGGTAAGGAGTTTCGATCCCTGTTTGCCTTGCGGCGTGCATATGTATCTGGGGAACGGCAAGGTGCTGGAGACGCACCATTCCCCCATGTTCGGTCTTCAACCCTGAACTCGTACATGGTGTGAGACGGAGTGAGGGTGGTAGCTAGGAATTGCCAGATGCGCTCTTTGAGGAGGGATCTGGCATCTCAAGACTGCGCTCTCACTCCTAATTTTTTGAGCGTTGTCATGCGGAGCAAAAGCAACCCATTCGCTTCGCGAAATGGGCTGGTGAAGGCTAAGGACCCCTGGCAGCTTCAGGGAACTTTCCTCCAGGGGCTTCTGCGGCAGCAAAAAGGTAGGGGTCCTTCGACTGCGCTTGATTGCATAACGACGTTGGCCCATCGCGAGTAGATTGGTATGCGATGAACACGACCAAGGCTCGTGAGAGGAGCCAACGTCATGCTGATTCTA
>Ga0335084_10000005_pt1 | contig 112008 bp, 98 predicted proteins | sample Lox_Sample_44_FD_206721 | JGI IMG/M metagenome (GOLD analysis project Ga0335084, IMG submission 206721) | Soil microbial communities from Loxahatchee National Wildlife Refuge, Florida, United States - Lox_Sample_4.4 | ecosystem: Environmental > Terrestrial > Soil > Wetlands | place: USA...
GTACGTTGTTGCCCTCATTGCCCGTGAGCACGTTGTTGAGCCCGTTGCCCGTGCCATCGATGTCCCCAGCTCCAGCAACCAGCGTCAGGTTCTCTACGTTGGGCCCCAGCGTGAAGTCCACGCTGCTGTTGACGGTGTCTACACCCTGGCCCGCAAGCTCGATCACGCTGTCACCAGGGTTGTCCACGTAATACGTGTCATTCCCGGGGCCGCCAAACATCTGGGCTGCCCCGCTGCTACCGATCAACGTGTCATTGCCATCGCCACCGGCGAGCACGTCATTGCCGGTGTTGTCCGTGAGCACGTTGTTCAGGGTGTTGCCGATGCCAGTCAAATTGCCAGCGCCAGTTAATGTGAGGTTCTCGACATTGGCAGCCAGACCGTAACTGATGCTGCTCATGACCGTGTCTACGCCCTGGCCCGCTAGCTCTTTGACGTTGTCACTAGAGTTGTCGACGACGTACGTGTCGTTGCCCCCACCACCGCTCATGGTGTCGGCTCCCACCCCACCATCGAGCGTGTTGGCCGCAGCGTTGCCGGTGAGCGTGTTGGCAAGTGTGTTGCCAGTGCCGTTGATCGCCCCCGCACCGGTAAGCATGAGATTCTCAATATCGGAGCCGGGGTCTAGCGTGTAGCTGACGGAGCTTTGTACCGTATCAATACCCTCACCTACATTCTCGGACGCGGTGTCGCTAGCGTTGTCGACTATGAAGATATCGTTGCCTAGACCGCCAAACATCTGGTCCGCATCGGTACCACCGTTCAAGATGTCGTCGCCGGCATCACCAGACAAGTGGTCTGCTCCGGCACCGCCATTCAGCGTGTCGTTGCCCCCTCCGCCGGACAACGTGTCGTTACCGCCGTTGCCGTTCAGGACGTCATTTTGGCTTCCGGAAACGAATGTGTCGTCGAATCCCGCGCCGTTGAAGGTCACCGGGGTAAAGTCCAACATCGAATGGAAGCTCGGCGCATCGGGAGGCAGATCGCCGAAAGGTATCGAGAAGCCAGAGATCTGGAAGACCGAGTCGCTGAAACCGGAGCCCGAGTACAGTCCGATGCTCGTAACCGGACTATTCAGCAACGTGTCTACGGTGGAATAGTTGAAGCTACCGCGTAAGATGCCGGTCGAATCTTCAGTCGGGGAATACCAGTCAAATACCGACGGCGTCAGATCAACGAAGAATCCGACACCGCCTATGACATCCAGCAGGGAATTTATGAAAGTCGAGAACAGGTCGTCGAAGTTGCCGCCGTGATTGCTGCCGATGGTGATAAGTACCATGGTCCCCTCCCTCTCTCCTCGTGAAGCGTACTGCTGTTCTAATCGATCGAGCGCAAGTGCAACATTTACCGAAGGTTAGATGCCGCCTCCGTAGACCGAACAATAGCTCGGCTACTCGAATGGCACTTGATGCAGCTCAAAGCCGTTCCGAAAAACCTCGTAGCACTGCCTGCTCTGCGTCATGTTCATCGCTCGAGTCGTACAGACAATGCCGCAAGCATGAAGTTCAGGCTCCGCAACTAGATGGTGCCCTAAACTGCATGACCGCTCGTATAGTTCAGTGCGAACCAAACGAAGTCTGCCGTAGGCTCACTTACGGATCGCATACCGGGTACTTACGGATCGAATACTGATCCATTTCCGCAGCCAGGGCTCTGAGAACCCGAGAGATTCTTGCCCTCTCTTCCCGGCGCCAAAAGCCAATGCCAGAACGAGAAACCGCGCTCTCTGTGCTACGCTATCGGATAGCCTGGAAGAGCACAAGCGGCGGAGCTAAGACCGGCCGTATCTCGGCGTCATGGGAACCTATTTTGACAGTTGCTTGGTGCGTCGACGTCTTAATGCCCGAGCGACACCCGCGTGCCCCCGTTTTCAACGGGGCTAATTGACCAAGAAAAACACCTCTGAGGCCGGCGCGGGGCGCTTGCTAGATGAGCCTCAGGATCCCTGGGCAGCCGTCGATCGAGCTGCGAGCGCGTGAGTGGCCAGCCGCTCCGGCTGTTATGCGGCGAACTCGCGCAGCACCCGCCCAGCCTTCGGGGCATCGGGCACGATCCCGTCGGCATCTGCCACGCGCTGGCCGTTTATCCATACCCCACGGACGCCCACGCCTGGCGTGGTCAAGCGCGAGGCGCCCGCCGGCAGATCGAACACGCGCTTGGGTTTGCCTCGGCCTACTGTCGCCGGATCGAACAGAAGCAAATCTGCCCATTGCCCCGCAGCCAGGCGGCCGCGGTCGCGGATGCCGAACAGGTCCGCAGGCTGGGCACAGAGCTTGTGCACAGCCCGCTCCGGTGGCATGACGCGGCGCTCACGCACCCAGTGGCCCAACAGGTGCAAGCCGAAGCCCGCATCGCACAGGAAGGTGAGATGAGCGCCCGCGTCGGACAAGGAAATGATGCTGTCGGGATCGCACAGCATGCGCCCTACCGCCTCCTCGTCGGAATTGAGCAGCGTGGCGCTGAACAGCGTGTCCAGGCCCTCCGCCAGGCTCAGGTCGAGGAGGACATCCAACGGGTGCTTGCGCTGGTCACGCGCCAGTGCTGCGATCGACGTGCCGTCGTATGCTGCGTTGTCAGAGCGTGCTGCCTGAGTGACGAAGACCTTATCCCATTCGCCGTTGAACAGGCGGAGCCGGGGCTGGGACAGCTCTTCCTTTACTGCAGCGCGAAACGCGCGATCGGCCAATGCCTTCTTGGTCGCCGCCTGGTCCATCTGCATGAGCGGTTGCCAGGCGACCAGCCCTTCGAACACGTAAGGCTCGTGTAAGGTGAACTCGAACGTAAGCGGACAGGCCGAAACCGCTCCATACAGCCGGTTGCCGCGCCGCTGCGCCTGCGCGATCCGGGCCAGATCCTCGAACGACGCGTCAGGCACGAGGTTGCTGTGCAGCAGCGCCGCTACCAGATAGGGACGCCCGGCGCTTCCCGCCAGCTGCTCGATGAATGACATGGGCGTGAGATCGCCCTTGGTCATCATCAGCATGCCTCGCCCTGCGTCCTTGAGACTGCCCGACAGCGTCAGGAGCTCCTGCTCGTCGGAAAGACGAGAAGGCATCGGAATGCCGGCCTCGCCATTGTGCTGGGGATTGCGGGTGGTGGAGAAGCCACAAGCACCCGCCGCCATCGCCTGCACCACCAGGCCGCGCATCTCACTCACCTCGTCAGACGTTGCGGCGCGCCGGGTCGCGTCGTCGCGCATCACGAAAGTACGAACCGAAGAGTGGCCGACGTAGCAGGCCACGTTCGGCCCGACGCCGCGGCGATCCAGAGCATCCAGGTATTCGGGAAAGGTCTCGAAGTCCCACTCGATTCCACGACGCAGGGCCTCCAGCGACATGCCTTCGACGTGCGTGAGGTTGCGCATCACGAGGTCACGGTCCTCGGGCCGGCAAGGCGCGATGGTGAAGCCACAGTTGCCCATGACCACCGTGGTCACGCCCAGTGCGGGTGACGGGCTGGCCAGCGGGTCCCAGGTAATTTGAGCGTCGTAGTGCGTGTGTGTGTCGATGATCCCCGGCATCAGCGCCAGGCCATCGGCGTCGATCACTTCGCGCGCGGCGCCGACGTCCTTGCCCACGGCCGCGATGCGGCCGTCCTTCACCGCAACCCCGCCGTGCATTGGGGCACCGCCCAGCCCGTCATAGATCAGTGCCTGCTTGATCACGAAGTCATGCATCGTCCATCCATCCGTCAGCAATTGCGCGCCAAGCGTGCGCGAATCACGTTCTGTAATACCGCCTGGCCCGCTTCTCTGCCTTGGCCGCCGCCTCCGCGGGGCTGGATGCGCCGGAGGCCGCCTCCGCCACCATGTTCACCATCACGTAGTCGGCCATCACCCCCGCGGAGGCCGCGCCGAGCTGACCCGCGTAGCCATCGTCCCGGGTACGGTCGGGAATGTCGCGGAAGGGGGTGTGCTTCGGATCCTCGGTCCAGACCGGGTTGGACCGATACGCCTTGAGCGTCTGCTGCACATAGCCCAGAGATGACTTCTGCCAGGCTTCGTACTGGTCCTTTTCGAGCATGAAGCGCAGGTACTCCTTGGCCGCATTCGGGTACTTGCTGTACTTGAACACGAAGCAGGGAGTGAACACATTGAGCTCGGTGTGGCGACCGACCGGCCCCATCGGCATGGGGGCATGGTAGATGTCTGAAGTCAGGGCCTTGACCGCCGCGTCCTTGGACGTCTTGGCCACGTAGTAGATCGAGATCCCGTTCAGGGTGAGGCTGATGTCTCCCGCCAGGAAGGCCTTGTTGTTGCTCGGGTCCAGCCAGGAGAGCGTGCCCGGGATAAAGGTCTCGTACATGGCCTTCGCGTATTCGAGCGCCGCGATGGTCTCCTTGGAGTTGATGGCCACCTTGTTGTTCTCGTCCACCATCTTCCCGCCATGTGCCCACACCACCCAGTGACACCACGCGTTGGCGTCACCCACCGCATTGCCCAGCGCGAAGCCGCAGGGCGTGCCTTTGGCCTTGAGCGCCTGCAGCAGCTTGAGGAAATTGGGCAAGTCGGTGGGAATCTCCTTGAAGCCCGCAGCCTCCACCATGCTGCGCCGATAGGTGATGCAGCCGCCGAGAATGCCCATTCCGACCGCGATCCAGCGGCCGTCGCGGAGGCAGTAGCGTTTGACGATGTCGTACCAACCGCCGTACTTGCCGCCCAGATAGGCGGCGAGCTCGGTGAGATCGTGCACCTTGTCCGCATACAGATGCGGGTCGTCGAACCAGCCCATCACGACATCGGGCCCGCTGCCCACGTTGGCGGCCACCGCCGCCTTGGGCCGGATGTCCTCGAAGTTCTCGCTGTCCACCCGCACGCTCACGCCGGTGAGCTCGGTGAACTTGCGGGTATTGGCCATCCACTGATCCTCGTCGCCTTGCACGAAGCGCTTCCAGCGCAGGACGCGAAGCTCGGCGCCAGGCTCGGGCGTGTACTTGAGATCGGCGGCGGCGGCCGGTGGGTTGAGCACCGGGACGCCGCTGGCCGCTGCGCTTGCGGCACCCAGGGCCTTGAGCGCATCGCGGCGCGAAAAATTTGGCATGATCAATCTCCTCCGGGATAAGTCCGCGGCACCAACCGTAGCGGGCGCGGCAAGTCTGTTACGCTGTTTGGAACGCCCTGCTCGCCGTTGGTTCTAGCGATAGCGGACCTCGAGAATTTCCAACTCGGTGTCGCCGGCGGGACGTCGCCACCTGACCGTGTCGCCCACGCGCGAGCCGATCAGCGCCTTGGCGAGCGGCGACTGCCAGCTCACCTTGCCGGTCGCCACGTCGGCTTCGTCCTCGCCGACGATGGTGAACTCGTGCACCTCCCCGTCGGCGGTCTCGGCTTTCACGGTCGCGCCAAAGTGCACCTCGTCCTGGGGCTCGCTGCTGACGTCCACTGGAATGGCGCTGTCCAACCGCTGAGAGAAGTAGCGCAGATCGCGCTCGATCTCCGTGAGCTTGGGCTTGTCGAAATCCTCGCCCGCCGCCTTCAGCTCGGCATGACGCGCCAGCAGGGATTCGTACTTGTCGCGCAGCTGCGCCAGCCCCAGCGGTGTCACGTAGTTCGGGTATGGGCTGATGGGACGCTCCGGGACCTCTTCACCGGACAGGTCGCTGTCGTCCCCCTTCACAAAGGCTCGGCTCATTCCTCCTCCGTTGTCGCGTTGGACCGGCTGACTCCGCCGTGTCCTGTGGTTGTGGATGGCATGGACTCGAAGGCGCGCTCGAAACGGCTTTCGTATGGCAATCGACGTTGGGATCACAACCGCCCGGCCGGCGCGTTCGGCCCGCTGGTAACGCGGTCAGAATCGGGTAGTCAGGAACGGATCAGGCCGTGGAATGCTGCTGCCGCCGGCCCATCGTGGCAGGCGTCCACTGCACACACCAGCCGTTGGGACTCACTTCACCTTCCACCAACACGCACTCTCCACGGCCCACATAGAGCACGCACTTGGCGCAACTGCGCCCGTCGTAGGGCTCGTCCCGGTAACCGACCGCTTCCTTGCTGCGCTTCTTCAGGGTCGCCTTCGGTTTCTGCTGTGCGGTGCCTTCCAACGCTCGCGCGAGCAGCGCAGCTCCGCCGACGGTCACCGCCGCCTTCAGCACGCGCCGTCGCGATGGACGCAAGGTCCTCGCTCTCATCTGCGATCTCCTCCCGCAGCCAACACTGGGGTCGCTTCCCCCCTCTGCGACTGATTATACCCACTCGTCTCGGGCACTGTGCTGAGACGACGCGCAGGCCGCGGTCGCTCTCTAGAAACGGCGCATGGGCGCCTGACGGCGCTTCGACTCGCGCTGGGGGAGTAACAAAAAGGGCAGCCCGCCCCGGACAGCCCTCTGCAGTTCTGGTGCTGCTGCTCAGAATCGAACTGAGGACCTCATGATTACGAATCAAGCGCTCTACCAACTGAGCTACAGCAGCACGTGGGCGCGGATTATAGGCCGGCCTCCGCGCAGCGGCAACGCGGCACTCAGCGATTCTTGAACGCAGGCTTGCGCTTCTCGACGAAGGCCGTCATTCCCTCCTTCTGGTCGTCGATCGCGAAACAGGAGTGAAACAGCCGGCGCTCGAACCGCACGCCTTCGCTGAGCGTGGTCTCGAAGGCACGGTTCACCGACTCCTTGGCCAGCATCACCACCGGCAGGCTCAGCTCGCAGATTTTCTCGGCGGTCTTGATGGCCTCGTCGAGAAGGCGGTCGAGCGGGAGCACGCGGCTCACGAGCCCGCAGCGCTCGGCCTCGGCTGCGTCCATCATCCTCCCGGTAAGCACCATCTCCATGGCCTTGGACTTGCCGACGAAGCGTGGCAGTCGCTGCGTCCCGCCCGCGCCGGGCAAGACCCCGAGATTGATTTCCGGTTGACCGAACTTGGCGCTGTCAGCGGCCAGAATGAAGTCGCACATCATTGCGAGCTCGCAGCCGCCTCCCAGCGCGTAGCCGGCGACCGCCGCGATGACAGGCTTGCGGATGCGATTGATGGTCTCCCATTCCGCGGTGATGTAGTCGGCCTTGTAGACGTCCATGTAGCCCCAGTCCTTCATCGCCTTGATGTCGGCGCCCGCTGCGAAGGCTTTCTCGTTGCCGGTGATGATGATCGCGCCGATCCTGTCATCCGAACCCAAGCCGGTCAGCGCCTCCCCTAGCTCGCGCATCAGCTCGGGCGACAGCGCGTTCAAGGCCTTGGGGCGGTTCAGGGTGATGAGTCCGACCCTGCCACGGGTTTCGACCAGGATGTTGTCGTAGGCCATAGACTGGAGGTTCCTTGCTGACTGGTTGGATCGAGACGGACTTGCAGCGCGCAGCGCTCCCCGCGCATGATGCGGGCACGGACAACACAGGAGCCGGACCATGCCCTACGAGACCATTCTATTGGATATCCGCGATGCGGTGGCCTGCATCACGCTGAACCGGCCGGAAAAGCTCAACGCCGTCACCGCCCGTATGCACGAGGAGCTGCGCGACGCAATGCACCAGGTCAGCAGCAGCGAAACGGTCCGCGCGCTGCTGATCACCGGTAACGGCCGCGGCTTCTGCGCGGGCCAGGACCTCAACGAACGCGCCATGTCCGATGGAGCCGCCAAAGCCGAACTGGGCAGCGCGCTGGAAAAGAGCTACAACCCTCTGGTTCGCGGCCTGCGCGACCTGCCTATGCCGGTGATCTGCGCGGTGAACGGCGTGGCGGCGGGTGCCGGTTGCAACTTCGCGCTGGCCGCCGATATCGTGATCGCCGCACGCTCGGCCAGCTTCATCGAAGTGTTCAGCCGCATCGGCCTGATCCCCGATGCTGGCGGGACCTACGTATTGCCGCGCTTGATCGGTGCGGCACGCGCCATGGCCCTCTCGGTTCTTGCGGAGCCGCTGAGCGCCGAACAGGCAGCCAGTTGGGGGCTGATCTGGAAGTGCGTGGATGACGCCACACTGATGAGCGAAGCGCGCGAGCTGGCGCAGCGGCTGGCTACGGGACCCACTCGCGCCTACGCTCTCATCAAGCAGGCGCTCAACGCCTCACCGGCCAACACGCTGGAGCAGCAGCTCGCGCTGGAAGCGAAGCTGCAGCGCGAAGCGGGACGAACCGCGGATTTTCACGAAGGGGTGAAGGCGTTCCTGGAGAAGCGCACGCCGCGCTATCAGGGACGTTGAGAGACATCTTCCTGGATTGCGCTTCCCTGGAGCCAGGCTCGAAAGGCAAGCCGCACCATCCGTCTCACCGGCAAAAATCTGGCGGCACATGCCCGCCAGAGCCACATTGCCTCTGCTTCAGGAACCCTGTGCGCGCCGCACGCGGATGATGACGTCCATTCCTTCGGTCATCATCCCTGCAGGCAATTGCGGCAAACCTTCGATGCGCACCTCGGTCGCATCGATGTCGACGAGCTTCCCCGTCTCCACATCGTAGATATGGTAGTGGGCCGAGGTGTTCGGATCGTAGAACACCCGGCTCGGGTCCACGATGACTTCGCGGATCAGCCGCTTCTCGACGAACAGATTCAGCGTGTTGTAGACCGTGGCGCGCGAGGTTTCCGGGTGGCGTTGGTTGACGATCGCCAGCACCTGATCTGCCGACAAATGCTCTTGCCGTGAATAGAGCGCGTGCGCAATCTCGATCCGCTGGTGGGTCGGATTGATGCCATGCGCCCGCAGCGCGTCAGCCAGGTTGTCCCTCGAGTAGTGCCGATAGTCCATAGCCGGGGATTATAAGCGCGGCGCTTGGACTGTGTCTAATTCGCATCCGAAACGCCTTTTCGGATCCTGTCCCCTCCCGCTTCGTCCCGGTCTGCTTACTGGCACCTGTCTTGCAACCTTATGGCCGCGAAAGGTGACGGCTAGTTTTGACAGTTCGGTAACGCATACCGTTCATGGCGCGAAATCGACCGCTGCCCACCGCTAGTTCGCTTGCTGCACCCTTTCATCGGCGGTTTTTGCGGCCCGCCGGCTTGACTGAATAGACTTCGCACTGCCCATGGGCAAGGAGTAACGAGATGAAACGGATTTGCGGATTCAGCTTGATCGAGTTGCTGGTCGCCGTCGCGATCGTGTCGATCCTGGCCGCCGTAGCCATACCCGGCTACCGCGACTACGTCACGCGCGGGAAGCTGGCCGAGGCTTACACCAATCTCGCGTCGCAGCGCGTGAAGATGGAGCAGTTCTACCAGGACACGCGCACTTATAACGGCGCATGCCAGAACGGAACTGTCGCGCCGAAGCCGGCGGACACGATCAATTTCCAGTACGTGTGCAACATCAACGATCAGACGTACATGATCACTGCGAACGGCCAGGCGACCGGTGGCCTGAACTTGTTCAGGTTCACGATCGATCAGGCCAACAACCGCGCCACCCCGTCTACTCCCTCGGGCTGGACCTCGAACAACAACTGCTGGATCCAGAGGAAGGACGGAACATGCTGATGCGCCGACTCATGCGCGGGTTCACCACGATTGAGATGCTGATCGGGATCGTGGTGCTTGCCGTTCTGCTCGGCCTGGGCGCGCCCTCGTTCATGGTCTGGCTGCAGAACGCCCAGATCCGCAACGCCGCCGATGCAGTGCTGAACGGATTGCAGCTCGCGCGCACGGAGGCGATCCGCCGCAACAAGCCGGTGCAGTTCGCGCTGACCACCCAGAGCGGCTGGCAGGTGACGATCGTCAACCCGAGCGTGAACGACCCACCCAACCCGATTCAGAAGCGCAGCCGCCAGGAGGGCTCGTTGAAGGTGGACGTGGCCGCGACGCCCGGCGGTGCCTATGCCGTGACCTTCGACGCCATGGGTGGGCCGACCCCCAACGCCGACGCCTCGCTGACGATCACGTCGCTGGACTTCACCTCGTCGGTGGCGACCAGCGCGCCGCGTCCGCTGCGCATCGTTGTGTCGGTGTCCGGAACGATCCGGCTTTGCGACCCGAGTCTAGCGGCCGGCGACTCGCGCGGCTGCAGCTGACAGGAGCTAGAGACATGAATCAGATACGCGCACGCAATCCGCAGACCGGCATGATGTTGCTGGAGGCCCTCATCGCCATCCTCATCTTCTCGGTGGGCATTCTCGCCATCGTGGGTATGCAGGCCACCGCCATCCAGGACCAGGGCGAGGCCAAATACCGCACGGAAGCGGCGTTCCTGGCCAACCGCGTGGTCGGCCAGATGTGGGGCGCGGTCGGCAAAACGCAGGGCACTATTCAGGTGAATCTGGCGCCGTTCGCCTATGCGGGCGGCGGCGCGGTGCCCGCCGGAATCCAGCCCTGGGTGACTACGGTGCAGACGATGCTGCCGGGTGCGACCGCCTTTCCCCCGACGATCCAGGTGAATCCCGACAACAGCGTGGTGGTCACCGTGCGCTGGCAGGCTGCGCGGGACAAGACGAATGGCGCCGCGCCGCACAGGTACCAGGCGATCGCCTACTTCAATCTCTCTGTCTAGAGTCCGGAGCGCAACACATATGAAGCTCAACAACCTGCGCAACCAAGCCCGAGGCATGAGCATCATCGAGCTGATGGTGGCCATGGCGGTTTCGCTCATCGGCACGGTCGTGATCTTTCAGGTCTACGCGGTGAACGAGGACGTCCGCCGCAGCAGCACCGCCGGCAGCGATGGACAGACCAGCGGCCTACAAGCCCTCATGCTGATCGAGCGCGAGCTGCGCCACGCCGGTTACGGGATCAACGACTCCAAACTTTGGGGCTGCAGGATGGTGACCTACGACAACCAACGGGTCCCCAATTTCCCGCCCCCCTATCCCCTCGCGGCCGTCACGATCACGTCCAATCCCGGCAACGTCCCCGACGTGATGAACGTGATGTACGCAGGTACGACGAACACCGCCGCGGCGGTCAAGCTTGCCGGCCCCATGTTCAACCCCACCGACTTCCCCAACGTGGGTTACGCCTATGGCTACCTCGCCGGGGACATGATCATCCTCGCTCCGGCAGATGGGTTCAGCGCCCCGTGCACCATCGCTGAAGTCACCAGGGTCAACGGCCTCGAGCTCCAAACCAACATCGGTACCTACACTACGGATCCTCTGCTCGGCAGCGTGACCAAGCTCGCGCGCTGGAACAATCCGGCTGGAACGCCGACTGTCTATGACGACACTGCGAAGGCGATCAACCTCGGAAACCTGCTCGACGACTCCCGGCCGCCCCGTTTCAACCAGATCACCGTGCAGACCGGGCTGGCCGACCCGTCGCAGAACAATAAGCTGGTGATCCAGAACCTGTGGGGCCAGATGCCGAGCTTCATCCCCATCGCCGAGCAGATCGTGCAGTTCAAGGCCGAATACGGGTTCGACGATGGCGTCGCCAACGGCACAGTCACTTCGTCCCCGTTCGTGAAAGGCGACGGCATCGTCGACCGCTACACCACCGCCTCGCCGCCCACGCCGTCGCCGGACTGGCAGTACGTAAGGACCGTCCGCATCGCCGTGGTCGCGCGCAGCGCGCAGCCGCTCAAGCCCACTACGGGCACGGCTTGCGACGCCACGCCGGCCTTCGACCCGAGTCCGGCCAATACGACGTACCCGGTGCGCTGGGCGTTCGGTCCGGACGCGCCCAACGGACGCCCGATCGACGTCACCAACACCGCCGACTGGCAGTGCTACAAGTACCAGGTCTTCGAGACCACGGTCCCCCTGCGCAATGTGCTCTGGAGCCCGCAATGACCACGATCGCCCTCAGTCATCCGCGCACCGCCGTCAGCGGGCCGCGCAGGCTGCCCGCCCGCCAACTTCCGCCCTTCCAGCGGGGGGTGGTCCTGTTCATCGCGTTGATCGTGCTGGTGGCGATGACCATGGCCGGTATCGCGATCATGCGCTCGGTGGACACCGGCAACCTGATTTCCGGCAACTTCGCTTTCAAGCAGGGAACCCTGCAAGCCGCCGACTTCGGAGCCAACAGCGCGATCACCTACCTCCTGGCCAATGAGTTCAACGGGCAGCTGGACAACAACAATCCCGCAGCAGGCTATACCGCCATCGGCACCGAGCCCGCCGACTGGGCAGCCGATGCAGCATGGGCCAATGCCGTGACGGCGGGAACCGACGCGACCGGCAACAGGGTGGACTATCTGATCAACCGTCTGTGCGAATCCCCTGGCTCGCCGAATCAGAACAACTGCGCCAAGGTCCAGGCCATAGGCACGGGAGCCGGAAACAGCGCCGGCTACTACGGCTGTGCGACATGCATCCCGCAGCCGAAAGTGTTCTATCGCATCACCACGCGCGTCACCGGACCGCGCGGCTCCACCAGCATCGTCCAGTTCGACGTCGCCTTGCAGCAATGACGCGAGAACGCATCAGCCAGCCCGACCGTTCGAACCGCAAATTTTCGACAGCGAAGATCTTTTCGCCTTCACAACTCAGCAACCAGGAGATAGCCATGAACCAGCTCTCGCGCTTCCACATCGGGCGGCTCGCCTTGCCCGCGCTCTTAGGGGCGCTGGCGAGCTTGTCCGCCCCACCGGCCTCGGCGGCCACGACCGTCATCTCCAATGCGCCGCTCGCCAGCCTCGGCAGCGGCGGGGCCAGCCCCAACCTGCTGTTCATTCTCGACGACTCGGGAAGCATGACGATGGACGCGATGCCCGACTACACCGAGACCCAGCAAGGGGGCTCCGAGCGCAAGTACTGGGACACGTCGTTCAACTGCAAGTGGAGAATCGACACCGTCGGGCAACGAGGCAACCACTGCGACCGGGTCGACCCGCCGTTCGGTGCGGCCGAGTTCAACGGACTGTATTACAACCCGCAGGTCACTTATGCCCCAGCACAGAAGGCCGACGGGACCAGATATCCGGCTCAGACGAGCTGGAGTGCCGTCTCCTGCGATCCGTTCGCGTCCGCACAGCCGTGCGACGCCTTCTACAACCTGAGCAGCAATGGCCAGAGCTTCCACGACTACTACGTCAACGGCTCCACCAAGGTCGACCCCAACCCGACGCCTGCGCCCAACCCGGCGAACCTGATCGGGCCCTACCGCGGGAGCCAGACCTGGAACAACACGTACGTCAAGCAATGGTATGGCGCCGTCGGAAATACTACGTTCAACGTGCAGACCCTCTTTCCCGAGGTCGTGTACTGCAACAGCACGGCACAGACTCCCAGCACTTGCCGTCGCAACGGCCTGTCCGACGCGACCGACAAAACGCAAACCGGCACCACGTTCCGCTATACGAGCGCGATCGGCACGAGCCTCCAGACCCCGGCCAACCCGCCGACCGGGCACAACGGCTATCCGGAATCCCCGCCGGTGAGCGAGTTCTGGCGCCCCGCCAGCAACACCACCATCACGGTCACCGCCTCGAACGCGCACGGTATCGCGGCCATCGCCGCCAGCAGCCCTTATCCGGCGTACGCTGCGCCCTTCAAGATCATTCCGCGCACCGGCACTGGCACCGGAACCAACGGGCTCGATTACATCAGCGGCACTGGGACCTGCAATACCGACACCACCTGCACGGTTACGGTCACCGGCTCGAACCAGTTCACGTACTCCAACGGCAAGAACGGGCAGCAGCTGGCCGCAGCGGGCCCCTACTCCATGGTGAGCCCCGCGCTCGGCTCGTACGATCTCGTCGTGCCCTTCATGAACGGCACTGGGGGCACCAAGACCACCGTATACGTCACCGCCCCAAACCACGGGCTCATCGCCGGCGATCAAATCAAGGTGTTCTTGACCAGCGGAACCAATGCCAACATCATCGCCAGCAACGGTACCATCGTCACCGTCCTGGCCACCCCTGCGCCGACAGCTAATACGTTCGCGTACACGAACGCCAGCGCGACGACAAACAACAGCACCGCGGCCGGCTATTTCCAGAAAACCGCGCTGTACAACATCCCCAAGCTGCTGACCGGCCCGCCCTTCTACTACACCATCCAGCCGATCGAGTATTGCAGCGACGAGTACCTGAATAACTGTATCGCCGCCACCGCGCCCACGGGCGGGTTCATCTACCCGGCGCCAGTGCGGTTCTGCTTGACCGAGTTCGACGCCAACCGTTGGGATACGCCCACCGGCAAAGAACGCACCAACACGGCTTTCCGCTGCCAGAAGAAGTACAACGAGACCAACACCGCCGGGCCCAGCTACCTCGGGTGGATCTATCCGCGCTACGGTAAGTTCGTCCGGGGCACGATCACGGCGGGAACCGCCGCCAGCTATTCGGGACGGCCGCTGCGCCAGGACTGCTCCGGAAATTCATCCGGCACGAATCCCGGCTACTGCACCGGCAACGAAGAGCTGACCAACTTCTCGAACTGGTTCGCCTACTACAGAAGCCGGATGCCGATGATGAAAAGCTCGACCAGCGTGGCGTTCCAAGGGATCCCAACCAATTACCGCGTGGGCTTTCTCACCATCAATGCGGCGATCCCGCCGGGAGCGAACGAGTTCCTGGGAGTGGGCGCGTTTACCGGGACGCAGAAGACGAACTGGTACAACACCCTGTTTGCGCAAACGCCTGGCGGAAGCACGCCGTTGCCCAGGGCGCTGTCGCGCGCCGGGCGCTACTTCGCCGGCAAGAACGACGGCATCAACAAGGGGATGGTCCCCAATAAAGCCGCGGACCCGATGTACCTCTCCTGCCAGCAGAACTTCGCGCTGATGACGACCGACGGCTACTGGAACGTGCGCGACGGCAAGGCCATCGGCGACACCAGCACCAACAGTACCGACAGCATCGGCAACCAGGACAACGCGTTCAGCTGCAGCTCGAGCGATCCGCACAGCGTCTGCGGCGGGGCGTGGGATGGTTACACCGCCGCCAACAGCTGGACCGATGCCGACGGCAACCTCATGAGCTCTGCCGGGACGTTGGCCGATGTCGCGCGTTACTACTACAACACCGATCTGCGCTCGACCGCACTGGGTAACGCCACCGGGGTCGGGAACGCCGACGTCGCAACCGACAACGTGCCCAACAGCCCGACGGATCCGGCTACCTGGCAGCATATGAACACCTACGGCCTGGGCATGTCCGAGGGCTTCATGAACTACCGCAAGGATTATGCGTCTCCAGGCATAACCTCGGGCGATTACTACAAAGTCACGAACAATTTGACCGGGTGCGCATGGGACTCGCAGTGCCGCTGGCCGGTCCCCGGCCCGCGCAGCGGAGCGGCGTTGGACGATCTCTGGCACGCCGCCGTCAACGGGCACGGCCAGTTCTTCTATGCGCGCGATACGTACGCGGTCCAGGACGGCTTAGTCAGCGCGCTGAACGCCGTGAACCAGCGCAACGCCTCCGCCGCAGCTGCAGCCACCAGCACCCCGAACATCACGCCCACCGACCGGATGGCCTTCCTGTCGTCCTACACCACTGTGCAGTGGAACGGCGAGATCAAGGCGAGGTTGATCGATCCGAACACCGGCTTGCTGACCGGGGGCGTGGTCTGGTCGGCTCAGGCTCAGCTCCAGGCGCTGGTAGGCCCGAGCTCGGACTCGCGCCAAATCTACACCTTCTCAGCCACCGGCCCGAACGGGCTGAAGACCTTCAAGTACGCCTCCCTGAACGCCACCGTCACGACCGCCACCAGTCCGGGCGGCGGAACCGTCACGCTGGCCGCAGAGACGCCCTGGTTCGACACCAAGTGCTCGCCGCTGACCAACATGTCCCAGTGCTCGACCCTCGACCCACTGACGACGCTGATCGCAGCCAACAACGGCAGCACCCTGGTCGACTTCCTGCGCGGTCAGTACCAGTATGAGGCCACGGCCTTCCGCGACCGCGCGTTCGCGTTGGGCGATACGGTAAACGCTGCGCCGGTGTTCGTCGGCAAGCCCAGGCAGAATTTCCTGGACAACGTGTCCCCGTCCTATCAACAATGGGCCGCCCAGCCCTCCGTTGCCGGCCGCACGCCGGTTCTGTACGTGGGCGCCAACGACGGCATGCTGCACGCCTTCAACGGCAACACGGGCGTCGAGCTGTGGGCGTATGTCCCGCGCATCGTGATGCCCAACATGTGGCACCTGGCCGATTCGAGCTACACCGGGAACCACGTGTACTACGTTGACGGGACGCCCACCACGATGGATATCTTCGACGGGACGAGCTGGCGCACCATCCTGGTGGGTGGGTTGAACAGCGGGGGCCGCGGCTACTACGCGCTAGACGTCACCAATCCGCTGGCGCCCCAGGCCCTCTGGGAGTTCTGCAGCGACAACACTATGTGCGTAGTCTCCGACACGGACCTGGGCTTGAGCTATGGCAACCCGATCGTCACCAAGAACGTGAACGGCAAGTGGGTGGTGCTGGTCACCTCGGGTTACAACAATGTCAGCCCGGGCACCGGACTGGGTTTCCTGTACGTTCTGGACGCGGTCACCGGCCAGATCCTGCAGAAGATCGGCACCGGCGCGGGCAGCGCGACCACACCCAGCAATCTCGGCAAGATCAACGCCTGGATCGATACCTTTGCGACCGACAACACCGCCAGCGCAGTATACGGCGGCGACATGCAGGGAAATATCTGGGAGTTCGACATGAACAGCTGGCCCATCCCTGCTCCGAAGAAGATCGCCCAAGCCCTCGACGCTTCGAACCGGCCGCAGCCGATCACGACCAAGCCCGAGCTGGGGCTCATCAACGACACCTACAGCGTCCTGTTTGTGGGCACCGGCCGCTACCTCGGCACGCCGGATCTGACCGACCCCGCAACCTGGTCACCGCCCAGCACTGACGCCTGGCAGCACTCGCTGTACGCCTTCAAGATCTCGCCTCACAACAACAGCGATACGCTGTATGGCAACCTGCGCAACGTTTCCAACTCGCTGGTCAAGCAAAATATCACGATCGTCTCCTCCACGACCCGCAGCACGTCTACGAACGGCGTGAATTTCGCCACCAGCAACGGTTGGTATGTCGATTTCAACCCCTCCAATGACTCGCCCGGGGAGCGATTGAACGTGGACCCGCAGCTGGTCCTGGGGACACTGATCGTGTCAACCAACGTTCCGGGCGGAAACTGCACCGTGGGCGGCGACAGCTGGTTCTACCAGTTCGACTACAAGACCGGCCAGTTCGTTGCATCCACGCCCAGCGGTATTGTGGCAAACAAGCTGACCGGTGCAGAGGTCGCGGGGGTTTCCATCTTTCAGCTGCAGAGCGGCTCGCTGGGTAGCTTGGTGGTGCGTACCGATACCAATGCGGTTCAACCGCCTATCAACACTTCGTCAGCCGGCGCGATTGCCAGACGCTCTGGTTGGAGAGAACTCGCGCCGCACCAGTGAGCTGACCCTTATTTTCCTCAAGGCCCCGTCTCCGGACGGGGCCTTTTTTCTTTGCTTCTCGGCACCGCAGTGCCGCAGGCTGTAGAACCCGCAGCCTGGACGGAACGTCAGCGTAGACCGGGTACGCGTTTCAGCTCAACCCGAAACGCCTGATGACCCAAGTCTTTACCAGCTGGGTCAGCATCAGGTACGCAGCCAGGATGGCGACCAGCGCCAGGAGGTACTGGTGCGGCAGGGGCACCAGGTTCAGCGCGTGCGCGAAATGCGAGACGGGTAGCCATAGTCCCAGCAGGCAGATCGCGATCGTGGTCCCCATCAGCGCCGCGCTCGCCTGACTCTGCAGAAACGGAATCTTGCCCGTGCGGATGACGTGCACGATCAGCGTCTGCGACAGCAGCGATTCCACGAACCACCCGGTCTGGAAGAAGGGTGCGTTGCTCCACGCGTGAAAGAAGTACAGCAGGGTAAAGAACGTCACGTAGTCGAACACCGAGCTGATCGGGCCGATGAACAACATGAAGCGCCCGATGTTCCCGACATCCCACTTCCTGGGCTGCTCGAGGTACTCCTTGTCGACGTTATCGGTGGCGACTGCGGTCTGCGAAAAATCGTAGAGCAGATTGTTGAACAGAATCTGCACCGGGGCCATGGGCAGGAACGGCAGGAAAGCGCTCGCGCCGAGCACGCTGAACATGTTTCCGAAGTTCGAGCTCGCGCCCATCTTGATGTACTTGACGATGTTGCCGAACACCTTGCGGCCTTCGATGACCCCTTCCTCCAAAACCAGCAGGTTCTTCTCCAACAAGATGATGTCCGCAGATTCCTTGGCGATGTCGACGGCGGTATCCACCGATACTCCGACGTCGGCTGCCTTCAGTGCCGGGCCGTCGTTGATGCCGTCGCCGAGGAAACCGACCACGTGGCCCGTCAGATGCAGGGCTTTGATGACCCGCGCCTTCTGCTGCGGCGACAGTTTCGCGAACACGCTGGTCGTCTCCGAGGTGTCGGCGAGCGCTTCATCCGAGAGGCCCTCGAGTTCCGCACCCAGCACTACATGCTCGACATCCAGGCCAACGTCGCGGCACACCTTGCGCGTCACGATCTCGTTGTCTCCAGTCAGGATCTTCACCGCCACGCCGTGTTCGCGCAGGACCTTAAGCGCCGCTGCTGCTGTGTCCTTCGGCGGGTCCAGGAAAGCGATATAGCCGACCAGGATCAGACCCGACTCGTCCTTGATCGAGTACACGGTCTGTCCTGAAGGGATCTCTTTGTAGGCGACCGCGATGACCCGGAAACCGTCCTCGTTGAGCTCGCGTATGACGGCGCGCAGCTCCTCGGAATCCTCGTCCCCGAGCGGAACGATTTCGCCGCCACGCCCCTCCGCTCTGATGCAGACACTGAAGATTTCCTCCACGGCACCTTTGCAGATGAGGACGTGTGTGGCGTGGTCCTTCTCCACCACTACGGACATGCGCCGGCGTTGGAAGTCGAACGGCACTTCGTCCACCTTCACGTAGCGCGTGCCGGTCTGCAGCTGCGTGCGCAACTCGACGTGTTCGAGCACGGCGACGTCGAGCAGGTTCTTCAGGCCCGACTGGTAATAGCTGTTCAGATAGGCGAACTCCAGGACCCTCTCGTTCTCTTCGCCGAAGATGTCCACGTGACGCTCGAGGATGACTTTGTCCTGGGTCAGGGTCCCGGTCTTGTCCGTGCACAGCACATCCATGGCGCCGAAGTTCTGGATGGAGTTGAGGCGCTTGACGATGACCTTCTTGCGCGACATGGCAATCGCGCCCTTCGCCAGATTGATCGTCACGAGCATCGGCAGCATTTCCGGCGTCAACCCTACCGCGACGGCCACGGCGAACAGAAAGGCCTGCGTCCAGTCGTGCTTCAGGAAGCCGTTGATGAGGAACACCAGCGGAACCATGACGATGATGAAGCGGATCATCAGCCAGATGAAGCGCTGGACGCCTCGATCGAAACTGGTGAGCTGGCGTTGTTCGGAGATGCTGGATGCGATCGACCCAAAGTAGGTGCGCCCGCCCGTCGCAACGACGAGCGCGGAAGCCGTTCCGCTCACGACGTTGGTGCCCATGAAGCAGATATTCTGGAGCTCGACTACCGCCTTCGGCGGCTCGCCGGTAAGGGCGGGAAACTTCTCGACCGGCATGGCTTCGCCGGTGAGGGCGGCCTCGTTGACGAACAGGTCCTTGGCATTCAGTAGCCGAACGTCCGCCGGCACCATGTCGCCCGCGGAAAGCAAGACGACGTCGCCGGGCACCAACCGCTCGATGGAGATTTCCTCGCGTGCGGGACCTTGCGGACGCAGCTTGACCTCGAAGTAGCGATTCACCTCGTCCGGCACGCCTTTGCGCGGGTCCATTCGCAGGACTGTCGCCGTGGTGCTAACCATCGCGCGCAGCCGCTCGGCGGCCTTGCTGGAACGGTATTCCTGAATGAACGTGAGCAGCGTCGCGAGCACCACCATGATGGCGATCACCACCGCGCCTTTGGTCTCGCCCGTAAGGAAAGACACCGTGGCTAACACGAGCAGCAAGATGGACAGCGGGGTAAACAACAACTCGAGCAGCCGCCGCGCGGGACCCTTGTGAGCTTCGTGGGCCACCGTGTTGGGCCCGTAGGTCTGGAATCTGTCGATAGCTTCCCGGGACAGCAGACCTTCGGTGGAACTGCCTAGCCTTTCAAGGGCCTGGTCGGGCGGCAAGCACGCATACTCCCTCAGCTCCGCAACTGACTGGGTAGAACCGGGAGCAGGCTGGGCGGGAATAAGGGCAGCCACCGGAGCCAGAAGGCCGCGGGTGAGAACCGTGAGCTGCATGGGCTTCTCCTCGTCTTGGCGAGCAAGCGCGAGCGGGTCGCGAAACCGCGGCGCGGTAGTCGATACAAGGGCGGAGGATTTTCCCGAGGCTGCAAACCGTCTGCGGGGCTCCGACCTTCCCTGGTCCCTGGCTGATGGGAAGGCCGACGGGCAGTCCGGGAGGACTGTGTTACGTGTGACCTATCCGGTCAGGCAGAGACAATCCAACTGCAACTATGACTGTCCAACGACTGTCTCCGATGAATGAATGCGGGGCGAAGATACGCCCAGCATGTATGGGCGTCAACGAAAAATTTCGATGTTGTAAGCGTCGAGAAAGGATCTGGCCCCGCGCGCGCCGAACCCGAACAGACTCGAGCGGCGGCTCAGATCGCCAGCGTCTTCGGCAACGGGAACACCACGCTCTCGGTGATGCCGTCCATCTCGCGCACTTCCGTGGCGCCGAGCTGTCGCAGGCGCTGGACCACACCCTGCACCAGGACCTCGGGTGCGGACGCACCCGCCGTCACGCCAACTCTGGTCTGGCCGTGCACCCAGGCCGGATCGAGGTCTTCGGGAGTGTCCACCATGTAGGCGGGGATGCCAACGTTCTCGGCCACCTCGCGCAGCCGGTTCGAGTTGGAGCTGTTGGGCGAGCCCACCACGATGAGCACATCGCACTGCCGCGAGAGCGCCTTGACCGCATCCTGGCGGTTCTGCGTCGCGTAACAGATGTCGTCCTTCTTGGGCCCGACGATGACGGGAAACCGCGCCTTGAGCGCGGCAACCACTGCGCCCGCGTCATCCACCGAGAGCGTCGTCTGGGTCACGAACGCGAGCCGGTCAGGATTCTTCACCTGGAGGCGCTGGACATCATCGGCCGTTTCCACCAGGTACATGCCACTGTCAGCCTGCCCCATAGTGCCTTCCACCTCCGGGTGGCCTCGGTGCCCGATCATCACGATCTCGCGGCCCTGCTCGCGCATCTTCGCCACCTCGACGTGAACCTTGGTGACGAGCGGGCAAGTCGCGTCGAACACCCGCAGGCCGCGCTCCTGCGCTTCCTGGCGCACGGCCTGGGACACACCGTGTGCGCTGAAGACCACCGTGGCGCCAGGGGGAACCTCGGCCAGCGCTTCGACGAACACCGCGCCCTTGGCGCGCAAGTCGTCCACGACGTACTTGTTGTGCACCACCTCGTGACGGACGTACACCGGTGCGCCCGCCAACTGCAGGGCGCGCTCGACGATCTCGATGGCGCGATCGACTCCGGCACAGAAACCGCGAGGACGGGCGAGCAGGACGGGCATGGCTGCAGTGATCGAGCCCAGAGATACGAGCGAGGCGGCGCCGATTATAGCGCGGTCAGAGTCGGGTCAGCCGCTCTTCGGGTGTTTGACCCGGGCGCGACGCACACTATCCCAGATCAGCAGGCCCGCGCCGCAGGTGATGGCGCTGTCGGCCAGGTTGAAAGCGGGCCAGTAGTACTCGCCGAGATGGAAATACAGGAAGTCCACCACCGCGCCCAGGTGCACGCGGTCGATCAGGTTGCCGATCGCCCCGCCCAGGATGAGGCCGAGCCCCAGGCAGAACACGCGGTCGGCGGCGTGCTTGCGCATCAAATAGACGATCAGGACGCTGGCGGCCAGCGCGATACCGATGAACAGCTCCCGCTGCCAACCAGGCGCGGAGCTCAAGAAACTGAACGCCGCCCCAGGATTCAGGATCAGCACCAGATCGAAGAAAGGCGTCACGCGGATTGACCGGCCGCCGGCGAGCACCTCGCGCACCACGTGCTTGGACAACTGGTCCAGCGCGACCACGCCGGCGCTCACTGCGAGCCAGGTGAGCCACCGCCAAGTCGTAGGGCGAGACATGGAGTGCTCAAGCATGGACGCGCGCTTCGCCCGGCCCGTACAGGTTGGATACACAGCGGCCGCACAACTGCGGATGGGCGGAGTGCGACCCGATATCGGCCCGGTAGTGCCAGCAGCGCGGGCACTTCGCATGCAGGCTCGGGCGCACGACGATCGTGTGCTGTGTGGGGTCGGCCCTGTCCTTGACCTCGGCAGCGGACGTGATCAGGACATAGCGCAGGTCATCGCCCAGTTCGGCCAGCGCACGGTAGCGTTCTGCACTGGCGTGGATCTGCACCTCGGCCGCGAGCGACGAGCCGATTGCACCGCTGACGCGCACAGCCTCCAGCTCCTTCTGCACCTCGGCGCGAACCTCGCGAATCAGGGCCCAGCGCTGCTTGAGCTGCGCTGCATCGGGCAACGGAGGCAGATCGTGGACGCCGTGCAAGAACACGGAATCCCGCTCCGGTGCTGCCTCGCCGCTGTGGATGAAATGGCTCCAGGCCTCGTCTGCCGTGAAGCTCAGTACCGGCGCGAACAGCCGCAGCAGGCTGTTCGCGATGTGCCACAGGGCGCTCTGCGCCGAACGGCGCGCGGGACTCGCCGCTGCGCAGGTGTAGAGGCGGTCCTTCAGAATATCGAGGTAGAACCCGCCCAGGAACTCCGAGCAGAAGTTGTGCAGCTTCTGCACGACGAAATGGAACTCGTAGCGGCCGTAGTCGTGCATGACCGCATCCTGCAGCTCTTGCGTGACGGCGAGAGCGTAGCTGTCCAGCTGGATCCAGCGTTCTACCGCGACCGCATCGCGAGCGGCGTCGAAGTCCGAGACGTTGGCGAGAAGAAAACGCAGCGTGTTGCGGATGCGTCGGTACATCTCGACCACCCGCTTGAGGATCTCCTGCGAGAGCGACAACTCGCCCGAATAGTCGGTACTGGCGACCCACAAGCGCAGGATCTCGGCACCCAGCTGCTCTGACACTTCCTGGGGCGCCATGGCGTTGCCCATGGACTTGCTCATCTTGCGGCCTTCGCCGTCGATCGCGAAGCCGTGCGTCAACAGCTGTCTATAGGGGGCGCGTCCATCGATTGCACAGCCCGTCAGGAGGGAAGACTGGAACCAGCCGCGGTGCTGATCCGTGCCCTCGAGGTACAGATCGGCCGGTTTAATGAGGTCGGCGCGCCGCTCGAGCACGCTGAAGTGGGTCGTTCCCGAGTCGAACCACACGTCCATCGTGTCGGGCACCTTGCGGTAGTGCTTCGCGTCGGCACCCAGCAGTTCCTCCGCGCTCAGGCTGAACCAGCCCTCGATGCCTTGCCGCTCGACGCGCTGCGCCACCTGCTCGATCAGCTCGGCGGTGCGCGGATGCAGCTCGCCGGTCTTGTCATGCACGAACAGCGCCAGCGGAGTACCCCAGTTGCGCTGACGCGAGACGCACCAGTCGGGACGAGTGTGGATCATCGCCTCGAGCCGTGCCCGTCCCCAGCCGGGAAAGAACTCGGTGTGCTGTACGGCCTTTTCGGCCACCTCGCGCAGCAGCGGTCCGCCGCCCGGATGGTGGTTGGAGTCCATGGCGATGAACCACTGGCGCGTGGCGCGATAAATCACCGGCGTCTTGTGGCGCCAGCAGTGCGGATAGCTGTGCTGAATGTTCTCGCTGTGCAGCAGTCTTCCGTCCTTGGCCAGGGTGTCGACGATGACCTTGTTCGCCTCCCACACCGACAACCCGCCCACCAGCGCCACCCCTTCGACGAAGCGGCCGTCATCGTCCACCGGGTTGTCCGCGGGCAGGTTGTATTTCTGACCGATCTGATAGTCCTCCAGACCATGGGCCGGCGCGGTATGAACCAGACCCGTACCGGCGTCCAAGGTGATGTGCTCGCCTAGCACGATCGGCACCTTCCGCTCGTAGAAGGGATGAGTAAGCACCAGCCCTTCGAGCGCATGCCCGGCAGCGGTGGCCACCACCTCCCCGGCCATCTTGTAGCGCGCCAGCGTCGCATCGCGCAGGCCTTCGGCCAGCACCAGCAGCCCCTTCGGTGTGCGTACCAGGTTGTAGTGCAGCTCGGGGTGAACCGCCACGGCCTGGTCAGCCGGAAGCGTCCACGGCGTTGTGGTCCAGATCACGGCGAACGCGGGTTCGTGGATGTGCGTAAGCCCGAACGGCTGCGCCAGCGCTTTCAGATCCACGAAGGCGAAGGCAACGTCGATGGCCGGCGACACGCGCTCCTCGTACTCCACTTCAGCCTCGGCCAGCGCCGAGCGGCAGTCGATGCACCAGAGAACCGGCTTGGCGCCCTGATACAGAAACCCGCCAGCCTGGATCCGCCCCAGCGCGCGGATGGTGTCCGCCTCGGTGCGAAAGTCCATCGTGAGGTAGGGATGGTCCCAATCGCCCAGCACACCTAGGCGGATGAAGTCGCGGCGCTGGCGCTCGATCTGCTCGCGAGCGTACTCCCGGCAAAGCCTGCGAAACTCGGGGGCGGGAAGGTTGCGCCCGTGCAGCTTCTCTACCTGGTGCTCGATCGGCAAACCATGACAGTCCCACCCTGGTACGTAAGGCGCGTCGAAGCCGGCCAGCGCCTTGCTCTTGACCACGATGTCCTTGAGCACCTTGTTGATGACGTGCCCGATGTGAATGTCGCCGTTGGCGTAAGGCGGGCCGTCATGCAGGACGAACTTGGGCCGCCCCGCGAACGCCTGGCGCACGCGCTCGTAGAGCTTGCCTTCTTGCCAGCGCCGGACCCATTGCGGCTCGCGCCGGGCGAGGTCGCCCTTCATGGGGAAAGCGGTGTCGGGGAGGTTCAGCGTGTTCTTGTAATCAGCCATCAATGAACGTTCTCGCGTTGATCTCGACTGCCTCGGCGGCGGAAGAATCTGCGCGCGTCTTCGACGTCCCTGGCGATGTGCCGCTTGAGGGTCTCGAGGTCGGCGAATTTCTCTTCGTCGCGCAGCTTGTGCAGGAAACGCACCTGCAGGTGCTGACCGTAGATCTCGCGCGCGAAGTCCAGCAGATGCACTTCCAGCACCGGCGCTCCGCTCTCCTTGACGGTCGGCCGCACGCCCAGGCTTGCAACACCCTCTAACGGCTGCTGGTCCAGCCCCAGAACCTCCACCACGAAAATCCCGGCCAGCGGCGGCCGGTTGTGTTTCATTTGCAGGTTGGCTGTGGGAAAGCCCAGCCGCTTCCCGAGCCGCTCGCCCTCCACCACCCGCCCGCTCATGCTATAAGCTCGCCCCAGCAGTTGGCCCGCGCCGTGCAGGTCGCCCCGCGCGAGCCGCTCGCGCACTTCGGTGCTCGAGACGCGGATCCCGCCGAGCGAGACGGTCTGCATCTGCGCGACTTCGAGGCCCCTGCGCGACAGCACCTCACGCAGCATTGCCACGTCGCCGTGCCGGCGCGCGCCGAAGCGGAAGTCGTCTCCCACCAGCACCCAGCGTGCATTCAACCCGGCCACCAGAACCTGCTCGATGAACTCCTCCGCCGTCATACGCGCGAAGTCGTAGTCGAAACGGCGCACGTGCACCCGGTCCACGCCCAGCCCGGACAGCAGTTCCAACTTCTCGCGCAACGAAGTGAGTCGCGTGGGCGCTCGGTCCGGCGCGAAGAATTCGCGCGGATGCGGCTCGAAGGTCATCACGCAAGAGGCGAGCTGACTCTCCCGCGCCGCATCGATCAACTGCTCGACCATCGCGCGATGGCCCAGATGCACCCCGTCGAAGTTACCGATGGTCAGCGCGGCGGCTGCGGCTGGGCGCGCGGGGAGGTGACGCAGGATTCGCATGACCTGCCTGGTGTGCGTTGTCGGGAGCGGTCAGAGTAGCGGCTCGCGCGCGGCCCTTGACGCGGGCGCGGGAGTTCATGTCCCGCAAGCCCGCCAGCCGTTCGCGCGAAAATGACATTGTAACGGGCCAAGGCGGAGGCGGTCCACGCGGGGCCGAAGGCTTCCGCCGGCACTGACAGCGCACCGATCACACCGTGCGTTTGACAAACTGTCCCGGACGCAGTCCGACCATCCACAGGACGCCGAAGTAAGTCGCCGCGCCGACCGCGACGACCACGCCAAGGCGCGCCGCACGCGACCAAGCAGAGCCGCTCAGCCAGCTCTCCTCGCTTCCAGCCGCGAACACCAGCACCGCCCCCATCGCCACCAGACCCACCGCCAATTGAGCCGCGAACTTGACCCAGCCCGGTTGTGGCTCGAACACGCGATGTTGGCGCAATTTGAAGTAGAGCAGCCCGGCGTTGACGCAGGCACCCAGCCCGATAGCGAGCGCCAGGCCGGCGTGACGCAGCGGGTAGATGAAAATCAGGTTCATGAGCTGAGTGGCGATCAGAGTGAAAACCCCGATCTTCACCGGCGTGCGGATGTTCTGGCGCGCGTAGAAACCGGGTGCCAGGACCTTCACCAGGATCAGCCCTACCAGCCCGACGCTGTAGGCCACCAGCGCCTGTCCCGTCATCGCTACGTCGTGGCGGTCGAAAGCGCCGTGGTGAAACAGAGTCGAGATAAGCGGCACCGCGAGGATCGCTAGAGCCAGCGCCGAGGGCAACGCCAGCAGCAGAGTCAGCCGCAGTCCCCAGTCCAGCAGCTTCGAGTATTCCTCGCCGGTCTCCTCGGCGAAGCTCTTGGACAGGCTGGGCAGCAGAATCGTCCCGAGCGCCACCCCCAGCACGCCCGTCGGGAATTCCATCAACCGGTCCGCGTAGTACAGCCAGGACACGCTGCCGGTGACTAGGAAGGAAGCGAAGATGGTGTTGATGAGCAGGCTAATCTGCCCGATCGACACGCCGAAGATCGCCGGGCCCATCAGGCGCAGAATGCGCCAGACCCCGGCGTCCCTGAGGTTCAGGCGCGGCCTCGGCAGCAGGCGAAGGCGGGCCAGATAGGGCACCTGGAAGGCGAGTTGGAGCACACCGCCCGCCGCAACCGCCCAAGCCAGGGCCAGCACAGGCGGATCGAACCATGGCGCCGCCCAAAGGGCGAACACGATAAAAGAGAGATTCAGCAGCGTGGGCGTAAACGCTGGAATGGCGAAGCGACCGTAAGTGTTGAGAATGCCGCCAGCCAGCGAAGTGAGCGAAATGAACAAAATGTAGGGAAAGGTGATGCGCAGCAGCTCGACCGTGAGGTCGAACTTCGCTGGCACGGCGGCGAAGCCGGGCGCGCTGACATAGATGATCGCAGGCGCACACGCGATCCCGAGTGCGGTCACCACGAACAACGCGAGCGCCAGCAAGGAGGTGACGTGGTCCACCAGATCGTGCGCCTCCGCCTCCCCGCGGCGCGTCTTGTATTCGGCCAGGATGGGGACGAACGCCTGGGAGAACGCGCCCTCTGCGAACACTCTGCGAAGCAGGTTGGGCAGCCGGAAGGCGACGAAGAACGCATCGGTATACAGCCCGGCGCCAAATACCCGGGCGATGACGGCGTCGCGTATGAAACCGAAGACGCGCGACACCAACGTCATCCCGCTTACGGTGACGAGCGCCCTGAGAAGATTCATCGTCGGAGATTCATCGCAAAAACGCGTTCATGCTGGCCTTGATAGGGGATCGCGGTGAGCCGGTGGGGGCACTCGGCGGGCGCGCGCACGGATCGGACCCGACATACTAGTCACGCGGGACTGCGCAGACAAGGAAAAAGCATGCCGGCACAGTCGCTTGAGTGCGCTTGCAATCGGCGGTTGACAACAGTATCCTTACCCACTTTTTTCCAAAGCCATTTGGGGTCCCGCGGCTCGTATCCCCGACGGGGTTCCAGATTCTCGAGGAGCCGTCATGGCCAACACCGCCCAGGCCCGCAAGCGGGCTCGCCAATCCGTGCTGCGCAATGCGCACAACGCGGCCCAGCGCTCGGAGATGCGCACCGCTTTGAAGAAGGTGCGCAAGGCCATCGCCGAGGGCGACAAGGCACAAGCACAGGCCCAGTTGCGGGCGTCGCAGAGCATCATCGACGCGATCGCGGACAAGAAAATCTTCCATAAGAACACGGCTGCCCGCTACAAGAGCCGGCTGGCGGCCGCGATCAAGGCCATGCCATGAGCGCAGTGGCGCTGCACCGGCTCCTGGCTCGGCGACCCTAGGCGCCACCGCTCCGCTCTGCGTGCTACCAGCTAGTCCCCGCTGCGGCGCGTCCATCGCCGCCACCTCCGCCGAACCCGCTACAGCTTCATTGGTTTTTCTGGGCGCCTTGACGCCGTCGCTCGACCGATCCGGCGGGCGCTGCTGCCGCATTGTGGGCTCCCGCCAGACCCATCGTCCCGGCTCGGCACATGCGTAACCCGGTCAGCCGCATCCTGGTCATCAACGACGAGCAGCTGGTCCTGAGGGAGTTCGTCAAAGGCTTGAACGCCGCCGCCAAGAGCCTGGACAACCCGCTCGGCATCGTCTTCACCGGCATCACCACAGCGCGTGATGCGCTGAAGGCGATCGAGGAGGACGGCGACATCCAGGCCGTGATCGTCGACGACACCTTGTATACCCTGAAGGGCGACAGCGGCAACTCGCGCGTGCTGCAGATGTCGGCCCTGGAACTGGTCCAGAAGATCACGCGCTTCCGGCCGGAGCTGGACGTCTACATCCTGATCGCGCAAGAGCAGGAGGACGAGGTGGTCGACGCGCTGTTCTCGGAAGCGGTGGACGGGTACTTCTATCGCGAGGAGCGCGACTACCGCGGCATCTACCGGATACTCAACGCGCAGATGCAGGAGAAGGCAGACACGCCTTTCTATGACGCGCTCAAGACCTACGTCCTGATGGCCAAGGACGCCTGGCACACGCCGGGGCATTCATCCGGCGACAGCCTGCGCGACAGCCCCTGGGTGAGCGACTTCTACGAGTTCATGGGCGAGCACGTGTTCGACGCCGATCTATCGGTATCGGTTCCGCCCCTGGATTCACTCATGGAACCGACCGGCGTCATCCTCGAAGCGCAGAAGCTTGCCGCCAAGGCTTTCGGCGCGCGCCGCACCTTTTTTGCCACAAACGGAACCTCGACCGGCAACAAGGTGATCTTCCAGACCCTCATCGCACCGGGAGAGAAGCTGCTGCTGGACCGCAACTGCCACAAGTCCGTGCACCACGGCGTAGTGCTCTCCGGCGCGCATCCCGTCTACCTCGATTCCTCGGTCAACAAACGCTACGGCATCTTCGGTCCGATCCCGAAGAAGACGATCATGCGCGCGATTGAAGAGCATTCCGACGCGGAGGCCCTGGTGCTGACATCCTGCACCTACGACGGGTTGCGCTACGATCTTGCTCCGATCATCGAGGCCGCGCATGCGCACGGAATCAAGATCGTGGTGGACGAGGCGTGGTACGGCTTTGCGCGCTTCCACCCCGCGTTTCGTCCGACCGCGCTGGAGTCGGGCGCGGACTACGCTACTCAGAGCACGCACAAAGTCCTTTCCGCCTTCTCCCAGGCGAGCATGATCCACGTCAACGACCCGGAGTTCAACGAGCACATCTTCCGCGAGAACTTCAACATGCACACGTCCACCAGCCCGCAATACAGCATGATTGCGAGCCTGGACGTGGCGCGCAAGCAGGCCGTGATGGAAGGATACAAACTGCTCGCGCGTACGCTGTCGTTGTCCACTGAACTGCGCCACCAGATCGATTCAACCGGCGTGTTCCGGGCGCTGGAGCTCGAGGACCTGCTGCCCGACGAGGTGCGCAACGACAACATCCAGCTCGACCCGACGAAAGTCACCGTGGACATCTCGGAGTGCGGCTACACGGTGGACGAGCTCCAGAACGAGCTGTTCGAGCGCTACAACATCCAGGTCGAGAAGTCGACCTTCAACACGTTGTCTTTGCTGCTGACCATCGGTACCACGCGCAGCAAAGTCTCGCGTTTGTACGACGCGCTGATGCGCATTGCGCGCGAGCGGCGTTCGGCACGGCGCCTGTACCGCACCCCCGATATCCCCGGCTTCACGCAGCTCAAATATCTCCCGCGCGACGCTTTCTACTGCGGCGGCCAGGCGCTGCCGATCCTAGACGACCACGACCGCATCAACGCCGCGCTCAACGGAAAGGTGGCGGCCGACCAAGTCACCCCTTATCCGCCCGGGATCCCGGTCCTGGTACCGGGGCAAGTCATCACGCCGGAGATCATGCAGTATCTGGCAGGGCTTCTGCGCAGCCACAAGCGGGTCGAGCTCCACGGTATCGTCTATGACGGCTACATCCCCTGTGTGCGGGTGCTGACTCCGAGCGATGAAAAAGGCCTCAAAAAGCTCAGAACCTGACCCTTCCCCGCTCCCGGGCTTGCACAGCCGCTCCGATTCAGATAAAACTATCTTCCGCTATCCTTCGCGCAACACGCAACGGCGGCCTTGGCCGCCGTAATTTTTTAGCCGCCCAGCCGCAGGGTTTGTGGGGCAAATCCTTATTTCTTTGCTGGAACGACACTTATGACGCCGCATTTGTCGAACACCTATGGTCGGCTCCCGGTGGCATTCACGCATGGGGAAGGTGTGTGGTTGTGGGACACCGAGGGCAAACGTTACCTGGACGGATTCTCTGGCATCGCAGTTTCCGGGCTTGGACACGCCCATCCGCGATTGGTGCAGGCCGTTGCCGAGCAAGCCGGCCGTATCATCCATGCGTCCAACTGGTACCGGATCCCGGAACAGGAACGCCTGGCCGATCTGCTGTGCGAATTGTCCGGCATGGATAATGTGTTCTTCTGCAACTCGGGGTGCGAGGCCAACGAGGCGGCCATCAAGCTGGCGCGCCTATACGGACACCAGAAAGACATAGACCAACCCACCATCGTGGTCATGGAGAAGGCGTTCCACGGCCGAACCATGGCAACGCTGTCAGCCACCGGAAATCGCAAGGTGCAGGCCGGCTTCGAGCCTCTGCTGACCGGCTTCGCCCGCGTGCCCTACAACGACATGCAGGCGTTGGAGCAGGTGTCGGCCAACAATAAGAGCGTGGTAGCCGTGCTGGTCGAACCGATCCAGGGCGAGGGCGGAATCAACGTCCCCGAGGACAGCTACCTGCCGGAACTGCGCAAGGTCTGCGACCGCCAGGGCTGGCTGCTGATGCTGGACGAGGTCCAGAGCGGTATCGGTCGCACCGGCCGCTGGTTTGCACATCAGTGGGTGAACGCCAAACCCGATGTGATGACCCTGGCCAAGGGGCTGGCTAACGGTGTGCCGATCGGCGCCTGCCTCGCACAGGGAGCCGCATCTCAGGTGTTTCGCCCCGGCAATCATGGGGCGACCTTTGGCGGCAATCCCCTGGCTGCGACGGCGGCTTACACCACGCTGCGCATCATCGCCGATGAGGGTCTGATGGAGAACGCGGTGCGCATTGGAGATCTCATCCGCGGCGGCCTGCGCGAACGGCTCGGCGGCTTGCCGGGAGTGAGGCAGATCCGGGGCAAGGGGCTGATGATCGCCATCGAACTGGATCGCCCATGCAGCGAGATCGTTCTGCAGGCGCTGGATCGGGGCCTGCTCATCAACGTAACCGTCGATACCGTGGTTCGGCTGCTGCCTCCCCTCATCATGCAATCGCCCGAGGCTCAGCAACTGGTCGAAGGCGTAGCGGACCTGGTGCGCGAGTTCCTGGCCGAGCCAGCGACTGCCGCCGCCCAGGGTTAGGGGACTCGCTTCTATTGCTCATGCCGGCAGTCAAGCATTTCCTGCAGCTCAAAGATTTCGGCCGCGCTGAGCTCGATTACCTGCTGGCGAGGACCCGGGTCCTGAAATCGCGCCAGCGCAGCGGGGCGCTCTACCAGCCGCTCAGGGGCAAGACCCTGGCCATGATCTTCGAGAAGAACTCCACCCGCACGCGGGTGTCGTTCGAGGCCGGCATGGCGCAATTGGGCGGCGCGGCGCTCTTTTTGTCCACGCGCGACACGCAGCTTGGGCGCGGTGAATCTATCGAGGACGTGGCCGAGGTCATCTCGCGCATGGTGGACGTAGTCATGATTCGCACCTTCGAGCACGGCATTGCCCAGCGGTTCGCCGCCCATTCGCGTGTGCCGGTGATCAACGGCCTCACCGATCGCTATCATCCTTGTCAGATCCTGGCCGACGTCTTCACTTTCATCGAGCAACGCGGGCCGATCCGCGGCAGGACGGTGGCTTGGGTGGGCGACGCCAACAACGTGTGTAACACCTGGCTGCAGGCGGCCAGGATCTTCGACTTCAACTTCCACGTGGCGACGCCCGCCGGCTACGAACTGGAGCCCGAGGGCGCGGACAGCGACCAGAACCGGCACCTCAAGCGCTTCGGGGACCCCCTCGAGGCAGTACGCGGCGTCGACCTCGTCACCACGGATGTATGGACCAGCATGGGATTTGAGAACGAGGCCGAGGAGCGCAAGAGGAAGTTCGCCGCCTATCAGGTGGGGCAGAGCATGATGCGACTGGCGAAGCCCGACGCCCTCTTCATGCACTGCCTGCCCGCGCATCGGGGTGAGGAAGTCGAGGCCAGCGTCATCGACGGCCCCCAGAGCGTCGTGTGGGAAGAAGCTGAAAATCGGCTCCACACGCAGAAGGCCCTGATCGAGTATCTGATTCTGGGGAAGGTGGAGTCGTGAGGCCGAGCGCGAAAGAGCCGATTTCGGTGGAGGCTAACTTGGCCGATCCACCAGTCGGCCAAGTTAAGCGCAGCGGCCCGAGCCAAAACCGCATGCACACCCAAAAAGACCTCCTGGAGCTCTCCCCGGGGGAGGTTGAGTACCGGCGGGCGCGGCCGATAACTTATGTCACAGACGAACTTGCCGAGCGCCTCCGGACCAGGCGCTCAATGGCATCCGGACGGACAGGTGCGTTCGGCTACCGGTGCCGTCGAGACCGAGAGAGGGAGGGTTGGGCCACTTTGAGAGGGCTAGCTAAATGAGCGCTGTCACCCGTTACGCATGCGCCTTGCTTCTGCTGGTCAGCATGTCGGCACCCGGTCCTACCTTGGCCGAGGGGTCGGGAGATAACGTGACCTGGATCGCCGACAGCCACGGTTGCAGGGTCGCGAACACCTTTCCGCGCCCCGGGGAGTCGATCACCTGGAGCGGCAAGTGCAAGGACGGTTTTGCCGACGGCGACGGCGTGCTGCAGTGGTTCTTCAAAGGCCGGGAAGACGACCGTTTCGAGGGCAATTTGGCGATGGGCTGGGCGGAGGGCCGTGGGGCGCTGGCGAAGGCCGATGGGGGAAGATACGTCGGCGAGTGGAAACACAGCGTGCAGGAGGGAACCGGGCGCTACGACGCCCCCGATGGGAGCTGGTACCAGGGCGAATGGAAAAACGGAAAGCCCAACGGCCAGGGCCAGTATCGGCGCGGGGACGGCAAGCTGTTCATCGGTGAATGGGCTGACGGCGTGTTCCAGTCCGGCAGCTCTGAAGACCAGGATCAGGACGGGGATGAGGCGCCGGATCCGAATCGGACCTGAACCCGAGCCCGCCGCAATAACGCACCAGCGATGAGCGCAATCAACAAGGTCGTGCTCGCCTATTCCGGCGGGCTGGATACGTCGGTCATCCTGAAATGGCTCCAGGACACCTACCGGTGCGAGGTCGTGACCTTTACCGCCGACATCGGCCAAGGCGAGGAACTGGAGCCGGCCCGGGCCAAGGCCCGCAAGTTCGGGGTGAGGGAAATTCACATCGACGATCTGCGCGAGGAGTTCGTGCGCGACTTCGTCTTCCCGATGTTTCGCGCCAACGCCATCTACGAAGGCGAGTACCTGCTCGGCACCAGCATCGCGCGTCCGCTGATAGCGAAACGGCAGATCGAGATCGCGCGCGCAACCGGTGCTCAGGCCGTGGCGCACGGCGCCACGGGGAAGGGCAATGACCAGGTACGCTTCGAGCTCGCCTATTACGCCCTGCAACCCGATATCCGGGTGATCGCGCCGTGGCGGGAATGGGACCTCACCTCGCGCGAGAAGCTGCTGGCCTATGCCGAGAAGCACGGCATCCCGATCGATATGCAGCACCGCGAAGGCGGTAGCCCCTACAGCATGGACGCGAACCTGCTGCACATCTCCTATGAGGGGCGGGCATTGGAGAACCCTGCCGCCGAGCCCGAGGAGGATATGTGGCGTTGGACTGCATCTCCCGAAGAAGCCCCGGACGCTCCCGAGTACCTCGAGCTGGAGTACGGCGCGGGCGACATCGCTGCGGTCAACGGCCAGAAGCTCACGGCAGCCCAAGTCCTTACCCGTCTCAACGAGTACGGTTGCAGGCACGGCATCGGCCGGTTGGACCTGGTGGAGAACCGCTACGTGGGGATGAAGTCGCGCGGCTGTTACGAGACGCCCGGCGGCGCCATCATGCTCAAGGCCCACCGGGCGATCGAATCGATCACACTCGACCGCGAGGTTACGCACCTGAAAGACGAGCTCATGCCACGATACGCTTCTCTGATCTACAACGGCTACTGGTGGAGTCCGGAGCGGCGCATGCTGCAGCAGATGATCGACGCCTCCCAGGCAAGGGTCAACGGCCGGGTGCGTGTGAAGCTGTACAAGGGCAACGTGACGGTGGTGGGGCGCGATTCGACCAGCGACTCGCTATTTGATCCCTCCATCGCCACCTTTGAAGACGACCGCGGCGCATACAATCAAAAGGACGCAGAGGGCTTCATCCGCCTCAATGCGCTGCGCCTGCGCATCGCTGCCAAGCTGCGGCAAAAGTGACCACCGTAACGGTCGTCAAGAAGGACGGCTTGGCCGCCATCGCCGCCGACACGCTGATCAAGTGGGGCAACGCCAAGGAGAGCGCGGCTTATATTTCGAACCACGAGAAGATTCTGCAGATCGGCGACAGCTTCGTCGGCGTCACCGGCACGGCGACCTTCACAGCCATCCTGCGCGACTACTTCGAGCACACAAGCGAGGCCATACAGCTTGACACCCCAGCCAACATCTTCCGCACGTGGAACCGGCTGCACGGCATCCTGAAGGAGCGCTATTTTCTGATGCCCGAGGAGGACAAGGAAGACGCACTCGAGTCGTCTCGCATGGATTGCTTGATTGCCAATCCACACGGGATCTTCGGCGTAGCTGCGCACCGCACGGTGCAGGAATTCTCCAGGTTCTACGCCTACGGCAGCGGCAGCGACTACGCCCTGGGCGCCATGTACTCCGCCTACGGCGATCCGCAGCTCAGCGCCGAGCAGATCGCCCGCCACGGCATCGAGGCAGCGGCCGAGTTCGACGACGGAACCGGGTTACCGGTCACCTGCTTCACCCTCCGGTTGAGCCATCCTTGAGTTGCCAGCCTTATGCCCAGCTTCGACATCGTTTCCGAAGTCAATGAGGTCGAACTGCGCAACGCAGTCGAGCAAGCCAACAAGGAGATCCACAACCGCTTCGACTTCAAGGGCTCGGACGCGCGCGTGGAGCAGACCGAGCATGTCCTGACGCTCTTCGCCGACGATGAGTTCAAGCTGGGCCAGGTCTACGACGTGCTCATCGCCAGGCTGGCGAAACGCGGCGTTGACGTGCGCGCTCTGGACAGGGGCAGCGCCGAGAAGATCGGCGGCGATAAAGTCAGACAGCCGGTGACGGTACTCACTGGCCTGAAACCGGAGCTGGCCAAGAAGCTCGTCAAACACATCAAAGACAGCAAGCTCAAGGTGCAAGCCACGATCCAGGGCGAAGCGGTCCGGGTGTCGGGTGGCAAGAAGGACAGCCTGCAGGAGGCCATCCAGCTGGTGCGCAAGCTGGTGAGTGAGGTCCCGCTGCAGTTCGTCAATTTCCGGGACTAGAGTAGTCGGTCAGGCCCTCGAGCCAACGCGCGTAGACGCGGTCGGCCACTCTATGCAGAGCGTCCAGGCGGGGTTTCAGATCGGTCAATATCACGTCGACCGGCTGCACGGCCGGGCTGCGGCTGTGTGCGATCTCGCCGGCACCGCCTTCGCACCAGGAGCGGACAAGTTCCTCGGTCATCTCGATGTGGCACTGCATGCCAAGATGCTTCCCCAGCGTGAAGGCCTGGTTCGCGCACCAAGAGCTCGATAGAACGCGTGTGGCCGCCGGCGGGATGCTGAACATCTCGCCGTGCCAATGGAAACACAAGAACTGCCTGTGCTCGCGTCCGAACCAGACCGCGCTTTCCGCCGCGTCCTCAGCTTTCACCTGGCCCCAGCCGATTTCTTTCACCGGCGCGGTAGTGACGCTCCCGTCCAGTGCCTTGGCCATAAGCTGGCCTCCGAGACAGTGGCCGAGCACCGGCACATCTCTTGCGACGGCCTCGCGGATCAGGGCGAGCGCCGGCGGGATCCATGGCAGGTCATCGTTCACGCTCATGGGTCCCCCCATGAATGCCAGGCCGCTGAAGGAGTCTGTGTCGACGGGCACGGCCTCGCCCTGGTCCAGCTTAATGAGCTTCCACGGCACCCGGTTACGATCCAGGTACATGGCAAAATAGCCGGGGCCTTCAGTGACGAAGTGGCGAAAGATAGCGATCGGTTTCATGCTCGGAGTGCGCTATGGCGGCGAAGACGCTCAAGTTTAGGTTAATCCTGTTCGCACTGGGAACTCTGCCCGCGCTGGGTCTGGCGCAGCAGGCTGCGGACGAGATGAACGTAGTAGGCCTGTCCAGCGGCAAGGCCGTGGTCGTTCTCGGCAGCGGCGGCAAACCGCGCGTGCTGCGCGATGGTGAGTCACTGTCAAGCGGAATCAAACTGATCAAGGCCACGCCGGAAACAGCGCTGTTCGACATCAACGGCAAGCGCCGCAGCCTCACGCTCGGAACCAGTCAGCTGTCCGACGCGCGCTCAACCTTCACGGCTTCGAGCAGCGTCACGCTGGTGGCCGACGCACGCGGCCACTTCCTCACCACCGGCAGCATCAACGGCGCCATGGTCCAATTCCTGGTGGACACCGGAGCCACCATGGTCTCCATGAGCGTGTCAGATGCACGCCGTATCGGCATCAACTACCTCCAGGGGCGGCGCGGACAGACCCGGACCGCCAACGGGGTCGTAGGCGTCTACCGGGTGACTCTGGACACGGTCAAGCTGGGCGACATCACCCTGAACAACGTCGACGCGCTGGTGCACGAGACGGAAATGCCATTCTTGTTGCTAGGAATGAGTTTCCTGAACCGCGTCGAGATGAGGCGCGAAGGCACCGATCTCACGCTGACCAAGCGCTACTGAGACGAACAGCGCCGACCGCGAAAATCCTTCAGGTGGCGCTGCTGATTTTCGAGCGACCTGGTCGGGAAAGCTGCCGTGCCCGGGCGTCGTCGAATTCGCGTATCGACCGCAGCAAGCCGTCCTTGTCCAAACCGCACTCCTTGAGCAGCAGCGCAGGGTCGCCGTGCGTAACGAAGCGATCCGGCAGCCCGAGTTGGAGCACGGGCACCTGGCTTCCCGCACGCATCACACACTCCAGCACAGCGCTGCCCGCGCCACCCGCGACCACGTTCTCCTCCACCGTCACAAGCAGTTCATGGCAGCCCGCCAGCTCGTTCACCAGAGCTTCGTCCAACGGCTTTACGAAGCGCATGTCTACCGCGGTGGCATTCAGCTGACCGGCGGCCTCCAGGGCCGGCTTGACCGTGCTGCCGAACGCCAAGATCGCGATCCGGCTGCCACGCCGCTTCACTTCGCCGCGACCAACCGGTAACGCGCGCATCTCCGGCTCCACTACCGCGCCGGGTCCGGTCCCGCGCGGATAGCGCACAGCGGCCGGGGAGCCGAGGCAAAAAGCCGTGTAGAGCAGCTGACGGCACTCATTCTCGTCGCTTGGCGCCATTACAGTAAGGTTGGGGATGCACCGCAGGTAGCACAGGTCGAAGGCCCCATGATGCGTCGGACCATCGGCGCCGACCAACCCGCCCCGGTCGATGGCAAACACGATCGGCAGTCCCTGGATGGCCACATCGTGAATCAGCTGGTCGTACGCGCGCTGCAGAAAAGTGGAGTAGATCGCCACGACCGGCTTGAACCCTTCGCAAGCGAGCCCGGCGGCAAAGGTCACTGCGTGCTGCTCCGCGATGCCCACGTCGAAGTAGCGCTCCGGGTATTCCTGGGAGAAGCGCACCAGCCCGGAGCCCTCGCGCATCGCCGGAGTGATGGCGATTAAGCGTTCGTCGCGTTCAGCCATATCGCACATCCAATCCCCGAACAGCTGGGTGTAGGTAGGTCGGCTGGCCTTCGGCTGGATGCCGGCCTGTGGATCGAAGCGGGACACCCCGTGATAAAGGATGGGATCGTCCTCGGCCGGTTTGTAGCCCTTCCCCTTGCGGGTAACCACGTGCAGGAACTGCGGGCCCTCCAGACCCCGCAGGTTGATCAGCGTGGGCACCAACACATCTAGATCATGACCGTCGATCGGGCCGATGTAGTTAAAGCCGAACTCCTCGAACAGCGTGCCAGGCGTCACCATGCCCTTTACGTGTTCTTCGGCGCGGCGTGCGAAATCCAGCACCGGCGGCAGGGCCCGCAACACTCTCTCCCCAGCCTTGCGCGCTGCGGTGTAAACGCGCCCGGACAACAGGCGCGCCAGGTAATTGTTGAGCGCGCCCACGTTCTCCGAGATCGACATGTCATTGTCGTTGAGGATGACCAGCAAGTTGGCGTCCATCGCACCGGCGTTGTTCAGTGCCTCGAACGCCATGCCCGCGGTCATCGCGCCGTCGCCGATAATCGCCACCGCCCGCCGGTCCTCGCCGGCGCGACTCGCGGCCACCGCCATCCCCAGCGCCGCGCTGATCGATGTGCTGGAGTGGGCCGTTCCGAAGGTGTCGTACTGACTCTCTTCCCGGCTGGGGAACCCGCCGATGCCGCCGTAGGTGCGCAGCCTGCCCATGGCCTCGCGGCGCCCGGTCAGGACCTTGTGCGCATACGTCTGGTGACCGACGTCCCACACCAAGCGATCGTAAGGAGTGTTGAACACATAGTGCAGGGCGATGGTCAGCTCCACCGTGCCGAGATTCGAGGACAGGTGCCCGCCGGTGTGTGCGACCGATTCGAGCAGGAATTGACGCAGCTCCGTCGCCAGCCGCGGCAGCACTTTGCGCTCCAGTTTGCGCAGGTCATGAGGATCGTTGATGTTATCGAGCAACGGGTACATGTGGTGTAGAACCTAGTGCGACCTCATGACGATGAACTCGGTGAGTTCGCGCAACCGCCGGGCTTGCGGTCCAAGCCGATCGATGGCGGCGAGCGCCTCCGAGCGCAGCTCTTCGGCCAGTTCCCGCGAGCGCCCCACTCCGAGGACACTGACGTAGGTCGGCTTATTCTGGACAGCATCCTTGCCCGCGGTCTTGCCCAGAGTCGAGGTGTTGGCCTGCACGTCCAGCAGGTCGTCGACGACTTGAAAGGCCAGCCCGGAGAACTTGGCAAACCGATCCAGCCGGGCATGAGCGTCCCCATCCAATCCAGTTCCGCAGGCGGCGCCCAGCAAGACCGCGGCTCGGATCAGCGCCCCGGTCTTGTGAATGTGCATGAACTCGAGCTCGGGCAGGCTCAGTTCCATGCCGACACTGGCGAGGTCGATTGCCTGGCCTCCGGCCATTCCGCGCGATCCCGCGGCCGCCGCCAAGGTGCGCACCATCTCGAGTTGCCGTCCTGGGTCGCACGCCCATGGCCGCTGGCTCAGGACCTGGAATGCCAGGCTCTGCAGGCTGTCGCCGACCAGCAGCGCGGTGGCTTCGTCGAACGCGACATGGCACGCTGGCTTGCCTCGTCGCAGGCGATCGTCGTCCATGCACGGAAGGTCGTCGTGCACCAGGGAGTAGGCGTGGATCAGCTCGACTGCCGCCGCCGCGACGGCCACCGATTCCGGCTGTGCGTGCGCCACTTCGCCGGCGGCGAAGGCCAGCAAGGCGCGCACGCGCTTGCCGCCGCCCAACACCGCGTAGCGCATCGCCTCATGCAATCGAGCCGGCGCAATCGTCGAGGGCGGCAAAATCTGCTCCAGGACCTCCTCTACGCGGAGTTGGTGCACGCGCATCCAGTCCGGGAACTCAGCGGACTCGGTCAAGACCACGACACAAGGCACCCGCGAGCGAGTCGAGCGCGGTGCACCTGCGCGACGCTGTGGAAAGGAGCGAGCATTTGCCGCCGCGGACCGCTCGCTGTGGACCGCGGAGCCGAGCTAGGCATCAGCCTACTCGCTGTCGTCGTCACTGCCGGGAAAGTCGCGGAGCGCGCCAGACTCCAGCACCTTCACCTGCTGCTGCGCGTCTTTGAGCGCCGACTGGCAGTAGTGGAGCAGTGTTGCGCCCCGTTTATAGGCGGCAAGCGATTGCTCCAGCGTCAGCTCTCCCGATTCCATGCGCGCGACAATTGTCTCCAGCTCGGCCATAGCCTGCTCGAAACCCACTGGTGCCGGATCGGATCCAGCGCTGGTGCCCCCTCCAATCTCGGCATTCTGATCCGTGGCCGAGCCGGTGGCAGCGGCCGCGGCGCGAGCTCGGTCCTCCGGTCCCTGCGCAAGGGCATCGGCGGCGCGGGCTCTAGGCATTTCGGGCTTGGGCATGCCTCAGCGAAAGCAGTGGCTGGATGGCAGCGAAAACGTGCAAAAATAGCGCATCCGGGTGCGGCGGGTCAATGTAACACGCTGGCGAGATCTGCACCTGATGGCAGCGCATTGTCGAGGCTCGGGGAACAGGTATGACGGATCTGGCCAACATTACGACACTCACCAGGAAGCCGACGCAGCTTCCGATCAGCTGGTATTTCGACCCGCAAATCGCACAGATCGAAGAGCGCACGGTGTTCGCCAAAGGACCCGGTTACGTTGGCCATGAGTTGATGGTGCCCAACGTAGGCGACTATTACGCGCTGGAGTGGATGGGCAACAGCAAGGCTCTGGTGCGCAGCGATTCGGGCGTCGAGCTGCTGTCCAACGTGTGTCGCCACCGGCAGGCGATCGTCCTCAAAGGCCGGGGCAACGCGCGCAACCTCGTGTGTCCCGTTCATCGCTGGACCTACGATCTGAAGGGCAAGTTGCTGGGAGCCCCCGAATTTGCCGACAACCCATGCCTGGATTTGCCGCGCACGCCAATCTCAGCCTGGAACGGGCTTCTGTTCGCCGGCCCGCTGGACCCAGCCGAGGATCTCGCGGGCTTCAGCTTGGCCGGCGACTATGATTTCACCGGTCGCGTGCTCGAGCGCGTGGAAGTGACCGAATACGCCTACAACTGGAAAGCGTTCATGGAGGTGTACCTCGAGCTGTACCACGTCGGTCCGTTCCACCCGGGCCTGGGCAAGTTCGTCGACCCGGCCGCCTACCGCTGGGACTTCGGCAGGCGCTGGAGCATTCAGCAGATGGGTATCTATCAGAACTTGACCAAGGCGGGCTCACCTGTCTACGGCCGCTATATCGCAGCGCTGCTGCGCTACACCAACGGCGAGATGCCAAAGTACGGCACGGTCTGGTCCTGCTACTACCCGAACGTCATGCTCGAGTGGTATCCGTTCTGCCTCGTCGTCAGCACCGTCTACCCGCGCGGGCCGGAGAAGTGCGTGAACGTCGTCGAGTTCTACTACCCGGAGGAAGTGGCGCTGTTCGAGCGCGACCTGGTGGAGCTGCACCTCGAGGCGTACAGGGAGAGCGCGCAGGAGGATGGCGAGATCTGCCAGCTCATGCACGACGGCCGGCGTGCGCTGTACCGGGACGGAATCGAAACGCACGGCCCGTACCAGTCCCCGTCGGAGGACGGGCTGATCCACTTCCACGAGTATCTGCGACGCCACATCGAGCCAGAGCTCGGGGTGGCCACCTAGCGGGCCGCATGCAACGGGACCACCCTGCGCCCGCCCGGCCCCTCCGCCGTCAACAAATCACCACATGATCTCCATACAGCGCGAAGGCCGGCTGATCGTGGTCGGAGTGTTCGGCGAACTGACGCTGGCGGATTACCGGCGCTTCGAAGCCGAAGTCGTGGAGCAGCTGAACCAGGCGGGGCGATTCAACCTGCTCGTCGACCTGCGCGACATGCTCGGCTACACCGTGGACGTGGTCTGGGAGGACATCAAGTTCACACGCAGTCACAGCCACGACATAGGACGCATCGCGCTGCTCAGCGACGCCCAGTCGGTGGCATGGAGCGCCTGGCTGTCTCAGCTGTTCGTCGATGCTGAAATTCGCGTCTTCGATGACGAGATGCTTGCGCGCGCGTGGCTGGAGACCTCCGCAAACTGACAACTTCGACTGCGCGTATGGACTATCGGACTATTGTTTCCGCGCCGGAGCTGCATCGAAGCCTGGCTGATCCGGGCCTCGTCATCTTCGACTGCCGGCACGAATTGATGAACCCTGAGGCCGGCGCCCGCGCCTACGCGCAGTCCCACCTGCCCGGGGCGCGCTTCGCGCATAGCGAAACCGATCTCGCTGGCCCCAAGACCGGGCGAAACGGCCGTCATCCGCTCCCTCACCCGGACGCGTTCATGGCCTGGCTCGGGCGCAATGGCGTCGACAGCAGCAAGCAAGTCGTGGCCTACGATTTTGCGGCGGGCTCCGCTTCGGCGCGTTTGTGGTGGATGTTGCGCTGGGTTGGACATGAACGCGTGGCGGTGTTGGATGGGGGCTGGGAGGGATGGATAGAAGCAGGACTGCCTACTACCGCCGAGCAGCCGCGCATCGCCCCGACGACGTTCAAAGGTGCCCCGCGACCCACGTGGGTCGACGTGGCGTTCGTGCAGTCGCACCTCGATGACCCGTCGGTTGTTGTGCTGGACGCCCGCACTCCAGAGCGCTTCCAGGGGCTGATGGAGCCGATCGATCCAGTGGCGGGCCACATCCCGGGAGCCCGCAACCGGCTGTTCAAGGAGAACCTGAACGCCGATGGTCGGTTCAAACCGCCGCACGAGCTCAAGCAGGCTTTCTTGAATGTTCTGGGGAGCGTCCGGCCCGAGCATGTCGTCCACCAGTGCGGCTCCGGCGTGAGCGCGTGCAGCAACCTACTGGCGATGGAAATCGCGGGATTAGGGGGATCGCGACTGTACCCCGGCTCCTGGAGCGAGTGGGTCGCGGATCGGTCCAGGCCGGTAGCGAAGGGCTGAATGCACCCGGGCTCGGCCAACGGGCAGCTGGCCGATCTGGTCCTGGGGCTGCATGCGGCTTACGTGCTGTTCGTTGTCGGGGGCCTGGCGCTGACATGGCTGGGGATCTGGCGCGGCTGGCGCTGGGTGCGCCATTTCTGGTTCCGCCTTCTGCATCTGGCGGCGATAGGCCTGGTGGCGGCGGAGGCGCTGATAGGACTGACCTGCCCCCTTACCGTGCTCGAAGATTGGCTGCGCTCGGAAACCGATGCGAATGTGGGTTTCGTCGCGCGCTGGGTGCAGCGGGTCCTGTTCTGGGACTTTCCGGGCTGGGTCTTTACCCTGGTGTATCTCGGTTTCGCACTTCTGGCGGTGCTCACGTGGCGACGCTGGCCGCCCGCTCCGCGCGGTAGGCCGGCGAGCACTCCGCTTGGACTGGAGCCACATAAAAACGGGCAGGTTGTCCCTGCCCGTCGGCTGGATCAGTAGCGCAATGGAACTTAGGATGCGACGCTGACCTCTGGCGTTTCTTCCAGCGGGCCAAACTCCAGCTGTACCTTCCCGTCCGCGTCGACGTCCACGGTGATCTTGCCACCTGTCGCCAGCTTGCCGAACAACAGTTCGTCGGCGAGCGCACGGCGGATCGTGTCCTGGATCAGGCGCGACATGGGACGGGCGCCCATGAGCGGATCGAACCCGCGTTTGGCCAGATAGTCTTTCAATGCCTGAGTGAAGCTCACCTCGACCTTCTTCTCGTGCAGCTGGTCCTCGAGCTGCATCAGGAACTTGTCCACCACGCGCAGAATGACCTCGTGGCTAAGCGGTGCGAAGGAGATGGTTGCGTCGAGGCGGTTGCGAAACTCCGGCGTGAACATGCGCTTGATGTCCTGGAGCTCGTCGCCAACCGACTGGGACGGAGTGAAGCCCATCGAGCTCTTGATCAGAGACTCGGCTCCTGCGTTCGTGGTCATGATCAGGACCACGTTGCGGAAATCCGCTTTACGGCCATTGTTATCGGTCAACGTGCCATGGTCCATGACCTGCAGCAGGATGTTGAAGATGTCCGGGTGGGCCTTCTCGATCTCGTCCAGCAACAGCACCGAGTACGGATGCTTGGTGATCGCTTCGGTCAACAGCCCGCCCTGGTCGAACCCGACGTAGCCGGGGGGCGCGCCGATCAGGCGCGACACCGCATGCCGCTCCATGTACTCGGACATGTCGAACCGGATCAGCTCCACGCCCATGATGTAAGCCAGCTGGCGCGCGACTTCGGTCTTGCCCACACCGGTGGGTCCTGAGAACAGGAAACATCCAATCGGCTTCTGCGGGTTGCCGAGCCCGCTGCGTGCCATCTTGATGGACGCCGACAGTGCGTCGATGGCCTTGTCCTGTCCGAACACTACGGACTTCAGATCGCGATCCAGATTCCTGAGCTTGCTGCGGTCGTTCGACGATACGTTGTGGGGCGGAATGCGCGCGATCTTGGCGATGATCTCTTCGATCTCGTGCTTGGTGATCACCCGGCGCTGCCGAGACTTGGGCAGGATGCGCTGGGCCGCTCCGGCCTCGTCGATCACGTCGATCGCTTTATCCGGCAGATGCCGATCGTTGATATAACGAGCCGCCAACTCGGCCGCCGACGTCAGCGCGGAGATTGTGTAGCGGACTCCGTGATGCGCCTCGAACCGGCTCTTTAGCCCGCGCAGGATTTCGACCGTTTCCTGCACACTCGGTTCGACCACATCGATCTTCTGGAAGCGACGCGATAAGGCGTGATCTTTCTCGAAGATCCCGCGGTACTCGGTGTACGTGGTCGCCCCGATGCACTTGAGCTGGCCGGTGGAAAGCGCCGGCTTGAGCAGGTTGGAGGCGTCCAGCGTCCCGCCGGAGGCCGCGCCGGCGCCGATCAGGGTGTGGATCTCGTCGATGAACAGGACAGCGTTGGGGTTGTCCAACAATTGCTTGAGCACAGCCTTGAGCCGCTGCTCGAAGTCACCGCGATACTTAGTACCCGCTAGCAGGGCGCCCATGTCTAGCGCATAGACCTGAGAGCGCGCCAGGATCTCGGGAACGCTGCCCTCGATGATGCGGCGCGCAAGGCCCTCGGCGATGGCGGTCTTGCCCACACCCGCCTCGCCCACCAGCAGCGGATTGTTCTTGCGGCGTCGGCACAGCGTCTGTACCACACGCTCCAACTCGCGCTCGCGCCCGATCAGCGGGTCGATCTTGCCCGACAGCGCCAGCGCGTTCAGGTTCATGGTGTAGGTCTCGAGCGCACCGCCCTGGGCCTGTTCCTGCTCGCCCTCGGCCTCGCTTTCCTGCTGCTTGGATGGCCCGGTCTGCGGGACCTTGCTGATCCCGTGCGAGATGTAGTTGACCACGTCCAGGCGCGTCACCCCTTTCTGGTGCAGGAAGTACACCGCGTGCGAATCCTTTTCGCCGAAGATGGCCACCAGGACATTGGCGCCGGTAACCTCTTTCTTCCCGGAGGACTGCACATGCAGGATGGCGCGCTGGATCACGCGCTGGAAACCCAGTGTGGGCTGCGTGTCAACCTCGTCGCCGGTCACGATCGGGGTGTGCTCGTTGATGAACTCGGTGAGCAGCTTGCGCAGCTCCTCGATATTGGCGGCGCAGGCGCGCAGGACCTCGGACGCGGACGGATTGTCGAGTAACGCGAGCAGCAGGTGCTCCACGGTGATGAACTCGTGGCGCTTTTGCCGAGCGTCCATGAAGGCCATGTGCAGGCTGACTTCTAGCTCCTGCGCGATCATACGATTCCTTTTTGCCCGTCCACCCAAACTCGTATTCTACAGCTCATGCGGCTCAGGTTTCTTCCATCACGCACTGCAGTGGATGCTCATGCTTGCGCGAAAACGAAATAACCTGCTCCACCTTGGTCGCGGCAATGTCCTTCGGGTACACGCCGCACACTCCCATCCCCTCCCGGTGCACCTTCAGCATGATCTGCGTTGCTTGCTCACGACTCATCGTGAAGATGGTCTGCAACACAGAAACGACGAAATCCATGGGAGTGTAGTCGTCGTTGAGCAGCACCACTTGGTACATGGGCGGCGGCTTTACCTTGCTCTTCTGGGTTTCCAGAAGAGCGCCGTCGCGGTTTCCACTAGCCATGGACACTTTCGAAACGCCGTGCCGGACCGAAGGTTCCCGTACCGCTCATTTTGCGCATAACCGGGAAATTTACAAGTACACGGGCAAGCATTTTGCGTACCGGTGGCCGGCCGCGCCTAATTCCTTGACTTCGGCATCACAATAGCCTAAAAAGAGGATCGGCGTTTGTTTTCAAGCCGGTTTCAGCTGTGCAGTCGCAGTGCCGGCGTGCCGCGAATCGGTCTTGAAACGCAAACAGTCGGCGGGTTTGCAGCCCGTGTCTTCTACGAGGAAAGGGTGTATGGCGACTGGTACGGTAAAGTGGTTCAACGACTCCAAGGGCTATGGCTTCATCACTCCCGACGATGGGGGCGAAGACCTGTTTGCCCATTTTTCTGCCATCAACATGAGCGGCTTCAAGACTCTCAAAGAAGGTCAGAAGGTCTCGTTCGAAGTGACGCAAGGCCCCAAGGGCAAGCAAGCTTCGAACATCCAGGCCGCCTGAGCAAGCACTCCCGACCGATTCGATCTTTCACCAGGAGTTGTGAGTCAGGGGAAACAGAGGAAGCGTTAGGATTTGCCGGCGCAGCGCCAACCCGCTGCACCCCACAAGAATAATCCGAACCCGCCCAAAAGGCGGGTTTTTGTTTCCCGGCCCGAAGAACGTGATCGTGACTCGTAACTGCTTCGGTCTGTTGGTTCGGTCTGACTGACAGGCGGCGGGATCGAAGCCCCTAGTCGCTCCGAGCGTATAAGAATCACGAGTCACCGCCTTTCACGAGCTCCGAATCACGGCTTCTTCATCCGCCCGATCATCGCATCACCAAATCCGGAGCAGGACACCTGGGTGGCGCCCTCCATCAGGCGTGCGAAGTCATAGGTCACCACTCGGTCCTGGATGGTCTTCTCCATGGAAGAGATGATCAGGTCGGCGCTCTCAACCCAGCCCATATGCCGCAGCATCATCTCGGCCGAGAGGATCAGCGAGCCTGGGTTGACGTAGTCCTTGCCAGCATACTTGGGCGCTGTGCCGTGGGTTGCCTCGAACATCGCGACTGAATCGCTGGTGTTCGCGCCGGGCGCGATGCCGATCCCTCCCACCTGCGCGGCCAATGCGTCCGAGATGTAGTCGCCATTGAGATTGAGCGTGGCGATCACGTCGTACTCGTCGGGGCGCAGCAGGATCTGCTGCAGAAAGGCGTCTGCGATCACATCCTTCATGATAATGCCGCTCGGAAGCTTGAGCCACGGACCGCCGTCCAGCAGCTGGCCGCCGAACTCGCGCTGCGCGAGCGCATAACCCCAGTCGCGGAACGCCCCTTCGGTGAACTTCATGATGTTGCCCTTGTGCACCAAGGTCACCGACCGGCGCCGGTTCGCGATCGCGTACTGGATGGCTTTGCGCACCAACCGCTCCGTGCCCTCGCGCGACACCGGCTTGATGCCGATGCCAGAGGTTTGCGGGAAGCGAATCTTCTTCACTCCCATGTCCTCGATGAGGAATTTGATGACCTTCGTCGCGCCTTCGCTCTGCGCCTGCCACTCGATGCCGGCGTAGATGTCCTCCGAGTTCTCGCGGAAGATCACCATGTCGGTCTTCTCCGGCTGCCTAAGCGGGCTGGGCACGCCGCGGAAGTAGCGCACCGGCCGCAGGCACACGTATAGGTCCAGCTGTTGGCGCAGGGCGACGTTGATTGAGCGAATCCCGCCGCCAACCGGTGTGGTCAACGGTCCCTTGATGGAGACGACAAACTCGCGGGCCGCCTCGAGTGTCTCGTCGGGCAGCCACACGTTCTCGCCGTACACCTTGCAAGCCTTTTCGCCGGCATACATCTCCATCCACTGGATCCGCCGCTTACCGCCGTAGGCGACGTTGACCGCAGAGTCCACCACCTTCCGCATCACCGGCGTGATGTCCACTCCCGTCCCATCGCCCTCGACGAAGGGGAGGATCGGATGCTCCGGAACGTTGAGCGAAAAATCCTGGTTGACGACGATCTTCTCGCCTTGCGTCGGCACGCGAATGTGCTTGTACATGGTTCCCCTTCGTGTCCGGCTGATGCTGGGCGCGAGCCAATCTTTGTGGGCGCCCGTCGTCTTGAAAAAATGCGGATGTTACATCAACGGCGACCGCGTCGCGACCTTGATCCGGCAGCCGGCCAAGAGCGTGGGGCGCTGCCCCGTCCCGCGTCACTTCCATGCAGCGCAAAACGACGATACCGGACGGGCGCCCCTTTCAGGGCGCCCTTTGCGGCCGTGAGATCGTCGCACAACGGCTAGTTTGTTGCAATGCGCCATCGCCTTGCTACTGTGCCCAAAGGGTGGTGTACAGGCGGTCTGTGGCGGCTGCCACTGACCATGGGCCGGTGAGAGGCGTGGTACGTCGGATCCACAACGCGTTCGCCCCCGTCGACAGATCGACCACGCCGAAGGCAAGGACGAGATCGAACGGTTCGCACCCATCCGCTACTTCGCATTGCAGCCCGCATCACGCCTGCCAACCCGTGCGGTGCGCAGGCTTTTTTGTGCGACAATTTCGCGCATTCGTGGCGACGCGGGGAGAGATATGAAGCGGGAGCAGGGCCCACCGGACGGCGTGCAGGTTCTGGGGCGAATGACGCCCGAATATGCCGAAATTCTCACTTTCGAAGCGCTGAGCTTCTTAGCCAAGCTCCACCGCGGCTTTGACGCGCGTCGACGCGATCTGCTGGACCGCCGCGTGGCGCGCCAGAAGGAGCTCGATGCGGGCAAGCTCGACTTCCTATCCGACACGCGGGGAATACGCCAGGCGGACTGGAACGTGGCCCCGGTTCCCACTGATCTGCAGGACCGCCGGGTGGAGATCACCGGTCCCACCGATCGCAAGATGGTGATCAATGCGCTCAACTCTGGGGCCAACATGTTCATGGCCGACTTCGAGGATTCGAGCACACCCACCTGGGACAATCAGATCCAGGGCCAGATCAACGTGCGCGACGCCGTCCGCGGCACCATTGCGTTTGCCAGTCCCGAGGGCAAGCACTACAAGCTCAACGATAGGACCGCGACGCTGTTGGTCCGGCCACGCGGCTGGCATCTGCCCGAGAAGCATCTGCTCATCGACGGGCAGCCCATGTCCGGCTCGCTGTTCGATTTTGGGTTGTACTTCTTCCACAACGCAGCCGCCCGCCTGGCCAAGGGATCGGGAACTTATCTCTATCTGCCCAAGATGGAGTCGCATCTCGAGGCGCGGCTGTGGAACGATGTCTTTGTTTTTTCCCAGAAGGAAGTCGGTGTGCCGCACGGCACCGTCAAGGCTACGGTGTTGATCGAAACCATCCCGGCAGCATTCGAGATGGATGAGATCCTATATGAACTGCGCGCGCATTCGGCCGGGCTGAACTGCGGTCGCTGGGACTACATCTTCAGCTGCATTAAGAAGTTCCGCAATCGTCCCGACTTTGTTCTGGCGGATCGTGCGCGGGTCACCATGACCTCACCGTTCATGCGCGCTTACTCCCTGCTATTGATCAAGACCTGCCACCGGCGCGGCACATTTGCGATGGGCGGCATGGCGGCTCAAATCCCGATCAAGAACAACCCAAAGGCGAACGAGGAAGCGATCGCCAAGGTGCGTGCCGACAAGGAGCGCGAAGTCAACGACGGCCACGACGGCACCTGGGTGGCCCATCCCGGGCTGGTGGCAGTGGCGAGAGAAGCCTTCGACAGGGTCATGAAGGGGCCGAACCAGATCCAACGCCAGCGCCCCGATGTGAGGGTGAGCGCGGCCGACCTCGTCGATTTCCAGCCACGCCAACCCATCACTGAAAGCGGGCTGCGCCTCAACATCAACATCGGAATCCAGTATCTAGGCTCGTGGTTGGCGGGAACTGGCTGCGTACCCATCTTCAACCTGATGGAGGATGCGGCGACCGCGGAGATCTCGCGGGCCCAGATTTGGCACTGGATCCGAAGCCCGCTAGGGGTTCTGGACGACGGGCGCAAGATCACGCGCGAGCTGTTCGAAGCGCTGCTTCCGCAGGAACTCGCCGCGGTGCGTCGGCTCCTCGGCGAGCAGCAGTATGGTGCGGGCCAATACGAAGCCGCGGCACAGTTGTTCGCACAGCTGACGCTGGATGAGAGCTTCGTCGACTTCCTCACGCTCCCCGCCTACGATCACCTTACCGCGCACGAGCATCGCTGATAGGCGCTCAGGGGGCGATTCGATGGCTGCGCCGGCTACGGTCCGGGGTTCCAGACCTGACTCACGTCCGGGAATGGGTATGGGCTGTCAACCCGCCCGCCGGCGGGGCGTTAACGAAGGCCGGGACTGCTTGAATTGCGTCCCTGTGCATTGTTAACCCTGCAATGGAGATACCTAATGAAGAAGTTGATCGCTGCCCTGGTCGCCACCTTGTTCGCGGCCGTAACCTACACTGCCTTCGCGGACGACAAGCCAGTCAAGTCGGGCCCGATGGACAAGCCCGCCGGCCGTGCAATCGATGACGGCACGGTGAAGGCGGGCGGTGCGACGGCGAAGCCCGGCCGCGCTGCTGACGAGCAGAAGCCAGCCGGCACCTCGAGCAAGAAGAGCTCGAAGAAGCACAAGAAGACTACACCTAATCAGTCGTAACCAGGTAAGCACGCCGGACATCAAAAAAGGGCAGGGTTCCCCCTGCCTTTTTTTGTTCCCCACCTGTCCGCGTGGGTGAGCATCAAGCTCGGGCTATCCTATAGCGCCCTGTCAAGCTCGGCCCGAAGATCCTTCAGATGAGCGGCGGTATCTGCGTCGCGCGCCTTGGCTATGGCCGCATCGATCCGCACGGCTAAGTCGTTCACACCGCGCCGAAGCGCGGCGCGGAACTCGCTGGGACGTCCCTTCGCCGATTTGTACTGCTGCGCGGTTTCGGCCAGGGGCGAAGAGAGATAGGCCAGATCGCGCGAGGCCCGCCTGACCCGGACGCCGCCCCCGTCGCCCTGAGCGTCATCGAGGTTGCTCGATGCGCTCGTCGGGTCTTCGATCACACCAGAACCCACCAGCAGCAACGTCACGTAGTTGCGCTGCAACGTACGGCGATAGAAATCAATCGTGGGACGGCTATCTTTGAGCTCGACGAACAGCCCCTCGTTCAGGTCTTTGAGCATGTCGATACCCGTGTAGCCGGGCTTGCCCACGGAGACTGCCTTGGCCTCGGCCATGCGGTTGAACACGCTGGGCCTGAGCAGCAGCGATAGCACCTTCACGTTCGAGCCCTGCAGGGGATCGGCACCGCCCGTGGGAGCGATGCGCAACAGGACTTCGGGATCGAGGAGCGCGGTAGGTTTGGTGAACGCGTTGTTCAACAGAAACTTCACGGCCTGGCGTTGCCGCTCCGGCGGAACCGGGCTGTAGGGCACCGTGCCGCGCCCGCCCTGGTAGCGCATTTCCTCGACCCCGCCCACCATCTTGGCCACCGCGGTCAACTCGTTGTTGCGCTTTACCAGCAGCGCCTGATACATCTCCGCCAGCCTGGTGTAGTCCTGCCCGAGCTGGGTTGTAGCCGGGATCAGCATGGCCATCACCCGATCGATGTTCTTGAGCCCGAGCTCGGCTGCTTGCATCGGATCGGAGCCGAGGACCTGCGTGTTGACCGTGGGGTCGATCGGAGCAACGGCGTCCTCGCCGCCGTAGCGTAAGGTCGGATCCTCGATCTGACGCGAGGCCAAGCGGTCCAGCATGGGCCACTCGCTGTCGGCGTTCATGCCATCCCCGAACTGCCGGTAGCCCCACTCGATCGCGAAGTAATCGTAAGGACCAAACTTGGGAATCAAATAAGCGCCGTCCCCCGGCTGCGCGACGTAGTTGAAGCGGGCGTACGACATGATCGACGAGGACGTGCCCCACTTCTTGGTCCATTCGGGATCGCGCAGCTGCTCTACCGAGTACGCAGAATGCGCTTTGAAGTTGTGACGCAGACCCAATGCGTGTCCCACCTCGTGAGAAGCGACGTAGCGCAGGAGCTCACCCACCAGGTCATCCGGCAGCGGCAGTTTTGCTGCGCGTGGGTCGAGCGGACTGACCTGCGTGAAATACCAGGTCTCGGTGAGCTTGAGGACGTCATGCCAGAAGATCGCGTGCGAAGAGATGACCTCGCCACTGCGCGGATCGACCACCGCCGGACCCATCGCGTTCTGCCGCCCGCTCGGCGTCCAGCGGATCACAGAATAGCGGACATCTTCCGGGTCCCAGTCGGGATCTTCCTGCTCGCTCGGGGCATCGCGCGCAATGATGGCGTTCTTGAACCCCGCCTTTTCGAATACGACCTGCCAGTCCTCCACGGCCCGCTTCAAATAGGGCCGCCACTTATCCGGTACCTCGTGACTCAGATAAAAGACGATCGGTGTGACCGGCTCGGAAACCTCAGCGTTCGGGTCTTTCTTCTCCAGGCGGTAGCGGTTGATGAACGCGCGCCTGACCTTGCCGTGCTCGTTGGTGCCGTAGTCGTCGAACGGGGTGGAAAAATATCCCACGCGCTCGTCCTCATAGCGTCCGAGCATGGGCTTGTCCGGGAGCAGCAGCATGCTGGTGTGGAAGATGAATCCCAGCATCGATGGAACCGGATCGTCCTCGCTGGACTTGAGCAGCTCCTTGGAATCTGGAACCCAGGTCTGATAGAAGCGGATCTCGATGTTGCGGGTGAACGCCTTGACGCTCTGAATGTAGGAGCGCTTCGGGTCCACCGAGGTCATGCGGAAGTGCTGCCTGTACTCACGGCCGAAGCCGTCCGGGACATCGGTCGCAAACAGGCCCGTGACATCGACGATGGGCGTGCCCTCGTTGCCTTCCGCGACGGCGTCGAAAGCCTTGATCACCGTGCGCAGAGAAGCATCCTCGACGCCGCGCTGCAGGTTCGTCATAGTGGGCGCCCACATTTCGTAGCGCACGTTCTCCAGATAAACTTTGTTGCCCCGTCTCACCCACCGCACCACGCGGCTGTCCACCACCGAGCCGGGAGCCACGTAGTCGCTCCCCGTGGAGAGTGCTGCAAACTCGGTGTTGACCAGCATGTCCCGCTCCAGCATCGCCAGGGGGATCTCGAACAGGACGTGGTCGCATACGACGTGTACGGTAAACATCCCCGGCAGGGACACCATCCGCTCCGGCATGTTCGGCCGGCATGGGGCCACTTCGCTTGCCTTCATCGCGTACGCCGCCCCAGTGCAGCCGAGAACAATCCAAAGAACTGCCACCTGCAGCCAGCGCTTCATCGCTTCGTCCCTCCAGCATTCCTCGCCCGAGCGCCCGTCACAGGCCGCCGAGGAGGCAAGAGTCCAAGTAAATTTCTAATCATACTGAAGCGTTACCTGGTAGTGCAGGATCGTGCTGACTCTACGGCGTAGTACGACAGCGGCCACAGAAGGGGGTTCAACGCGCCCCTTTTGACCCGGACAAACATGCGCGCCACCGCAGGGCTCGGGTGGTGGGCAGCGGGGCTTATCGCGCCGCCGGCACGTTGACGAGCGCGCTGGATGGCCTTATCCTCCGCTTCCCGCGGCGGGCGGGCAGCTCAGCCTTGGAGCGGCATGCAGCGACGCGAGGATTCAGCACGCCCCGTTGTCTATTACGAGCGGCCTGAGCCCGCGGATTCCCCTCCGACCTTGGGACTTGCTGCTGGTCCGAAGCCGAAATCCATTGGGAGCCAAATGTGGGACAACTGAGCTTGACCGTTGCGGCGGTGATCCAGCAAAAAGGCCGGTATCTGCTGGTGGAAGAGCAGACCGACGACGGGGTCCGAATCAATCAACCGGCTGGCCACCTGGAGCCCGATGAGTCGATCCTCGAAGGCGCAGTGCGCGAGACTCTGGAAGAGACCGCATACGGGTTTTCGCCCACTGGGCTGGTGGGCATCTATCGTTGGAGGCACGCGGCCAGCGCAGTGACCTATGTCCGCTTTGCGTTCTGCGGGGAACTGGGCCTGTATCAGGTCGGTCGCGCCCTCGACCGTGGGATCCTGCGTACGCTCTGGCTCAGCCCCGAGCAAGTGCGCTCCAGCGCGTCGTCGCATCGCAGTCCACTGGTACTGCGCTGTGTCGAGGACCATCTGGCCGGGCGCCGTTACCCGCTCGAGGTTCTGGTGCACTACGCCTGAAACGCATCGGCAAATGGCACGCGCAAGGGCCATCGTCGGCATGTCGGGCGGGGTAGACTCCTCGGTCGCCGCCTGGCTGCTCAAGGAACAGGGGTTCGAGGTCGTCGGCTTGTTCATGAAGAACTGGGAAGACGACGACACCGACGAGTACTGCACGTCTCGGGAAGACCTGATCGATGCGGTGTCGGTGGCCGATTGCATCGGCATCGACATCGAGGCGGTGAACTTCTCCGTCGAGTACCGCGAGCGCGTGTTCGACAACTTCCTCGCGGAGTACCGCGCCGGGCGCACGCCAAACCCCGACGTGCTGTGCAACGCTGAGATCAAGTTCAAGGCGTTCCTGGACCATGCGTTGCACCTGGGTGCCGACTGGATCGCGACGGGGCACTATGCCCGTATCCGGCGATTGGACGGCAGCGGGCCGGGGGTCGCAAGCTGCGAGCTGCTGAAGGCGGCCGACGCCGGCAAAGACCAGAGTTATTTCCTCTACCGCCTGAATCAGGCACAGCTGTCCAAGACGCTGTTCCCTCTTGGCGATTGGCTCAAACGCGACGTGCGTCGGCTGGCGCGGGAGCTGGGGCTCCCCAACCACGCCAAGCGCGACAGCACCGGCATCTGCTTCATCGGCGAGCGCCCGTTCCGAGAGTTTCTGATGCGTTACCTGCCAAACTCTCCAGGCGCGATGCAGGCGCCCGACGGGCGCCTAGTGGGGACACACCAGGGGTTGATGTACTACACGATCGGCCAGCGGCACGGTCTCAGCATCGGCGGTCCCGGCGAACCCTGGTACGTGGTGGGCAAGGACCTCGGATGCAACCGCCTGCTGGTGGCACAGGGCCATGAGCACCCAGCGCTGTTCAAAGACCGACTCCAGGGTACGTCTGCGTCCTGGATATCGGGCGCAGCCCCGCGCACGCGGCTGCGGTACGCGGCCAAGACCCGCTACCGCCAGGCGGACGCGCGCTGCACCTTGGTGCGCGCGGACAGCGACACATGCGAGCTGGACTTCCACGAGCCGCAGTGGGCCATCACGCCCGGGCAATCCGTAGTGCTATACGAGGGCGAGGTATGCCTGGGCGGCGGCATCATCCGCTGACGCGGCGAGGTTGCTATGCGACCGGGGGATCTCTGGGTTCGGTCGCCTCAAAGGGCGCGCGCTTGAACAACTTCCCCGCGTGCCGCTTGAGATTTGGGTACTGAGTGCGCCAGTCGAGACCAGCGAAGCGGAAATTCAGGTAGCCGAGCGCGCAGCCGAGCGCTATGTCGGCCAGCGTGTAACTGTCCCCGGCGCACCAAGTCCTTTCCGCCAGGTCTAGGGACGCGGCCCGCAGTCCCTGGCTCACCTTCCTGCCTTGGCGCTCGATCCACTCGCGGCTTTGCTGCTCGGCCGGCCGGCGCCCTTCGAGCACGCTCAGAACGGCGGCATCCATCAGCCCGTCCGCCAAGGCCTCCCAGCGTTTGACCTGGATCCGTTGCCGACCGGGCTCGGGGATGAGCCGCCCGACCGGGGAAACCGTGTCCAGATATTCGACAATCACGCTGGAGTCATAGATGTTGGCCCCGTCGTCGGTCACCAGTACGGGCACCTTCCCCAGCGGGTTGAAGTCAGACACGCGCGACGCAGCATCGTTGGGGTTATCTACGACGAACTCGTACTCGATGCGTTTCTCGGCGAGCACGATGCGCGCCTTGCGCACGAACGGGCTGGCATAAGAGCCGATCAGCTTCATGTCCGGGATAGCCTGGCTTGCGTGAGCGCGCGATTATACCATCCGCGTGCCACGTTTCCCCCCGCGCGCAGCCGGCTACGCAACAGCGGCATGCTAGAATTCGGTGTGCGGTAGCGCGTGTCCTCACCGCGCAGTCAACGCAGGGCACCTCATGCCACTCACGCCTCTCAACGCGCTCTCGCCTCTGGACGGGCGCTACTTCGCAAAGGTCTCGCAATTGCGCGACACATTCAGCGAACTCGGCCTGATCAAATTGCGTCTGCGCGTGGAGATCGAGTGGCTGAAGGCTCTTTCGGCCGAGCCATCTATCGCCGAGGTACCGGCCTTTTCCCGCGACACGCTGGCGCGGCTTGACGCGGTCACGGCCGGTTTCTCCGAAGCCGAAGCGCAACAGGTGAAAGACATCGAGACGCGTACCAACCACGACGTCAAAGCGCTCGAATACTGGCTCAGGCAACGGCTGAGCGACAGCAGCGAGGTGCAGCAGTCTGTTGGGTTCATCCACTTCGCGTGCACTTCCGAGGACATCAACAATCTGTGCCAGGCATTGATGGCAGAGCACTCGCGCAGCCACGTCATGCTTCCTGCGTTGGACCGCGTGGTTCACAAGCTCGCTGCGCTGGCTCACGAGCTCGCCGACCTGTCGATGCTCTCGCGCACGCACGGCCAGCCCGCCACGCCCACCACGCTGGGCAAGGAGATGGCCAACTTCGCTGCTCGCTTGCGCCGAGTCCGGGTGCGCATAGCCGCTGTCCGCCTTACCGGAAAAATGAACGGTGCGGTGGGCAACTACAACGCCCATGTGGCCGCCTATCCGGGCGTCGACTGGACCGGGTTGGCGCGCCGGTTCGTGGAACGTCTCGGTGTGGAGTTCAATGCCTACACGACACAGATCGAGCCGCACGACAGCCTGGCCGAACTGTTCGACGCCTATGCCGCAGCCAACACCGTCATCATCGACTTGGACCGCGACATGTGGGGCTATATTTCGCTCGGTTACTTCAAGCAGCGCGCCAAGTCCGGCGAGGTCGGCTCTTCCACCATGCCGCACAAGGTCAACCCGATCGACTTCGAGAACTCAGAAGGCAACGTGGGCATCGCCAACGCGCTGCTGCAGCACCTGTCGGCCAAACTGCCGGTGTCGCGCTGGCAGCGCGACCTGTCGGACTCGACCGTGCTGCGCAACGTGGGCGTGGCCCTGGGGCACACGCTGCTCGCCTGGGACGGCTGCCTGGCCGGTCTGTCGCGGGTCGAGGCGAACCCGGCGCGCCTGCTCGAGGACCTCGAGCAGGCCTGGGAAGTCCTGGCTGAACCGATCCAGACGGTCATGCGGCGCTATGGCATCGAGGAATCCTATGAGCAGCTCAAGGCTCTCACTCGGGGCAAAGACGGCATCACTCGGGATGCGCTGCACGCCTTCATCGGCGGGTTGCAGATTCCCGAAGGCGAGAAGCAACGCTTGCTCACGCTCACGCCCGCGAGCTACATCGGGCTCGCCGCACAGCTGGCGCGGGGGATCTGACCAAACCTTGATTCTGAGCGTCCAGACCCCACCTCGTTCGAGTCGAAGTGTGAGGGGTCAGCATGTCAGCATTTGCGCGGGAAATCACGAGCGCCGACTTCAACCAAGTCGTGATCGAAGGCTCCAAGCAAGCGCCGGTTCTGGTCGACTTCTGGGCGCCCTGGTGCGGGCCGTGCCGCGCGCTTACGCCGGTTCTGGAACGGCTTGCCGAAGAATACGAGGGCAAGTTCGTGCTGGTCAAAGTCAACTCCGACCAGAACCTGGACCTGGCACAGCAATACGGCATTCGCAGCATCCCCAACGTCAAGGCTTTCGTGGATGGCCAGGTGGTGGACGAATTCCTCGGTGCGCTGCCGGAGTCGGCCGTACGCGAGTTCATCGACCAGCTCCTTCCTACTCCGGTGGAGCTGATCCGGCGCGACGCGACTACCCAAGCAGCCGCTGGCGATGCAGAGCGAGCGCTTGCGCTGCTCGACACCGCCGCCGAGCTGGAACCGAACAACAGCGCCATTCAGGCGGACCGCATTGAGTTACTGCTCGCCGCCGGGCGAATCGCTGAGGCGCGTGCCATCGCCTCCCGGCTTGGCCCTTTCGCCTCACAAGATCCGCGTTTGGGGCGGGCCCTCGCGCGGCTGCACCTCGCAGACGCCGATGCTGAGCACAGCGACCCCGCAGCGCTGGAGACGCGGGTGCGTACCAACCCCGATGACCTCGAAACCCGGCTGAGGCTGGCCAAGCTCTACGCCAGTCAGCAGCGTTATGAGTCGGCGCTGGAGCAGCTGCTGGAGATCACCCGACGCGACCGCGGCTTCGGCGACGACGCCGGCCGCAAGAGCATGCTGGCGATCTTCGACCTGCTGCCGGGACAAAACGAGTTGGTGAGCCGCTACCGCAAGTTGCTGGCTTCGGCCCTGCACTGAGCCGCCGCCTCAGGCGCGCTTAAGCCTGTGGCGCACCAATTCGATGATGGCGGGCGAGGTGGAAACGAGGATGATCGCGAAGATCACCAAAGTGAGATTGTTCTTCACCAGCGGGACATTGCCGAACAAGTAGCCGGCGTAGACGAGGAGCCCCACCCACAGTAGCGCTCCGACCACGTTGAATAACAGAAACCGCGGATAGTTCATCGCACCGATGCCGGCGACCAATGGAGCATAGGTGCGCACGATCGGCACAAAGCGCGTGATGATGATAGTCCGTCCCCCGAAGCGTTCAAAATAGCGGTGGGTGCGCTCCAGGTAAGCTTTCTTGAATAACCACGAGTCTTGGCTGCGGAAAACGCGCGCGCCGAGCCAGCGGCCCACTGCGTAGTTGACCGAGTTGCCGATCACCGCGGCCACCGTCAACACCGCCACGAGCACATGCGCGTCCATGGCGCCAGCACCGGCTAACGTCCCGGCCACAAACAACAGCGAATCCCCTGGCAGGAACGGCGTGATCACCAGTCCGGTCTCGCAGAAGATGATCAGAAACAGGAGCAGGTAGATCCAGCCGCCGTAGTCCCGGGCGAGAGCCAGCAGATGCCTGTCCAGGTGGACAAGCAGGTCGAAAACACCGGTTAGAAAATCCACGCGCGGGGCGTCGGACCGTGGCGCTAGACTACTGCCTCTTGCTTGGGCCTCTCGGGCTTGACCAGGTCCTCGCGCGAAACCCCGAGCCACATGACGATTGGGCTCGCCACCAGCACCGAGGAGTAGATGCCGAACAAGATCCCGATGGTCAGTGCAAGCGCGAAGTAGAACAGGGTATCACCGCCGAACAGCAAGATGGAGGTCACCATCAGCTGCGTACAGCCGTGGGTGATGATGGTCCGCGACATGGTCCGGGTGATGGCGTTGTTGATGATCTGTGGGACGGTGGCCTTGCGCAACTTGCGAAAGTTCTCGCGGATCCGATCGAACACGACCACCGACTCGTTCACCGAATAGCCCAGCACGGCCAGCACGGCAGCCAGCACCGGCAGCGAAAACTCCCACTGAAAGAAAGCGAAGAAACCCAGAATGATCACCACGTCGTGCAGGTTGGCGATGATGGCAGCCACGCCGAACTTCCACTCGAAGCGCAACGCCAGGTAGATCACGATCAAAGCCGACACCAGCATCAATGCGAGCGCGCCGTTGTCCACCAATTCCTTCCCGACCTGCGAGCCCACGAACTCGACGCGCAGGCGTTCGACCGTGGGATCGTCCTGCTTGAGCGCGGAGAACACCTTCTCGCTCAGCTCCGAGCCCGAGACATCCGCGCGCGCCGGCAGGCGTACCAGAGCAGACTCGGAACTGCCGAAAGTCTGCACGGTCGCATCAGGTAGCCCGATGCGCGTGAGCGTCGCGCGCATCTTGTCCAGATCCACCGCGTGGGCGTAGCGCAGCTCCATCACCATTCCGCCGGTGAAGTCGACCCCGAGGTGCAGCCCGCGCGTGACCAGGAAGAACACGGCCAGTAGGAACGTGATCGCCGAAATCACGTTGAACACCAGCGCGTAGCGCATGAAGGGGATGTCTTTCTTGATGCGGAAGAATTCCATATCCTGTTTGCGTAGAGTCTTTGGCTCAGTCGGCCTGCGCTTCAGGCGGGCTTCGCCCGCTTATGCCAGTCCACGTTGCCGATCGGCAGCCCCTCCAGGCGCTTGCGCGTGCCGAACATCAGATTAACCATGGAACGCGATACCGCTACGGCACTGAACATGGAGGTCAGTATCCCCAGGCAGTGGACAACGGCGAACCCACGCACCGGGCCGGACCCGAGCAAAAACAGGGAGACACCCGCGCACAGACTGGTGATGTTCGAATCCAGGATAGTGGCCCAGGCCCGCTTGTAACCTTCACTGATAGCGGCTTGCGGCGTGGTTCCGCTGCGCAGCTCCTCCCGGACGCGCTCGTTGATGAGCACGTTGGCGTCGATCGCCATGCCCAGAGTCAACGCGATCGCGGCGATGCCGGGCAGCGTCAGCGTGGCCTGAAGCATGGACAGCAGCGCAACCAGCAGCAGCAGATTGACGGCGAGCGAGATCACTGAAACCACGCCGAACAGCATGTAGTAGACCATCATGAACGCTGCGATCAGCGCGAAACCCACCCACAGGGCGTGGAAGCCCTTGCGGATGTTGTCGGCACCCAGACTCGGTCCCACGGTGCGTTCTTCCACGATGTCCATGGGTGCCGCCAACGCTCCGGCGCGCAGCAGCAGCGCTACATCCCGAGCTTCGGTGGTGGTCATCCGCCCGCTGATCTGCACTCGCCCCCCGCCGATCTCTTGACGGATGACCGGAGCCGTGACCACTTCGGCCTTGCCCTTTTCGACCAACACCATGGCCATGCGCTTGCCAACGCTTTCGCGCGTGACCTGCTGGAAGATCCGAGCCCCTTTCCCGTCCAACGTGATGTGGACAGCCGGCTCTCCGGTCTGGTTGTCGAACCCGGGTTGGGCATCCGCGATGCTGTCGCCGGTCAGCACAACCTGTTTCTTGAGCAGCAGCGGCTGACCTTCTCGGTCGTAGAGCAGTTCGTCACCGTAGGGAACCTGGCCGGCCAGCGCGCTTTGCAGCGATTGCAGGTCGCGGTGTTCCTCGTCCACCATGCGCACTTCTAGCGTTGCGGTGCGCCCGAGGATCTCCTTGGCCCTAGCGGTGTCCTGCACACCCGGGAGCTGCACGACGATGCGGTCGGCGCCCGCCTGCTGCACGATGGGCTCGGCCACACCCAGCTCGTTCACGCGGTTGCGCAGCGTAGTCAGGTTCTGCTGGATGGCGAAGTCCTGGATGCGCTTCTGAGCGTCCGGCTTGAGCGTGCCGACCATGAGGTATTCGCCGTCGCGCTCTACGCGCACGAACTGAAGATCGGGGTAGGCGCGCTCGATGATCTGCTGCGCCTTGTCGCGGTTGGGCGCTTCGCGGAAGCGGATTGCCACGGTGTTACCCTCGCGGCTGATCCCGCTGGCGCGCGCCTGCTCCTCGCCACGCAGCGTGCTGCGGATGCCGGCGGCGGTGCTGTCCAGATACTTGGTGATCGCGCCCTTCATGTCCACCTGCAGCAGGAAATGCACGCCACCGCGCAGATCCAGGCCGAGATACATGGGCTTGGCGCCGATGGCCGCCAGCCAGCGCGGCGAGTTGGAGAGCAGATTCAGCGCCACCACGTAGTTCTCGCCCAGCTCTTTTTGCAGCACGTCCTTGGCTTTGAGCTGCGTGTCGGTGTCCTTGAAGCGGATCTTGATGCCGGTGGGTTCGACGAAGGCTTCCTCGAAAGGAATGTTCGCGCGCCTGAGCGCGTCTTCCGCGCTCTTGAGTGCGGCCTCGTCGACCTTGAGTGTGGGCTTGGCGGACGACACTTGAACGGCAGCCGACTCGCCGTAGAAGTTGGGCAGGGCGAACAGGAAGCCGACTACCAGGACGACTGCGATGAGGATGTTGAGCCAGAGCGGATAGCGGTTCAACATGGGACTGGCGCTAGATGAGAGAGCCTGAAGCTGGACGCGGGAGTGATCCGGGAACCCGATTTCATCTTCTCGCCTTCAACTCGCACTTTTCAGCGTACCCTTGGGCAGCAGCGTCTGAATCGACGCCTTCTGCACCGTGATTTCGACGTTGGGCGCGATCTCGACGCTCACGTAATTATCGCTGATCTTGGTCAGCCGCCCGAGCACGCCGCCGCCGGTGATCACCTCGTCGCCCTTCGCGAGCGATGCGATCATCTGCTTCTGCTCCTTCGCGCGGCGCATCTGAGGCCGCAGCAGCAGGAAGTAAAGCAGCACGAACATCAAGATGAGCGGAAGCAGGCTCAGCATGTCCATGCCCCCCGTTCCGGTTGGGGCGGTCTGCGCAAAGGCTTGGCTGATCAGCATGTGTCTCCTCCAGGGGCGTCGGGCGCCTGCGGGCCTTCTCTTGCGGGTGCGCCGGGGCGGGCTTGGTCGACCGCCAGGCCATCGGGAAAGGCGCGGATTTTAGCACTTTTATACCGGCTCAAACCGCGCCGGCCCGCAGGCGACGCCGGAACTCACCGAGGTATGCGCCCTCGATCGCTTGGCGCAGACCCGCCATGATCTCGTGGTAGTAATGCAGGTTGTGGATGGTGTTGAGCCGCGCGCCCAGCATCTCATTTACGCGCTGCAGGTGATGCAGATAGGCGCGGCTGAAATTGCGGCAGGTGTAGCAAGCGCATGACTCGTCGACAGGCGCCGGGTCGCTGCTGTAGCGGCTGTTGCGCAGCTTGACAGTGCCGTGACGCGTGAACAGCCACCCATTGCGAGCGTTGCGCGTCGGCAGAACACAGTCGAACAGGTCGATACCTGCCTCGACTGCGTCGGCGATGTCCTCCGGTGTGCCCACGCCCATCAGATAGCGCGGCTGCGCATCTGGCAGCTGCCGTGCGGTGTGGCGCAGGACGCGGAGCATGTCGCACTTGGGTTCGCCCACTGAAAGCCCGCCGATAGCGTAGCCGTCGAAGCCGATCTCGGTCAGGCGCCGCAGGGACTCGTCGCGTAGGTCCTCATACATGCTGCCTTGGACGATGCCGAACAGGGCGTTGGGATTACCCTCGTGCGCACGCCGACTGCGTTCGGCCCAGCGCAGCGAAAGGCGCATGGAGTCGGCGGCCTGGCGCTCGTCGGCGGGATAGGGCGTGCACTCGTCGAAGATCATCACCACGTCGGAGTTGAGGGCGCGCTGGATGCGCATCGACTCTTCGGGAGACAGGAAGCAGCGGTCGCCATTGACCGGCGACTGGAACTCGACACCTTGCTCGCTGATGCTGCGCAGCCGCCCCAGGCTGTACACCTGGAAGCCGCCGGAATCAGTGAGGATCGGCCCGTCCCATCCCATGAATCGGTGCAATCCCCCGTGCCTCTCGATCGCCCCTATCCCGGGCCGCAGCCAGAGGTGAAACGTGTTCGACAGCAAAATCTGGGCGCCGATCTCCTTGAGCTCAGCGGGGCTCACCGCCTTGATCGCTCCGTAGGTTCCAACCGGCATGAACGCCGGCGTATCCACCGCGCCGTGCGCCAGCCTGAGCCGGCCACGGCGCGCGTGCTCATCGCGTGCTAGCAGTTCGAAGCGTATGCTCATGCTTGTAGCGCGTCGCTGCGGTCGCGCGCTTGCGGGGTTGGATCGATCAACATGGCATCACCATAGCTGAAGAATCGAAACCCGCGGGCGACCGCGTGGCGGTAGGCGTGCAGCGTGTTCTCCATGCCAGCAAAGGCGCAGACCAGCATCAGCAGCGTGGAGCGCGGAAGATGAAAGTTGGTGATCAGCCGATCGACCACCCGGAACCGGAACCCGGGACGAATGAAGATGCTGGTCTCGCCGCCGCCGGCATGCAGCGTTCCGCCGGCGCAGGCTGATTCCAATGCGCGCAGCGTGGTCGTACCGACCGAAATGATGCGTCCGCCACGAGAGCGGGCGCGGATGAGGGCTTGCACGGTGGCCTCCGGCAGCTGAAACAGCTCGCTGTGCATGCGATGCTCCTCGATATTGGAGACGCGCACCGGCTGGAAAGTGCCGGCACCGACGTGCAAAGTCAGGAACGCGAGGTCCACTCCACGACCGCGCAACGCTTCGAGCATGGGCAGGTCGAAGTGTAGACCGGCGGTGGGTGCTGCGACCGCGCCCGGCGTGTGCGCATACACGGTTTGATAGCGGCTTTCGTCATCGCGCTCCGCACGCCGTGTGATGTACGGCGGCAGCGGCACTCTGCCGGCGCGCTCCAGCACCTCGAGCACCGTGTCCTGGGCGCCGAACTCTAGGAGGTAGAACTCACCTCGGCGTTCGAGTACGCGCACCGGGGTGGCCCCGGTCACGTTGAGGATAGCGCCGGGCCGTGGCGCATGACTGGCCTTCAGAAGTGCCAGTGCGTGGTGCGAATCGAGGATGCGTTCGATCAGCAGATCGACCTTGCCTCCGGTGGACTTCTCAGCGCCCAAGCGCGCCTTGATTACGCGCGTGTCATTGAACACGAGCAGGTCCCCTGGGGCGAGCTGCGCGGGGAGGTGCCTGAAGAGCAGGTCGCGTAGCGCGCCGTCAGAGCCATTCAGATGCAGCAGCCGGCTCTGCCCCCGCTGCTGCGGTGGATGCTGCGCGATCAGCTCCGGGGGCAGGTCGAAGTCGAACTGGTCCAGCCGCATGGGGCGGGAAGATAAGTGCACGCCAACGCACAGCCGTTCTTCACGGTTCGGTTCTGTTCCATCGCTCCAGGGCGTCGTTGGCCTTGCGCAGCCTTTCATCGAACGCCGCCTTCGACTCCGAATCGGGCCGCAGCGCGAGGGGCACCCTGAACTTGATCCGGCTGGTGGAGTCTCTGGCTGTCCTCTTGGCGCCCCCGAGCTTGGGAGTGAAAAGTCCCAGCACCTGCAGCTTCGCGCCGGCCTCTCCGGGCGCGCCCCCAGACACCGTCACCGCCACATCGAAGTCGACCGCGAACACCGTCTCACCCGACGAAAGCTGTCCCAGGTATCCATCAGGCGCAGCGCCCGGGCCTATGCCTGCCGGGTTAATGCGAGCCCCTCTTGCCTCGACCTGGTCCTGCGCGGCATTCACGCCTAGCACAATCTCCGACAACGCCTCCTTCACGAATTGCTCCAAGTCCACTCGCGGCTCCTCAGTTCATCTTCGCTCGACCTGGGGCGGGATTATAGGCGAGCGCCGCCGGCGCGCCGCTGCGTTGCTGGAGTAATTGAATTCGCGGATAATTCCGCCTCCTCCGCGCGCGCCGGGATGGCGGAATTGGTAGACGCACGGGACTCAAAATCCCGCGGTGGCGACACCATGGGGGTTCGATTCCCCCTCCCGGCACCAACGCTGATACGGATAGAGATGGCGAGCGGGATTTCGGCGGAGGCTAACCTGCCTTAGCAGGTTAAGTCTGCTCGCTCTGGGAGCGAGCAGGGGCCGGAACCAAAATCCCGCGGTGGCGACACCATGGGGGTTCGATTCCCCCTTCCGGCACCAACATCCATGCCGATAGAGGCATTGCGTGAGAGTTGAGGAGGACGTGGGGGCCTGACTTTCTCTCCCGACACCGACATCAGGGCGATGTGCACAGGCTGGTGCACACCACGCCCGGAAGAGACCGCGATGCGACTGCTGATCAAGAAAATCGACGACGATGGACGTCTGAGCCTGGTCCCCCAGTTCCTCGACACCGACTGGGATATTGAAGTGATCGACACCCAGGACTTGGCCGCCCTGGATCGCGCGCTGGCCCATGCCGATGCCATGGTTTCGATGAGCTGGAAGTGGGAATTGCGACAGGCTTCCAACCTCAAGCTCTTGCAACTACCGGGCGCCGGCACTGACGAGATCGATTTTGCCCGCGTTCCCCGGGCGACGGCGATTTGCAATTGCTACGAGCATGAGATCGGGATCGCGGAATACGTGCTGGGCGCCATGCTGGAGTGGACAATCGCTGTGCGTCGCATGGACTGGCAGTTCCGCCGGGGTAGCTGGGCCGGGTCATACCTGTGCGGGCCGAGACACGGCGAGTTGTTCGGAAAGACATTGGGCATCGTCGGCTATGGCCGCATCGGGCGCGGGGTCGCACAGCGCGCCAAAGCTTTTGGCATGCGTGTCGTTGCCTGCACCCGCTCGCCGCGGCCGGATGCCGCGTTCGCCGATCGCGTCGACGGCATGGAACGCCTCGGCGATTTGCTCGCCGATGCGGACTTCATCGCCGTTGCGGCGCCGCTCAACGACCAGACGCGCGGCTTGTTCGACACGCGCGCATTCGCCGCGATGCGCCGCACCGCGGTGATCATCAACGTGGCGCGTGGGGCAATCATCGATGAGCAGGCGCTCTACCAGGCGCTCGCGGAGCGTCGCATCGGCGGCGCGATCATCGACGTCTGGTACCGATATCCGCCGCAAGGACAGCCACAGGGGCCACGTCCTTCGGTCTTCCCGTTTCACGAGCTGGACAATGTGCTGATGACGCCGCACGTCTCGGCATGGACCGACGGACTGCTGCCGCGCCGCAACCGCGCTGTGGCGACGAACTTGAACCGCTTGGCGCGCGGCGAAGCACTGCTCAATGTTGTGCGCGCGCCAGCCTGATCTGTCCATCGGGGACGCAACCAATGTTGACCGAAGAACAGCGGCAGGCAGCTTCCGACATGTTATGGGATCTGTGGCAGCGGGGACTGCGGATCGCCGCGCTGCCCACGCAGATCCGCCCCGAGACGCGCGAAGACGGCTATGCGGTGCAAGCCCTGGTCGAAAAGCGCAGCGGCCATCCCCTGTATGGCTGGAAGGTCGCCGCGACCAGTCTGGCTGGTCAGCGGCATATCGGTGTGGACGGCCCTCTGGCCGGCCGGCTGCTGCGCGAACGGGTTTGCAACAACGGCTGCGAGCTGGCGTTGGGCGCTAACCACATGAAGGTGGCGGAGCCCGAGTTCGCCTTCCGCATGGGCCAGACGCTGCCCCCGCGCGCTTCGGCGTACGTGTTGGACGAAGTGATGGCGGCCGTGGACACGTTGCACCCAGCGATCGAGCTGCCCGACTCGCGCTACAACGACTTCACAAGGGTCGGCGCCGCGCAGCTCATCGCCGACAACGCGTGCGCCCACTACTTCGTGCTGGGGCCCGCGGCGCAGATCCAGTGGCGGTCCAAAGATCTGGCCGAGCACGTGGTGACCGGTTCCGTAACGGGCAAGCTGCGCTGCGAAGGCAAAGGGGCCAACGTGCTCGGTGACCCGCGCTCGGCGTTGACCTGGCTGGCGAACGAGCTGTCGCGTCTCGGAATGGGGCTCGCAGCAGGGCAGGTCGTGACCACGGGTACCTGCGTTACACCGCTCCCGGTCGCAGCCGCTGACCATGTTTTTGCAGACTTCGGCGTGCTCGGCAGCGTCGAGCTGCGCTTCGCCGCATAGCCGTCAGCGCCACCCGAAAATGGAAACCTATCGCAATTGGTGCCATAGTTCGGCGCGCAAAGCCTGTGAGAGAGCTTTCTAGCCATGTGGCGTTTTTACCCCAAGTCCTTTCCGATGCTCATCCTGGCGGGCTTTTCGCTCGCCGTGCTGCCCCTCATCTTCGCGCTGATCAACAACGCACTGTCGATCCACGAGATTGCCACCAAGAGCCAGCGGGCGGTGTACAACGCCGTTCAGGCGACGCAAAACAGCCGCCTGCTGATCGAGCAGCTCACCAGCATGGAGCGCGGCGCGCGGCAGTACTCCATTGTCGGCAATGCGGGGTTGTTCACCGCTTACCAGCAGTCGCACCGCGCCTTTCTGGACACCGTGAAGCGCATGCAGGCGCTGACCGTGCCGCGCGAGCAAGCTCGCGCGCTGGCCGAGCTGGCCCAGGCCGAGGGCGTGATCTTCGAAAACGTCACCGCGCTGCGCAACGACCCCAAGCGCCTCCCAACAGTGGTCGAGCACTACCAGGTTCTGGGCGAGCTGGCGCGCTCCCTGGACAACACGGGCGCGGCCATCGTTAACCGCGAGGTGGGCACGATGCAGGCCCTGGCGGGAGAGGTGCACAACTTCATCTACTGGCAGCTGGTCGCGCTGGTGCCGGTGGCACTGTTCCTGGTCATCGGTGCGACGATCCTGATCCTCAAGCCCATTCGCCAGATCGAGGCGGCGCTGCATCGGCTGGGAGAGGGTGATTTCACTCGGCCGGTATCAGTGTCAGGCCCGAGAGACTTGGAGGTGCTCGGTCGACAGCTGGATTGGCTGCGGATGCGTCTGGTTGAGCTGGAAGAGCAGAAGACACGCTTCATGCGCCAAGTGTCGCACGAGCTGAAAACGCCCCTGTCTGCGATTCGGGAAGGCGCCGAGTTGCTGGGGGACGGCTCGGTGGGCGCTCTGTCCCAGGACCAGCTCGAGGTGGCCCGCATCCTGCGTCAGAACGCCCTGCGCCTGCAGCGCCTGATCGAGGACTTGTTAAACTACCACACGGTGCAGTTTCAGAAGTCCGGCCTGAACCTCAGACAGTTCCAGCTGGCCCCGGTGTTGCATAGAGTCGCCGACGCGCACCAGCTGCCGGTGCGGGCTAAAGAGATCCGTCTCAGACTGGACTGCCCTCCCATTTCCCTCGAAGCGGACGAGAACAAACTCGAGGTCATTCTGGACAACCTCCTTTCCAACGCAGTGAAGTTTTCCCCGCCCTTCGGCGAGGTCGCAGTGGCTGCCCGGGTGCGCGGCAGCCAAGTCCAGATCGACGTGGCAGACGAGGGGCCGGGTATCACGGTCCAAGAGCGCGAGAAGGTGTTCGACCCGTTCTATCAGGGCTCGGCCAAGCCCAGAGGTCCTGTTAAGGGAACCGGACTGGGCCTGGCGATCGTGCGTGAATACGTACTTGCCCATCGGGGGCAGGTTCAGATCCTGCAAGATCGGGCGGCCGGGGCACACTTCCGCGTAAGCCTCCCCGTCGCTCAGGTGACCGCCGCATGAGCCGGGCCAGGACCCGGTTGCTGCTCGTGGTGGTGTGCGCGCTTCCAGTTCTGGTTGGATGTCCGCAGCCGCAAACTCGCCCGTCTCCCCCTCCTCCAGCGCCCGAGCCGGCGCCGGTGCAGCCGCCTTCGTCGGTACCGGAGGCACCGTTCTCGCACCAACCGGTCGGCGACGCCGACCGGGCGGTCGCGTACTACGGATACGTCAGCACATTGTCTGCGGAGCAGCTGACGCGCGAATACGAACGCACGCTGCGTTTTTACAAAGAACAATACTCAGATCTAACATTCATGCAGGTGGTGCTGCTGCGCATCACCCCCAACGCCTCATTCCGGGACAACGCGCAGGCCCGAGACATGCTATCTTCCTTCCTCAAGGAGCCCAGGATCCGAGCATCGGAGCTGCAACCACTGGCGCTGCTGCTGTACAACATGCTCACCGAGCAGCAGCAGAAGGACGCCGAAATCCAAGCACAAGCACAGAAACTCAAGGAGGAGACGAAGCGCTACGACGCCGTCAAGCAGAAGCTCGACGCGTTGATCGATGCGGAGCGCAAGATGCTCGAGCGCAACAAACCTGTGAGAAGCCAATGACTACAGTGAAATCCAAGATTCTGCTGGTGGACGACGATCCGGATCTGCTGCGCCTGCTGTCGATTCGACTTCAGGGCGCCGGCTATGGGGTGACCGCAGTCGAAAGCGCCGAAGCCGCGCTGTCTCAGATAGCCGTGTCCAGCCCCGATGTCGTCATCACTGATCTACGCATGGGCGGAATGGACGGCATGGCGCTGTTCGAATCGTTGCAGAAAAAACATCCTGCGCTGCCGGTGATCATCCTGACGGCGCACGGTACGATCCCCGACGCGGTGGCCGCCACCCAGCGCGGTATCTCGGGCTATCTGACCAAGCCTTTTGATGGGAAGGCGCTGATCGACCAGGTCGAAAAGGCGCTGCAGTTCGGCGGCAAGCCGAGCACCGACGGCACCACCGACAACGCTTGGCGCACCGAGATCATCACGCGCAGTCCCGACATGGAGGTCGTCCTGGCCAAGGCTCGCCTGGTGGCGGGCAGCGATGCCAGCGTGATGATCTTCGGCGAGAGCGGCAGCGGGAAGGAGATGTTGGCCCGCGCTATACACAAGGCCAGCGCGCGCGCCGGACAACCCTTCGTCGCGGTGAACTGCGGTGCGATCCCCGAGCAGTTGCTCGAGTCCGAGCTCTTCGGGCACGTGAAGGGCGCCTTCACCGGCGCCGCCAGCGATTACAAAGGGCTGTTCCAGGCGGCCGGACGCGGCACGGTGTTCCTGGACGAGATCGGTGACATGCCGCTTCCACTTCAGGTGAAACTCTTACGCGTGCTGCAAGAGCGGGAGGTGCGCCCGATCGGGTCGACCCAGTCGGTCAAGGTGGATGTGCGCATCATTTCCGCCACGCACCGCAACCTTGAAGATGCGATCAAAGCCGGAACCTTCCGCGAGGATCTGTACTACCGGCTGCACGTTGTAGCGCTGTCATTGCCCCCGCTGTCGCAGCGGCGTGAGGACATCCCGGTGCTGGCCAATCACTTTCTGAAGACGCTGGCGGCGCGCTATGGCAAGCCGCTCAACGGCTTCGCTCAGGATGCCATGGAGGTGTTGGTGCGCCACACTTGGCCAGGCAACGTGCGGGAACTGTACAACGTCGTTGAGCAGGCAGTGGCACTGGCCACCACCCCGATCGTCACGCCCGGCTTGCTGGAAAGCGCAATCCGCGGCGAGATGGGGGATCTGTCATCGTTTGAATCGGCGCGGTTCGAGTTCGAGCGCGACTACCTGGCAAAGCTGCTCAAGATCACCAACGGCAACGTAACCCAGGCCGCACGCTTGGCTAAACGCAACCGTACCGAGTTCTACAAGCTGTTGCAGCGTCACCATCTCAACCCCTCGATGTTCAAGCCAGTCGCAGAAGCTCAACGCTAGGCCGGCAGCCAGCCACGTGCGGTCAGCGCGTGGCTGTCACCGCATAGAGACATCCAACTCATTGTTTTCGTGGGCCAACCCGCCGGCTTTGGACGGCCGTCGCTGGTGGGTGACAAATCTCCTTAAGATCCCACTGTCATCTCCATGATTGTTAAAGATTTCCACGCTTGGTACGCGCCTTGCACAGGTTCGCTCGGCGCTGAGGTGTGGAGGGCTCGCGTGGCAGCCCGAATACCTGGCAGTCCCGCGCCCGAAGGTGACGCGGGCGGAGAATCTACGGATGGGGCATCGCAGCAGTTGGTTATTCCCATTGATGGTGGTGGCCGCCGGGTCGGTGACAGCATTCGGCTGCATCGGCCTCGCGGCTATTACGGGCCATTTGGCCTTGACGCGGGGCGGAGTGAATCCCTTGGGGGATTACCCGACTGCCCCAGCGGCCAGTATCGAGCAGACGGTTACGCCACAGCCTCAGCCAGCCACCCACCCGGTAGCCGTGGTCGTGGTCGACGGGCCCAGCGAGGCCACGAAGCCCGCTGCCTTCCAGCCCGGGAAAGCGGTGGGCGTACGCAAGAGATCGTCCGAGCGGACATTGAACTGAACCCGATGGAGCGCGGCCTCAGGCCGCCAGGCAAGCGGCAGGGGAACGACCTAGCGAACAAGCAGAGCCCTACAACACCCTTCACGATTTCGTGCGCGTCTAGCGCTCTCTTTATGCCCGATTGCCTCCCTTGTCGGGCATTTTTTTCGCTCTAGTTCGGTAACGGTTCAGAGGGTATGTTCGGCTTCAAGACGACCGGTGCCCTGATCGTCGCTGCGGCCTTTCTCGAAGCCTGTGCCGCGCCTAAGCCGCCTCCCCCCAAGGTGAATCTGGCTGGCTTTCCGCCCGCGTTCCGAGACGGATACGCCGATGGCTGTCAAAGCGCAAAGCCGTATGCCGCCAAACACCGCGACGACGCGCGCTACGCGCGAGACACACAGTACGCAGCGGGCTGGCGCGATGGCTACGACATCTGTCGCAAACGCCCAAGCCCGTGACGCCCTTCCGGCGGCGAACTCAGCGCGTCATACCGACACAGCGATGAGCAGGCTGCAGGGCGCCTGCTCCAGCAGCGAGGATCCGATCCAGCCCTTCCACCAGCGCGCCGCGAACGACTTCCGTTTAGCGTGGCGCACGACGATCAACCCGGCCCGAAGCTCCCTTGCTGTCCGGCAGATTTCCTCCACCGGCTCCCCGAAGGCGAGATGGCCCTCAGCCGTGAAGCCGCGTCTGCGCAACTCGACCAACCCCCGGTCGACCAGCGCTTGCGCCTGAGTTCGCTCTTCGTCCAGAACTTCACCGGGCACATAGCCCTCACCGAGGAACAGGCCCGTAGGAATGGGCATCACCGCCAGCAGGTGCATCTGCTCATGACTCAGCCAGGCCAGCTCGGGTGCCTGCAACAGGCTCTCCTGTCCCTTCTGAGTTGCATCGTAGGCCAGCAGAATGACCACGGCCCCCTCTTCTTACCGCTGCTGCGGGTACAGTTCGTTTAACGGCACAGCCGCACATCGTGGCTCAGGTCGGCCATTATAGTGGGCCCGCGCCGGCACGAAGGGCGGCACCGATTCCGCCGCGGGTATACTGTCCCGGTTTTCGGGGGACGATTGCCATGAACGCACCCGCGACCAAGCCCACCTTCAACTGGGAAGACCCGCTGCTGCTAGAAGCGCAGCTCACGGACGAAGAGCGCTTAGTGCGCGATGCCGCGCGCGCATACGCCCAGGACAAGCTGATGCCACGGGTGGTCGAGGCCAACCGGCACGAGCGCTTCGACCGCGATGTGCTCACCGAGATGGGAGCGCTCGGCTTCCTGGGCTCCACGCTCCAAGGTTACGGCTGCGCCGGCGTAAGCCACGTTTGTTACGGGATCGTCGCGCGCGAGATCGAACGGGTGGACTCCAGTTATCGCTCCAGCATGAGCGTGCAGTCGAGCCTCGTGATGTATCCGATCTACGCCTATGGCACCGAGGAACAGCGACAGAAATATTTGCCCAGGCTCGCCACCGCAGAGCTGATCGGCTGCTTCGGGCTGACCGAACCCGGTTACGGCTCGGATGCCGGTGGCATGATCACCCGCGCGCACAAGGTTGACGGTGGCTGGATCCTCAAGGGCGCGAAGATGTGGATCACCCATTCCCCAATCGCCGACGTGTTCGTGGTGTGGGCCAAGGACGACAACGATGTGATCCGCGGGTTCATTCTGGAGAAGGGCATGAAGGGGCTGAGCGCGCCCAAGATACAGGGCAAGTTCAGCCTGCGGATTTCGGTCACAGGCGAGATTGTGATGGACGACGTATTCGCCCCCGACAACAGTCTGCTGCCCAATACGACCGGGCTCAAAGGGCCGTTCGGCTGCTTGAACAAAGCCCGCTATGGCATCGCGTGGGGCGCGCTGGGGGCCGCCGAGTTCTGCTGGCACGCGGCGCGGCAGTACACGCTGGACCGGCATGCGTTCGGCCGACCGCTGGCGGCCAACCAGCTCATCCAGCTCAAGCTCGCCAACATGCAGACCGAGATTGCGCTCGGACTGCAGTCCGCGCTACGCGTCGGGCGCCTGATGGACGAGGGGCTGGCCACGCCGGAGATGGTCTCGCTGATCAAGCGCAACTCCTGTGGCAAGGCGTTGGAGATCGCCCGCGCCTCGCGAGACATGCATGGTGGCAACGGCATCGCTGACGAGTACCACGTCATCCGGCACGTGATGAACCTGGAGGCTGTCAACACCTACGAGGGCACGCATGACATACACGCCCTCATCCTCGGGCGCGCGCAGACCGGTATCCAGGCTTTCAACGCCTAGCGTTTTCGAACACTGCCTTGCACCACGTCACACGCAGCGGCCGCCGTCGACCTCGATGCAGGCGCCGGTGATGAATTCTGCCTCGTCCGATGCCAGGTACAGGCAGGCGTTCGCCACATCGGCCGGGCGGCTCATGCGGCCGAGCGGGATGGTGGCGATGAACTTGGCGCGATTCTCGGGCGTGTCCGGCACGCCCATGAACTCGGTCAGCAAGCCGGTCGCACCGATCACGGGATTGACCACGCATACGCGGATCTTGTCGGGCGCCAGCTCCGCCGCCATGGAACGGCTGGCCACAATCGCCGCTGCTTTGCTTCCGTTGTACCAGGTCAGGCCGGGACGCGGACGGACGCCGGCGGTCGATGCGATCGTGATAAAGACCCCCCCGCCCTGTTTGCGAAACACCGGCACGCAGTTGCGCGCGCTCCAGAACAGACTCTTGACGTTGACCGCATAGACCCGGTCAAACTGCTCTTCCGTGATATTGAGCATCGGCTGGTTGCGGTGCGTCGTGCCAGCGTTGTTGACGACGACATCGAGCTTTCCGTACGCGTCCAGCGCAGCCTTGACCAGCGTGGCCCAGTCCGCGTCCTTCGATACGTCGCCTTTGACGAACTTAGCCTGGCCACCAGCGCGGGCGATCTCGTTCGCCACGCGCTCGCCGCCTTCGGCGTGAAGGTCGTTCACGACGACCTTCGCGCCCTCCTGCGCAAAGCGCTTGCTGATGCCCTCGCCGAAGCCCGAGCCGCCGCCCGTGACCATCGCTACTTTGTCTTTCAGCCTCATTCTCCTCTCCTCGCTCTGCGTCTCGATGATTCAAAAAAACAAAAAAATTGGGAGCCCGTCAGGCTCCCATCCTCGGACTCCGGCAGGCTCACGCGCGGGTCGCGCTCACGCACACCGGCCCTTCCTGCTCTTCGGGAACGACCTTGCTCTGCTTGCTGCCGACGCTGGCCAGCTCGACGCCGTGGCGCACAGCGATCATCTCGGCCAGGATCGAAACCGCAATCTCGGGCGGCGTCTTGCTGCCGATACGCAACCCCACAGGGCCATGCAGACGCTCCAACTCGCCGATTGATAGGTCGAACTCTGTGAGACGTTGCTTCCGCTTCGCGGTATTGAGCCGGGAGCCCAGGGCACCTACGTAAAACGCCGCGGACTTGAGCGCTTCGATCAACGCCAGGTCGTCCAGCTTGGGATCGTGGGTGACCGCGACCACCGCGCTGTGGCTGTCGAGATTGAGCTCGGCCACCACGTCGTCAGGCATGCCGCGGTTGAATGCCACGCCGGGTATGTCCCAAGTGTCGGCGTATTCCTCGCGCGGGTCGCACACCACGACGCTATAGTCGAGCGCCATCGCCATCTGCGCGAGATAGCGAGACAGCTGTCCGGCCCCGATGATGAGCAAGCGCCAGCGCGGCCCATGGATGGTCGTCAACAGTCTGCCGTCGAATCTCAAGTCGTCCGTGCGCCTGGCCGGCGCCAGGCTCACCTCACCCGTCTCCAGGTCGAGGGTACGAGCGATCAGCTCGCGGTTTGCGATGCGAGCCAAGAGAGTGGACATGATGCCGATGTCGCTCAGCGGTTCCAGCACGATCTGCAAGCGCCCTCCGCAAGGCAGGCCGAAGCGGGCCGCCTGCTCCTTGGTCACGCCGTAAACCACCACCTCAGGCTTGGTGCCCGCAAGCTTGTGGTTGCGAATCCTGTCGATCAGGTCGTCTTCGACGCAGCCGCCGGAAACGGATCCGGACACCTGGCCGTCTGAGCGGATCGCGAGCAGCGCACCGGCGGGTCTCGGGGCCGAACCCCACGTTTCCACCACGGTGGCGAGCACGACCCGATGGCCGGCCTTGAGCCACTCAACGCTGCTGGTCAGCACCTGCAGGTCAACACTGTCCATGCCACAAATCCATTCCAATCACTATCAAACGGGAAAACCCCCAATCCAGCCTCCCCGCCCCGTGTCGGGCGGAGAGGCGATTGGGGGCTCACTTCTTGCGATTGCGCCTATCAAGCCGCGCTGATGTTCTCCGGCGTAAACGGCAGCGTGCGCACGCGCTTCCCGGTGGCGGCGAAGATTGCGTTCGCGATCGCGCCCTGGATCACAGCCGTGGCCGGCTCACCCAGCCCTCCCGGCCCCTGGTTGGGACTGGGCGGAATCCAGGTGATCTCGATCTTCTTGGGCGATTCGTTCATCCGCACGAGGCGGTACTGGTCGAAATTGTTCTGTTCGATCGAGTTGTTCTTGACCGTGATCTCGCCATACATACATGCCGATTGACCGAAGTTGATCTGCGACTCGATCTGGGCTTGAGCCTGGTCGGGATGGACGCGCGGGCCGGCGTCCACCACCGCGACAACACGATCCACGGTGATGTCGTTGTTGCTGGACGCGGTGATTTCCACGACCATGGCAGTAACCGTGTTGTAGCCTTCCATCACCGCCACGCCCCGTCCACGCCCCGCAGCCAGCGGCGCACCCCAGCCGGACTTCTCGCGCACCGCCTCGAGCGCAACCTTGATACGATCGCCCACCGGGACACCCGCCGAAAGCCCGGATAGCGCGTGCTTGTGCGACGTGTCGGTATCGAGCATGCCAAGGCGGTATGCGATGGGATCCTTGCCCGCCGCGTTGGCGCATTCATCGATGAACGATTCGAGCGCCACCGCATTCAGGTTGTGAGACACCGCACGCCAGTAACCCACCTTCACGCCCGTGTCGTGTATCTGATAGGTAAATTTCAGATTCGGCACGGCATACGGGAAGTTGTCGATACCTTCCACCGCAAACGGATCCAGACCGTCTTTGACGATGCTCGGGAATATGCGCGAGGAGATGGAGGGGCTGGTCGAGTGGAAACGGAACCCGACGATCTTGCCGTTCGAGTCCAGTCCCGCGGTCATGGTATACAACCCCGCGGGACGATAGAAGTCGTGCGTCATATCGTCTTCGCGGCTCCATATCATCTTCACCGGGACCCCGCCGGCCGCCTTGGAGATCTCGGTCGCGTCGATGATGTAGTCCACGTCTATGCGCCGGCCAAAACCGCCGCCCAGGTAGGTGGTCCGCACCTCGACCTGCTCCGGCTTCAACCCGGATGCGCCGGCCACGACGTGCGGGACAATCTGCTGGAACTGAGTCGGTACGATGACGAGCGCCTTGTCCGACATGACATGGACCATGGCGTTCATCGGTTCCATTGGCGAGTGCGACAGGAACGGCAGCTGATATGTCGCGCTCACCGTCTTGGCCGCTTGGCCAAGCGCCCCGTCCGCATCACCGTAATTGCGGAACACCGCACCGGGCTGTTTGGATGCCTCGCGCAGGCCGGCCCAGATCTTCCCCTGGCTCAGGCCAGCCTTCTCGCCCTCGTCCCATTCCACCTCGATCAGGTCTTTCGCCTTCTTCGCCTGCCAATAAGAGGTGGCGACAACGGCGACTCCGCGGCTGTACTCCACTACCGCCTTCACACCCGGCATCTTCCTGGCGCGCGCATCGTCGTAGCTCTTCGGTTTGCCGCCGATATAAGGGCTGATGGCGCACGCGGCATATAGCATCCCCGGCACGCGCGTGTCGATGCCGAACATGGGCTGACCCGCGACCTTACCCGGCGTATCCAGGCGCTTCTGCTTGGGGTTTCCGATGATCTTGAAGGCACTAGCGGGCTTGAGCGGGACATTCTTCGGCGGTTCCAGCTGCGCGGCCTTGGCCGCAACCGCGCCGTATGTCACCTGTTTTCCGCCAGGGCCCTTGATCACGCCGTTTTCGGCCTTGCATTGTGCAGCGTCCACGCCCCAGTCCTGGGCCGCAGCGGCAACCAGCATCATGCGTGCGCTGGCGCCGGCCTTGCGCAGCTTCTCCCATGCGTCTCGCACCGCGGTTGAACCGCCGGTGAGCTGTCCGCCCAACAGCGAGTTGATATAGGCCTCGCCCGGGGGAGCGAACTCGATCTTGACCTTGTTGATGTCGACTTCCAGCTCTTCGGCCACCAGCATGGGCATGGAAGTCGCCACGTCCTGCCCCATTTCGGAGCGGGCCACCAGGATCGTGATTGTGTTGTCCGGGGCAATCCGCACCCAGGCGTTGGGCTGTACGGCCTCCAGCGGTGTTCCTCCCGGCCGTTTAGGCTGTTCGGCTTGAGCCGTGCTGACGCGCCCCGGCAGGTAAACGCCGAGAGTGAGCCCGCCGCCGACTGCGGCAGAGGCCTTGATGAAATCGCGGCGCGATTCGTTCTTGATCGTTGTCATCTCTCGTCTCCCTCTTAGCCCTTCGCAGCCTGCTTGATCGCAGCGCGAATGCGTGAATAGGTACCGCAGCGGCACAGGTTGCCCGACATGAAAGCGTCGATGTCCGCGTCCGATGGGTTCCTGTTCATCGCCAACAGCGCCGTGGCCGACATGATCTGGCCGGGCTGGCAATAGCCGCACTGCGGGACATCGATCGCGATCCAGGCTTTCTGGACCGCGTTGTTGCCGAGCCCTTCGATGGTAGTAACCTTCTGCCCGGCAACCGAACCGACGGGCGTCTGACACGAACGGATCGCCATCCCGTTGAGATGCACGGTGCAGGCGCCGCATAGCGCCTTGCCGCAACCGAATTTGGTTCCAACGAGACCCAGCTCGTCGCGCAGCACCCACAGCAGTGGCGTATCCGGCGCCGATTCAACGGTCACGCTTTTACCGTTTATTGTTAGAGAAGTAGCCATAGTGAAACTCCCCCTTCGAGGTGGGTTGAGATCGGATTACAAACAACTGTCTGAAAATACACTAATCAAAACAGCGTTTCAACAACAGTGCCGCAGCCAATCAGACCGATGCGGCGCAACGTTACCGAGATGCTCGTCAACCAATTGAACGTCGGCCGGATTTATTGCGCCGCGTCATCATAGGCTTGGGCTGCTTTTCAGTCTGTTACGCGAGCCGCCTGTGGGTCTTGCGCGCTCGATCTCGGAGAAATGATGCGTTTGCACACACTGCATCACCAAGCACGCCTAGCCATTCGTCACGGCACAGTTGAGTCTCATCCGGCGCGGACCGCTGAGGTATTCGCTCCGGCTTGAAGCTGAGCCCGATACGCAATGAAGGCTTCCAGACTTGTCTTGCGCTCGGCATTGACGCGTTGCGCATGCGGTCGCTGTCCGAGTGCGCTGAGATAGTCGCGCAGCCCCGGTACCGACCCGAGGAGATCCTCGCCGAACATGGTCTTACACGTGCTCGAGACCAGCGGCAGGTGCATGCACGCCGCGCAGTCGGCAAACGTGAGCTGAGCGCCTCCGATGTAAGGTGCAAAGCGCAGCAGCCGCGTAAGGGCGCGCGCGCCCTTCGCCACCTTGTTCTGCACGTCCTTCTTCAGCTCGTCGCTTGCCGCTCCTCCGAAGAACGCCGCAGGGTAGAGCCGCCGCGCGGGCAACTCCAGGTACAGCTCCATCACGTGGATCAACTCGCGGCATTTCGCGCGCTCGAACGCATCAGCGGGATAGAGCGGCGTGTCGGGAAAAGCGTCGTCCAGATACTCGGCAATGGCCTGCGACTCCGACAGCGGGCCCTGGGGGCATCTCAGATACGGGACCTTGCCCATCGGGGATTCGGCGAGGAAGGACTCGGCGCTGGACGGATAAGCGTGCACCTCCTGGAATGGAATGTCCTTCTCCAGCAGCGCCAACTTGACCTTGTTGTAGTAGTTACTCGCCGCGAACCCACACAGCTCGAGCATATCGTGCGTCCCCCCGCGCGCCCTACGGCTACCGATGATCGTGTTTCCTCAGCTCCAGCCTGCCGATCTGGTTGCGGTGCACCTCGTCGGGCCCGTCGGCGATGCGCAGCGTGCGTGCGTGAGCGTAAGCGTAGGCAAGGCCGAAATCTTCTGTTACGCCCGCGCCCCCGTGAGCCTGAATCGCCCAGTCGATGATCTGGAGCGCAACGTTGGGGGCCGCGACTTTGATCATGGCGATCTCCGCTCGCGCCGCCTTGTTGCCCACCGTATCCATCATGTAAGCCGCCTTGAGCACCAGCAGGCGCGTCTGGTCGATCAGGATGCGGCTCTCGGCAATGCGCTCGAGCCATACGGTTTGATCAGCCACCGGATGGCCGAACGCCACGCGCGCCTTCAGCCGCTTGCACATCTTTTCCAGCGCGCGCTCGGACTGGCCGATCAAGCGCATGCAGTGGTGGATGCGCCCTGGGCCGAGCCGCCCCTGCGCGATCTCGAATCCCCTGCCCTCGCCCAGCAGCAGATTGGAAGCCGGCACTTTCACATTCTCGAACACGATCTCGGCGTGGCCGTGCGGCGCGTCGTCGTAGCCAAACACCGGCAGCCAGCGCTTGATCGTCACGCCGGGGGCCTCGCGCGGCACCAGGATCATGGACTGCTGCTTGTGCTTGTCCGGATTGTTCGGATCCGACTTGCCCATGAAGATGAAAATCTTGCAGCGCGGATCGGGTGCCCCCGACGACCACCACTTGCGCCCGTTGATGGCGTAGTGCTCACCCTGGCGCTCGATGCGGCTTTCGATGTTGGTGGCATCAGAGGAAGCCACGGCCGGCTCGGTCATGGCGAAGCACGAGCGGATCTCGCCGTTGAGCAGCGGATCGAGCCACTGCTTCTTCTGCTCCGGAGTGCCGTAGCGCACCAGCACCTCCATGTTGCCGGTGTCGGGCGCCGAGCAGTTGAACACCTCGGGTGCCCAGTGCACACGGCCCATGATCTCGCACAGCGGCGCGTATTCCGTGTTGGTGAGCCCCGCACCGTACTGCGATTCGGGCAGGAACAAATTCCACAGCCCTTCCTTCCTGGCTGTCTTCTTCAACTCCTCGACGATGCGTGTAGGCTGCCAGCGGTCGCCCTCCGCCACCTGAGCGTGGAAGATCTGCTCGTTGGGATAGACGTGCTGCTCCATGAAGGCGCTCAGCCTGGCCTGCAGCTTCTGGACCTTTTCCGAATAAGCGAAATCCATATGCGATTCCATCAAGCCCCGGGCGGAGCTGTCGTAGGTTGCACTGGGACCGGGCTACCATCGCGTGTGGTAGCGAACTCAGGCCGCCGTCGTTAGTCGTGGCGACACGTCGCCTTGAGTGACTTTGAGCTGCGGCAACTCGCAGTCGAAGTCTCAATGTAGCCCGTTTCCCCAGCGTGCGCAATTGCGCTGCAGGGTGCAGATGCAGGCCGTTTGACGCGTTCGCAATCAAGTCGCGGGCGAGACGCGCTCGAAGCGCGCGATCGCCTCGCGCAGGAATGCGGGAACCGGAGCCGGCTTGCGGGTGCTGGCGTCCGCGTTGACATAGATCAGCTCGCCTGAGATCAGCTGCGATTCGCCGCGGTGGATCTCGAGCAGGAACTGCAGGCTGGTGCGGCCGATGCGCCCCACGCGCACCAATACGTCCAACAGATCGTCGTAGCGAGCGGGCGCCTTGTACTCGATGGTCGCCTTGACCGCAAACGTGTCGCTGCCTTGCTCCAAGAGCGCTTCCGGATAGGGATAGCCGATCGCGCGCCAGTACTCGGTGATGCCAACGTCAAAGTAGGTGAAGTAGTGGCCGTTGAACACAATACCCTGGCGGTCGACCTCGGCCCAGCGCACGCGCAGCGGATGGGAGAAGGTAAAGTCGCTGCGCGGCATTTTCAGCGCCCAGCCCGCGCGAGCTCATTCATAGCGGCGCGTGAGCCATTCGGCAACCAGGCATGGTTTGTCGCTGCCTTCGCGCTCGACCACCACGCCCCAGGTGGTCTGCACTCCGCCTTCGATCTCCTCCAGCGCCTTCAGCGTGAAACGCCCGCGCACCCGCGACCCCGCGGGGACCGGCCCGGTGAAGCGCAAGCGATTGAACCCATAGTTCAGGCCCATCTTCGCCGTGCCGAACTTGATCGAGCTATTCAGCAGGCGGCTCAGCATGGAGACGGTGAGGAACCCGTGGGCAATCGTGGTCTGGAACGGAGACTCGCGCCGCGCCCGCTCTACATCCACGTGGATCCACTGGCGGTCCTCGGTGGCTTCGGCGAAGCGGTCGATTTGCTCTTGGCTGATCTCCATCCAGGCGCTGACCACGATCTCCTGACCGATCCTGTCGCGCAGGTCGCGCAGATTTTCGAGCTCGAGCGGGGGCATGGGCGACGAGGGCATGAAGGTGCGGGCATTATACGGGTCGGGGATCCCCTAAACTTGAGTCCGCGGCGTCGGATCGAGACCGTGTCGTCACAAACGCCGGCGTGGAGCGGGGAGTCAAATGATAGTGATCATCATGGGCGTGACGGGCGTGGGCAAGACCACGGTGGGCCAGCTGCTGGCCGAGAAAACCGGCTGGCAGCTCTACGACGCAGACGACTATCACTCGAGCGCCAACGTCGAAAAGATGCGCTCCGGAATTCCGCTCACGGACGACGATCGCTGGCCTTGGCTGGACCGGCTCAACACACTACTGCGCGCAGCCGATGACAGGGCGGAGTCGGCCATCCTTGCCTGCTCGGCGCTGAAGCAGAGGTACCGCGATCGGCTGCAGCAGGGACTCAAGCGCGTTCGGTGGGTTCATCTCAAGGGCGACATTGAGCTGATCCGATCGCGTCTGAAGCAGCGCAAAGGACACTACATGAACCCGGCGCTGCTGCAGTCCCAGTTCGACGCCCTCGAAACCCCGGGCGATGCCATCGCCGTCGATGTCAGCGACAGCCCGGCGGTGTTGGCGCAACGGGTCCTCGCGGCGCTGGGAAAGCCTTGATCAAGTCCTGCCTGCTGGTGCCGATGTAGTCGGAACCACTGCCCTCCAGGGAGCGGTCCATGCGATTCCGGTTTTTGGTTCGCTGCCTCGCTGCAGCCCTCGTCGCAGCGATGTCCGCATCGGCGTCTTCCAGCGCGAGCGGCGCCACACCAAGCTTTCTGTGCAGCAAGGCCAAGAGCTGGGTGGAGAAGACCATCTGCGCAAGCGAACGGCTGTCGGAGCTGGATATGGACTTGGCCGCGGACTACGCGCGGATGCTGAAGGTCCTATCGGGCGACGGCGAGAAGGCTTTCAGCGCCGAGCAGCGAAAATGGTGGGCCGAGCGCGGCACTTGCCAAAAGGATCCCAACCCCTCCGGCTGCCTCGAGAAGCGCTACCAGGCGCGCATCGGCGAGCTGACCAGTCGTCCGGACTATCCGGGGGATCAGCAGCGACCCCGCGAGGAGTTCTCCGAGGCCCTGATCAAGGAGGCAGGCAAAGGCTGGTCGCAACACGCGTCGCTCTACATGAAGGCGATCCGCGCCTGCGCTGCCAAGACCACACCGGCGCCGCGGGCGGTCCTGACGGTGTGGACTGAAGAAGAAGGCGACCTGATCTTGATGCGTCTGCGCGGCACCGCTGGCGAGGATCTGATCTGCATGGCCAAGAAGGACGGCACACAGCCCAACGTACGCACACGCGAACCGGCGGAGACATTGCCCGACGCGGGCCCGGTACTGTGGCTGAGCGCGGGCGCCTCGCCCAAGGAGGCATGCGGGAAGCCGGTTCAGGTCATCGACACCGACGACACGCCGGTGGGATGGTTAGCAGACGGAAACTGCTAGGTCTTGTACTTCGCAGCCACGGCTGCGGTTTCCCGCGCCAGCAGGAACTGATCGCTGGTCACAGCGACGAACCGAGCGCCATGCTCGATCCACTTCTTCGCATCCGCCTCGACAAACGCCAGAATGCCCGCTGCCTTCCCCGTGTTCTTGATGCGCGGGATGGCATCGGCGATCGCGGCCTGCACCTCGGGATGGGAAGGGTTGGCGAGATGGCCGAAGTCAGCGGCCAGGTCCTGCGGGCCGATGAACAGACCGTCGACCCCTTCGATGCCGGCCATTTGCTCGATCTGAGCCAGCGCTGAGCGGGTTTCCACCTGGAGGATGAGACAGATCTCCTCCTCGGCGCGCTTGAAGTAATCCCGCACGCGGCCGAAACGATTGGCGCGGCTGCTGGTCGACACGCCGCGCACGCCGCGCGGGGGATAGCGCACGGCCGCCACTGCCCGCCTCGCCTCAGCTTCGTTCTGGACATAAGGCAGCAACAGGCTTTGCACCCCGACGTCGAGCAGGCGCTTGATGATGACGGTATCGTTCCAGGGCGCCCGCACCACGATCGACGTGGGATATGCAGCCGCCGCATGAAGCTGATGGTGGACCATGTGCAGCTCGTTGGGCGCATGCTCCATGTCGATCAAGATCCAGTCGAAGCCGGCGCCGGAACAGATCTCGGCCGAAGCGTGGCTGGCCAGGCTCACCCAGCAGCCAGCCTGGAGCTTGCCGGACTGGAGGTTATGCTTGAGAGTGTTGATCGGCATGTCCATAAGGATTCGAGGGCGGGCAAGAGATCGAGTATTTAGAGGCTGCGAAAAGAGCACAGCGGCCCGATTGTAGTGCAATCGCCGTTTACAGTTCGCCCAGCCCATTGGACAATCGCGGCATACGACGACAAAGCGCACAGCGATGGCCAAGCCTATTTCCTTCCGCGGCGTCTATCCCATCCTCGCCACGCCTTTTCACGAGGACGAAAGCCTGGATCTCGAATCGTTCGATCGCCTGATCCGCTTCATGGCGCATCTCGCCGTGGATGGCGTCACCATCCTCGGCGTGCTGGGTGAGTCCAACCGCCTGCTCGACCGCGAGCGCGAACAGCTGATCCAGACCGCGGTCAAGGCCGCTGGCGGCATGCCCATCATCGTGGGCACCAGCCACAGTGGCACGCGGGCGGCCCTGGGCCTGAGTCAGATGGCCGAAGCCCTGGGCGCGGACGCTGTTATGGTGACACCGCAGGCCGAGGCAGTGCCCAGTGACGATCGCGTATTCGAGTATTACCGGACCATCGCGGAAGGCATTCGCTTTCCAATCGTAGTGCAGGACCACCCCGCGTCGACCAACGTGCACATGAGCGTGCCGCTTATCCTTCGCATCGTCCGCGAGATCCCACGCACCGCCGCCATCAAGGAAGAGGCCACGCCCACACCGCCCAAGATCCGGGCACTTGTGCAGGGCATGACGGAGCGCGCGGTGCCGATCCTGACCGGCCTGGGCGCGCTGTATGCACAGTTCGATCTGGAAGCCGGCTCGAGCGGCTTCAACACCGGCTTCGCCGTTCCCGAGGTACTGATGGCCATGGTGAAGGCGATGAATGCCGCCGATGTGAAACGCGCACAAGCCCTCTACGCTCGCTTCTTGCCGCTGATCGCGTTCGAACAGCAACCGGGAGTGGCAGTGCGCAAGGAGGTCCTGCGATTGCGCGGGCTCATCGGCAACAGCCGCGCACGCCATCCCGGGGCCAGCATTCAGCCCGCGGTCGCTGAGCAGCTCAGAGCGTTGATCGCGCAAACGTTGCCGGGCGTCGACATCACACAGCCGATCGCGATCTAGTATCTGAGCTCAGGATACGCCTGCCACGAACTCCCGGATCAAGGCGTTCACCAACTCTGGGCGTTCGTGCACGATCCAGTGAGAGGCGTCCGGGATACGACGCACCACGAGGGGCGAGACGTGCGCCTCCAGCCCTTGCAGGTTACCCAACAGCAGGGCCTCATCGCGCTCTCCCCAGATGACGAGAGTCGGGACCCGCACGTGGAACTGCGCAGGGTCGAGCTCTGGTGCTGCCGCTCCCGGCGCATCGGCGGCCTCCGGCGGATGCAGCGGCGAGGCGCGGTAGTAGTTGAGTCCGCCGGTGAGCGCTCCGGGTTGCGACCACGCGGCGAGGTAAGCCTGTCGATCCGCTTCGGTTGCTGCACCGCCGTTGCGCGCCCAGCTGTCCAGCGTCATGCGCGACAGCCGCGCGTAGTTGTTCTCCGATAACACCCGCTCGGCCTTGTCGCTTCGAAACAAATTCATGTAAGCGCTGGCTTTCTGTTGATCCGGATTGATCCGCAGCTCGCGCGCAAAGATGACGGGGTGAGCAGCATTGACGATGACCAAGCGGCTCAGACAATCCGGGTGCTGAGCGGCGAAGTTCCATGCTATCGCCCCACCCCAGTCGTGCGCCACCAGCACGCAGTGCTTGCCGCCAAGCGCATCGATCAGCAGCCGCAAGTCCTCCACCAGATGCTTGGTCCGGTAAGCCCTCACCTCCGCGGGCTTGGAGGACAGGTTGTAGCCGCGCATGTCGGGGGCGACCGCAAGATGATCACGCGAGAATGCTGCAAGTTGATCTTTCCACGCGTACCAGAACTCCGGAAATCCATGCACGAACAAGATCAGCGGACCGGCTCCAGAGCGTGCGTGGTGCAGGCGGATGCCGTTTGGGAGATCGGCATAGCGATGCTCAAGCATCTTCAGGGCGCCGATGGTGAGGCGTGAGCGGCGGACACAGCGGTACGCCGGGCCCAGGCCTTCTACGAGTCACGAATCACGATTCACGGCCTGTTTGCATGGCCTCGATCGCGTTCGCAAACGCGCCTGACCCGGACAGGCTCTGTCCACCGTCGACGACCAGCACGGTGCCCGTGATGTAGGACGCCAGTGGAGACGCCAGAAACACGGCGGCCTCACCGATGTCATCCACCGTCCCGAAGCGCCCCAGCGGGATCGATTTCGTGCGCATCTGGGCATAGCTCTCCCCGCCCAGCCTGCGCATGCCTTCGGTGCCCTCTATCGGGCCCGGCACAATGCTGTTGCAGCGGATCCCGTGCTTGCCCCACTCCAGAGCCAGGTTCTTCATCAGATTGTCGATTCCAGCCTTGGCGGCCCCCACATGCGCCTGATAGGGATAAGGCACGAAAGACATGCCCGCGGAAATGAAGATGATGCAGCCGCGCGTGGAACTCAGCTGCTCGAAGGCGGCGCGACTTGCGTTGAAGGACCCGAGCAGATCGATGTCCACCACCGACTTGAAGCCGTTCGCGCTGAGCTTCTCTGCCGCGATGGGGAAATTGCCGGCCGCTCCGCACACCAGTACATCGACCGACCCGACCTGGTCTCGGCAGCTGGCCAGCGCAGCTTGCAGCGCTTCGTACTGCCGGACGTCAGCGACCTCGGTCACGACCTTTGCGCCGAGCGCACGCAGCTCCGCGCCAGCATTGTCGAGCCGCTCCCGGGAGCGACCGCAGATGGCGATGTTCGCTCCGAGCGCGGCGAAGGTCTTGCCGATGCCCAGGTTGATCCCGCTGCCCCCGCCGGTGACGAACACGGTCTTGCCCTTGAATAGTCCCTTCGGCAAATACTCGGTCACCTTCATCTACGACTCCTCAAACGCGCGTCAAACGGGTTTCAAAATGCCGCCGACCAGCTTTGGCACCACATCGAGCCGGCTGAGCTGCGCTGCATATTTCACCTCATGCGTCAGCCCGCGCTCCTGCATCATCCTGCCGACCCGGGAGCGCATTAGCACGCTCTCGGCCGGCTCGCTGTGGAACAGTGCGCGCGCAGCAATAGCAGTGTCGGAGAAATCGCGGGCCTCTCCCAGCTCGCGCGCGATCAGCTCCACGAAGTAACCAGCACCGTACATATCCTCCAGGTTGGGGTTACCCATCGAGCCAGAGCACACGACCAGGATTGTCCCCTCGGGGTGGTGGGCAGCGATGTGCTGCACCACTGCAGCTGCGTTGAGCAGGGCGCCGGCGAACACATGATCAGCCGCGGAGGAATTCTTCAGCGCAACAGTTCCGTTGGTCGTGGCATAGATGACGGTCCTGCCCCCGACACCGTGTTCAAGCAACGCCAGCGGCGTGGGGGATGCGAACCCGTCTATCGTCTCTGCCAGAAATTCGCCGGACAGCACGTACTCGCCGTTCTGCAGTGCCTGCGCCTGGGCGCGCGCATGGGCCGCGTCCAGCGCGGGGATGGTGGCCGACGCTCCGTGAGCCAGAGCGGTAGCCATGGTGGAGGTGGCGAACAGCACGTCCAACACCACGACCACTTTGCCTTCCAGCTTCACCATGTCCAGGTCCTCGCGCCGGAACAGCACGTGAACCTTGTGATTCAACGCTAGCAGCATCAGGTGGCCTCGCCCGGCTCGCGCCGCTGGAACATGCCGTAGCCTTCCATCGTCATGACCAGCTCGTCGTCCTGATTGAACACCTCCCATCGGCTCTTCACCACGCCCATATCCGGCCGGCTCTTCGAGGCTCGCGTTTCCAGCACCTTGCGCGTCGCGCGGATCTTGTCGCCGGGGCGTACGGGCTTGAGCCAGCGCACGCTGTCCACTCCCGGTGAGCCGAGGCTCGCAGAGTCGCGGAGGTAGGAATCCACCGTCATGCGCATGACCATGCCCACGGTGTGCCAGCCGCTGGCGATCAGCCCACCGAACATGGATTCCTTGGCCGCATCCTCGTCGATGTGGAACGGCTGCGGATCGTATTCCTTCGCAAACGCAATCATCTCCGCCTGGTCCACCACGCGCTCGCCGATCGGGGCGGTATCGCCCACCTTGAAGTCTTCCCAGTAGTACTTCGGATGTTTATTCAATGCATGGAATCCTTATTAGAATTTAGTCCCCATCCGCAAAACCCGATACGCACGATGATACCCTCACCTCGTGCCACCGCGGCAGGCTGATGCCTCGCGGGCGTCGACATAGTGGCGGGTGTTTCCGCGAGGGCAGTTTGCTCGAGTGGCCGCACTGGGCTGCTCTTTCGGCGCTTACCTTCCTGCGCCGGGACCGTGATCCAGATGAATTCTCCCGGCAGTTCGCGCCATTCGGCAAACACCGCGCCACGCAGACAAAGCAGAAGGGGCATGAGAGCCGAGCAAGGCGACATCGAGGCGCTCACAAAGCCCCTTAAGGTGCCAACGCTGCACGACGATAACCTTAAGGATGGGATGCGCGCCGCAACCCCGGACGCAAAAGCTAGCACATGACCTTTCTTCGGAACTTCATTTTGGTCGGCGCGATTGTCTTCGCAGGATACTTCGGGTTCAGAAACCTGTCAGAGCCATCGCCGACGGCTACGAGCGCAGCGGTCCTCGACTCCGAGACGCTCTCCGCCGCTGACAAGTTCACGCGCGAATGGTTCGATCAGCATGGCGACATGCCGAGAGACCAGGCGGCTGCGCAGTTTATGCGCGACGCGGATGCATGGGCCGTTGCGTATCGGGCGCAGCACGGGTTGCCGCCGCTGACGTTTCAACAGCGCGAAGCGCTGCGAGACAAGCTGTGCGCCCGTGTCGGATGTAGGAGCTAACCTCGTTCTACTCGTCTCGGGCCCCGGGGCTTTTTTGGCGTATTTTAGAGCCCTTCTCAGCGTATCTCGGAATGTGTAGGCTCGTGTCGTGAACGACATCGAACGCAGCCAGTTGCGGGCCGGAGATACGCAGCGGGAGCCGCCTGAGCTCCAAGTTCTCATCGAGATCCCCCGCGGCAGCTTTCTGAAGCGCGGATCGACCGGGCGTATCGACTTCGTCTCGCCGCTGCCCTGTCCTTTCAACTACGGTTCGGTGCCACAGTACGTAGGCCTCGAAGGCGATCTGCTGGACGCGGTGGTGCTGGGGCCGCGTCTTGCGCGCGGTAGCCGCGTCCGCGTAAAGGCCTGGGGCGCCGTGACACTCACTGATCGCGGCATGACCGACGACAAGCTGATCTGCAGCCCCCAGTCGTTGTGCGCCGGGGAACGCCGCAAGGTGCTACGCTTCTTTCACTTCTACGCCAAGTGCAAGGGCTTTCTCAACCTCGTGCGACGCCGGCCAGGGCGCAATGCCTGCGATGGCTGGTGTGAGGCCGGTGAGGCTCTCGCTCGCGCACGCCCCCGCGACGAGAGGTGGCGGGGGCCATCAGTTCCTTTTTGATCCAAAGCCGCACTCCGCGCCGTGGTTAAATAGCTTCGCATGGTTCCGCGCCGGTCCCCCTGCAATATCCCGCTTTGCCTTGCCGCGCTGCTCGCCGTCTCCCCGCGCGCCGAAGCGCTCGACGCCGAACAGGTGTTCGAGAGAGCCGCTGCCAGCGTTGTGACCGTCGAAAGCCAGGATGCGGCCGGGATCACGGTAAGCTTCGGCAGCGGTGTCGTCATGGCCCCGGGCGAGATCATCACCAACTGTCACGTGCTCCGGGGTGGCGTGATATTGCAGGTCAGGAAGGAGGGCCGTTCATCGCCAGCCTACCTCCACTATGCCGACAAGGCTCGAGATCTCTGCCAGCTTCAAGCGGGCCAGGCGACATCCTTCACCCGCCCGGTTCGCGCTCTGGTCGCGACGAGCGATCTGCGGGTCGGGCAGCGTGTGTACGCCATCGGTGCGCCCCGGGGACTTGAGCTCACACTGAGCGATGGTCTGATTTCTGGGTTGAGGCAGGGTGCGGATGGATCCCTTCAACTGATTCAGACTACAGCCCCGGTCTCGCCCGGCTCGAGCGGCGGCGGGCTGTTCGACCAGGATGGACGACTGGTCGGAATCACGACCTTTATCTTGAAAGAGAGCCAGAACCTCAACTTCGCCGTTCCCGCCAGCTGGGTTCAAGAGCTGTCCAGCAGACAGACGGATCTGATCGAGCAGCGGAAAAGGCAGTTTGAGGGAAAGAACCCCGCCGGACCGGCAGAGGCAAGCGACTACGCCCAAGGAGTTCAAAGCAAGATCCAGCGGCTTCTCAACTATCCTTCCACTCGAGGGGGCCAGCTGCGCGCGGAGTTCGCCATCTCCGTGATGGCGTCGGGCTGGCCGGTTCGCGTCGACCTGGTGAAATCGAGCGGGGACTCCGAGTTCGATACGAAGGCCCGAGGCGCCATTCTGGCGGCCAGCCCGTTGCACGATGCGCAAGAGACCCGCTTCGAAGGGCTGCGAAACTTTCGGGTTGTGCTGAGCGCTGTTCCGGCGGAACAGGGACAAATCAAGAGCGACGAGTACCCCGCCTTGAAGCATTTCCAGCAAGACATCGAAGCGCGGGTCGGGAGCGTCGTTTCCGAGCAGGATTATCCGCGCGACGCGCGGGAACGGGGCTGGCAAGGCTTGACCATAGTCCGGGTGACGATCGGGCAGGATGGCCGCTTGAAGAGCCTCACGGTGGTGCGTAGCAGCCGCTTCGCGGTGCTGGACGAGCGCGCGGTTACGAAGATGCGTGAAATACCGCTGCCGAAAGTACCCGACGAATTGGCCGGGCGGGAGTTCAGCGTCGACGTCCCCTTCAGGTTCGCGCTAGGCCCACGCGAGCTCTAGTTCCACGGACGGACGGCCCGTGCCCCGGTACCGTCCGCCTGAACTCAGGCCGTTGCCAAGCTGACGTGCGCCCAGGCCGCAAACCCTCGCATTCGGCCTAGACCAACTGCTTCCACTTCGACTTGGGCGGCGCCGGCATCGCCTCGGCGGTGGCTTCGGTCACCTCGGCAAACCGCGTCAAATGATGGTCGCTGTCGCCGAATGTCGTGTCGATCGCTGTCAGGCGCTTGAAGTAGTGGCCGACGTTGAGTTCGTCGGTCATGCCCATCCCGCCGTGGAGCTGGATCGCCTGCTGGCCGATGTACCGGCCCGCGCGGCCGATCAACTCCTTCGCCGCCGAGACCGCGCGTCGACGCTCTCCCGCGTCTGACGAGTCGACCTTGACCGCAGCCAGGCAGGCCATCGACTTCGCCTGCTCGTAGTGGATCAACATGTCCACCATCCGGTGCTGCAGCGCTTGAAAGCGCCCGATGGGAACGCCGAATTGCTGCCGCGTCTTCAGATATTCCAATGTGGCGGCATTCAGCGCGCCCATGCACCCGACCGCTTCCGCGCAAAGCGCGGCGATGCCGCGGTCCACAATCAGCTCGATCAGCGGATAGGCCTGGTCCAGCACGCCAATCAGCGAATCGGTGTTGACATGGACGTCGGTGAACTCCACCTCCACCGCGCGCATGCCGTCGTACGTGGGGTAATCTCGGCCGGCCACCCCCGGCTCCGAAGGGTTGACGAAGAACAGCGAAATGCCATGCGAGTCGCCAACCTCCCCGCTGGTGCGCGCGGAAACGATCAACAGGTCCGACACGGCGGCGTGCAGCACGATCGACTTCTGCCCGTTGATGACCCAGAACTCGCCCTCCAACCGCGCAGTCGTTTCCACGCGCTCAAGGGAGTAGCGCGAGCGTGGTTCGCCGTGAGCAAAGGCGAGCTTCATGGAACCGTTGACGATGCTCGGCAGCAGGATCCGGCGCTGCGACTCGGTGCCTCCGAGCACGATCGCATTCGCGCCTAGCACCACCGTCGACAGATAGGGCTCGACGACCAGATGCCGCCCGAGCGCCTCCATCACGATCATCATGTCCACTGCGCCGCCGCCGAACCCTTCGTACTCTGGCGGGACCGGCAGCCCCAGCAGGCCAAGCGAAGCAAACCCCTCCCACACCGTCTGACTCATGCCCTCGCGGGCCGCGATGATCTCGCGTCGCGCCTGGAAGCTGTAGTTCTTGTCGAGAAACTTCTCGATCGAGTCCTGCAGCATCTGCTGCTCTTGCGTGTAGTTGAAGTCCATGGATGCCTCTGATCAGTCGGCTCACAACCCAAGGATGTGCTGCGCGATGATGTTGCGCTGGATCTCGTTGGAGCCGCCGTAGATGGTGACCTTGCGACCGTTGAAGTAGCGCGCGGCCAGCGGCGCCGCGTACTCCGGCCCCACGCGCTCGCCCAGCCAGTGGTCGCCCCACGACTCCGGCAGGAATGGCAGCGCATAGGGTCCCACGGCCTCCATCATCAATTCGGTCAACCCCTGCTGGATCTCGGTACCCTTGATCTTCAGGATTGAGGCCTCCGGACCCGGGGCTCGGCCCTCCCGCTCGGCCGAGGCCACCCGCAGATCGGTGATCTCGAGAGCCATCAGGTCGATCTCCAGGCGAGAGATCTTGTCCATGAAGCGCGGATCCTGGAGCAACGGGCGGCCGTCCTTTTGCTCGTGGGCAGCGATGTGCTTGAGGAAACGCAACTCGCGCTTGGAGCGAGACACGCCAGCGATGCCGCTACGCTCGTGCGACAGGAGGAACTTGGCGTAGGTCCAGCCGCGTCCTTCGTCGCCGACGAGGTTCTGCGCCGGCACTTCGACGTTCTCGAACCAGACCTCGTTGACCTCGTGCTCGCCCTCCAGCGTAATGATCGGGCGGACGGTCATACCCGGCGAACGCATGTCGATGAGCAGAAACGAGATGCCGTCCTGCTTTTTCCCGGAGCTCGAGGTGCGGACCAGGCAGAAGATCATGTCGGCATGCTGGCCCAGCGTGTTCCAGGTCTTCTGACCATTGACGATGTAGTGCTCTCCCCGGCGCTCGGCGCGAGTCTTGAGCGAGGCGAGGTCCGATCCAGCCCCTGGTTCGGAGTACCCCTGGCACCACCAGTCCTCGCTCGACAAGATCCGGGGCAGATAGTGTTGCTTCTGCCAGGGGCTGCCGAAGGCGATGATTACCGGCCCGACCATCTTCACGCCGAAAGGGATCACTGGTGGCGCACCGGACTCGGCGCACTCTTCGTCGAAGATGTGGGTTTGTACCGCGTTCCAGCCCGTGCCGCCGTACTCGATCGGCCACCCGGGAGCGATCCAGCCTTGCTGGTAAAGGATCTTCTGCCAGCGGACATGGTCCTCCTTGGTGAGTCGCTTGTGCTCGAGCACCTTGCGGGCGATGTCGGGAGGAAGGTTGGAGCGCACGAAGGCGCGCACTTCCTCACGAAACGCCTGCTCTTCGGGGGTGTAGTTGAGGTCCATGATGTAGCCCTGCCGGTTTGGCTGCACACCGAACGCACGCTGAACCCGGCGCACGCGCAATAGGCGCTGAAACGCCGTTGACGCAGTGCGAGAGCGGCGCTTTGAAGAATACGGGAAGCCCCAGCAGGAGGCAACGGCTCAACGGGTTGGGAGGATATAATTCAACGTTGATCAGCCCGGCAGCGCGCCGCTGCCCGAAATCACAGCCCAGGAGGTCACCGATGGGTACCCGCGAACAGGAACTTCTCGCCCAGCTGAATCTCGAGCCGCTGTGGCTGCCTTTTACCGCCAACCGGCAGTTCAAGGCGTCTCCTCGCCTGCTGGTTGCCGCCAAGGACATGTACTACACGTCCCACGACGGACGGCAGATCCTTGACGGGATCGCGGGCCTGTGGGCAGTCAACGCGGGGCATTGCCGCCAGCCCATCGTGGACGCGATCAAGAAGCAGGCCGAGAGCCTGGACTATGCGACCGGGTTTCAGATGCACAGCCCGGTGCCATTCATCGCCGCCGATCGCCTGGTGCAGATCGCCCCTCCGGGCATGGACCACGTGTTCTTCGTCAACTCGGGCTCCGAGGCGGTGGACACCGCGCTCAAGATCGCACTTGCATATCACCGCGGGCGCGGAGAAGGGACGCGACGTGTGCTGATCGGGCGCGAGCGCGGTTATCACGGCGTGGGCTTCGGTGGCATCTCGGTCGGCGGCATGGGCGGCAATCGCAAGACTTTCAATGGGCAGCTCCTGGCCGCGGTGGACCACATGCCGCACACCCACAACCTGGAGAAGAACGCTTACTCACGCGGCCAGCCGCAGTGGGGGGCCGACATAGCCAACGGCCTCGAGGGGTTGGTTGCGCTGCACGACGCTTCCAACATCGCCGCGGTGATCGTCGAGCCGGTTGCAGGTTCCACCGGCGTGCTGATCCCGCCCAAGGGCTATCTCGAGAGGCTGCGCCAGATCTGCGACAAGCACGGGATCTTGCTCATCTTCGATGAGGTGATCACGGGATTCGGGCGCACCGGAGGAGCGTTTGCCGCGCAGACCTTCGGCGTCACCCCGGACATGATCACCTGCGCTAAGGCGCTGACCAACGCCGCGGTGCCTATGGGCGCGGTGATCGTGAAGAAGGATATCTACGACGCCCTGATGCAGGGCCCGGAGAACGCGATCGAGCTGTATCACGGCTACACCTACTCCGGTCATCCGCTGGCGGCGGCCGCCGCTGTCGCAACGCTCGATCTATTCAAAGCCGAAGGGCTGTTCCAGCGCGCCGCCGAACTGGCACCCTATTGGGAAGACGCGGCTCATTCGCTCAGGGGCCTGCCCAACGTCATCGACATCCGCAACATCGGACTGGTCGCAGGCATCGAGCTCGAGCCCATCGCGGGCAAGCCCACAGCTCGCGCGTTCGAAGCATTCTTGCGCGCGTACCAGAAAAACCTGCTGATACGCACCACCGGCGACACCATCGCCTTGTCGCCGCCGCTGATCATCGAGAAGAGGCAGATCGATCAGGTCTTCGAGACCGTGCGGGATGTGCTGAAGACGCTCCCTTAGCAAACGCGCCCGAAGGACACAGAGATCCACTCGAGGACGCAGGCAGTGAGGCTTCAGGGGTGAAGTTCGTCATCGCCCAGATGCAGCACGAGACCAACACCTTCTCGCCGGTGCCCACGCCGTGGGCTGCGTTCGGGAAAGACGGCCCGTGTCTGGGTAAAGCCGCTTACGAGGCCACCAAAGGCACGCGCGTGCCGATGGCCGCATACCTGGATCTGGCCGAAGCGGCCGGCGCACAGATCGTGACACCGCTCGCGGCCTGGGCCAACCCGAGCGGACCGGTGGACGGCAAGGCCTACGATCGCTTCTGCGATCTCATCGGCGAGGCGGTGAGCAAAGGCTGCGACGCGATCTTTCTCGACCTGCATGGCGCCATGGTGGTGGCGGATCGCACCGACGACGGCGAGGGCGCACTGCTGCAGAAGATTCGCAAAATCGCTCCGCGCACGCCTGTCGCGGTGTCGCTGGATCTGCACGCCAATGTCACCGAGCAAATGGTGCGCAACTGCGACGCGATCGCCGGCTACAAAACCTACCCGCACGTCGACGGCTACGAGGCCGGAGAGCTCGCAGGCAGCATTCTGCTGCGCCACTTGAGAGGCGAGGTGAAACCGGTCATGGCATGGGGCAACGTTCCTCTGCTGGCGCAGACGCTGCGGCAGAACACCGACGAAAGCCCGATGAAGGACTGCGTCGATGCCGCCCGGGCCGCAGAAAAAAACGGCCTGCTCGCGGCCACGGCCTTCGGCGGCTTTCAGCAGGCGGATATCCGCGACGCCGGTCTGAGCGTAGTCACGGTGGCCGATCGCGACCAGCGCAGGGCCGAACAAGCCTGCAAAGCGATCCTCGACATCGCCTGGCGCCACCGAGATGATTTCATCTATCGCGGCGAGCCGCTGGAGCAAGCGATCGCGCGTGCCAAGCGTCTGGCCGAGGACAAGGGCGGGCCCATCCTGCTGCTGGACCACGCCGACAACTGCGCTTCGGGAGCCACGCAGGACACGATGTATGTGCTCAAGGAAGCATTGCGACAGGGGCTGACCGGCGTCGGCATGGGTCCAGTGCGCGATCCCGAGTCCGTCGACAGCATGATCCGGGCGGGGGTAGGCGCGAAGGTCACCGTGAACCTGGGCGGCAAGATGGATATGCCCGCCATTAAGACGAAGGGCGAGCCGTTGCAGCTCACAGGCGTGGTCCGGGCCATCACCGACGGCGAATACACCATCACGGGGCCGCAGTTTCAGGGCATGCGCTGCTACATGGGGCGCACCGCAGTGCTGGATACGGGAATCGCCGAAATCGTGGTCACGGAGCGCAACCAGGAACCCTGGGACCGCGGCGTGTTCACCAGCGTGGGCATCGACCCTGCGCGCAAGCGTTTCTTACTGCTGAAATCGCGCATGTATTTTCGACCGGTATTCTTGCCGATCGCCAAAGGCATGGTGTTCTGCGACAGCCTCGGTGTAGGATCGTCGGACTGGACGCTGTTCGATTTCAAGAAGATCCGGCGCCCGATCTATCCGCTGGATCCCGAGCTTGCGGCCGCGCATCGTTGAGCTGCTTCGGCTTAGCCAAGTTAAATCAGTTCCGCAGGAGGAAACGAAAATGAACAAACCCGTCGAGCGGCCTGGCTCACAGGTGAAGGATATCCACCACTACATCAACGGGCGGGAGGTCGCCGGTACTAGCGGTCGCTACGGCGACGTCTACAACCCCGCGCTGGGCGAAATAGCGGGGCGCGTCGCATTCGCCAGCACCGAGGAGGTAGGCCAAGCGGTGTCCGCCGCGCAGGCGGCCTTCCCCGCATGGGCCGCCACCCCGCCGCTGCGTCGCGCGCGCGTCATGTTCAAGTTCAAGGAGCTGATCGAGCGCGATCACGACAAGCTGGCTCGCCTGCTCTCCAGCGAGCACGGCAAGGTGGTATCGGATGCGCGCGGAGAGGTCACACGCGGTCTCGAAGTGGTCGAGTTCGCCTGCGGCATCCCGCATTTGCTCAAGGGCGACTACAGCGAGCAAGTGGGCACCGGGGTCGATACGTATTCGATGCGTCAGGCGCTGGGGGTATGCGCGGGCATCACTCCGTTCAACTTCCCCGCCATGGTGCCGATGTGGATGTTTCCCATCGCCATCGCGTGCGGCAACACATTCGTTTTGAAACCTTCGGAGCGCGATCCCTCGGCCAGTCTGCATCTGGCCAGTCTGCTCAAGGAAGCGGGGCTGCCCGATGGGGTATTCAATGTGGTTCAAGGGGACAAAGTTGCGGTGGACGCGCTGCTCCATGATCCGCGCATTGCTGCCGTCAGCTTCGTCGGTTCCACGCCAATTGCCGAGTACATTTATCGCACCGGGACGGCATCCGGCAAACGCGTGCAAGCACTGGGCGGTGCCAAGAATCATCTCGTGGTGATGCCCGACGCGGACCTCGAGCAAGCGGTCGACGCGCTTACCGGCGCGGCCTACGGCTCGGCCGGTGAGCGCTGCATGGCGATCTCGGTTGCGGTCGCGGTGGGACGAGTCGCCGACGCATTGGTCGAACGGCTGGCCGAGCGTGCGCGCAGTCTCAAGATCAACGCCGGCACAGACGAGAGCGCCGAGATGGGGCCGCTCGTCACCAAGCAGCACTTCGACAAGGTGAACGGGTATATCGCCACTGGCGTAAAAGAAGGGGCCAAGCTGGTGGTGGATGGCCGCGGCGTGAGAGTGCCGGGGTATGAGAAGGGCTTCTTCCTCGGCGGGTGTTTGTTCGACCAGGTGCAGCCCAGCATGACCATCTACCGCGACGAAATCTTCGGCCCAGTGCTGTCAGTCGTGCGCGTGCCCGACTTCGACGCCGCCGTGCAGCTCATTCACAGCCACGAGTACGGCAATGGCGTGTCCGTCTTCACCCGCGACGGCGATGCCGCCCGCGAGTTCGCCTCGCGCATCCAGGTCGGCATGGTGGGCATCAACGTCCCCATTCCCGTGCCCGTGGCGTACCACAGCTTCGGCGGTTGGAAGCGATCGCTGTTCGGCGATCACTACATGCACGGCCCGGAGGGGGTTCGCTTCTACACCCACCTCAAGACCATCACGAGCCGCTGGCCCACCGGAATCCGCAAGGGCGCCGAGTTCGTCATGCCCACCATGAAGTAGAGCGCCGCCCGTGCGTTTCGAACGAAGAAAAGGACCGCGGGCAGCATTGCTTGGTGGGCAATGCTGCCCGCATTTCTTCTCAGCCCAGAGAAAAATTCTACATCTGTTATCGGCACCTCCGTCGAGGACTTGAGATCCTGTTGCCAGACGACATGCGTTGAGACTGTGACAGCAGCGCACACTCGACCAAATCTTTAAGCCGCAGCCGGCTTGAACACATCTCCGGCGCTCGACCTCAAGGGGAAACATGAAAGCACGCACCGCAATACTCGGATTGGTGTTGTTGTCGGCTTGCTCCACGGCGAAGTACGAACTGAACCCGGACGGTTCGAAGCCCGTGCTTTACCCGGCGGCTAGAGTGGTCAAGTGGGAGGTAGTAGACGGAGCGCATCAGTCGCCTTCCGGTGGCGCGAGGATTTACATCGAACCGGAAGTCGAATTCGACAAGAACGTGCGGTTGGGAAATGGCGTCAGGATCGGCGCTGGGTCTTACATTGACGAGGACGTAGTGCTGTTTCCGAACGTGACAGTCGGGGAGGAGAGCAAGATAGGAGGCGATGCAATAGTGCAAGGCGACGTCAAGATCGGCAGCAAAGTCGCGATCGGCGGGGACAGCAAGATAGGCCCGGGCTCAGTCATTGAGGACGGCGCAACGCTCGGCAAGTGGGTGAGAGTCGGTAAGGGGGTGTCGGTCGGTGCAGGGGCCAAGATAGGCCCTGGGTCGGTCCTTGCGGACGGCGCGATAGTTGAGAAATCGCAGGTGCTCCCCCCCCTCGTCCCGTGTGTCAGGACCATCGAAGTAGAGGAAACGCCATCAGGCGACCGCCCTGTCATCGGGTCCAAAATCCCAGATGTACAGCCGCCGCCTCGTCCTCGAGCATGGGCCCGATAACCTCGATGCGCCGCTGACCGCGCGCGAAGATCTCCCGGCACGGCAACGCCAGGGTCGGGTTTTCAGGATGATTGCCCGTCAGCGTCAGCAGCCGCTTCTCCGATAGCGCATAGACCACGCGCGAAATTCCCGACCAGTACACGGCGCCGGCGCACATGGCGCAAGGTTCGGCGCTGGAATACAGGGTGGCTTGCGCAAGCCGTTCGGGGGGAATGCGGCGCGAAGCCTCGCGCAGTGCGACCAATTCCGCGTGTCCGGTTGCATCTCCGTCCGGCCAACCGAAGGCGTTGATCGCCTCCGCAAGAACTTCGCCGTCGCCTCCGACCACGAGCGCCCCGAAGGGGTGTTTTCCGCGCGCTTTAGCCTCCGAAGCAAGCGCGATCGCCCGGCGCAAATGGCGCAGATTGTCTTCGGTCACCGCTCGGTGCGTCTACGAGTCCGCCACGCCGCCGTCCTCGTGCGTGGCGTGGTAGTAGCGCATGGCCATGCCGCCCGCCTTCTCGATCGAGAAGTCCGGAACACGCCTGGCGCATTCGGCTTCGTCTACTTCGACGCCGAGGCCGGGCTTGGCTGGCGGGAGGATATGCCCGTCCACAACCGGGAGCGGATCCTTGAGCAAGGCTTGGGCCTGCGGCGCAGATTCGGGATCGATCATCTCCTGGATCACGAAGTTCGGCGAGACCAGGTCGATATGCACGCTCACTGCGGTGGCCAGCGGGCCATAGGGGTTGTGCGGCGCGAGCCCAGCATAGTATGTCTCGGCCATGGCTGCGATCTTGCGCGTCTCGCTGATGCCGCCGGCGTGGCATGGGTCGGGCTGCAGCAGGCTGGCCGCGCCGTACTCGAGGATCTCACGGAAGCCCCAACGCAGGAACAGGCGTTCGCCTGTTGCGATCGGCGTGCTGAGCGCACGAGCGACCTGGACCATGGCCTTCGGATTTTCGGCCTGCACCGGCTCTTCCAGGAACAACGGGCTGTACGGTTCGAAGCGCTTGCCGTACTGAATCGCCATCTGCGGCGCCAGGCGGCCATGCAGGTCGAGCAGGATGTCGACGTCGTCGCCCACGGCCTCGCGGATGGTCCTGAGGAACGCCTCCGCGTGCTTGAGTTTCTTCGGTCCATCCAACACGTTCGTGATCGGTACCGGGACGGTCTTGATCGCCGTCCAGCCGCGCTGGACTTTCGAGCGCGCGCTTTCGACCGACGCATCGAATCCCACGCCAGGATGCCGGCCGGTCGCCGTCGGACCGGTGAAGTGCGTGTAGACGCGCACTTTGTCGCGGACGCGCCCGCCAAGCAGCTCATACACCGGCACGCCCAGGTCCTTGCCCTTGATGTCCCACAACGCCTGGTCGATGCCGCTGATGACCGACAGACCGATCACGCCCATGCGCCAGAAACCGCTGCGATACAGGATCTGCCAGCAGTGCTCGATCCGACGCGGGTCCTGGCCGACGATCATCGGCTCCATGTCCTGGATGCAACCTGTGATCGCGCGCGGCTTGCCCTCGAGCGTCGCCTCGCCCCACCCGATCAGGCCGGGCTGGTCGGTCTCCACCTTGACGAAGACGATGATGCGGTGGCCTCCATCGGCCATGATCGGGGTGATGCGCGTGATCTTCATGAGAGATGAGCCACGGATGTCACAGGTCAGACGGAAGGATATCCCGAACCGGCGGTGCGTGATACACATGGCCGAACTCGAATCGAGCTTTCCGAGCGCAGCCTTGCGCCATCTTTTGCTGGTGCACGGACGTGGACTTCTGATCGCCCGAGGCATACGCTGTGCCGGCCGACTCGCATCCTTCCGGGTGTTCAAGAACCATGCGCGTCGGACGTGGGGAGGCTGTCATGGCTGAGAAAGCAAGGCGAGACGCTCTGAAGGCGCTCGGCGCCGGCGCGCTGGCAGCGAGCGGGCCGTTGCTGCTCGGGCGGAGCACCAGCGCGGCAACGCCAGAGCTGCGCTATCCGCCGGAAAAGGGCGCTCAACTCAGGTTCCTGCGCTGGAAACGCTTCGTCCAGGGCGACGAGGATCAGTGGCTCGCGAACACGCGCAAGTTCACCGAGCGGACCGGAGTGCCCGTCCAGGTCGAGAGTGTGAACCTGGAAGATCTCCCCTCAAAGGCGGCTATGGCAGCCAATGTAGGCGCCGGCCCCGACATCGTCATGGGAGGCTATGGTCAGCCGCAGCTGTATCCCGACAAGTGTTTGGATCTCACCGAGCTCGCAAACTACCTCGGCGACAAGTACGGCGGCTGGTATGACTCCGTAAAGGCCTATTGCATCACCGACAGGCGCTGGATCGCGCTCGGGATAGGCTTTCCGGTCAGTTGCGTGGTCTATCGCGAGAGCATGGTAAAGGCGGCGGGCTTCAACGAGATCCCGCGCGACCTGGGCGGCTTCCTCAAGCTGTGCCGTGCATTGAAAGCCCGCGGCACGCCTCCTGGTTTCGCGCTCGGCAATGCCGCAGGAGACGGCAATACATGGTGCCACTGGGTCGTGTGGGCACACGGCGGCAGATTGGTCGACGAAGCCGATCGCGTCGCGATCAACTCCAAAGAGACCGTGGCCGCGCTCGAGTATGCGAGGGAGCTCTATCCGACATTCGTTCCCGGCACGCTGTCGTGGCTGGATCCGAGCAACAACAAGGCGTTTCTCGCCGGACAGATCAGCCTCACCTACAACGGCATTTCGATCTACTACGTCGCCAAGACGTCCACCGACCCAGCCCTGAGAGCGATAGCAGCCGACATGCAGCATGCGCACTTCCCGATCGGCCCTGTCGGTCGGCCTACCGAATTATCGCCATTCGCGCCCGCCTGGGTATTCAAGTACACGCAGTATCCGAATGCGGCGCGCGAGTACTTGCGCTTCATGCTCGAGCGCGAGCAGTACGAGGCGTGGGAGAGAGCATCGCTGGGCTACTTCGCGCAGTCACTGCGCGCTTACGAGTCCGACTCCATTTGGACCGAAGATCCCCAGTACGCGCCGTTTCGCGACGGACCGAGCATGACGCTGCACCCCGGTTATGCCGGGAAGGAAGGCCTGGCTTCGGCCGCATGCGTGGCCGATTTCATCGTCGTCAACATGGTGGCAGAGGCGGCGGCCGGACAGTTGAGCCCGCAGGCCGCGGCAGCACGCGCAGAATTGCGGGCACGACGCTATTACAAGACATAGGCTTCCGCCGTAGGTTCGCCGTCTAGGCGGTACGCGTTGCGTCGGTCTCGCCGGCGACGATTTCTTGACGTGCGTCTTACCTCCAGCCGCCTCAGCCAGAATATTGGCCGGCAGTCAACAGCTGTCGCGCTTCGCAGTTTGATCCAAGTCAACAGCCCGGAGCCGGCGTGAGTTACGGTTGTAGCCTCGCTTTGAGATTCTCCCGAAGGCATGGTGTCCAGCTCGCGTTGCCGCCTGAGCACATGCGCCGCATTTGCAACAGCGGCTCTCTCCGCTTGCGCAACATCCTATGTCCCGGACCTCAGCCCCAAGGAGGTGGAAGGCCTGACCACGGCACAGCGCGGCCGGCTGAGTGTGATGAAGGTTTATAGATCATACGAGAATCCGCCGGATCAACCGCATAAGGTAGTAGCTTCGGTGAAAGGCATCTCCTGCCATCGGAACACCTACGTGTACAAACAGGTCACGGACGAGGAGGCGATTTATGCTCTCAAAGTTCGAGCCGCCCTGCTCAACGCAGACGCGGTATTCAACCTCGACTGCCAAGCGAGCTCAGGGACCGACTGGGTGAACAACTGCTGGTCGTCCATCGTATGTGTTGGAGACGCAATACAGAGCTATGCGAGGCCTGATGCGGCCGCGCTACTCGAGCCCCTCATTACCCCTTCAGGCGCCATTGCAGTTGTGCCTTCTACCATCGCGCCGTCACTCGAATATCTCCCGCTGCCCCCACCGAAGGAACCCGCCGGCTTACGCGACAAGACCGGACAAGCGCTTGCACAGGGCGCGGCAAAAGGTGCGGTCGCCGGGGCCGCGACGGGAGCCGCCGCAGGTCTTGTAGTCGCCATCGACGTTGCGATCAGCACAGCCGGCATCGGCATCGTCATCCTTCCGTATTCCGTCGCGGTGGGAACTGCAGTCGGCGCCGTCGGTGGCGGGGCTCTTGGCGCCGCGGGCGCAGTCTCGGAAAACAGACCCCGACCCGCGCCAATTCCTTCGCGCGACACGCTCACGCCGATTCCCGTGCATCTGCCTGTCGCCGAGGCCATGGTAGCGGCCGCGGAGATCGAGCCCCAGTTACAGGTCCGGCTTCCGGTGCCCTTATTGGGAACCCGATGCCCTGTGTTTCGACTCCAGACGGAACAGGGGATTGCCAGCAATGTGACGACAGCAGCTTCGATCGACGTCGAGAACCTGAAGGCACAGGGGTATTCCGGGTGCTTAGAGGTCGGGATCACGCACTTGCGCTGGGATGAGCGCCGCGATCAAACGGGTCCCTACCTTGTGTTGCTCGCGACGGCGCGAGCACGAATGGAGGATTTTGCTTCGAAGAAGACAGTGGTCACGCGGGATTTTTGGTTTCAAAGCAGTCGGCGGTACTCGTCGCAGCCGCTCACCTCCGCATTGAAGCGGGCGCAAGCGGCGCTGGGCGAGCGCATGGCCGAGGATATGGTGATCAATGCAATCGGAAATAACGTAATCGAGAATGGCATCTGCGGGCTGGCGCCGGCGCAGACCCGCTTCCACGATCCCGACGCCACCGCGTCAGGTCAGGACACCCCAAGGCAACCGCCAGCGACATATCTCAATCCGCAAGACCCCGTCCTCGCGTGGGAGTCATTCCCGACGCAGCGCCATCTGGCGGTCCTTTCCAGGGAAGCCGAAGGCAGCCCCACTGATGTGGCTTACGATCTACGCATCTGGCGCGAGGGCGAAGAAGGATATGTTTACGAGCGCGCAGGGCTGTCGGGCAGCACGTATCGGATCGATCCTCTGCCTCCTCCGGGGGAGTATCGATGGTCGGCGCGCGCGCGCTTTGTTTACGCAGGAAGACCGCGGGCGACCACTTGGAACTATGCATGGGAACCGGCCATGGCCGACGCGTCGGCAAACATCAAACCGCCGCAAGGCGGATGGGTTACATGTCGCAGAGATTTTATCTCCGACGCCAGCAGCTTTCGGCTCATCGTGCCCTCGCGATAGCCGCCTCCCTGTGCGGTCGCCGGTCCCTGCTGTAGGGTGAGCAGTGATCAGGCGGTAAGCGCGATCTCCACGCGCTTGTTGTGTTTGCCTTCGCTTCGGATCCTGAGCACGCGGATGCCACCGATCTCGGCGACGTTGCGCACGTGCGTCCCGCCGCAGGGCTGCAAGTCGATACCGGGAATCCTGAGCAGTCGCACCCGGCCCGCCCCGCGCGGCGGCTGCACGCTCATGGTCTTGACCAGCTCGGGTCGCGCTTCGAGCTCTTCGTCCGTGATCCACACGGTCTCCGTCGCAACGCCGCGCGCGATGAGTTCGTTCGTTTTGCGCTCGATCTCTTCCGCGTCGAGCAAGCTCATGTCGATATCGAAATCGAGGCGGGCCTTGTCCGGAGAGATGTTGCCGCCGGTGACCGGCGCCACCACCACGCAAGACATCACATGCAGCGCGGTGTGCAACCGCATCAGTGAGTAGCGGCGTTCCCAATCGATTTCCAGCGTCAGCATTTCTCCGGGTTCGGGCTGCGGCATGCCGGGCGCAGGCAGGTGCAGCACGCTTTCGAGCGAATCGCCCTTGCGCGTATCGACGATCGCAATGCGCTCGCCGCTGTCGCGCAGCAAGACGCCAGTGTCGCCCTGTTGCCCGCCGCCGATCGGGTAGAAGATCGTGCGATCGAGCTCGATACCGCGTTCATGCACCGCGCGCACGAGTGCAGTCGCAGTCTTCAAGTACGCATCGTCTCTGAACAGCAGCTCGGTGGTCATGGCATCGGGTTTCACAAGGAATGAACGAGCATCTTCTTGACAACGCGTCGACACCCGCACACGGTCGGTATATTAGCGATCCACTTGGTTCCAATGCGGGGCTGGAGATACGAGGCGCACCTAGTGCGCTGCAAGCTCCGCCTCCACCTTCTGCAGCCATAACTGCATACCCATCTCGCGGTACATCGTGACGGCGGAGACAAGGTGCTCTTGCGCCAGCGCTGTCTGTCCGGCGCGCGCGTGCAGTTTCGCGAGCCCGGCATGGCAGTGGGCGACGAGCGGACGCATCCCCAGCTGCTGCGCCAAAGCCTGTGCTTCACGGTAATGAGACTCCGCCTGCACGACCTGCTTCAAGTCGCTGTCAGACGCGATATCGCCATGCAGGCGGAGAGCCCATGCCTCTATCCCGCGTGCCTTGTGTTCGCGGGCGCAGCCCAGAGCGCCTGCGGCGAGCTGAATCGCGGCATCGCGCCGCCCGGCGAGCAGATAAGCCTGGCTCAGCAAAACAGGGATGTTCAGCGTGGGGGTTACGAATCCCATTGCGTTCGCCTGCTCGAGTGCCTTTTCCAGCATGGGGATGGCCTCTGGAATCCGGTCAGAGAGTATGTATGCCTGGCTCAGATTCGCTTCGCTGAATGGCGCGACGGCCGGGAGGTTCCATTCGCGGCAGAGTTTGACGCAACGTTCGAACGCCGAAGTCGCCTCAGGCAGATCTCCTCTGCGAACGTAAACATATCCCAGGCCGCTGTAAGCCTGGTTCAGGGCAAACGGATTACCGATCGTCTCCGCAATCCGGAGCGCTTCTTCCGCATAGGTGTGCGCTTCGCCGAATTGGCCAAGCTCTGAATAGCAAAAGGCCAGGTTCATGCGGGACAGAATAGACGGGGGTACCGCCACGCCAAAGCGTTCATACAGGAGCTCTCCGGTCAAGGCGGTCGCATTCTTTCGCAAGAACACGATTGCGCGAGGATAGTCGCCCACGTAGTTGTAGATGTAACCAAGATAATTATTGGCCGCTGGCTCGAGCGAAAAATCGCCGATTTCCTGAGCTATCTTGAGAGCGCGCTGGCCAGGCTCCACTCCCTCTTCGAAGCGCCCCATCGCCCAGAGCGCGAAGCACATCAAGCTTGCCAGAACCGCACCTCGGCGCTGATCGCCAAGGCGGGCAGCAAGAGCTTCGCCACCGCGGATGTAGTCGAATATCCTCTGCATTTCGCCGAGCGGAAGCAGAGAGTTGCGTAGGTCGACCCGCAAATCGATCGCTTGCTCCATCGTCTCTCGAGTTTCGGGAATGTGCGCCAGCGCGGTCAGCGCTTGCTCGAACCACGCCACCGCCTCAAAGTTGGCCGAGCGTTGGGCCGCCTTTTGGCCGGCCTGGCGAAGGTAGGCGGCGGCCTTCGACCACAACTCGCCACGCAGCGCGTGGCGCGCCAGGGCTTCCACGTGTTCGCCTAGACGGCCGCGATACAATTCCTCGACGGCCGTGACAATCCGAGCGTGCAGCGTGCGCCGTCGCTCCTGTAGCAGACCGCCGTAAGCTACCTCGTGTGTGAGCGCGTGCTTGAAGGTGTACTCCCGCTCGGGAAACAGGCTGACCTCATATAGCAGCTCCCCGGCCTGGAGACGGTTGAGACCAAGCTGGAGCGCATCCTCTGATAGGTCGGAAACGGCTCGCAGAAGCCCATGCGGCACATCTTTGCCAATCACGGCGGCGACCTGAAGCAGGCGCTTATCCTCCGGCTCCAGCCGGTCGATGCGAGCCGCCAGCACCGTTTGAACCGTGGCCGGCACCTGAATCGCCTCGAGCGGCATGGCCAAACGGTAGGCGCCGCGCGCGCCCACCAAGACGTTCGTCTCAACCAGCGCACGTACGCTCTCTTCCAGGAAGAACGGATTGCCCTCAGTGCGTTGGATCAGAAGCGGGCGCAGCGGCTGCAGACCCGGGTCTTCGCCCAGCAGCATGGTGAGCAGCTCCCCGGCGCTTTCGGCAGGCAGCGGCTCGACCCGAAGCTGCGTGTAGTAGGTCTTCCCGGTCCAGTCGTGTCGATACTCGGGACGGTAGTTGACGAACAGCATGATTCGCACCGTGGGAAGGCTTTCGACCACACTGTCGAGAAAGGCCTGAGTTTCGGTGTCGATCCAATGCAGGTCCTCGAACACCAGCAGGAGAGGTTGGACCCGGCTCTCGCGCAGGACCAGATGCTTAAGGGCATCCAGCGTGCGCCGGCGGCGCCGAGGGGGATCCAGCGCTTGCCACTCGGCGTCGTCGACCGGTACATCGAGCAGCGAGAGCAGGGCCGGCAAAGCTGTCCGTAGCCCCTCCTCCAAAGTCAAGAGTTTGCCGGTGACTTTCTCGCGGATCTTGCGCGTGTTGTCCCGATCTTCGATCTGGCAGTACGCCTTCAGCAGGTCGATCACCGGCCGATAGGCGCTCGCCTTCCCATAGGATACCGACCCACTCTCCAACACCAACCAGCCCTGCACTCGGTGAGAGTGCACGAATTCCCACACCAGCCGCGACTTGCCCACTCCTGGCTCGCCGACCAAGGCCACGATCTGTCCGTGTCCGGCCTGCGCTTGCTCCAAGGCGTGGTGGATTTGCATGAGCTCTGCGCTGCGGCCTACGAACTTGGTCAGCCCTCGCACCGCCGCGGCCTGCAGGCGAGAACGCGCGACACCCACACCGGCCAGCTCGAACACCTCAACCGGGTCTGCCAAGCCCTTCACCGGCACTGGACCCTGAGGCCTGGCCGCGACGAACCCCTCTACGAGCTGCAGCGTGGCCGCCGTCATCAAGGTCACGCCCGGATCGGCGAGCTGCTCCATTCGAGCCGCCAGGTGCGTGGTCTGGCCCACAGCGGTGTAGTCCATGTGCAGGTCGTTACCGATCGCCCGCACCACGACTTCCCCGGAGTTCAGTCCTGCGCGGATGCTCACGGTGAGGCCTTGAGTGCGCCGCAGTTCTTCACTGTAGGAGCGAATTGCCGCCTGCATGGCCAGAGCCGCGTAAGACGCTCGCACAGCGTGATCCTCCAGCGCCAGCGGCGCACCGAACAGCGCCATGATGCCGTCGCCCATCACCTGGTTGACTGTGCCCTCGTAGCGGTGCACCGCTTCGATCATTTTCTCGAGTACCGGATCGAGCAGCCTGCGCGCTTCCTCCGGGTCTCGATCGGCCAGCAGCTCCATCGAGCCCTTCAGGTCGGCGAACAGCACGGTGACCTGCTTGCGCTCGCCTTCGAGCGCTTCCTTGGACAGCAGGATGCGCTCGGCCAGATGCTTGGGGGTATAGAGCTGCGGGGAAGAAAAGCGCCGTTCCGGATCCGAGCTCTGGGGTCCATCAAGAGCAGATCCGCACCCGTTGCAGAAGCGGCTGTCCGGCGGATTCGCATGCCCGCACGCGGCGCATACCGCATCAAGCCTGGCGCCGCAAGAGTTACAGAATCTCGATCGCGCCGGGTTCTGTCGTTTGCAGCTGGGGCAGAAGATCATGAAAGCGCGTTCGGTTTCAACTTCGACTGGGCTGGACGATCCAGCAAGCACATAAGGTTCAACTGGAGCGGCCCAAATTGAAAGCGCGTATAGCGGGATGCTACGGGGTCCTTACGAGACCCAGTGCGTGAACAGCGGCCCGTTGGCACCGTAGACCGGATCGCACTCCGGGAGCGGGACGCGCGCCACCGCCTCTACGCTGCGTCGCGCGCTCGACAATAGCGGCGTGTGCATGTCGGGATGCTGACCCGCGGGGTAGGCACCCACGATTCCGAGCGCTCCGCGCGAGGAGAGCTTCTTGTGACCCGTGCCTGCCGGCAGTACGACCACATCTCCGGGTCGCGCGGTGATGACCACCCCGCTTTCGCCGCCGAATTGCACTGTCACCTCGCCGCTATAGACGCCGAGCGCCTCGTGCGCACTCGTGTGAAAGTGGTGGAACGGGTAGACGCCGTTGCGCCATGCCGCTGGCCAGCGGTGGCGGCTGAACAGCGCCTCGAAGGCCACAGCCGGGTCTGCGCCCTCGATCGCGACCACGCCGGGGTACACCAGCAGCGGCCAGCGCGGGTGATTGGGGATTGCGCCAGCTGGCGCGAGGCGGTGCGCAACAACGCACCCAATATCGTTCGGCGCTGTGCTCATGCGGAGATCCTCCAACTCGCTAGAGTACTCCAACGCGATCAGCTGAGTGCGCGCAGCTGGTCACTGCGCGTCATCAAGTCACCTGATCTCCTCCGGCAGACATCGTGGCAGCGCTTCATAGCCATCCTTCAATAGCTCGTCGACATCCGACGACTTGCCCTCGCGCCGCGTCAATTCCTCGACGTAGCCGCGCAGCAGTGCGAGTTCCTCACTGCGCGCCCAACGCTGCGCGGTCGTGCCTAGCGCAGGCAAAGCCATTTCCGGCGGCATCGGTGATTTGACCCGCTGGCGAGCTTGTGTACCCCAGGTTGAAAGCCGTACAAGCATACGCGGTGCGCAATGGCGCAGATTCTCCGCAACCCTACTCGCATCACCCGACAGAAAATTTGGGGGGAACTGCTCATGGGTCAGATGACACATCGCGCAGTAGTGAACGAAGGGCTGCAACTCGGGCTTCACGAGCGCATCCGCGCTCCCCTCTGGCGCGTCGAGTATCGCGGGAGGCATACCAGCGTCATCGAGACAACACCATGACCGCTCTTCCATGCCGAGTTCCGAGAAGAGCGCGCGCATTAGACTCGCTCGTGCGAGCGGCGCTCCGTCAAACAACGAGGGTTGCTTGGCAAGCAACCGGTCGACGGCTGCACGCGCGAGGGCAAAATCATCAATCACAATGACTTCGACGCGCAGCTCCAGTGGGCTCGTCTGCTTTGCTTGTGGCGTTACGGCACGCCAGACAATCTCGATGCTCTCGAGCGCGCGACCGTCGGGGAGTCGCACCGCGAGCCCTTTCCTCTTCGCGACCGCGCGCATCCTGTACTCCGAGCCCATACGCCGGATCGACCCGCCGTCGAGCAGGACGTCTCTCACTTGGCCCGCGGTACCGAAGTTGAGCCAGTCGATGCGGCCCCTACCCAAGTCATCGAAGCGACCAGCAAGGTGGACGCCATGCGTGACGGCGGCATCGGCTGCGCATTGCAACTTGAATCCTCCCGTGCCCGTTATCTCTCGCACCCCAGTGCACTGCCCTCGATATACGGAGCGCTGAGCACCGCCGCTCGCCCCCTGCGGCAGAAGATAGGCGTCCAACGCACGAAAATCGTCCGCCGCGAAAAACGTCGCCCATCCAGCGATGAAGCGGTACGCGTCCAGAGCTCCTGCGAATCGCCATATCTCTCGCGCGGACCTGGGATTCAGCGGATCCAACTCCGAAGACACATGGGATGCAGCGGTCCAGTTCGACCGGGGTTCCCCGGAACCGCCGCCACCATAGGGGGACACGGGCCCGCCGAACGGATTGCGGTCGGGAAGACTCGACTGAGCTACGCTGAGTCCCTGCGGCCATGTCCGATGCCATATCCTGCCAAACGTTGAAACGAAGTCGCTCTGATACGTCGCTGACCCGGAGTCGAAGTCCTGCCCACCGGAAAGGCCGTACTGCAGCACGGCAGTGAACGCAGCGGCACGGCAGCGCTGCGATTGCGATTGATTCCGGGGATCCAGGCAGCCCTGTTGCCACACGCTCTGTAGCGAAACCAAGGTGTTGGCTCGCACCGTGGCCTTGTCGATGTCGTCGGGAAAGTCGATGTTGGCCTGTGCCGACAGCGCAAAATCTTTTCGCTGCGAGCGGAGCAATTCCGCTACTCGTCCGTTCGCATTGGTCTCGCCCCAGATCGCTTGCGAGAATATTGGGGCATGGTTCTGATGGCACGAAATGCAGATCGCCCGGTTCGCGTAGAACACTTTTGGCTCAGCACCTGCGCGGTAGTCCTTGACCAGTTGAAACTCGAAGCGTCCGGCGGCTTCGTTGTAACTGATGACCTCGAGCACTCCCGTCTTCTCGACGTAGCCGATGTAGAGACGATCCTTCAGCAGCGCTGCGGCATCGCGCTCATTCGTCGCGGGTTCTCCGGTAACGGCAAAGACAACGCGTGGATACTTAAAAAAATCGGGCGCAGCCGCAGTCCGCTGCAACGAGCGTCCCATCGGAATCATCACGACTCGAGTGCCCCCGTTGTACTCGTGCTGTGCGAGGCCCGCCTGTATGCGATCGATCAGAGCGGAGAACGGAAACGGTACGCGGTAGATTTTTCTGCCTTCCGTGCGTTCGGTGACGAGATGGTCGAACAGAGAGCGCCCGACCGGGGGGACATCAGGCCCGGGCACGGTGGGATTGATTGCCCAAGAGGAGTAGTCGACGGCCGTGCCGCTATACGAGTCAGCGCCCGGTAGGACGCTCGACGCAGGACCCGTCTCTCCCACGTAGCCAAGTCCGATGACGCACGCCGTAGCGACGCAAGCGAGACCCTTGAGACGACGAAGCGGTGGGTTCACGGCTCAAGGCGATCCGTGAAGGTAAGACCGAACCAAACCAGCTATCGCGTCGCTAATCCCAGCCTGTAGCACCTTCTGGATTCCATCCGTTCTTCCGAACACCGAGAATCGGTGAGATGATTGTACTGGACGTGTAAAACGGGAAGAAGAGGCCCATCATGCTGCAAACCGGCCGCGTCGTCTTCGGCGAAATGGAAGAGGTGCTCTTCGGCAGCCACGCCGCCGAGGCGATCGTCGAGGTCGCACGACGGTTCGACGCCCGCCGTGTGTTCCTGATGGTGAGCGGCACGCTGAACCGCGAGACCGATGAGATCGAGAGAGTGCGCAGCGCGCTGGGCGAGCGGTGTGCCGGCACCTTCGACCAGATGCCACCGCACACGCCCAGGCGCGCTGTCATCGCTGCGGCCGAACAGGCTCGAGAGGCCCGCGCCGATCTGATTGCGACAATCGGCGGTGGCTCGATCACCGACGGTGCGAAGGCGGTGCAGCTCTGTCTCGCCAATGATGTCCGCACAACCGAGGCGCTGGACGGCTACCGCCCGGTCAAGGGTCCCGACGGGCTCATGGGCCCGCCTCCCTGCCGGCCCCCCGCGATCAGACAAATCTCGGTGCCCACGACACTCTCCGGCGGCGAATTCAGCGCGATCGCCGGCGTTACCGACGAGGGACGAAAAGTGAAGGAGCTGTTCCGGCATCCGCTGATCATCCCGCGCGCAGTGATGCTGGACCCGGCCGTGACCGTGCACACGCCTGAGTGGCTGTGGCTGTCAACCGGCATCCGCGCGCTCGACCACTGCGTCGAGGGCATTTGCTCCGCTCGGGCAAATGCTTTCGCCGATGCCCAGGCACTTCACGGGCTCAGGCTGCTTGCGCGTGGCCTGCCGCGTGTGAAAAGCGATCCGGCCGACGTGCAGGCGCGTCTCGATTGCCAGATCGGAGCCTGGCTGTCGATGGGGCCACTGGCAA
>Ga0335084_10000006_pt1 | contig 109508 bp, 87 predicted proteins | sample Lox_Sample_44_FD_206721 | JGI IMG/M metagenome (GOLD analysis project Ga0335084, IMG submission 206721) | Soil microbial communities from Loxahatchee National Wildlife Refuge, Florida, United States - Lox_Sample_4.4 | ecosystem: Environmental > Terrestrial > Soil > Wetlands | place: USA...
GGGCCGGGTTTGACGACGTCGAAGAACCGAAAGGCGAGAAAGGAGAGAAGCCAGACGCCGGCCGCGGCCGCGCGCGACGGATACGCGAAGAGCGGCGCCGGGCAGCAGGCGAGCAGCTGCCCGGCCACTTCGTCGATCACGATGCAGCCCGGATCCTTCGCCCCGAGCATCCGGCAGGTCCGCGTCGAGATCGGCACGCCCGCGAGCGCGACCGCGAGCCCGGACATCAAGAGTCCAACCGCCGGAGCGATGCTGGAGCCGTGAGGGGAACCGAGCCCACGGGCCAGACCGGCGGCGCACAGCAGTCCGAGAGCCGAGCCCGCCGTTCCCGGAGCGGCGGGAGAGAGTCCCGCTCCCAGGCCCGTGGAAAGGAGCGTCGAAACCGGAGCCTCGCGGAAGGCGCGACGGAGATCCTGCCTTGACACCCGATCGCCGCGAAGAGATGATCCTTCCGTCCTCACCGGTCCCTGCGGCCGCATCCCCGAAGACTATAATCGCCCGCATCGCGCGAAACCTCCATGAGCGAAAGCTCCATCAAGAAAGGCGTGGACATGTCCAGCGAGAAATCCAATGAAAAATGGCGCGCCGTCGAGACGGCGCTGACACAGATCGAGCGGCAGTTCGGCAAGGGATCGATCATGCGGCTGGGGGACCAGCCCGACGTGCCCATCGCGGTCATTCCGACGGGCTCCCTCGCCGTGGATGCGGCCCTGGGTGTCGGCGGAATCCCCCGCGGCCGAGTCGTCGAGATCTTCGGCCCCGAGTCCTCCGGCAAGACCACTCTGTCCCTCCAGATCATCGCGCAGGCCCAGAAGACGGGCGGCCTCGCGGCCTTCATCGACGCCGAGCACGCGCTCGATGCCGAATACGCCAAGAAGCTCGGCGTCGAGACGGACAACCTGCTCGTCTCTCAGCCCGACAACGGGGAGCAGGCGCTCGAGATCACCGAAATGCTGATCCGCTCCGGAGCCATCGACGTCATCGTCATCGACTCGGTGGCGGCCCTGGTGCCGAAGGCCGAGATCGAGGGCGAGATGGGAGAGGCGCAAATGGGTCTGCAGGCCCGGCTGATGTCGCAGGCCCTGCGGAAACTGACGGCCATCGTTTCGAAGTCCAAGACGAGCTTGATCTTCATCAACCAGATCCGGGAAAAGATCGGCGTCATGTTCGGCAACCCCGAAACGACCACGGGCGGCCGCGCGCTGAAGTTCTACTCCTCGATTCGCATCGACATTCGGCGGATCGCCTCGCTCAAGGACGGCGAGACCGTCGTCGGCTCCCGCACCAAGGTCAAGGTCGTCAAGAACAAGGTCGCCTCCCCCTTCCGGCAGGCCGAGTTCGACATCAACTACGGCGAGGGGATCTCCCGGGAAGGAGAGCTGCTCGACATGGGCCTGGAGGCCAAGATCGTCGAAAAATCCGGAGCGTGGCTCTCCTACGGCGACCTGCGCATCGGACAGGGACGGGAGAACGCCAAGCAGTTCCTGAAGGAGAATCCGGAACTGGCCAACGAAATCGAGATGAAGCTGCGGCGGCACCTGGGATTGTTGCCGCCCGAGCCGGCCGACAAGACGCCGCCCGCCGCAGCCGATGCGGCAGGCAGGGAGAAAGAGAAGGCCCGCCGATAGCCGGTTCGCCCGGCTTGCGCCCTCCTCGCGGAGGGAAGACGGCCGGGCCCGCGACGACGGCACCGCCTCTTCTGCCGCGGCGCGGGAACAACTTCGGCGATCCTCGGGTTGCCGATGAAGATGCGAAGGCAGGAAAAGAGCGCCCGTCCTCTCGCGGGCGCTCTTCTTCTGCTGGCTGGCACCACCGTCGCCTCGGCCGCTCCCCTGCGCATCGCCGCGGCGCGGCCGGCAGGCGAGTGCCCGTCCGAGGGCGCCCTCACACTCGTTTCATCGAGCGCCGCGGAAGGAAAGCCCGCGGCGCCAAAGCGCTGCATCGCGATCGTTCCGGTCACCGACGTTTCCGACACCGGCCTGGCGGAAGCGTCGCGGCGAGTCGCGGCGCTCACGAACGTGGCCGGGTTCGTCTTGGAGATTCACACGGTCCCCGCCGAGGGAAGTCCGGACCTCTCGACCCGTGTCCCGTTTGCGATCAAGAAGCTCTCCTCGGAAGCACGCGCCGCCTCTCCCGGCGCGGAGGTCGCCCTCGACCTGACCACGGGAGCCTCACCGGAGGGTGCCGTCGTTCTCGCGAGCGAGGATCTTGGCCCCTACGCGGACGCGCTCGTCATTCGGCCCGGGCGCGGCCGCGTTGAGATCGCCGACGTCCGAGACCGCTGGATCCTCGCGGCCCGAGCGCCGGCCGGATCGGCCGCGGGCCAGGCCCTCGCCCTGCTCCAGAGCAACCGGCCGTCGCTTCCCTCCGTGACGCTCGTCGGGCTGCTCGCCGCCCCGGAGCGGCCGCTGACCGAAGCGGACTGGAGCTCGCTCGAGCGTCTGCAGGCCTACTGGACCGGCGACGTCTCGCCCGACCCGACCGAGACGAAAGCGACGCGGGCGGACGGAACGTCGCTCGAGGTGCTTCGCTTCTTCCACGCGAAGAGCTTCACGCCCATCCTCCTGCTTCCCGAAGACTCCGCCGGAGCCGTCTGGATCACGCTTTCCGGGGGACCGTTCGCGAAGGCGGCCGTCGAGAATCTCGCCTCCGGAGCCAAGCGCGACTTCGACCTGAAAAGCGCCGCCTCCCTCTCGCTCGACCTCGCGAAGGGGCCGCTGGCCGTCGTCCTGCAGCCCGCCTCGCGGTCCGGCGGCGAGACACGCGCGGCGGTCGAGGTGGGGGCCACGCGGGAGCTCACCGCCGAGGAGATCGTGGCGCGCGAGAGGGTCTGGGACGCCGGCCAGCGCGAGAGGACGGCGTCCTACATCGCCCTCATGGACGCCTCGCTGCGCTTCCGGATCGCGGACGTCAACGAGACCTTCGACCTGACCATCGAGGGCGAGTACTTCTTCCGCCGAGGACAGGAACCGGATTGGGCCTGGCGCCAGTTCTACCTGAACGGCGTCAAGTGGAAGGGCCGGACGCTGCCGAAGCTCCCGATCCTGGAGCCCCAGAAGGTCACGACCCTGCCTCTGGACATCCGCCTGACCGAGGACTACGCCTACGAGCTCGAGGGCCGGTCGGCGGTTGGCAATCGACCGGCCTACGAGATCACGTTCCGGCCCCGGGACACCACGACCGACCGGCCGATCTATCGCGGGACTGTCTGGATCGACGTCGAGACCTTCGCGCTCCTGCGCCGCAACGCAATCCAGCTCAATCTCAAGGGGGAGACCCTCTCCAACATCCAGGACGAGTACTACCGCCCGGTTCCGGGCCGCCCCGATGTGTGCTTGCCGCTCTTGATCCGCGGCCAGCAGGTCTTCTCGACGGCAGGCCGAACGACCGCCATCGAGCGAAACGTCACGATGACGCAGGTCGAGATCAACCCCGACAACTTCCAGGAGCGGCTCTCGGCCGCTTATGCCTCCCAGGATCAAATGGTCCGCGACACGGATCACGGACTGCGCTACCTGCTCCCGGATCCGGCCCGGCCGGGAGAAAGGGTGGTCGAAGACAAGTTTTCGCGCCGCAGCCTCTTCGGCCTGGCGGGCGGCTACTACGACAACTCGCTCGACTACCCGATCCCGTTGCTCGGCGCCGAGTACTTCAACTTCGACCTCTGGGGCAAGGGCAAGCAGCTCTCCGTCTTCTTCGGCGGCGTCCTGCTGACCGCCAACTACACCGACCCCGCACTCTTCGGCAGCCGCTTCGACCTCGGCGCGGACGTCTTCGGTCAGGCGATCCCCTTCGCCGAAAAGATCTACGTGGACGGAGAGATCGTCCCGGGGGAGACGGTCAAGCACCTGACGGAGTTCTTCCAGGTCAACGTGGGGCATCCCCTCGGCCCCTACCTGAAAGCGTCGCTCGGCGTCTTTTCCAACTGGAACAACTACCAGCGGGACTCGGACACGGCGCCGGACTTCGTCGTGCCCGTGGACCACTTCACCAACGGCGCGGAACTCCGCCTGGTGGCCAACTATCTCGGGTTCAATGCTGCGCTAACCGGCGACTATGCCACGCGGAGCGACTGGCAATTCTGGGGTCTACCCGGCAACCCCGATTACTCCCCCAAGGACAAGGACTACTGGAAGTGGGCCGTGGAGCTCTCGAAGGATTTGTACTTCACGGACTTTCGCAAGCTCCACCTGTCCGTGTCGTATCTCGACGGTTCTCACCTGGACCGCTTCTCCGCCTACCAGTTCGGGACCTTCTCGAGCCATCCGCTGCGCGGGTTCAGCAGCAGCGGTCCCTTGGCCGACGCCGCCGCCGTCATGAACTTCTCCTACGGGCTGAACGTCGAGAACATCATCCGGTTCGAGGGCTTCTACGACCAGGCGCTCCTCTGGAATCCCCAGGCGGGTTGGAACGGGGCATACTTCTCCGGCGCCGGCCTGCTCGCCTCCTGGAACGGCCCGTTGCAGAACTCGATCATCCGCGCCGAAGTCGGCGTACCCGTGGTCAGCCACGGGATTCACGGCGTCGTGGTGTTCTTGACGCTCCTCAAGCTGTTCTGACCCGCCGCGAGTCGGCTATATTTGCGGCACTGATGCCCGAGCCCATCCCCTTCCCCACCCCGGTCCTGCCCGTGCGCCGCGCGCTCCTTTCGGTTCACGACAAGGCAGGCATCGCCGAGCTCGCCCGCGAGCTCGCCGCCCGCGGCGTGGAGCTGGTCTCGACCGGCGGCACGGCCGCACACCTGAAGGAGGCCGGGGTCGAGGTCGGACTCGTCGAACAGACGACCGGATTTCCCGAGATTCTCGGCGGCCGCGTCAAGACGCTCCATCCCCGCATCTTCGGCGGCGTGCTCGCGGACGATTCGCGCGAGGATCACGCCCGCGATCTTCTGGCTTCTCAGATCGCGCCTTTCGACCTGGTCGTCGTGAACCTCTACCCGTTCGAGCAGACCGTCGCCTCGGGAGCGAGGCCGGCTCAGGTCATCGAGATGATCGACGTCGGCGGCCCAGCGCTCCTGCGCGCCGCCGCGAAGAACCATGCGCGCGTGGCGGTCGTCGTCGATCCCGCCGACTACTCCCCTCTCATGGAGGAGATCCGCGTCAGCGGCGGCACGTCGCGAGAGACTCGGGAGCGCCTCGCGGCGCGAGCCTTCACGCGGACGGCCGCCTACGACGCCTCGATCGCGCGCTATCTCGCCGCGTCAGAGGATGCTTTTCCCGAGAACCTCGTGCTCGCCTTCGAACGCGCGGGCTCGCTGCGCTACGGAGAAAACCCGCATCAACGCGCGGCCCTGTATCGCGAGCCGGGCGCCCCGCCCGATGCGGTCGTGAGCTTCCGGATGCTTCAGGGCAAGGAGCTCTCCTTCAACAACCTGCTCGATCTCGACTCGGCGGTCGCGCTGGCGCGCGACTTCGACGGCCCCGCGGCGGTCATCGTCAAACACAACAATCCGTGCGGCGTCGGCATCGGCGACACCATTTCGGAGGCCTTCGGGCGCGCCTTTGCCTGCGATCCGCTCGCGGCCTTCGGGGGAATCATCGCCATCCGCGGGCGCGTGGACGGCGCTCTGGCCTCGCTGGTTCTCCAACACTTCGTGGAAGTCGTCGCCGCCGACGACTTCACGGAGGAGGCCGTCGCGTTCTTCTCGAAGAAACCCAACATCCGCCTCCTGCGGGTTCCGGTGTCCCGGGGTCCGCGAGGCGGACTCGACTGGAAACGCATCGAAGGGGGCCTCCTCGTACAGGACTCGGACTCCGTGCCCGATCTGGCCTCGGCCTGGCGCGTGATGTCACAGCGCAAGCCCACTGCCGTCGAGCGCGCCGCCTGCGAGCTCGCCTGGAAAGTGGTGCGCCGCGTCAAGTCCAACGCCATCGTGCTCGCCAACGCCCGCCAGACCATCGGCATCGGCGCCGGCCAGATGAGCCGCGTGGATGCCTGCCGCCTGGCCGCTTCCAAGCCCGTCTTGCCGATCGTCAACTGCGGCGCCGCCTCGGACGCCTTCTTTCCTTTTCGCGACGGTCTTGACGTGCTCGCCGATGCCGGAGTGACCGCCGTTGTCGCGCCGGGCGGCTCGATCCGGGACCAGGAGATCGTCGCCGAAGCAGACCAGCGCCAGCTGGCGTTTCTTCTGGCGCCCAAGCGTCACTTTCGGCATTGAGGCGCCCAAGACTGCTTTTTCGGCCCGGACCGAGCGTGAAGGCCCGGGCGGCCGGCCTGGCGTTGCTACTCCTGCTCGTCGGAAGAGAGGCGCCGATGTCGGCCGAGGGCGCTCTGCCTCCCGCGGCGGAGGGCGCCCTGCGGCGGGCCGTCGCTCGTTATGCTCCGGGCGTCGCCCACGTCGCGTCCTTTGTCCAGACCTACACGCCGGCCGGCTTTGCCAACGCCCGCCGCGAGTCCGGGGCCGTCTGGATCCAGGCGCCGCAGCGCCTTCGGTTCGATTATGCGGAGCCCGAGAAGAAGACCTTCACGTATGACTCGGGAGAGGGACGCTTCTACTCGCCCGCTGACAAGCAGCTGACCGTCAAGAAGCTCACCCCCGAAGAGCGGGCACGCCTGCCGATCGTCTTCCTGACCGACCCGGCGGAGCTCTCGGGTCAATACACGATCTCGCTCCAGCCGGGCACCGGCGGGGCCGACAAGCTGGAGCTGCGCCCCCGGGCGTCGCGGCCCGAGCTGGCCTGGCTACGGTTGACGATCGCCGCCGACGGCTCGGTCGAGGGCCTGGCCTACGAGACCGAGGGGGGTGACCGAACCGCGTTCCAATTCGACGGCTGGCGCGCGGAGAAGCTGCGGCCCGAGGCGGATTACCGCGTCGCGGGGCCGAAGGGCACCCGGGTGATGGAGTAGTCGACTAGAATCTGCCCCGTGGCACAGGAGTTTTCCTTCGACGTGGTCAGCAAGGTCGACCTCCAGGAGGTGTCCAATGCCGTCCAGCAGGCCTCCAAGGAGATCGCGACGCGATTCGATTTCCGCGGGAGCGTGTCGAAAATCGAGTGGAACGAAAAGGAACTGGCGCTGACGCTGACCTCTGAAGACGCCCACAAGCTCAAGTCCGTGGTCGACATTCTTCAGACCCGACTCGTCAAGAGAGGTGTGGCAGTCAAGGCGCTCGACTACGGCAAGGTCGAGGACGCCGCCGGCGGAACCGTCCGCCAGGTCGTCAAGGTCCAGCAGGGAATTCCCTCGGAGAAGGCCAAGGAGATCGTCAAGACAATCAAGGAACGCAAGCTCAAGGTCCAGGCCTCGATCCAGGCCGATCAGGTCCGCGTCGCCGGACGCAACAAGGATGATCTGCAGACTGCCATTGCGGTTTTGCGCGCGGGAGACTTCGGCCTGCCGTTGCAATTCACGAACTATCGATGAGCCGCCTCTCGAGCCGGCGCTTCGCACGCGCCTACGACCTGATCGCCGACAAGCTGACCCTCGTCGAAGAAGAGCTTCTCCTCCACTTCCACTCGCCGATTCCGACCATCGACCGGATCGGGGCCTATCTGGCGCAGGGCGGGGGCAAGCGCGTCCGGCCGGCGCTGCTGCTGCTTTCGGCCCGGCTGCTCGGCTACGAAAAGGGCGAGAAGGACGTCCGGTATGCGACGGTCGTGGAATTCATCCATACCGCGACACTGGTTCACGATGACATCATCGACGAGGCCAGTCTGCGGCGCGGCCGGACCTCGGCCAATGCGCGATGGGGAAACAACCTGACCGTCCTGTTCGGGGACTACCTGTACACCAAATCGATGGGCATCGCGCTCGACGAGGGAGACCTCACCATCTTGAAGGTCCTCTCCGATACGACGCTCGCAATGATCGAAGGCGAAATCATCGCCATCGAAAAGATCGGATCGATCCAGGTCACACGCGAGGAGGCCCTGGAGATCATCCGGCGCAAGACGGCCGATCTCTTCTCGGCGGCCTGCCGCCTGCCGGCGCACTTCGCACCTGGCGGTGATCTCTTCGCCGCGGAGCGTCTGGCCGAGTACGGGCGCTGCCTCGGCGTGGCCTTCCAACTGATCGACGACCTGCTCGACTACACCGGCAACGTCGAGGCCGTGGGCAAGCCCGTCTTGAACGATCTGCGCGAAGGCAAGCTCACGATGCCGCTCATCCTGGCGCTGCCGCGCGCCTCCGCCGCCGAGCGGGAGAAGGTCGCCGCCGTCCTGCGCGAGCGCGACTTCAAGAGCGTCACGAGCGCGGAGGTCCTCGCGATCGCCGAGCGGTACGAAGGAATCGCCGAGACGCGCGCCCTCGCTCGCGACTACGCCGCCGCCGCCCGTGTCGCGCTCGGCTCGTTTCCCGACGCGGAGGCCAAGGACGGTCTTCTGCTCGCGACCGAGTCCGTCATCGACCGCGTGAGTTGAGGTCCTGAAGCGGCGCGGGTCGAGTCGCTCTAGAGCGCCGCGGGCCCCGAACCACCGTCTCGCCGTCATCATCCCCCTGGCCCGCGCCGGAAGAGAGTTTTCAAGTCTCGGCGAGGGGAGTCCCTCCGAGATCCGGAGCCGAAGAATATTCGGCAATATGCGATCTCAACATACTTTCATAAGGGCCTAAGAAAAAAAGGAAAAGCTAGGAAATATCCGAAGTTTTTATTGTCATCGTCCGCCGCCCTGCCTATACTGTCTTCGAAACCGCCATATGACGCAGCGTCTTACGCCCTGGAACGGGCTCGCGCAGACCCTCAAACAATTATCGGCGCGCTTTCCCCAGCGGGACGATTCCGCCGAGGAGGCGCAGCTCTACTACCGTCGAGCCTGTCTGGCGGCTTCCGAGGAGCGTCACGACGTCGCGATGGTGTTCATCGGAAAAGCCCTGAATCTCGATCCCCGGAATCTTCCGACGCGCCTGCTTCTGGCTCAGATCTACGACCTGGGGCTTCGAGACGTCGAGGCGGCCATCCGCGGGTACAAGAAGGTCATCGCCCTCTCGGGCTACGACAGCACGAATCCCTACTGCGCCGCCGCCCGAGAGTCGCTCGATCGGCTCATGAGCCGCGCGACGGCGATTCCCGTCGCCGAGGCGGCGGGCGCCAGCTCTCGCTGAAGCGCCTCGCGGGGGCCTCCCTCCGGATCAAAGCCCCGGCTGGGAACGACTCGCTGCAGGGACGAGGCCTCCCCGCGGAGTGAGCTCGCTCCCGCCCGGCAATCGAGGGTAACCCCATGGATAGAGCGGCGGTCGGCCCCACACGGCGGCGGGCTGCGGCCCTTCGGTGCCGGCAGGAAGCCGCTCGACCCGCCACGTTGCGTCGGACACGAGAACTCGCCCCCCTCCCAGATCCATCCAGAAGAGGAGACCTCCCACGCCGTTCGGGCTGGCGGCTTCGATCAGGACACGATTGCCGCCGGTCTTGAGCATTGGCGCCAGGTCGAAGACCGCGAGCGCATCTCCCGGGCTCTGGGCGCCGCTTCCCGCACGCTGGCCGTTGACCTCGAGAGCCCACTCGCGGTCTCCGAAAAGACGCGCGGGCGCCGAGGCCGGCGGCCCGCCGGCGAGCCGGAAGTCCTTCCACGCGCGAAAGCGGAGCGGCGCGGGCTCCGGAATCTGACGCGTATACCAGATCCAACGCGCGGGGCCCGTCAGGAGAAATCGCCGATCCTCTCGCGCCCGCCAGAGAGCGGTGAACGCGGCGCACGCGGCAATGGCAAGGGCAACGGCGGTGAAGAATTTCGAGAATCGCCCGAACCCTGCGACGAAAGGCTCTTCTTGACCCAACGCGGAGCGCAGGATACACTGTCGATCCCGACATGACCATCGTCGGGATCATCCCCGCAAGGTACGCCTCGGTTCGATTCCCGGGAAAACCCCTGGCTCTCTTGGCGGGCCGACCCATGGTTCTGCACGTGTTGGATGCCGGCCGGAAGGCGGGCAAGCTGGATCGCGTGGTCGTGGCAACGGACGACGAGCGAATCGCGGCCGCGGTGCGCGGCGCGGGCGGAGAGGCGCTCATGACCTCGGCGGAAGCGGCCAGCGGTACCGACCGCCTGGCGGAGGCCGCGGCGAAGATTCCCGCCGACGTGTACATCAACATCCAGGGGGACGAGCCGATGATGTCGGCCGAGAACATCGACCGCGTCGCCGAGACGCTGCTCGCGGCTCCGGATCGCCGAATCGCGACCCTCGCGATCCCCCTGTCGGCCGACGGTGCTCCCGATCCGAACGTCGTGAAGGTCGTCGTCGCGCGCGACGGGCGAGCGCTCTATTTCTCCCGCTCGCCGATTCCCTACTTCCGCCAGGGAGAGCCCGCCTACCGCAAGCATCTCGGGCTCTACGCCTACCGCGCCGCCACACTGGCCGAGATCGCCCGGCTGCCGCCCTCTCCCCTCGAAAGAGCCGAGTCGCTCGAGCAGCTGCGTTGGCTCGAGGCCGGCTTGGCGATCTGGGTCGGAGCGGCCGTCACCGATTCGATCGGAGTCGACACTCCCGAAGACCTCGCCCGAACCGAAGAGATTCTGAGCCAATGCCCGTGATGAAATTCGCGAGCGGCCCCGCGGCCGTCAAGGAGGTCGGATGAGCGCCAAGTATGTCTTCGTCACCGGGGGTGTCGTGTCGTCGCTCGGCAAGGGGATCGCCGCCTCCTCGATCGGCGCGCTGCTCGAGGCGCGGGGATTCAAGGTCGCGCTCGCCAAGTTCGACCCGTACATCAACGTGGACCCGGGAACCATGTCTCCCTTTCAGCACGGCGAGGTCTACGTCACCGACGACGGCGCCGAGACCGACCTCGATCTTGGCCACTACGAGCGCTTCACGTCAATGACCGCCTCGCGCATCAACAACACCACGGCGGGTCGGATCTACCTTTCGGTGATCGAACGCGAGCGGCGCGGGGACTACCTCGGCAAGACGGTCCAGGTCATCCCCCACATCACCGACGAGATCAAGGAGTCGATCCGCCAGGTCGGGCCCGAGGCGGACGTGATCCTGATCGAGATCGGGGGCACCGTGGGCGACATCGAGTCACTGCCCTTTCTCGAGGCCATCCGCCAATTCCGCCAGGAAGCCGGACGTGGCAATGCCGTCAACGTCCATCTGACGCTGGTGCCGTACATCCGCGCTTCGGACGAGCTGAAGACCAAACCCACGCAGCACTCGGTCAAGGACCTGCTCTCCATCGGGATCCAGCCGGACGTTCTGCTCTGCCGCACGGAGCGGCCCCTGCCGGACGACGTCAAGAAGAAGATCGCCCTCTTCTGCAACGTCCCGGTCGAGGCCGTGATCACGGCCAAGGACGTGGCGTCGATCTACGAGGTTCCCCTGAGGTTCGCCGCCGAAGGCCTCGACGGGATCCTGCTCGACCAGCTGAACCTCCCCCACTACGATCGGGATCTCTCGAAGTGGGAGAGCCTGGTCAACCGCATCAAGAACCCTTCCGGCGAGGTGGACATCGCGGTGGTCGGCAAGTACGTGGACTACGGCGATTCCTACAAGTCCTTGAACGAAGCCCTGGCCCACGGCGGCATCGCCAACGCCGTGAAGGTCAACCTGCGCTATGTGGACTCGGAGACCCTGGAAAACGACTCGTACCCGGACGTTCTGGCGACGGCGGACGCGATCCTCGTGCCGGGCGGCTTCGGCAAGCGAGGCGTGGAAGGAATGATGCGCGCGATCCAGTACGCCCGCGAGAAAAAGGTGCCGTACTTCGGAATCTGCCTCGGGCTACAGACCGCCGTCATCGAATACGCTCGGCACGTTGCCGGCCTCGAGGGAGCCAATTCGACGGAGTTCGACGAAGAACCGAAACACAAGGTGATCTTCAAGCTCCGCGACCTGATCGGGGTCGAGGCCCTGGGCGGCACGATGCGCCTCGGCAAGTACCCCTGCGAGCTGTCCGCCGGGTCGCTCGCGGCCCGCGCATACGGATCGGGCGCCGTCTCCGAACGGCACCGGCACCGGTACGAGGTGAATCAGGAGTTTCTGCCGGCGCTGCGAGAAGCGGGAATGTCGTTCACGGGAATGTCCCCCGACCGCAAGTTCGTCGAGATCATCGAGCTGCGCGAGGAGCACCCCTGGTTCCTCGGGTGCCAATTCCACCCGGAGCTGAAGTCGAAGCCGTTCGCCTGCCATCCGCTCTTCAAGGACTTCATTCGCGCCGCCAAGGCGCACCGCGCCGCGCGCGCCGCCGAAACCGAGGAGCGCAAGGCCGCGGCGGCGGTCGAGACCAACCCGGAGTTCTCCTGACCGCCGTCCGCTCCGTCGCGATCGCGCCCGGCTACACGATCGGCGGAGGCTCTCCCCCGCTCTTCTTCGCCGGGCCCTGCGTGATCGAGTCGCACGAGCACTCGATCGCGATGGCGCGGCGTCTGAAGTCCATCGCCGAGGAAACGGGAGCGAAGATCATCTTCAAGTCTTCGTTCGACAAGGCCAATCGCTCCTCCAAGGACTCCTTCCGGGGGCCGGGGTTGAAGAAGGGACTCGAGATTCTCGCCGCCGTGAAGGCGGAGACTCGTCTTCCGGTGATCTCGGACATTCACGAGCCCGCGCAGGCCGCGGAGGCGGCGAAAGTGCTCGACGTTCTCCAGATCCCGGCCTTCCTGTCGCGTCAGACCGACCTTCTCGTGGCGGCCGCCCGCACGGGAAAGCCGATCCACGTCAAGAAGGGGCAGTTCTTGGCACCCGACGACATGGAGAACGTGCTCGAGAAGTGCCTCGCCGCAGGCAATGACAAGATCGTGCTGTGCGAACGGGGCACCTCGTTTGGCTACCACAACCTGGTGGTCGACATGCGCTCCTTTCCCATGATGCGGGCGCTGGGCTTCCCCGTCGTCTACGACGTGACGCACTCCTTGCAGCTTCCGGGCGGTGGAAAGGAGACGGGGGGCCTCAAGCAGTACGCTCCCGTGCTCGCCCGGGCCGCGGCGGCCACCGGCTCCGTTGACGGTTTCTTCCTCGAAGTCCACGACAATCCCGACCAGGCCCTCTCGGACCGCTCGACCCAGCTCGATGTCCGGATCGTGCCGGCCCTGATTCGGTCGGTGCTCGCCATCGCGGCGCTCGCGCGCGATTCGGCGTAGCGGCTCCGGGAATCAGCTCCCGACGTCCCGAACGGCGACGAGCGTCTCCGTTTCGACCGGATATCCGGAGCCCGCCCAGCCGTCGAGCCCCCCCGCCAACGGCCTGACCAGCGTGAACCCCCGATCCATGAGCGCGCGGGCCACACGGGCCGCCGTCGCTTCGTTGGGTCACGTGCAGTAGAGGATGATCTCCCGATCCGTCGGGAGGTCCTTGAGCGCCGCCTCGATCTGCGACAGTTCCAGTAACCGGGCCCCCGGGATCCGGCGGGGATCCGCCTTGCGCGCCGCCGGGGAACGCGCGTCGATCACGATGGGCGCCTGCCCCCGCTCGATCAGCTCATGAAGCTCGCCGGGCGAGATGCGAGCCATCCGCAGAACGCGGTAGAAACGGCGTCGCTGCCAGTACTTCCAGCCGATGAACAGCACGAGTCCGCCCGACAGGATCGCCAGCGCCCCGCTGCCGAAGGACACGAGCCCGGCTAAGACACGATCGATCGCGCGATGGAAAACGGCTCCGAGCACGAGACCGCTGCCCGCCCAAAGCAGCGCTCCGCCGGCGTCCCAAGCGAGAAACGAGCCAACCCGAGCGCGAGTGGCCCCGGCCAGCGGAGGAGCCACCGTCGAGAACCCCGGTATGAACTTCGCGAACAGCAGGGAGCCCATCCCGTAGCGCCCGAAGAACGACTCGGTCTGCTGCACGCACGAGTCGGGCGACAGCGACACGCGGCAGAGGGTGCGCAGGACGCGGTACCCCTGACGCCGGCCGAGGTCGTACCAGACGAGATCGGCCGTCAGGCAGGCGATCGCTGCCACAATCAGCGTCTGAGGCGCCGACATCGCTCCCCGCGCCGCCAGCGCTCCCGCGACGATCAGGGTCGGCAGCGCGGGTATGGGTAGCCCCAGCTGCTCGAGCAGCACGTTGACGAAGACCAGTGCCAGGCCGTACCGCGAGACATGGTCGAGAAGCTGCATGGGATCCGGAGAGTCTAAGCCCCTCCCGACAGACCGCCGGATTCTCGGCGCTCGAACGGTCCCCGGTGATGCGATCGTCGTCCGTGCGGGCCGGACACCTCTCTGCCCGGACCGCGGGCGGGCCGGCTCCTACTTCTTCGCCGGCCGGCCCTCGGCGTCGAGCAGCACGATCTCGCCCAATCCGATCTCCCGGACTCCGGCTTCGATCTTGGCGCGATCCCCGACCAGAAGCCACCGCGCCTTCTCCGGACTCGCGAACTTCAGGGCTGCGGCCTGTGCCGCCTCCCGAGTGACCCTTCCCGTCTCGTCGTAGTCGCGCTGAAGCTCCGTCATCGGGAGCCCCTGGGTCCAAAGATCCGCGACTTGATCATCGATCCGACCGAGCGACTCGAACTGCTGGGCGTAGCCCCGGACGAGCCGGCTCCGATTGTCCGTGAATTCGGCCTCCCCGATGGGCTTGACGCCGTCGATTCCCTTGAGCTCTCGGACGAACTCGACAAGAGACTCCTTGGTCTTGTTGGTCTGGACTCCTCCCGTCGCGTACCAGACCCCCGCGTCGTTCAGGGTCTGAAGCACCGAGAAGACCCCGTAGGAGTAGCCCTTGTCCTCGCGGAGGTTCATGTCCAGTCGCGAGCTCGCGCTGCCGCCCCACACGGCATCGGCCAGCGTCAGCGGGTAATAGTCGGGCGACTTGCGCGCAATTCCCGGCAGTTCGAGCGAGACGACCGTCTGGGCGGCGTCCTGCCGGTCGACGAGGTAGACCTTGCCCGCCGAGGCCGGGGAGGGAGGCGGGATCGGGACCGATTCCGGCGCGCCGCCGCCCCAGGTGCCGAACGCCTTTTGGGCGAGCGCCTGCGCTTGCGCAAGCGTGATGTCTCCCACGAGGACGAGCGCGGCGCCACCCGGCTTGAAGCGAGCCGAGTGGAAGGCGGCGAGGTCCTCGCGCGTGAGCCCCTGGACCGTTCCGGGCAGCCCCTGCGGCGGCCGGCCATAGGGGTGCGCCGGGCCGTAGGCGAGCATCGCCCGGACGCGGCCGGCGATCGCGTTGCCGTCGATCGCCTGCTGCGCGAGCTCGTCTAAGTGCCGTTTTCGCTCCCGCTCGACTTCGGAAGCCGGGAACACGGGATCGCGAACGACGTCCGCGAAGATCGCGAGCGCCGGCTCGAGGTTGCGCTTCAAGACCTCGAAGGAAAGCCGGGCGCTCTCGCGCTGCGCCTGCGTCTCGATCGAGGTGCCGAGATCACCCAACGCCGTCTCGATTTCCAGGGCCTTCCGCGACCCGGTGCCGAGCGTCATGGCCTTCGCCGTGAGGAAGGCGGCGCCGTCCTTGCCCGCCGGATCGGCGATCGAGCCGGCCCTGGCGACGAGCTTGACCGCGACTTTCGGAAGCTCCGGGCGCTCGACGACGAGGACCTCGAGGCCGTTTTCGAGCCTGGCGCTCTTCACTTCCGGCGCCCGGAAAGGACGATCGGCGCCGAGCGACGGCATCTGGGACCGGTCGAGGGCCGCTTCGCTCGCGCGGCCCGATTTCTCGGGGTGAAATCGCAGGACCAGGCGGTTGCTCGTGTCGAGCCAGCGCCCGACGGTCTTCTGGAGGTCGGCCGTCGTGACGTTCCGGTAACGGGCCTGGTCGAACTCGAAGCGGCCGGGGTCACCGAGGTAGGTGTTGTAGCCGTTCAGCCGGTCGGCCTTCCCGCCGAAGCCTCCGATCCGCTCGAGCCCCGTCACGAAATTGAATTCCTGCTTCGTCTTGGCGCGCGCGAGCTCCGCGGCCGTCGGGCCCTCCCGCGCCAGACGAGCAATTTCCTCCGTGATGACCTTCTCGATCTCCGGCAGCGACGCGCCGGGGCGCGCCGTGGCGATGACAGCGTAGAAGCTGGCGATTTCCGCCGAGGCCTGGAACGCGTTCACGTCGGTGCAGAGCTGCCTTTCGTAAACGAGCACCCTTGCCAGCCGCGAGGCCAGCCCGTCGGTCAGGAGGAGCGAGGTCAGGTCGAGCTCGGCATCACCCGGGGCGTAGAGGGGCGGTGTGGGCCAAACGAGATAGACGCGTTCCTGCGGAACCCGGTCCGTTGCTTCGACGACCTTCTGCTCCGCGAGCTTCGGCACCCAGAGCTTCGGCCGGTCGAGCGGCGGCCCGGCGGGAATGCCGGCGAAGTACTTCTCGACGAGCCGACGGGCCTCCGCCGAGTCGAAGTCCCCCGCGATGACGAGGGACAAGTTGTTGGGCGTGTAGTACGTCTTGAAGAACTCCTTGACGTCGTCGAGCGAGGCGGCCGTCAAGTCTTCGTGGCTGCCGATCACGGTCCAGGAATACGGATGGCCCGACGGGAAGAGGTTCTCGACGGCGAGCTTGTACCAGCGGCCATACGGCGTGTTCTCGAGCCCCTGACGGCGCTCGTTCTTGACGACGTCGCGCTGATTGTCGAGCTTTTCCTTGGTCAAGGCGTCGGCGAGCGTCGCCAGCCGGTCCGACTCGAGCCAGAGCACGAACTCCAGGCTCCCGGAAGGGACGGTGATGAAGTAGTTGGTCCGGTCGTTGTCCGTCGTGCCGTTGACCCCGCCCTCTCCGAGATTTGCGCCCGCGCGCTCCGCGTACGTGAAGTAGTCCTGGGACGCGTTCTTGGACCCCTGGAACATCATGTGCTCGAAGAGGTGGGCGAACCCGGTTCGCCCCGGCCTCTCGTTCTTTGACCCGACGTGGAACCACAGGTTGACGTGCACGATCGGGAGCTTGCGGTCCACGTGCAGGATCACCTGCAGGCCGTTGGACAAGGTGTAGGCCTCATATTCGACCTTCGGGACGGAAGAAGCGGGCGCCGCGGGAGCGGCGGAGGCCGTGGCCGGCTTGTCTGACGGCGCCGCAGAGCCCGCGGGAGCCGAGGAGGCGCCCAGCCCCGCGGCCAGAGCCAAGAGAAGCGGAGCGAAACGTTTCGAACTCACGAACCTCTCCTTTCGACGGACAGAGATGTCTCTCGACGGTTCGTGACTAGATACGGCGCGCCCGGGCCGCGGGTTCTGCGCCGGCATTGGGGCGGGCTAAGATACCGGCAGTGATCCTCGAGGCAGCCAAACGGGTCCTCCAGATCGAGGCGGACTCCGTGCGCGAGCAGATCGATCGGATCGGGCCCGATTTTGTCAGGGCAGCCGAGCTGATCGAGGCGTGCCGGGGCCGCATCTGCGTCACGGGACTCGGGAAATCCGGGCTGATCGGCCAGAAGATCGCGGCGACGCTCGCCTCGACCGGAACCCCCGCCTATTTCCTGCATGCCGCCGAGGCTTCTCATGGCGACCTCGGAATGCTGATGGCGGGGGACATCGTCCTGGCTCTATCCCACTCCGGCCAGACCCAGGAGGTCGTGCGCCTGCTCGAGTTCGCCCGATCCCGCTCGCTCCAGACCATCGCCATGACCGGAACCCCCGGATCCGCGGTTGCGCGCGCCGCCGACCAGAGCATCACGATCGAGATCTCGCGGGAGGCCTGTCCCTTGAATCTCGCCCCGACCGCTTCGACGACGGCGATGCTGGCGCTGGGCGACGCGCTCGCGATGGCGGTCTCCGAACGGCGTGGATTCAGCGCCGAAGACTTCGCGGCGCTTCACCCGGGCGGCCGGCTCGGCCGCCGATTCCTCAAGGTCAAGGACCTGATGCGCACGGGCGACCGCCTTCCCTGGGTCCGCTCGGAAACGCCGATGAACGAAACCATTCACGAGATGTCGCGCAAGATGATGGGAATCACGGCCGTCGTCGACGCCGAGGGAAAGCTCCTGGGCGTCATCTCGGACGGAGACCTGAGGCGTCTGCTGGAGAAGGACCCGGCCTTGCTCACTCGCCGTGCGGGCGACTGCTCCCACACGAGCCCCAAGACCGTGGAAGCCGAGGAGTTCGCCTCGACGACTCTGGCGCGAATGGAGACGGCCAAGATCACCTCGCTCTTCGTGGTGGACGCGACGGGGCGCCTGACGGGGGCCATCCACCTCCACGACCTCCTATCCGCCGGGATCTCGTGACGCGAAGAATTCGGGCCCTCTTTCTCGACGTCGACGGCTGCCTGACCGACGGCCGTCTTTACATCGACGACCGTGGACACGAGGCCAAGGTCTTCGACACCAAAGACGGACACGGCATGCGAAAGGCCCTGGCCGCGGGGCTCCGCGTCGCCTGGATCTCCGGGCGCACCTCGCTGGCGACCGATGTCCGGGCGCGAGACCTGGGGGTCCGGCATTGCTACCAGGGCGTCCGGGACAAGCTCGCCCGCTACGAGGCTCTCTGCCGTCGCTGGGGATTGAAGCCCGCCGAGACGGCTGCCCTCGGAGACGACGAGCAGGACGCCGGCATGATGCGGCGGGCCGGCCTCTCGGCGTGTCCCGCCGACGCGACGCCGGCCGCCAAGAAGGTCGCCCGGGTCGTCTTGAAGAATCGCGGGGGGCGAGGCGCGGTGCGAGAGTTCGTCGAGCTCGTGCTGGCAAGAAACGGACGGCGGCGGGGCTGAGGCGGCTGCCGCTAGGACCTACAGGTCGACCGACGGCCGAAGCCGGCCGAGGATCGCCGTCGTCACGGCGCCTCCGCAACGCGTCCTCGTCCAAAGGGCGATCGCCTCGATCGCGGCGGCGACGGCCGACGGCTCGATCGGGGGCAGACCCTCGACGACCGCCACGGCGTTGCGTGTCCTTTCGGTCAGTTTGGTGCGGTCCGCCTCCTTCCAGTTCCAGCGGCGGCAAACCACACCGGCCCGGTCGCGGTAGATCACTTCTCCGGCCCGCGGCGGGCGGGCCTCGGGCTCGCCTAGGAGCCGCACCGGCGGCTCCTCGCCCGAGGCGATCGTGAGCTCCAGGTCTCCTTCCATGGCGTCCAGGTCCTCCGCGCCGGCGGGAAGAAGCGTCTGCAGCGAGACGGCGTTGTAGATGTCCACGAGCCGATTGACGTGGGGAATCGCCTCGCCCTTGAGCACGCGCCGAACGAGGCTCTCGATCGAGGAGCGGTGCTCCTTGGGCTTCGCGCCGAATGAGCGGTAGGCCTCGCGCCAGACCGCGAAATTCGGATGCTCCGCCACGGGCCGTCCCGCGAATCGCGCCGGGATTCCCGTCTGCGCCTCGCGCAGCAAGGCCGTCACCTCGGAGTCTGGTCCGCTGTTGTCGATCCCGCGCGCGACCGCGACCCCGAGGACGGTGCCGGGAAACCGCGAGACGACGGCCTCCGCGATCGTCAGCCGCATCGGCAAGAGGTGCGACGCCAGATCGCCGGCTCTCCTAGGCGCTCTCTCGCTTGCGGAAGACCCACGCCACGGCGATGCCGAGGAGGTAGAGGAGGATCATCGGCACCGCAAAGACGCACTGCGTCGTCACGTCCGGGGTGGGCGTGATGACGGCGGCGATGATGAAGATCGCAAGGACCGCGTACTTGAACTTCGCGAGCAACCACTTCTCCGAGACGACTCCCATTCGCGCCAGGAAGAAGATGAGGATCGGCATCTCGAAGCAGAGCCCGAGGCCCAGAATGATCTTCGTCGCCGTCCCGAGGTACTCGTTGATCGTGATCACGGCCTGGAAGGGTTTGCCGACTCCGATCAGGAATCCCACGACCAGGGGAAACGCCTCCACGTACCCGAAAGCGCATCCGCAGAGGAAGAAGAGGACGCTCGCCAGCAGAAACGGCCACACCCACCGCCGTTCGTGGCGATAGAGCGCCGGCGCGACAAAGAGCCAGATCTGCCAGAGGATCACGGGCGAAGCCACGATCACTCCGGCCAGCATCGCGACTCGAAAATAGAGAACGAACGGCTCCGCCAGGGTCGTGTAGGCGAGGTTCTGGCCCGGCGGCAGGACCTTGCGGACCGGCGCCGCCAGAAAATCGAAGAGCGCCGGAGCCCAGTACCAGCAGAGCAGGAACCCGACGAACAGAGCGATGAGCGAAACGATCAGGCGCCGGCGGAGCTCCTCCAGGTGCTCGAAGAAGCCCATCCGGGGAAGCTCGTCCTCCCCCTCCCGACGCTCGGCGGCGCGGTCCGGCAGGAACCGGCTCAAGCGGGGTCGATGGGGTGCGTTTCGGGCTGCCCGGCCGAGGCCGGAGTGGCGGGCGGGGCCGCCGGAGGCGTCTGCGCGATCGTTTGGGCGGCGGCGACCAAGGGCTCCTTGACCGAGGAGGCTTCTTTCTTGCCCTCCTCGATCTCGTGCTCGATCGTTTTCTTCAGGTCATCCGACGCCCTCTTGAACTCAGCCAGGCCCTTGCCCAGGGACTTGCCGATTTCCGGAAGCTTTCGAGGGCCGAAAACGAGCAGTGCCACGACGAAAATCAAGATCAATTCGGGCATTCCGATGGAGCCAAACATGTTCAAACCTCAGAATGAGGATTCTAACCCCGCCCGGTGCAAAACCCTTCCGCCCAAAAGCCCGTAGGCTTCCGAAGAGCGGCGTGTCACAATGTTGACCCCGGGGAGGACTCCTTGAGCCAACCACGCGCCCGTTTTCTGATCGCCCTCTCGTTGCTGGCCCTGGCGACTCTGCTCGGCGGCACGCTGGGCTCCAAGCTGCTCGCCGTGCCCGAACGGGAGCTACCCAACCTCGACGAGTACGCCGATATCCTGACGACCCTCGGCGAGTGGGCGCCGGAGCCCGTTCCGCCCGAAAAGTTCGTGTACGCCTCGATTCACGGGATGCTGTCCCGCCTGGACCCTCACACGACCTTCCTCGAGCCGGACGACTACGCGGCGATGCGGGAGAAGCAGCAGGGCTCCTTCTTCGGCCTCGGCATTCAGATCCAGAAGCGCATGGGCCACATCACGGTCATCGCGCCGATGGAAGGCACGCCCGCCTTCAAGCTCGGCATCCGGGCCGGCGACATCATCACTCACATCGAGGACGAGGAGTTGAAGGAGGACGTCTCGACCGATGAGGTCGTCCGGAAGCTGCGGGGACCCAAGGGGACCCCGGTCACCATCACGATTCGCCGGCCCGGCCTCGACGAGCCGATTCGGATGACGCTGACGCGGGCCGAGATCCCGACACTCTCGGTGCCGTATGCCTTCATGATCGGGCCCGAGACCGGCTATATCTTTCTGCGAGACTTCACGCACACCTCCAGCCGCGAGCTCACGGCGGCCATCGAGAAGCTCGAAAAGCAGGGAATGAAGCGGCTCCTGCTCGACCTCCGGGGCAACCCGGGCGGAGTCCTCGACCAGGCGGTCGACGTGGCCGACGTTTTCTTGCCCAAGGGGTCGAAGGTCGTCTACACGCGAGGCCGCACCCCGTCCTCGGCGCAGGAGTACTACGCGCCCGGGGATGGGACGCACTTCGATCGGCCGCTCGTCGTCTTGGTCAACCGCGGCTCGGCTTCCGCCTCCGAGATCGTTGCCGGAGCCATTCAGGACCATGACCGTGGCCTCATCGTCGGTCAGCGCACCTGGGGCAAGGGCCTGGTCCAGAGCGTCTACACGCTTCCTTACGGCGCCGGCCTGGCGCTGACGACGGCGCGCTATTACACGCCGTCCGGGCGGTGGATCCAGCGGGACTACAGCGACCTGCTGGCGTACGTGAACCCGGAGGACGGGGACGTCCCGCAGCCCGAGGAGGCTCCTCGAAAGTCGGGAGAGGTCTTCTATACCGAGGCCGGCCGCGTCGTCTACGCGGCGGGCGGCATCACGCCCGACGTCATGGCGAAAAACGACAACCGCGATTCGAAGCTGCTGGCGCACCTGCTGGCCAGGGGCCTGACCTTCAGTTTCGCCGTGGATTGGAACTCGAAGCACCCGAACGTGGGCGAGGACTTTGCCGTCACCCCGGCCGTTCGCGACGCTTTCTTCCAGTTCTGCGAAGCCTCGAAGTTTTCCACGGCGGAGGAGCTGAACCGGCAGTGGAATGAAGACTCCGGCAAGAGCTTGATCGACCTCGCGATCCGCGTGGACATGATCAACGTCAAGTACGGCCTGGAGTCCGGCTGGAGGGCGCGCGCCGCCGGTGACAACCAGCTCCAGCAGGCCCTGGGACTCTTCGACGAAGCAGCCCGGATCGCCGCGATGCCGAAGAAGAGCGACCCCAACCGGGCCTCGAAGAGCTAGCCTCGAGCAAGGGGTTAGGGGGTTAGGGGTTAGGGGTTAGGGGTTAGGGAAACCGAGTCCAATTCTTCTCCGATTCCCAGAAACTCGCCTCCTCGACCCTCGTCTCTGCTTAGACCTGCCGGCTCCCTGAATATTCCGTTGCCCGGGGGACTCGCCCCTCGACCCTAACCCCTCGCCCCCGCTCAAAACAAAAGGCCCCGCCGAGGCGGGGCCTTCTTCCAGGAGGCGGCGAAACGCTACTGCTTGACCGGGTTGTTGTTGAAGACCACGAACTGGCGGCGTCCGATCAGCGTGCGGTGGCCGGCGGAATCGAACACGTAGATCGCGAGGTCGTGGTGCGTGTCCCCGAGCTTGGTCGTGTCGAGAGCGTAGGAGAACCCGACAAACGGAGTCGTGACGCGGATGTCTTTCAATGGGACATCGTCCCGACGGAGCCCGTAGCCCCCATTGGTCTTCGTGAGACTCGCCAGAACGAAGCCATCCACGTCGACGTCCACGCGGGTCACCGCCGCATCGAGGTCGAATGCCCATCCGAGGACCGGGAACGTCCCGGCGATCCACTGGCCGGCGGTGGGAGAGTCGATGTCGCCGAAGGAGTTCCGGTCGGGATTCGAACTCGTCACGTCGCAGGTGATGTCGACCGAGATCGGCTCGAGCTCCGTGACCGTCTCCTCCTCGTCCCCGGCGCGCACTTGAATCGTGTGCTTTCCGGGCAGCGTGAACCCCGCGAGCTCGACGCCCCGCGGCGTGGGCTTGAAGATGTCAAACACGTCGAGAAGGGGGTCATGGGAGAGGCCGAAGGTGAACTGGAAGCCGGAATTGGCGGCGTTGACGTAACCCGAATAGAGGTGGGCCACGTCGGGCCGGTTGACGCCGTAGCAGTTGGAGAAATAGGTACCCGTGACGAGACAGTCGGTTCGGGAATTCGCGAGAATCGCGCCGTCGAGCATGAGTTCGACGTAGGAAACCTGTCCCTTGTCCTGGCGCGCGCCGACATCGAGCGCCCAGCCTCGGATGACGTTCGGGAAGAAGGAGACCGGAACCAGGCCCCCGGGGTTGGGAACGCAGGGAGAGGGGCAAGGACCCCCCGGCGGAATCACCTGGACGGCGGGCCCGCAGATCAGCGTGGCCTCGTCCAGCGGATAGTCCATCACCCCGAAGGGTCCGAGCAGGCCTCCGATGTTCTCGACCTGGAACCGCCGGCTGCCGAGCTCGGTCGAGGCGCCCTGGTCGTCCCAGGCTTTGACGCTCAGGATGTGTATCCCATCCACGAAGCTCGTCGTGTCGATGGCGGCCACCCAGCCCGAATAGAGCGACTGATTAAGCGGCGGCGGAAAGTCGGGGAACGCCGCGTAGATGTCCGGGCGCGTGCTGCCGTAATAGGCGTTGCCGACACCGCCGCGGTCGATGGCGGTTGCCACAGTGACCCCGTCGACCTGAAAATCGATGTGATCGATGTCCGTGTCATCCAACGCCCATCCCAGGATCGACAGGGAGCCGCCCGCCGAAAGGATCGTCTCGCCGGCCGGCGGGACGTCGATGGCTCCGAACGGCGGCTGATTGATCGAGTTGTCGACGACGACGTCGATGGGGCCAAAGACAACCGGCGCCGTGGTACCCGATTCGGTAACCGATAGCGTCAACGTGTGCGGCCCGTCGAAGTAGTTGCGGGCCAGAAACGAGGTGATCCAGCCCGTCGCGCCGCCGAGGCCTCCGGCCGCATAGCTCGGAAAGGCCGCCAGGACGTCTTCGCGCTGCCCGGTGAACACGGCCCGGTTCACGGGGCCGCCGTCGACGAACAACTCGATGCTGTCAATTCCGTGCAGGCTCAAGACCGACCCACTGACCATCACGACGCCGAACACGGTTTGCCCCTGTCGAGGGGTATCGACGATCAGAAGCGGCCCCGCGGCGGCATCGACCCGATCGACCACGAGCGGAGTCCGCGCCTCGCGGCGCGCGGTCTGCGCCCCTGCCGGGCTCGCGAGACTCGCAGCCGCCAGAAGCGCCAGGATCGTGGGCGCCTTGATGGACATAATGCCCCTCCCGAGAATTTAAGAAGAGAATCCGCAAATTTCGGATGAAAGTCAAGCATTTGGCTATCTTCACCTCATTTTTTTCGGCAAAATGGCCCTTTCATAATGCCAAGCCCATGGGCCGCGGTGGCCAAGACGTGAACAGGTTCGGCTCCAAGCCGGCACCGGCTGCCCCCCCGGAAAAGGGCCCCGCCCCCCCGGAAACCGGGCTAATCGGCCGCTTGGCACGCTCTTTGGCCGCGCGAGTGGCGATTTCGCTGCTCTTGGCGGGGGGCCTGCTCTTCCTCTTCCTGCGGCAGGTTCAGCTCCAACCCCTGGGACAGGCGATCCGGTCCGCCTCGCCCGGGTGGCTGGCGGCCAGCCTCGGCATCGCCGTCGCGACCTTCGTGCTCCGGGCAGTTCGTTGGGTCTGGCTCCTGCGACCCGTCGGGCGGGTTCCCTTCTGGCCGGCCTTCCTCGCCACGGCCGTTGGTTTCGCCGCGAACAATCTGCCAGCCCGCATCGGCGAAGTGATTCGGCCGGCCCTTCTGTCGCGCATGCAGCGGCTCCCCTTCTCGGCTCTGCTCGCCTCGATCTTGTTCGAGCGGGCCCTCGACGGCGGGTCGGTTGTCCTCTTCTTTCTCCTGGCCGTGGCCCTGGGGCTGCCCGGCTCGACGGCCAGCCGCGGCGCCTTCGCCATGCTCCGCACGGGCGCCCTTCTTGGAGCGGCCCTGTTCTTCGCTCTCATCGGTCTCGCCGTCTTCCTGCTCGTGCGGCGCCGGGCGACCGAAAAACTCTTCGACCGACTCTCTCGGCGTTTGCCCGAAAGGTGGCGGCCGCGCGCGAAGGCAGCCGTCCAAGCGTTTCCGGAAGGCTTCGCCTCGCTGTCGGACCGGAGCCTGATCGTCTCTGTCGTGGCGGCATCGGTCGGGATGTGGCTCATCATCAACGTCCAGATCTACGCCGTGATGCGCGCCTTCCATCTCGACCTGCCGTTCTCCTCCGCCTTCGTCGTCACCGCGGCGGCCGTCCTGGGCCTCGCCGTGCCGACGCCCGGGGGGATCGGCTCCTACCAGGCCGCGGTGCAATATGCCCTCACTCACTTCTACGGGGTGCCGCTTGCTCCCGCATCGGGCGTGGCCATCCTGGCCTGGGCCGTGTCCTTCGTGCCGATCACGCTCATCGGCCTCGCCGCCCTCGCTTCTCCAAGAGTGCGCGCGCGGTCGAACCGCTCACCCTAGAGCCCGGGCGAGGAGGTGGACGTGGGACAAGAGACGGGAGAAGATAAGCCTCGATGGTCTTCATCGCACGCCTCGCGCCGGACGCCCCGCGCCCGGCATGAAATGTCCCTTCTGCGGCGTCACGGACGACCGGGTGGTCGACTCCCGCGAGAGCCGGGAGGGGGAGGTCATCCGGCGCCGCCGGGAGTGCGTCGGTTGCGGCCGGCGCTTCACCTCGTACGAGACCATCGAGGAGATCCCTTACATGGTCGTCAAGAACGACGGCCGCCGGGAGGCCTTCGACCGCAAGAAGTTGCGGGCCGGGCTGGTCAAAGCCTGCGAGAAGCGACCGGTGCCGCCGGCCCGACTGGATGCCATCGTCGACGAGATCGAGACCCAGCTACACGATACGGAGGAGCGAGAGATCACCACCAGCCGCATCGGAGGCCTCGTCATGGAGCGCCTGCGCGAGCTCGACAAGGTGGCCTACGTCCGGTTCGCCTCCGTCTATCGGAAGTTCGAGGACGTGGACGAATTCCTGCTGGAGCTGAAGAACCTCATCGGCCGGGCGGAGACCAAGGCGACGTCATGATGCCGTCGCCGGAGCCTGCTCGCGGGCCTGCCTTCCGCACCGCAAACTTCTGTCAACCCGTCATGCAACTCGCCAGTGTGGGTCTCTCCGCTCGCGGCGCGCGAAGTCTCCCGAGCGCAAGCGAGGGAGGAGGCGCGCGCCGCGGGAGCGCAGCGCGAAGCGAGGAATCAGGCCGCCGGTCGAGCGCCGTTGCGCGAGCCGCCGGCCGGTGCGCCCGTCGGGCGCAGATTCCGAGCGAAGCGCGGAGCGACGTGTAATGGCGCGCAACACCGTCCGCCTCTACGGGCCTCTCGTCGAACTGTCGCGCCTCCAGAGCGAGCTGAACCGGCTCTTCCAGGCGTTCGTCGAGACCCACAACCGTTCCGCCGGCACGGCCAGCTCCTGGGACCCGAGCCTCGACGTGCTCGACGACGGCAACACGATCCGTGTCTTGATCGAGCTACCGGGCGTCGAGCCGGAGGACGTGCGGGTGAGCATCCGAGGCCGCGTGCTCACGATCCGCGGCCAGAAGAAGGGACGAATCCGGGCGCGGGAGGGGATGCGCTTCTTCTGCATGGAGCGCTACTTCGGTAACTTCGTCAAGTCCGTCCCGCTGCCGCGACCCGTCAACACGCGGGAGGCGAAGGCCGTCTTCCGCCAGGGCCTGCTCGAGGTCGTGCTGCCCCGGGTGCCCGACATGCGCGAGAAAGAGCACGAGATCCCGGTTCGCGCGGAGGAAGAGTAGTCAATGGTCGAGACGGAAGAAAAAGAGATCGCGACGGAACGCGACGCGGACCTCCCGATCCCCGACATCCTGCCCGTCTTGCCGCTGAAGGACGTCGTGGTCTTCCCATACATCATCCTGCCGCTCTCCGTGTCGCGGGAGAAGTCGATCAACGCCGTGGACGCGGCCCTGGCCGAGCAGCGCATCATCATGCTCGTGGCGCAGCGGGACGCGCAGAACGAGTCCCCGCGCTCCGAGGAGCTCTTCCCCGTGGGCACGGTCGCGGCGATCATGCGCATGCTGAAGCTTCCCGACGGACGGATCCGGCTGCTCGTGCAGGGGCTGTCGCGCGCGCGGATCGACTCGTTCCTGTCCGAGGAGCCCTACTTCAAGGCGAAGATCACCAAGCTCGAGGAAGAGGCGCCCGCCAAGGAGCTGCCGCCGGAACACGAGGCCCTCCTGCGCAGCGTGAAACAGAACTTGGAGAAGTCGGTCTCCCTCGGCAAGAACATCTCGCCCGAGGTGATGGTGATCGCGGCGAACCTCGACGACCCGGCGCGGCTGGCGGACCTCTCCGCCTCCAATCTCGACCTGAAGCTCGAGGAGGCCCAGCACATCCTCGAGTCGACGGACCCGATTGCGCGTCTGCGCCTCGTCAACGAGAGTCTGGCCAAGGAGATCACGGTCCTGACGATGCAGCAGGAGATCTCCTCTCAGGCGCGCGGCGAGATGGACAAGTCGCAGCGCGAGTACTACCTGCGCCAGCAACTGCGCGCGATTCAGCAGGAGCTCGGCGAGGGCGAGGAGATGTCCGAGGAGCTCGCCCAGTATCGCAAGGTGATCAGCGAGAAGAAGATCCCCGCGGAAGCCGCCGCCGAGATCGAGAAGCAGATCAAGCGGCTCGAGCGCAGCCATCCCGACTCCGCCGAGACCGCGATCATCCGCACCTACCTCGACTGGATGACCGGGCTGCCCTGGGGAATCGTCTCGAGCGACTCGGAGGACATCGAGCGGGCCCGCAAGATTCTGGACGAGGACCATTACGACATCGAAAAGGTCAAGGAGCGGATCCTCGAGTACCTCGCCGTTCACGCGCTGAAGAAGTCGCTCAAGGGGCCAATCCTGTGCTTCGTCGGGCCGCCGGGCGTCGGGAAGACATCGCTCGGCCGCTCGATCGCGCGAGCCCTCGATCGCAGGTTCGTTCGGCTCTCCCTCGGAGGCGTGCGGGACGAGGCGGAGATCCGCGGGCACCGCCGCACCTACGTCGGAGCGATGCCCGGCCGCATCGTGCAGGGGATCCACCAAGCCGCCACCTCGAATCCGGTGTTCATGTTGGACGAGATCGACAAGATCGGCGCGGACTACCGCGGCGACCCGAGCTCGGCGCTTCTGGAAGTGCTCGATCCCGAGCAGAATTTCTCCTTCCGAGACCACTACCTCGGCGTCGCCTACGATCTCTCCCGAGTCCTCTTCATCGCGACGGCCAACATCCTCGACCCGATTCAGCCCGCGTTCCTCGACCGCATGGAGGTCATCCGTCTCTCGGGCTACACGCTCGAGGAGAAGAAGGCGATCGCCCGCCGCCACCTGATTCCCAAGCAGCTCGACGAGAACGGCGTCACCGAGAGCAACATCGAGTTCACCGACGGCGGCGTCGAGAAGATCATCGAGGCCTATACGCGGGAGGCCGGGCTGCGCAACCTGGAGCGCGAAATCGGCTCGATCTGCCGCAAGGTGGCCGTCGCCGTGGCGAAGGGAAAGACGCGGCGCTACCGGATCACAGCCGCTTCGGTGGAGAAGATGCTGGGGCCCGCCAAGCATCTGGCCGACGAGCTCTTGAAGCGCGATCAGGTCGGTGTGGCCACCGGACTCGCCTGGACTCCCGTTGGCGGAGACCTGCTCTTCGTGGAAGCCTTGGCGGTCCGGGGCAAGGGGGGTCTGCGCCTGACGGGACAACTGGGCGACGTGATGAAGGAATCGGCGCAGGCGGCGATGTCCTATGCGCGCGCCAACGCGAAGGAGCTCGCGATTCCCGACGACTTCTTCGAGACCCATGACGTCCACGTTCACGTGCCCGAAGGCTCGATTCCCAAGGATGGTCCGTCTGCCGGCATCACGATGGCGGCGGCGATGATCTCCGCGTTCACCCAGCGGCTCCTGCGGCGGGATGTGGCCATGACGGGAGAAATCACGCTGCGCGGCGAGGTCCTTCCCGTCGGGGGAGTCAAGGAAAAGGTGCTCGCGGCGCGTCAGGCTCTCATCAAGACGATCGTCCTCCCGAAGCAGAACCGGCGGGACGTCTTGCAGATCTCTCAGCGGATCCTGCACGGCATCGAGTTCCGCTACGTCGACAGCGTGCACGAGGTGCTGGAGATCGCCTTGGCACCCCTGCCGGCCGCGACCGAGGCGCCGGTTGCGGAAGAGGCTCCTGCCGCCCCGGCCCGGGATATCCCGGTGCGAACCGACAAGGCGGCTCAGGCCGGGCGCGCCCCGCGGCCGTAGGCCCTTCTCCTCCCCGGGATCGCGTGCCGGGGGCGCGGTCGGCGTCGAGAAGCCGAGGCTCCCGCAGCCCGCTTTTGCCGTGCGCGTTGCCCCCTCATCTCGGAAATAATGCCCTCCCATGGCCGGGGAGGACCGCTTCGTGCGCCGCCTGCTCGAGGAACTCCCGGCCTCGCGCCGCGTCGTCCTGGGACCGGGGGACGATGCCGCCGTCGTCGCGGTCGAGACGGGCCTATGGGTCGTCACCACCGACATGGTCGTCGAGGCGATCGATTTCCTTCCGGGCGACACTCCGGAAGCGGTCGGCCGCCGCGCCATGGCGGTCAACCTCTCGGATCTGGCCGCAATGGGAGCTCGCCCCGAGTTCTTCCTGCTCTCGATCGCATTCCCCGCTCGCCGGGGGGAGGACTTTCCGCTCTCCGTCGCCCGGGGTGCTCTCTCGCGGGCGACGCCCGTCGGCGCGGCCCTCGTGGGCGGCGACCTCTCCGACGCCCAGAGCGTCGTCGTCTCGATCGCGCTTTGGGGACGTCCCGAGGGCGAACCCACCCGACGCGCAGGCGCTCGCGCCGGTGATCTGCTCTTCCTGTCGGGAGCGCCGGGCCGCGCCGCGGCGGGCCTCGTGCTGGCGCGGGCGCAAGCGCAGGGTGTCTCGTACGGCGGGGAGCTCAACCCGGAAGCGCGCGCCGAGCTTCTCGCCGCGTACCGGGATCCGGAGCCGCGCCTCGCCCTGGGGCTCGCGCTCGCCCGGCAAGGGCAGGCCACGGCGGCCATCGACATCTCCGACGGAGTCGGAATCGATTCGGGACGTCTCGCCCGAGCCTCCGGCCTGCGGGCGGTGATCGAAGAACCCCGGCTCCCGATCTCACCGGCCCTTGCGGCATTCGCTCGATTCGAAGGGCGGGACCCGCTCGAGCTGCTGCTGGCGGGAGGCGACGACTACGAGCTTCTCTTCGCGGTTGCGCCCGAGCGGGCCGCCGAGATCCCGCCCCGCGGTCCCGGGGGGGTTCCCTTAAGCCGCATTGGGCATCTGGAACCGGGAGAAGGCGCCTTCTTGCGGTCGGCCACGGGCGATCGCGACATTTCCGGGCTCGGTCACGATCACTTGAGCTGCGCGCCATGAAGATCCTCACGACGCGCGCCTTCCGGCCACGCCGCCATCCGTTTTCCTGGAGGCGACGTTGGAGAGTCCTCGTTCTCGATTGGCTCGGGCGCGAAGAACCACCCGAACGGGTGGCAGCGGCAATCGCCCTCGGCGTGGGCGTTGGATTCTCCCCGTTCCTGGGCGTCCACTTCCTGCTCGCGCTCGGCCTGGCCTTGCTTTTCCGCCTGAACCCCTTGGATGCCGTCCTGGGCCAGTTCGTCGGCAACCCGTGGACGATTCCACCGATCTTCGCGATCGGCTACCGCCTCGGTCGCTGGATTCTCCGGCACGACAGCCGGCGCGTGCCGCGGCTGAACTGGGGACCCCTCCTCGAGAGCGACTGGACCTGGGTTCTCCATCCCCTCCAGACGGTGCGGCTCGTCTTCGGAGGTCCGGCCTTTCTGCCACGGCTGCTTTCCTTCCTCCTGGGAACCACAGTCCTCGCATCGGCGATCGGAGTTGGGACCTTCTTCGCGACGCGGTCGCTGTTGAGGCTCTTCCACCGGCGACACCCCCGGGTGGCCGAGCGCGCGGCGCGCCGTCGCGGCGCGATCAGCCGCCGGCGGCAAATGCGCGCCACACGCGCCGGCCGGGGCCATTAGGACGCCGCGCCGGAGGAAACCGCATAGGCGAAGGCCCAAGGCGACAGCTTCTCGAGCCAGGAACGAAGTCCTTCGAAGCGGCGCCGGTAGGCCGGCTCGCGCCGCGCGGCCTCGAGCAGCAGGAGGAGGTCTCCACTCGAGCGCGTCGCGCGGAATACCTTCTCCCGGGCGAGCGCCGCCCCGAATCCGCGTCCGGTAGCGGCGTTTTCCTCGGCAAGGAGCCGCAGCGCCTGAGCATCGAACGGAGCCGCGGCCAGAATTCGGCGCAACTCTCTGCGTGACGATTCGACATCACTGCGGGAGCGCAACCAGACGGCATACCCGAAGCGGGCCGGAAGCGACTCGGGGTGGTCCGTGAGCACGCGCTTCCACGACTTCCCAGCGGCGGGGTCGTCCAGCCGCGACTCCACGGTCGCCATCCGGAACGCGAGCGGGAGCGACCGCATGTTCTTCACGAGTCCCCTTCGATAGACCGCAAGGGCCTCCGGGTCTCTTCCTTGATCCTCGAGTACCAGGCCGAGGCCGAAGAATCCGTTTTCGTAGGTTGGCAGATACGCCAAGGAGCGCTCGTAAGACTGCTTGGCCGCGGCGAGCAGGCCGAGTTCCCGCTCGCAGCGGCCCTTGCCAGCCCAGGCGTCCCAATACTTCGGGTAGATCTGCGTGGCCCGGCGATAGGCCTCGAGCCCCTCGCGAAACCGCAGATGCTCGGCCCGGATGTAGCCCAGGTTGTAGTGATTCTTGGCGCTCTCGGGCGCGACGCGCGCGCTGTTCTCGAAAAGGGCCTCATCGGTGCTCCAAACCGTGTCGCGGGCAGCCGTGCGAATCGACAGGAGCAGGACCGCGGCCGCGAGCGAGCCGAGCCGCGCCGTCGACACGGCGCGCCAGCGCTCGGCCGAGCCGGTCAGGAGCGCCCCGAGGATCAAGCAAAACCCCGCCGAGGGCAGATAGACGACTCGTTCGGCGAAGAGGGTGCCGATCGGAAAGAGCAAGTTCGAGGCCGGCAGGACCGCAACGACGAAGAAGAGAATCCCGAACGCTCCGGGATCCCCCGGGCGGGTCAGCGCCGCGGCGCACGCCAACCCCAGCAGCAACACGGCCCCGATCGACAGGATCGACACCGCCCCCGCCGGCCGGATCGACCAGGCCGACTCGTCCGCCGACAGGCGCAGCGGAAGCAAGATCCGCCCCGAGTAACGCAGGAGGATCGCGCAAGCGTTTCCGATCCGCGCGGCGGCTGAAAGGGCCGCCAGCGGGTTCTCCACCTCGAAGATCCCCGTCTCGCCCGCCTTGATGAAACCGCCGAGGACCCAACCGCGGAGGGCGAAGTCCACCGCCAGCGCCGCCGCCGAGGCGACGAACAGGGGAAGGCCGCGACCTAGAGCCTCCCACATCCTCCGGGCGACGCGCCCCTCCGCCCGCCAAAAGAAGCAAAGGAAGGCGAGCGCGGGCGCCGTCGCGGCGCTTTCCTTGGTCAAGAGGGCGGAGAAGTAGAGAAGGACCCCGGCCGAGATCCAGAGGGCGCGCCGCCGCCTGTGCTCCCAAAGAGAGAGGGCGCAGTGAAGGTACGCCAGTGAAAGCACCGCTGACTGTGTTTCGCCGCGTCCGACCAGGCTCGTCACCGCTTCGACGTGGATCGGGTGGACGGCGAAGAGCAGGGCCGCCGTGTAGGAGGCCGGGCCCGGGATCCGAAGGCGGCGCCAGAGGGCCCAAAGGAGGAACGTCGCCGCCCCATGCAGGAGAACGTTGACCGCGTGAAACAGAACGACTCGCTTCCCGTGAATCCACCACTGAACCGCATAAGAGAGGAGCAACAAGGGTCGATAGGCTGTGCCCGACCCGCGCGAGCCACCGAAGTACGAGGTCTCGAAGATCTGACCGGCCATCGAGGGCGAATGAACGCGCGCGTTGTCGCGCACGATGGCCTTGTCGTCGTACGTGAAGTCGCCCGACAGGCCATTGGCGAACGGAATCAGGCACGCGGCGATCAGAAGCAGGACGAGGAACTGGCGCGAGGGTCCCGCCGGCTTCCACTCCACAGCCGCCAGAGTCTAGCGTCCTCCTCCGGTAGTTTTCGGGGCCAGGAGAGACGGCGCTCCGGACCGGCCTCGCGGCGAGGGCGGGGCGAACACGTTCAATTCCTTCATGAGATACCGCAAGGCCTGGCGCGACAGCCCCAGTTCGCGCGCCGCGTGGCTGCGGTTGCCCCCCGCGCGCGCCAGTGCGTCGGAGATCATCCCCTTGCGGTGGGCATCGAGGCGGGAGCGGTACGACTCCGTCGGTGAGCGGGGTTTCGATCGGATCGCCTCGGGCAAGTGCCCCAGCCCGACTACCCCGTCGGAGTCGGCCAGAGCCGCCGCCTGAGCCATCGCGTTCTGAAGCTCACGCACGTTGCCCGGCCAGGAGTGGGCGGCGATTGCAGCGACGGCCTCGGGCGAGAGGCGCAGCGCCCCGCGGCCGTACTCCCGCCCGAAGACCTCGAGAAAGTGTCGCGCGAGCCGGAGCGTGTCGCGACCGCGTTCGCGCAGGGGCGGCAGCGCGATCACGGCCACGTGCAGACGGTAATAGAGATCCTCGCGAAACCGCCCCGCCTCGACCTCTTGAGCGAGGTCGCGCGACGTCGCCGAGACGACCCGAACGTCGATTCGCCGCGAGCGGTTCTCCCCGAGCCGCCGAATCTCGCGGTCCTGCAGGGCGCGCAACAGCTTCGCTTGCAACGACGACTCGAGGTCGCCGATTTCGTCGAAGAAGACTGTGCCGCGGCAGGCTTCCTCGAGAAGCCCCAAGCGGTCGCGCTCGGCGCCGGTGAACGCGCCGCGAACATGCCCGAAGAGCTCGCTTTCGAGCAGTGCGGCCGGTATCGCCGGGACGTTGACGGCTACGAACGGCCCGGAGGCGCGCGGCGAAAGGGCATGCACCGCGCGCGCGACGGCTTCCTTGCCGCTTCCCGACTCGCCGCGAACGAGCACGGTGACCGGCTGCGCGGCGAAGCGCGTCAGGCGCCGGTAGGGCTCCTCCATGGCGGGGTCCTCCGTCACGATCCCAAAGCGCCGCCACCCCTCCCTGTGCCCGTCGGCGGGCCGCGGGGTCGGCAGCCGGAACAGAAGTGTCTCGGCAAGCTCGGCAACCGCCGCGGCGACGGGCCCCGGCGATTGACGAGGCAGCGTCAACCGGTAGGTTGAGGCGCCCGCCTCGAGCGCCCGGCTCGCGCACTCGGTCTCCGGAAGACGGCCCAGGCGCACGATCTCCCGGCCGTCGGCGTCCGCAATGGCAAGGCCCGACACGCCCACCGCCTCGAGGCTCGCCGTGGTCTCCTCGCCGGCCAATCCACGGACGAGCGCCTCGCGCAGAGCTCGCAGGGAGTCGGGTGGCACCGACGCCGCCGCCGGCGCAGTCTCGGGGCGCCCGAAAATGAAGTCGGCGAGGCTCTCACCGCCTCGATCGCGCAAGATTCGCTCCGCTCGAAGTGCGAGCTCCCCGATCCCGGGGTCGCCGGGGAAGAGCAAGTGCCATCGCGCCCCGGTCTCGGCGGCCGCGTATTCCCCGACGCCAAGGCGCACCGACAGGGCCTGCCGCGCCGCCGCAGGGGGTCCGCCGTCCCCCGACCAGGCGAGCTCCTCGAGGCGTGCGGCAGCCACCCTCTCGGTGTCGCAGCGGTCGGGAAGGTCCTGCGCAGCCCGCTCCCACGCCTGGCGCGCTCGCTCCGCGTCTCGCTCGTAGAGGCGCCGGTCCCCTTCTTCCAGCCACAGCTCGCCGATCTCGATCCGATCTCCGAGGCGCATGGCGAGCTCCCGCGCACGAGCATTGTCCTCGGCCGCTCGCCCCAACAACCCGCGGCGAAGCGCCATGCGGCTTCGTTGGTGCAGCCCGACGAGCAGCCACAGGTCGTCTCCCTGCCTCTGGGCTTCGCCGAGCAGGTCCTCGATGGCTCCCGCAGCCTCCTGCCATTCCGCGCGCGCAACCCAGAGCTCGATCTGATTGGAGCGCGCGATGCGAAGCAGATCCCTCCGGCCCGCCGCCGAAGCCAGGGCGGCGGCCTCCGCGAGGAGCGTCGCGCAGCGATCCGAGCGCCCGGAATGGTAGAGGGTGGTTGCCAGATCGATCGAGATCCGGGATCCCTCCGCGGGATCGTCACGCAGGACGGCAAGGGCGGCCTCCAGGCGATCGGCCGCTTCGGCGAACTTGCGCCGGTCGCAGAGCCCCAGAGCTTCCTGGGAAAAAAAGCGCGCCGCGAGCACGTCGTCCTGCAGGTGGAGGGCCTTCTCCTTCCAGTGCTCGTAGATTCGCGCCTCCTCCTCGAAAAGACCCTGCCGCGACAGAATCGACGCCCGCGTCAGCGCGTTTTCGAGTCTGGCCGCAGCGCCGAGATCCTGCGCCAGGAGATCGGCCTCGCCGAGACACTCGAGGGCACGATCGTGCCGGCCGTCTCGAGCGAGTCCCGCCGCCTCGAGGCGCAGGGCTCGAACAGTTTCCCCAGGGGGCGCGCCGGGAAAGGCTCGCCTCCAGGACGCCGCCTGCTGTCCGGCCCCGGACGCTCCCTCGACCTGCGCGGACACCTCGGCACCGCGCAGACACGCGGCGCGGCGTTCGGCCTCGGTTGCCGCCCGGGAGCGCACGATGCGATCGAGAATCGCGCGCGACTCGACCGGGCGCCCGCCGGCGAGCTCTCGTTCCGCCTCGATCGCGTCAAGCCAGGGCGGCCGTTCGACTCGCGCCGCGGAGAATCGCGCGGCGAGCTCGAACCACGCTTCCAGACAGCCGGGAGGACTCTCGCGAAACCAGTGCTCCGCCTCCGCCAGCGCCTCCCCCGCGGCGCCCGCCGACAACAGCAACTCGATCCGGGCGGCGCGGTCCGTCTCTTGCCGCGCCCAGCGGCGGCAGAGCGTCGCCGCCTCCGGCCCCGGCAGGACGCCTCGACGGCCAGCCGCCGTCAGACGCCAGCCGAGCCGCGTCTCCTCGATGTGCCCGCGCCGAGTGAGCCGAGAAAGAAGCCTCGTCGCGAAGAGGCCGCCTGGACGCGCAGGCGTCGCGCCGACGCCGGCGCCCTCCCGAACCGACAGCCAGGTCAACACCTCGCGCTCGGAGTCGGTCAGCGCCTCGACGCCGCTCTGCGGCAAGAGGCGCGTCTGGGGAAGGGGCGCCTGCCCCGTGGAGTCGGAGGCGAAGGCCGCCCAGTGATCGCTCGAAACCCAATCGCGGACGAGATCGGGCACGCCAGCGGGGTCCTCTTGCGCTCTCCCCGCGACGCACTCGTAGAAGCGCAGCGCGCCGGCGAAGCTGCCGCACGGAACGAAGATCTCCCGCCGCCACTCGTCCGGCAGCCGGGGCGCCGGAAGGACCGCCGGAAGGCGCCGAACCTCGATCTCCGCGGGGAGCGAGCGCTCGGCCGTCTCGAAGGCGCGGCGAGAAACGGGATCCCAATGCTCGATACCCGCGGCGATCCAGACCGAGCGCCCGGCGGAAACCTGAGAGCGCGCGAGCTCCCGCAGACGGCGCGACGCCTCCGTTGCGCGGGACGGCGGGGGATCCAGGTGAAGCGCCGATCCGGCGGCAAGGGCCGAGCCACCCGGCAGAAAGAGGTGAGGGAGCCGGCTCTCGAGGATCACGCGTGCGGACTCCAGCCGTGCCCGCACCGTGAGGTCGCGCAGGAAGCGCCCCGCGTAGCCGATCGTCCGAAGCCGTATCGTCGAGGCCGATCCCTCGTGCAGGGAGGGGAAGCTCCGAAACACTTCGGCCACTCCAAATTCCGCGCGGCGCAACCGGGAGTCGGGCCCCTCCAAGCGCTCCGCCAGACCGCGCGCTTCCCGGTCGTCGATGCGCCCTCCCCGCCGCGCGAGCCGATCGAGAAAGGCGCCGAGAACCGCCGAGGCCGGCGGCGCCGACCCGCCCCGGAGAGCCGCCGGAGAACGTGCCAGCCAGAGCCTCGCGCGACCCGATTCCCGCTCCCAATAGGCGTCGGCGAGGTCTTCCTCCTCGAGCCAGAAGCCGTAGGCCCGAAAGAACGCGATCGACGAGGCCGCCTGCAACAGCAGGTCGGGAACCAAATGGCGCGGCACCCGGCCGTCGCGGATCCGGCGGCCGCGTGGCATGCGCCGGTAGACGAGCAACGCGTCCCCTTCGAGACCGAAGCCGACCGGAAGCGGAAGGGTTTCGTGCTCGAGGAGAAGGAAGTCCGGCCAGCGCTCTCTTGCCCCGGCAAGTGAAAAGCGCTCCAAGACAAGACCGGGCTCCGCTCCCCCCGCGATGACGGGCCGGGAAGCACTCACGGCTGGCATGGCAAGGCCAAGTCGATCTCAAGGCTAGATTGTCGCGAGGGCCGGAGGATCGGGCATTCCCTGTTCCTCCCGATGGGAGACCGTTCCTCTTCGGTCGCCCTCCGTCAAGAAAAGAGAGAGGAGAGATCCCGGAAGAAGGAGGGGTAGGACTTCGCGACGCAGCCTGGGTTCTCGATCAGATAACCCCCTCGAGCGATCGAGAGGAGCGCGGCCGCCATCGCGAGGCGGTGATCGTTCAAGGTGGGAAGAACGGTGGCGAGGCCGCGCCGGATCCCGCCGCGGACGACCAGTTCCGCCGAGCCCGCGCGGGAAGAGCCGCCTGCGGCACGGATCAAGGCCTCGAGGGCCTCGATCCGGTCGCTCTCCTTCCACCGGAGATTCCCGATGGATCGGAAGCGGCTTTCGCCCTCGGCCAGGGCCGCGAGCGCCGCGAGCGCTGGAACCGAGTCGGGGAATTCTCCCGCCTCGACCTCAATCGCCTCGAGGCCCCCGCGGGAGCCCGATGCGGTGATGCCTTCGGCCCCGCAGTCCAGGGCGATCCCCATCCGCTCCAGGACCGGCAGCGCCCGAGCGTCCGCGGCGGAGGAATCCGCCCGAATGCCAAGGACCGTGACGGTCCCGCCCACGGCGCCCGCTGCCGAGAGCAGCGGCACCGCCGAGGAATGATCACCCGGCACCTCGTAGCCGCCCGGCACCACGGCGCCACGCTCCACCGTGAAGGCACCCGTCACCCGGCGCACCCGATGGCCGAAGGCGACGAGCGCCTCGACGGTCGTCTCGACGTACGGCGCCGAGGCCACCGCACCCCTCGTCCGCACCGTCAGTCCGCCCTCGACCGCCGGGGCGGCCAACAACAAGGCCGAGAGAAACTGGCTCGAGCGGCTGGCGTCGATCGCGATCTCTCCCGAACGCAGCATGCCTCCCCGAATGGCGAGTGGGAGTTGCCCTTCCACCTGCAGGCAACGGATCTCGGCGCCTCCCGATCGCAGGGCCTCGATCAGCTCCGCCATCGGGCGCTCACGCAGACGCCGGGATCCATCGAGCCGGAAGCTTCCCGGCGTCGCCGCTGCCAGCGCGGCCACGAATCGTGCCGCCGTGCCGGAGTCGCCGGCGTCGAGGATCGTCTCGGAAGAACGATTCACCCCCAACGGCCCGAAGAGCCGCAGACCGCGCGCCGCCGGAGCGACTTGCGCGCCCATGGCACGCAGACACCCGAGAAGCGCTGCCGTATCCGCGCTCTCGAGAGGCCGGATGATCTCGACGGGTTCCGAGGACAGCGCCGCCAGCAGGAGGGCCCGGTTCGACGCGCTCTTGGAAGGTGGAACTCGGACCGTTCCCGCGACGCGGCGGACGAGAGGCAGCGCGAGAAACTCCGTCATGCCGGCCGCATGGGCAATGACGGACTCCCGACGGCAATCAGGCGGATCACCGCCGGCGTCCGGCGCCTCTCCCCGAAGGATTCAGAGGCTCGCCAACGAGGTCTCGCCGTGATCTCCCACCTCCATCCACCGCCTTTCCTCGGCGAAGGCGGGCAGGATCTCCACTCGGCAGGGCCCGATCTGCTCCACCCACGACTTGTGAAAGTGTCCGAGCAGGATCACGTCGATCCCCTCGACCAGACGGCGCTCGGCGAAGCTCCGTATCATCTCGACGGGCAGCCTTGTCTTGTGCTTGAAGTTCGAGCGATGGAGCCGCGCCTCGACCCGCGAGACGAACCGGTTCGCGACGCCGCGCGGCACGAGGCCCGCCGCCGCGCGCGACACCGCGTTCTTCGAGAGAAACCGCCAGAACCGGTAGGGGTAGTCCCTCTCGTTCAGTCGGTCGCCGTGCGTCAGCAGGAATCGGTGTGGGCCGGCCTGGAAGGTTTCCTCATCCACGATCCGATCGAAATAGCGTTCCGCGTAGGAGCCGCGCAGAAAGAAGTCGCGGTTGCCCTCGACATACGTCACGCGAATGTCCCGGGAGGCCAATTCCTGCGCTCGGTCCAGGAACCGCCGGATGACCGGTGTCTCGAAGTTGGGGCGCGCGACGAAGTAGTGGAAGACGTCTCCCAAGAGCGAAATCGCTCGCGCCCCGCGCCGGCAGGCGAGCTCCAGGGCCTCCAGGAAGGCCTCTTCGTCGCCCGGCCGCTGTCCAACGTGACAGTCGGCAAACACCGCCCGCATCGCCCAAAGATAGCCCAAGGGGGGAATTTCGCAGCCGTGAGCCGGGTTGCCTGCGTCTATACTGTGGGGCTCGGCCCCGGAGCGCCGATTTCCAACGAGGTGTTCTCACTCCCATGCGCCGACTGATGTTGCTGCTGTTTCCCGCGTTGTCGGTCCTCGCGACAGGACCGTCGACTCTTCTCGCGCAGGCGACCGTCTCGGCCGCCGAGGCCCCCCGGGCGGACGCGCGCGTCCTGCGAGCTCTCAACTCCGGGGCCGAGCGAGTGCGTCTGCTCATCGGCGTTCGCGACGGAACGCCGTCGGCGCGCGCGCTCATGCTGGCGCCCGACCCGGCCGGAGAGCCGGCGCGGCGTCGCGTGCGCATGGCGGCGCAGAAGCGCCTCGCCGACGAGATGCCGACGGAGGAGCTCGAGGTCCACCACTTCTACGAGAGCTTCTCGCTGCTGTCGGGCACGGCGTCGCGGGCGGCCGCCCTCGTGCTCGCCAACCGGCCCGACGTGGACTGGGTCGCGCTGGACCGCACGCGAAGGCCCCTCGAGACCGCCGCACAAGCGGCCCAGGTCCTGATCCGAAGCGACCAGGCCAACGCGCTCGGCGTCAAGGGCGCCGGCCAAGCGATCGCGGTCCTCGACACCGGTGTCGACTACACGGCCGCCGCCCTCGGCGGCGCCGCCTTCCCCAACGCCAAGGTCGTCGGCGGCACGGACACGGCCGACAAAGACAGCGACCCGATGGATTGCGACGGACACGGCACCTCGGTGGCCGCCGTCGCCGCGGGACCCTCGGGTGTCGCTCCGGATGCAAAGATCGTCGCGGTCAAAGTCTTCTCTTCGAAGGACTCCGGCAACACCTCCTGCACCTCCGAGGCAAACGACTCCGACATCCTGGCCGGCGTGGACTGGGTCATCACCCACCGCGACACCTTCAACATTGCCGCCCTGAACCTCTCTCTGGGCGGGGCCTTTGGAGACAGTCTCGCCCACGGTTACTGCGATGCAGACGAGCCGTCGTACGCCGCCGCGTTTGACTCGGCCGTCGCCGCGGGAGTGGTCGTGGCGGTGGCCGCGGGAAACGAGGGCACGACGAACACCCTCGATGCGCCGGCCTGCGTCTCCTCGGCGGTCTCCGTCGGCGCGGTCTACGCTCAGAGCGCTTCGCGAGAGGCCTGGCAGGACGACAGCGGTGGAATCCAATGCACCGACGAGCCCGCCGTGCCGGATCAGGTCATTTGCTTCTCGAACTCGACGACGACGCTCTCGATGTTGGCCCCGGGCGCTTTCTGGCTCGTGGCCAACAAGGGAGGCGCCGCGAGCCTGTTCGCCGGCACCTCCGCCTCGACCCCGAGTGTCGCCGGCGCGGTCGCGCTGATGCGCCAGGCGCATCCGGGCCTGTCTCCGGCGAGCCTGGTCGGCATCCTGCGGGCGACTGGAACGCCGGTCACCGATTCCCGAAACGAGGTGACGACGCCGCGGCTCGACGCCCTCGCCGCGGTCTCGGCCAATGTGGGCGATTTCTCCTTCTTTCTCGGAGCCGCCCCCTCGATCCCGGACGGGAGCGGGTCCGCCAGCGCGTCGGTGACGGTGGCCGGATTCTCCGGCGGCGTGGCCGGGGTCGACGTCTGGGTCGAGATCGACCATCCGGATCCGGAGCAGCTGCGCGTCACCTTGACGGGACCCGATGGCACGACGGTGCTCCTGCACGACCGCACGGGCCAGCCCGAACACCCGATCAACGCCATCTACGGCAAGACCGACGTGCCGGCTCAGTCGCTGGGCGCCTTCCAGGGCCACCAGCCCAACGGCGTCTGGACCCTGACCGTCAAGGACGAGGTCGGCGGTGTGGCCGGCCGGATCCGAAACTTCGGTGTCGAGCTCGAGCCCGGACAGCCGACGTCGGCGATCCCGTCCAATGTGGTCGGACGCGTCCTCCCGATCCTGGCGCACAACCAGGGCACGAAGTTCTTCCAGAGCAATCTTCGCGTTTTCAACCCCGAGACGTCGCCTCGTCAGTTCTCGCTCTACTTCGTTCCGGCCGGCCTATCGGGCAGCCAGGCCATGCGGGCGAACGTGACGATCGGCGCCGGACAGGTTCTGGCCTTGGACGACGTCATCGCGTCCGAGTACGGCTTCTCGGACTCCTATGGTCCGGTGACGGTCACGACGACCGACACGAGCTTCCTCGCCGCGGGGCACAACTACACCCGCAACGCGGACGGAACGTTCGGAATGACCGTGCCCGGGCTTCCGACCGCACAGGCCCTGGGATTCGGGGGCGGCACCGCGACGGCGAACGGCCTGATCAAGAGCGACGCGTTCCACAGCAACATCGGTTTCACGGAAGTCTCGGGCGCGCCCGTGACCGTTCAGGTCGACGTCGTGGACGGCAATGGAGCCGTGATCGGCTCGACCACCATGAACTCCCTCCCGAACTCCACACCGATCATCTCCGACGTCATTCGATCGCTGGGTCTTCCGGCCACGTCGAACTTCCGCGTCAACTTCACGGTCAAGAGCGCGGCGGGCCGGATCCTTCCTTTCGCGACTTACGTCGACGACGTCACGGGCGACTCCATCTACCAGCCGGCGTCCAATCCTCCGTCCTCGGCGGAAGACATCCTTCTCGCACAGGCCGCGCACGTGACCGGGGCCAATAGCCAGTTCTTCAAGACAAACCTGTACGTCACGAACCTGGACACGCAGGCCGTGACGATCACGGTCTCGCTCCTCCCCCTGATACTCACGGGAACCCCGTCACCGGCGCGCGTCTACACCCTCCAGCCCGGCCAGACCCTGGAAAGGATCGACGTGCTGGCCACGGAGTTCGGCCTCGGCGATCCGTCCGCGGCGGGACTGCGCATCCATCCGAACCGCGCCGCGCGCCTGGTCGTGTCCAACAACACACTCGTCCAGAAGTTCGGCGGCACGACCGGCTTCTCGATCTCGGGAGTGCCCGCCTCGCAATCGGTGGGGCCGGGGCACACCGTGACGGCGATTCAACTCGACCATACGACTTCCACCTCGGGATCCCGCTGCAACTTCGGTTTCGCCGAGGTCGGCGGCGCCGATGTGGTCGTGCGGGTCACGGCGAAGGACGGCGCGACCGGCTCGGTGTTGGGCTCCAAGGACTACGGCGTGCAAGCCAACACCCTCGTTCAGACGAGCGCCGCGGAATTGCTCGGCGCCGGCATCTCGGCCGAAAACTTCTACCTGCAGTATGCCGTCGTGAGCGGCAGCGGACGAATCTTCGCCTATGCCGTGGTTGCCGACAACTCCTCGGGGGACGCGATCTACGTTCCGGCCGAGTGAACCGATCGGCGGCCTAGCCGCCCGCGGTTAGAATCCGCGGCATGGGAGCTCCAGGTTCAGCTCCAGCGACGGCGGCCGGCGTCCTGCGATCCTGGCAGCGCCGGCTCTACCGGCTCCTGCTCATTCCCCTCGGGGTGATGGCGGCCAACGCGATCTACCTCGCCGCCTTCACGCGCGACACAACCTTCTTCTACGCGATGCTGCTGCTCCACCTCGTCCTGGGGCTGCTGATCGCCATTCCCTTCTTCGTGTTCGCGGTGACACATGCGCGCCGGATGATCCACATGTGGAACAAGCGGGCAAAGGCCGCGGGCCTGGCAATCTTCCTGCTCGCGATCCTGTGCGTCTCGACCGGTCTCTTCATGACCTGGAAGGGCGCCACGCTCAACCACCGCGCCGTGTGGCTGGGGCACGTCGCCTCGGTGCCGCTCGCGTTGGTGGCCTTCATTCTGCACCGCCGAGCGCATACCCACCGGCTGCAGTTCCGCCGCCTTTACGCCTGGGGGGGCGCCGTGGCCCTCTTCCTCGGTGCGATGACCCTGCTCGCGAAGCTCGAGAAGCCTCCCAAGCGCATCGTCAACGTCAACGGCGACACGGTCTTCTTCCCGTCCTCCTCGGAGACTTTCGACCAGGGGCTTCTCGATGGCAAGAAGCTCGCGGCCAACGACTACTGCCAGTCCTGCCATCCTGACTCCTTCCACCAGTGGGAGCGCTCGGCACACCGCTTCTCTTCCTTCAACAACCCCTTCTACCGAAAGAGCGTCGAGTTGATGGCGGACCGGGTCGGGCGGGAGCGGACGAAATGGTGCTCCGGCTGCCACGATCCGGTCGTCCTCTTCACCGGCCAGATGGGCGCCGCGACCCAGGCGAAGTTCTCCTACGACTCCTTCGAGGCGCAGCAGGGCTTGACCTGTATGTCCTGCCACTCGATCGCCGAGATCAAGGATGTCAAGGGCAACGGCTCCTACGTCATCGAGGAGTCGAAGCAATACCCCTTCGCCTTCTCGAAGAACGAGACGCTGAAAGCCGTCAACCGGCTGCTCATCCGGATGGAACCCTCGCTCCACCGCAAGACCTTCCTGAAGCCATTCATGCGAACGCCCGAGTTCTGCTCGACCTGCCATAAGGTGGCGCTCATCCCAGCCTTGAACAGCTACCGCTGGATGCGCGGGCAGGACCACTACGACACCTGGTACGACTCGGGTGTGTCGGGGCGCGCCGTGCGCTCCTTCTACGATCCACCCCAGCCGAAGGCCTGCCGCGACTGCCACCTGCCGCCATATCCCTCTCAGGAGTTCGGTAGCCGCAAGGGGCAACTTCACGACCATCTCTTCCCCGCCGCGAACACGGCACTGCCCTTCATCCGCGGCGACAAGCAGACGGAAAAGCGGATGAGGGACTTCCTTCAGAACAAGACGCTGACGGTGGATCTCTTCGCCATCAAGCGCGGCGACGCGCTGACGGTTCTGGGCGCGGAGCCGGTCTCGGTGGCTCCCGGCGAGACGTTCGACCTCGAGGTCGTCGTGCGCACGCGCGGCGTCGGCCACCCCTACACCAACGGCACGTCGGACTCGAACGAGACGTGGGTCTCGCTCGAAGGCGAGGCCGGGTCCGCGCCGTTTCTCCGCAGCGGCGTGCTGGACGCACAGGGGCGGCTCGACCCGGCCGCGGACATGCTGACGACCTACGTCATCAGCCACGACGGGAACCACATGGATCGCCGCCAGCCGCAGGACATCCACGTGCCGCTCTTCAACAACGGGATCGGCCCCGGCGCGGCGCGCGTCGCGCATTACCGCGTGGCGATCCCGAAGGGCGCGAAAGGCTCCGTGACCCTCTCCGCCGGGGTTCACTATCGAAAGTTCTCGCGCGACTACACGACCTTCTCGCTCGGAGCGGCGGCGCCGTCTCTCCCGGTCACGACCCTCGCGCAGGACCGCGTGTCGCTGGCTCTGGGCCGCCCCTCGATCGGGCCGGCGCCCGAGAAGAGCGCGGCGCGGGGCAACACCGATCCGCCGTGGCTGCGCTGGAACGACTATGGCATCGGCCTCTTCCTGCAGGGTGATTTCCGGGGAGCGGCGCAGGCCTGGACGAAGGTCGCCGAGCTCGCGCCCGACAAGCCGGACGGGCCCCTCAACCGGGCCCGCGCCGAGATCGCCGAGGGCAGGCTCTCGGACGCGAGGGCGTCTCTCGAACAGGCCGAGAAGATCCGTCCCGGATGGCGCAAGACCGCCTTCTTCCGCGCTACCGTCGCGAAGGAGGAGGGGCGCCTGGCCGACGCCGAGAAGGACCTTCGCTACGTGCTCGAGAAGTTTCCCCTCGATCGCGTCGCTTGGAACAACCTCGGAGCGGCGCTGTGGCTCGCCGGCCAGTACCCCCAGGCGATCGAAGCGTTCGGCAAGACGCTCGCGATCGACCCGGAGGACCTGACCGCGCACTACAACCTCATGCGCGTGTACCGCGCCCTCGGCGAGAACCAGAAGGCCGCCGTCGAGGAGGCGGCGTACCGCAAGCACAAGGAAGACGAGACAGGCCGCGCGCTCGCCGCGGAGCTGCGCCGGCGCGATCCCTGGGCGAACCGCGAGTCGCTCCCGATCCACGTGCACGCCGAGGCCGAACCTCCGCCGGCCGAGCCGGCCGCCTGGGTCGCGGCCATGGGGCCAAAAGGCTACCAGACCGACTTCGGATACCTGAACCGCGAGCACGCTCCGATCCAGCGCGAGGCCGTGGACTACACGGCGAACCTGCAGCCGAAACGTTGAGGCCTGCGGCGCAACACCTCGACGCCAGGTGGCGGAGCACCGTCGCGATCCTCGCACTGCTCGCCGCCCTCTCGGCCTGCCGCCGCGCCGAGAAGCCCGCAGCGGCGCCTGCCCCGCCGCCCACCCCGACGCCGCAGCCCTCCGTCCGCTTCGAGGAAAAGGCCGCCGCGATGGGGATCGCCTTCACGCACGTGACCGGCGCGCGCGGAGACAAGTGGATGCCGGAGACCATGGGTGGAGGCGTGGCGGTCCTCGACTACGACGGGGACGGGAAGCCCGATCTCCTTTTCGTTTCCGGTTGCTACTGGCCTGGGGACCCGCGCGCGAAGACGCAGAAGTCCTCGCTCGCCCTCTACCGCAACGACGGCCCTGGCGCGGATGGCCTGCCTCGCTTTCGCGACGTGACGCGCGAGGCGGGTCTCGAGCGCGTCTTCTACGGAATGGGCGCCTCGGTCGCCGACTACGACAACGACGGCAAGGACGATATCTACGTCACCGGCCTCGGCCGCAACTACCTCTTTCACAACCGCGGAGGGCGGTTCGAGGAGGTCGCCGCGAAGGCCGGCGTCGCGGACTCGGGATGGGGCACCTCTTCGGCCTGGCTCGACTTCGATGGCGATGGATTCCTCGACCTCTTCGTCTGCCGGTACGTGGACTGGTCGCCGAAAAACGACCTCTTCTGTACCCTCGACGGCAAGACAAAGTCCTACTGCACGCCCGAAAGGTACCCCGGCACCGCGTCACACCTTTACCGCAATCTCGGCAACGGGAGGTTCGAGGACGTCACAAAGAAGGCCGGCGTGGGCAACCCCAACCAGAAGGCGCTCGGGGTCGCTCCCTTCGACTTCAACGGCGACGGCAAGATCGACTTCCTCGTCGCCAACGACACGGCGCCCAACAACCTGTTCAAGAACCAGGGCGACGGGACCTTCGAGGACGTGGCCGTCGAAGCGGGGGTTGCCGTGGACGAGGGCGGGCGCTCGCGCGGCGCCATGGGTGTCGCGTGGGGCGACACGAAGAACGGCCGCGGCTCGACGCTCGCGATCGGGAACTTCTCCAACGAACTGAAGTCCCTGTACTGGACCGACAAGGGAGAGGTGTTCCTCGACGAGTCGCCCCGGAGCGGAGTCGGACCATCGTCGCTCCTCTCGCTCACCTTCGGGGTCCTCTTCTTCGACGCGGACCTCGACGGGCGGCTCGACCTGCTGCTCGCCAACGGGCACGTCGAGCCGACGGTCCAGCAGGTGCAGAAAGACGTGAAGTACGAGGAGGCGCCGATCCTCTACTGGAACGCCGGTGATAACCGGTTTCTCGAAGCGGCGACGGGCGACCTGGGCTCGCCCCTGGTCGCACGCGGTGCGGCATACGCCGACCTCGACGGGGACGGCGACGTCGACGTCGTTCTCGTCTCGAGCGGCGGTCCGGCGCGCGTGCTCATGAATCGCGCCGACCAGCCGGCCAAGAGCGTGCGCATCAGGCTCATCGGCTCCGGCACGTCGAACCGCGACGCCGTCGGCGCTCGGGTGACAGGGACGATCGGGGGGCGGACGCTCACCGAGCAGGTCTCGGGTGGCCAGTCCTACCTCTCGGCTCCCGAGAAGACCCTGACCTTCGGGCTCGGCGCGGCCAGCAAGATCGACTCGCTCGACATCCGGTGGCCAGACGGGCGCGCCCAGACCCTGCGCGACGTTCCGGGCGGCGCCCGCCTGACGATCGAGGAGCCGAAACCGTAGACCTCGCGTTAGACTCCCCCCATGAGCGCCGACCCGAAGACTTCCGCCGCCGCTCCCCTCGTACTTCGCGACGACTCCGGCGGCGTCGTCCGCCTGACTCTCAACCGCCCGGACCGGTTCAATCCGCTCTCCCTCGAAATGATTGCCGCGCTGGAACAGAGCCTCGACGCCGCCGCGGCGGACCCGGCCGCGCGGGTCGTCGTCCTCGGCGCCGGCGGACGCGGCTTCTCCGCCGGCCACGACTTGAAGCAGATGCGCGCGCACATGGGAGACGAAGCCTGGCAGCGCCGGCTCTTCGAGGACTGCAGCCGGATGATGGTGAAGCTGACGAAGATGCCGCAGCCCGTCATCGCGCGCGTTCACGGCATCGCGACGGCCGCCGGCTGTCAGCTGGTCTCGATGTGCGACCTCGCCGTTGCCTCTGACACCGCTACCTTCGCGCTGCCCGGCGTCAACGTCGGCATCTTCTGCACGACGCCCGCTGTCGGGGTCGCGCGCAACGTCGCGAGAAAGCGCGTCATGGAGATGCTCCTGACCGGCCGGCCCATCGACGCGCCGACGGCCCTCGCGTGGGGTCTCGTCAACCGGGTCGTGCCGGCCGCGGATCTCGACGCCGCCGTGCAGGACTTCGTCGAGGCCATCCTGTCGAAGAGTCCCGCCGTCATCGGCGCCGGAAAGCGCGCGTTCTACGAACAGATCGACCGCTCGCTCGGCGGGGCGTACGAGATCGCGGGCCCAGCGATGTCGCGCGGGGCACTGCTCGAGGACGCGACGGAAGGGATCGACGCGTTCCTCCAGAAGCGTCCGGCACAGTGGCGTGGGCGCTGATCCCCCGCCGACGACACGGGCACGCCAGAGGGCCCTCGCCGCCGCAGCACTTCTCTGCGGGAGCTGCGCGATGGTCTCGGCCCGAGGCGTCGTTCGAGACGCCGGCGGGGGCGAGATCGCGAACGCCACCGTCCGCATATCGAGCGCGGCGGGCCACGAGACTCCCCTCGCGGTCCTGCAGACGACTTCCAACGGCTGCTTCCACTTTTCTGACGTCGCGCCCCGTCACGAAAAGCAGTTCACCCTCGACGTCAGCGCCCCCGGATACAAGCCGGCGAGCCTCGATTTCGGCACCCACTCGGTCGTTCTGCTCGTCATCCTCGCTCCCGAGGCCTCCGATCAAGCGAGCCGGCTTCAGCACATGAGCTACGTGCAGAAGGCCGGGATTTACGAGCCCCTCTGCGTGACCTTCATCTCTCATGCGGCGAGCTCGCTTGGCCCAAACTAGAGAGCTCGGGCTCCCGTCAGGCCCCTGTGGCTGATTCGGACTCGACGTCCCCCGCCGGACCCCGGCTCGCGCTCCTCGGCATTCCCTGGGACGAGAGCTCTTCGTTTCTTCGAGGCGCGGCGGGGGCTCCTCCCCTCATCCGGGCCGCACTCGCCTGCGACTCCTCCAACTCCTGGGGAGAAAAGGGTCTCGAGATCACCCCGCAAACGCTCTTCGATGCCGGCGACTTGAGTCTCCGATCGGGCGCCGACATGCGAACCCACATCGAAGCGGCCGTCGCGGATCTGCTCACGCGCGGGTTCTCTCCGATCTCGCTCGGCGGCGACCATGCCGTGACCTACCCCATCCTCCGCGCCTTCGCTCGGCGCTACCCGCGCCTCTCGATCCTCCACTTCGACGCGCATCCGGACCTCTATGACGTGTTTCAGGGCGATCGCTTTTCTCACGCCTGCCCCTTTGCGCGGATCATGGAGGAAGAGCTGGCACAGCGGCTCGTTCAGTTGGGCATTCGCACCGTCAATCAAAGCCAGCGCGAGCAGGCCGCGCGATTCGGCGTCGAGATGATCGAGATGCGCCATTGGCCGGCGGAGCTTCGTCTCGACCTCGAGGGACCCGTTTATCTCACCTTCGACATGGACGCCCTCGACCCCGCGCACGCCCCGGGCGTCTCCCACCGGGAGCCGGGAGGGCTCTCGACCCGGCAAGCCATCGACGCGATCCACGGTCTGCGGGCGCCGATCGTCGGCGCCGACATCGTCGAGTTCAACCCGGTCCAAGACGTGTCCGGGATGACCGCCATGGTCTGCGGAAGGCTCGTCAAGGAGATCGCCGCTCAAATGCTGGAGACCGCGGCCTCCGCCTCGTCGGGCGAACCTGGGCGTCGCAAGAATCCGGGCTCCTAGGCCCCCTGCCAGGCCGGGTCGCGACGCCCGCCGAGGACCCGGACCAGGATGAGACCGGCCACGAATCCGCCGATGTGCGCGCCGTAGGCCACTCCTCCCATCCCGCCACCCAACATGCCGAGGCCGCTGATCAGCTGGAACACGAACCAGATTCCGATCGCGAAGATCGCGGGCACCTCCATGATCGAGTAGAACCAGAGGACCCGAACCCGCCGGTGAGGAAAGAGGGAAACGTAACCGGCGAGCACGCCGGAGATCGCCCCCGAGGCGCCCAGGCTCGGGAGCAGGGCGTTGCTCTTCAGCATGGCGGTCGTCAGCACGTGCGCGAGGCCGGCCAAGACGCCGCAAAGCAGGTAGAAGAAAAGGTAGCGGGCGTGGCCGAGCGCGTCTTCCACGTTGTCCCCGAAGATGTGGAGATAAAGCATGTTGCCGAGCAGGTGCGCCAAACCGCCATGCATGAACATGGAGGTGAAGAGCGTCAGGTAGACCGGGATCGGGGTGGGCTGTAGATCGATCGAGCCCCGCGTGCGTCCGTACTCGTCCCGGATGGGGATCGACTGGGCGACGTCGTGTCCCGTCATGATCTCGTACGGCACCGTGGCGTACGCGAGCGTGAAGCGCTCGTTGGTGCCGAAGCCCTGGAGAAACACGAACACGAAGACGTTGGCAGCGATCAGCGCCCAGGTCACCACCGGTGTGGTGCGCCGGCCCGAATTGTCGTCGGAGATCGGAATCATGGGACGGTGCCCTCGATCATAAACCCGCGCGGCGAGAGGGGGCCATCAACCATCCCGATTTCCGTCGGGGCAGCTGGGAGAGGGACCGATTCGAGGCCGCCCCCGCGCCTCAGCCGGTAGGCCCGTCGAGCCGGGACACCCCGAAAGACCTGCCTCTCGCCCCCGGGCCAGGTCACCTCGATTTCGTCCAGCTGCTCGGCGTCGCCGAGGCCAAAGTGCAGAGGGGTCAGGCTGCCCGAGGCGTAAGACGGGCTCACCAGGAACCACTGGGTCTGAGACCGGCCCCCCGCTGTCACCCGGACCCGGGTCCCCAACACGGTGTGTCGGTCTGTCCCGACGGTCGGCTCGATCGAGACCCAGCTGCGAACGCTGCCGACCCGGTTCTGGAAGAGTCTGGCCGGACCGTCGATGTCCACCACGAAGAGGTCGAGCGCCCCGTCGCCATCGACATCGGCCACGGCGCTGCCCCTTCCGACCATCCGGATCCGGGCAAGATCCCCCGCCTCGCGCCATTCCTCGTACTTTCCGTCCCCGAGGTTGTGAAGCAGGACCGTCCTCTGCGCATACGCGCCGTCCCCCGCCTCGACGTACTTCGCCTGGCCGCTCTTGTAGTAGCCGAACGCCCTGACGATGCGCGAAGCCAAGTGGCCGCCCACTGCGTAGAGATCCGGAAGACCGTCGTTGTCGAAGTCGGCGAAATGAGTTCCCCAGCGCACGAAGGGGAACCCGACCTCGGCCGCCCCGGAGGCCGTTCCCGCATCCTCGAAGAGGGTCCCCTCGACGTTGCGATAGAGACTGTTCGGCTCTCCGCCGAAGTTGGTGACGAAGAGGCTCGGACGGCCGGCACCGAAGGGGTCGCCGACCGCGACTCCCATTCCGGCACGCGGACGGCTTCCGAGCACGCCGGCGCCTGTCTCCGCAGTCGTCTCCTCGAAGCGACCGTTTCCTCGGTTTCGGAACAGCCGATTGCTGACTCGGTCGTTGACGAAGTAGAGATCGGGAAAACCGTCCCCGTCGTAGTCGAGAACGGCTACCCCCAGGGTCTTGGTCTCCCTCGGGTCGACGGCGAGACCCGCCTCCTCCGTGACATCGCGAAAGTGGCGGTCGCCCTCGTTGCGGAAAAGGTGAGAGGGCTGGCCGACATAGTCCTCCGGCACGCGGAGCTCGAACTGGGGTTGAGCCGCCTCCCACTCCGGCGTCGAGTCGAGGTAGTTGGCGACCACGACGTCCAGCCGCCCGTCTCCGTCGTAATCGAGGAATCCCGCGCCGACGGAAAAGAGAGGATCCTCGAGACCCGTGTCCTTGCCCTCCTCGAACGCGCCGTCGCCGCGGTTCCACCAAACGGCGTTCGGGCCGACGTTGGTCAGGTACAGGTCGAGCCTCCCGTCCCCGTCCAGGTCCGCCCAAAAGGCACCCATTCCGAGGCCGCACGCCTTGATGCCCGCTCTGTCGGTGACATCCTCGAAGCGGCCGCGGCCCAAGTTGTGATACAGGCGCCCGCAACTCTTCGGGTTGGGCTTGCCCCACTTCGGAATCGAGCTCGAGACGTAGAGATCCGGCAGGCCATCGCCGTCATAGTCGCCGAAGGCACAGCCCCCGATCATCGTCGGGATGAGCTTCAAGTGGCGCAGGTCCGAACCGATCCGGAAGCGGATGCCGGAGGATTTGGTGATGTCGCGAAAGAGCCCCGCGTCCGGCCCGGCCGTTGCCGCAACGAGCGCTGCCGCGGCCGGAAGCAGAAGCAGTCGTGCCCGGCCCGTCACGGCCGGCCTTCGGCCGCCGACCCTCGATTCGAGCGCAGCGCGTCCCGGAACTCCTCGGGTCCGCCGCGGCGGGTCAGGTACTTCTCCCGGAAGCGCCGGTGGCTGGCGTCGTCGGGGTAGGCCTGGCCCTCGCCGTAGCGGGAGTCTTCCTGCCCGTGGAATGGGAGCGGCAGCACGGTCTGTCCCGCCACGGTGTTCTTGTCCGCGTCCTTCTCCCAGCCGTCGAGCACGAGCACGTAGTCGCGAACCCAACCGGGCGCGAGAGGCGGGAGGCGGCTCGCGTCGAACTCCAGACGCACGCAGTCGCCTCCCTTCATGACGACGTAGCGGTCGTCGGGGAATCCGAGCAGCTCCCGAACGTCGCCGAAACGCGTGTAGAAGCCCGCCATGTCGGCCCACCGCGGCGCCGTGTCCACTTCGTCGTGCAGGAAGACGTGCGGGCCGTCGGGCGTCTCTCGGACCCGCCGCGAAAAGCCGCGCTCGAACAGCCGCGCGGACTCGAGCGGAGCCGCCGTCAGTCGGAAAGGAGCCTCCGACTCGTCGACGGTGTACGCGATGCGGTCCCAATAGACTGCCAGATTCGTGCGGATGCGCACCCGCGGATCGCTCCGGTCGAGCACATCGGACAGATCGAGCGCCATCGTCTTGGTCTTCCCCGCCGGGTACCCCATCGCCGGGATGGCTGTCTTCCATCCGTCCTTCCCGTCCGGTACCTCGAGGAGGGGCCCGAAGGGACGCTCGGGCCGGCCGCCCTGTGAAAGGGATACGTTGATCGACGTGTCGGCGTAGAAGACCCAGCCCGTCAGATAGAGCATCACGCGGCCGGCGCCTCGCGCTCGCGGCAACTCGAGGACCAGCTCGTGTGGCGCGACGATTCCCTGATATCGGGTCGGCGCGAAGTCGCCCAGACGGAGGCCATCCTCGCGGGCGATCTCTTGCGTTCGGTCTCGGCCTCTTTCGTCAAGGGCGCGCGGCACGTACGGATGCGAGACGGTGAAGAGCCTCTTCGGCGGGAAGGGAGGCGGAACCATCCGCTCGTTCGAAACGATCTCGGTTCCCGCGGGGTGGTCCACGGCGGAAAGCTCCGCGAGGTCGAAGTAGACCGTCTCCCACAGCTCCTCGGTGAAGTCGAGGACCAGCCTTCCCCCCGTCGGAGCCAGGAGTGCCCCCGCCACCACGAGCCACTCGCGCGTGTCGGAGGCGGCCTGGTGCACGCCGTCGTAGAGGAGCCCGAGAGGGCTCTTGCCCAGAGCGTCCGTCACGAAACGCCAACGGGTCCCGTCGAAGGCGAACAGGAACGGGCACGAGCCCTTCAGCTGTTGAACCTCCTCGAGCAGCGTCCGCGCCGGCGGATCGAGCGCGTTCTGGGGAATGCCGTTGGTCCACAGGATGCGCAGAACGTCCGCCCGGCGCCGTGATCCGAGCCCGATGTGCGTCACCGGCCGCCAGGCGGTGCGGAAGACGTATAGCGGACCCGATCGCGCCTCGACCTCCGATCCGTAGCCGAAGCGATTCACCTTCGCGGAGCCGGTGGGAAGGCCCCGAAGCGCCACGTCCATCCACCCGTTCGCGTTTCCTCCTTCGTTCACAAAGAGCTGCGCCGACCCTTTGTCCGTGATCACGACGAGGTCCAGGTCTCCATCGCCGTCGGCATCGACCGCCTCCGCGGCGGCCGCCGGCGGGAAGGCCTCCTCGACGCGCGTGAACGATCCCGAACCGTCGTTGCGGTAGAGCCAAGAACCTCTGGAGCCGGCCAGGAAGACATCCAGCGCTCCATCGTTGTCGAAATCGAACAGGAGGGGCGTTCCCCCTGACCCCAAGGCATGCGGCGGCAGGAACGTCCCATCGCCGCGATTCAGCGAGACCCAGGCCTCGGTTTCAGTCGTCCAAACGAGGTCGGGCCGGCCGTCGGCGTTCAGGTCGCCCGCCGCGAGCGCCAGCACGCCGCCCGAGCCGGGAAGGCCCGCGGGTCGCTCGGTGAATCGGCCCCCGCGCCGGTTATCTAAGAGAAGCAGTCCGCCGCCCGCGCGAGCCAGGACGAGATCGGCATCACCGTCCCGGTCAAAGTCGGCGGCGACGGCGGCACGAGAACCCGTGCCCGCCGGCAGGGCGGACGTCGTCACATCGGTCCAGGTACCGTCCAGGTTGTTTCGGAGGAGCCGGTCGCCGCCGGGCGAGCTGACGTACAGGTCGAGATCGCCGTCCGAGTCGTAGTCGAGCGGCAGAACGCGCTCGCCCGCCGGCAGGGGGGACTTGCGGTAGTTGCCGGCGCTCGCGACGAAAAGCGCTCCCGGCGCCACCACGTCGAGCTCCCCGGAGTTCTCGACGTCGGCGATCTCGAAGGCCGGGACAGACGATGACCCGGGCAGCGGCGGTGACGCCCGGTACCCCTCCTGGGCTCGAGCGATCACGATTCCCGCCGCGCCGGAGAAAGCCAGGTCGCGGCCGTCCTTGCCGGCGGCGCGGACGGCGACCAGGCCCGACAGCGCGGCCAGACCCTCCTCGCGACGCGGCACGAAGCGCACGGGAACCGCGCTTGGTTCCGCGCGGATCTTCTCCGACAGCACCGCCGTCCAGTCCTCCAGTGGAAGCCCGACGATACCCGGCTCTACGTCGTGTCGGGCCTGCTGGTAGCGGCCCGTCCCGCGCAGCAGATTCTCGACGAGGCGCGCCTTCAGGGCCGCTGAAGCCAGGTCCCCCGACGTCAGCGCGGCCTTCGCCTCGCCGGCGTACCGCTGCAGTTTCTCGTCCGCCGCCGAGGCCGACTCGACTTCGTGGAGCGCGCGATCGAACGCCTCCTGGGCGGCGCCGCGATTGCCCTCGCTCCTCTCGAGCTCCGAGAGGCGCAGCAGCAGAAAGAGATTCGCGGGCGCTTGGTCGAGCGCCCCCCGGACGGCTCGAATGGCGCTCGGACGACCGCCCGGTTTCTCGGACAGCAGCCGGGCGGCGCTCCAGGCCGAGGCCAGGTCTTTCGGGTCGCCGGCAGCGGCCTTCTCGAAGGAGTCGATGGACGCATCCGTCTGGCCGGCGAGCTCCGAAAGCGTCCCGGACAACGCCAGGATCCGAGGGTCACGCGGGGCGAGCCTCTCCGCCTCCGAGAGCAGCCTTCTGGCCTCGGCCAGATTCTTCTCCCGCATCGCGGCGACCGCGCCGTCCGCCCATCCCAACGGCTCCGACGGCCCGAGCCTGCGAACGTCCTCGAACCGCCGCCTGGCCTCCGGGAGATTTCCCTCTTCCAGGGCCGCCAGGCCGACGTTTCGAGCGGTCTGGAGTCTCGCGCGTTCGGCGACCGTGAGCGAGGAGGAGGCCACGGGATACAAAGAGAGCAGAAACACCAGGGCCCGTGGGATGAGGTCCGCCATTCGCCGGTCTCGCTCACCCCTCCCCGAACGCGCGCTCGAACGCGGCCATGGCGGCGTCGTCATAGAGACAGAAAACAATGCGCTGGACGGAAACCGCTTCGGCGGCGAAAGAGCGAGCGGCGCCGATGGAAAGCTCGGCCGCTCGTCGCAACGGGAAGCCATAGACGCCGGCCGAGATCGCCGGCAACGCGACCGAGCGCGCACCGATTTCTTCGGCGCGCTTGAACGCCGCCCGTACCGCCAGGGTCAGCAGCATCTCCTCGCTCTCTCCCCCGCCGCGCCAGATCGGCCCAACGGTGTGGATGACCCACTTGGCCGGCAGGTCGCCCCCCGACGTGACGATGGCTCCCCCGACGGGACACCCGCCGATCTGGTTGCACTCGTCCTGGATCGAGGGCCCGCCACGGCGCCGGATCGCGCCGGCCACACCGGAGCCCAGCTGAAGTTGCTCGTTGGCCGCGTTGACGATCGCATCGACGTTCATCGCGGTGATGTCGCCCTGGGCGAGCTCGATGGTGGCGGGCATGATGACGGCGTCCGGCGTCCGCGTCGGGTATCAGCGATCGATACGCGCGCCCAGTGGGGCTCGCTAGCCCTCGACCTGCTTCACGACCGCTTCGGCGATGCGCAGGTAAGCCTCCGTGACCGGCGAACGAGGTTCCGCCGCCACGATCGGCCGTCCCGCGTCCCCCCCGATCGCCACCTCGGGGTCGAGGGGGATTTCTCCCAGGAAGGGGACGTGCAACTGCTCGGCCGTTTTTCGTCCGCCCCCGTGCTTGAAGATCTCCTCGCGGTGGCCGCACTCGGGGCAGACGTAATAGGACATGTTCTCGACAATCCCGAGCACGGGAACGTTGACCTTCTGAAACATCGCCAGGCCCTTGCGGGCGTCGATCAGCGAGACGTCCTGCGGGGTCGTCACGATGACCGCTCCGGAAAGGTGAATCTTCTGGGTCAGCGTGAGCTGTGCGTCGCCGGTTCCCGGGGGCAGGTCGATGACGAGAAAATCGAGCTTCCCCCAGGCGACATCCTGTAGGAACTGTTCGACCGCCTTCATCACCATCGGACCCCGCCAGATCACGGGCTGATCGACGTCCATGAGGAAGCCGAGGGACATGACGCGCACACCGTAGCGCTCGACCGGCACGATCTGGTTCGACTCGTTGATGAAAGGCTTCTCGGAGATCCCCATCATCATCTGCTGGGAGGGACCGTAGATGTCCGAGTCCATGAGACCGACGCGCCGCCCGATCCGCTCGAGCGCCAGGGCGAGGTTGGCCGCGACGGTGGACTTGCCGACCCCTCCCTTGCCCGAGGCGACGGCGATCGAGAAGCGCACCTCGGGCAGGATGTTGGCGGGGGGCGGTGGAACACCGGCGGCGCCGCGGGGCGCCGGGGGCCCCGGAGGCTTCACTTCGAGGCGAACGGTCACGGCCGAGACACCCGGCAGCGACCGTAGTCTCTCGCGGGCCTCGCGTTCGATCTCCTCGGCCGCTCGCGGCGACTCGGTGGTGATCTCGAGGCGGAAGGAAACGTTGCCGCCCCCAACCGCCAGATCCTTCACGAAGCCGAAGGAGACGATGTCGCGCGACAGGCCCGGAAACCGGACCGTCTTCAAGACTTCGAGAACCTTGTCTTCCGTCAGTTCCGTCGTGGCCGACATCGTGTCTCCCGAGGGAAAAATACCACGCGCTTCGGTCGCTCGCGATCTCTGAGACGAAGCGTGGGCTTCAGGCGCCGTGCACCGACTCCTCCCGCAATCGATCGACTTCCGCGCGGAGCCGTTCGGTCAGCCGACGAGCCTCCTTCGGGCCGGAGCCCGAGACCTCGATCGGCTCGCCCACGCTGACGACCGCCCGACCCGGCGACATGACCAGGCTGTCCGGCGGAAGGATCCGCCGCGTGCCGGCCAACCCGACGGGCAGCAAGGGCAGGCCCGAACGGAGCGCCAACAGAGCCGCGCCCTTCTTGAACGGCTGCAGCTCGCCGGTTCTCGTCCGCGTCTCCTCGGGGAAAATCACGACGGAACGGCCATTGCGCAGCCGTTTCAAGGCGGCATCGAGCGTCGCCGCTCCCCGAGACGGGTCTCCCCGGTCAACCGGAATGAAGCCAGCGGCAGCGATCGACCAGCCGAGCACCGGAACGCGGAAAATACTCCGCTTGGCGAGAAATCGCACCGGGAGCGGCAGGCAGGCGAGAAGCACGACGATGTCGGCGAAGCTCTCGTGGTTGGCCGCCAAGACCACGCTGCGGCCCGAAGCGAGCCGTTCGGCGTGGCGCATGTCGATCGAGATGCCCGAGACGCGCAACACCGATCGCGCCCACCCTCGAGCGAAGCGCAAGAACCAGTCCCCCCGCGGAGGCAGATAGGCGGCGAGAATGGCGGGAAGCCCGAAACAAACGGTGAGCAGGACGATCGCGGCCCAGACGGCCGCCGCGCGGAGGCTACGCATCGAAACACCGGCGGATGTTAGCAAACAGGCAAGTGGCGGCGGCTCCGAGATTTACAGAACTTTGGCAGCAGACTAGAATCGCCCATCCATGAGTGCCCCTCCACCGACGTCCTCACAGCAGTCGGCAACGGCTCTTTTCTACCGGAACATCCGGTGGCTGCGCTTCGTCGACCGCTTCGGTCGCCGAGGGCAGGGAATGGTCGACTACCTGGGCGGCCTGTGGCAGATGATCGCGGAAGCCGCGGTCGGAACCGTCACTCGCCCCTTCTATCGGGCGGAGCTCCTGCGCCAGATGGACGAGCTCGGCGTCAAGTCGGTCTCGATCACCGGGTTGACCGCGCTCGTCACCGGCGGCGTCTTGGCCTTGCAGACAGCCTACTCCCTGGCGGCCTTCGGCGGAAAGATCTTCATCGGACGCGTGGTCGCTCTCTCGCTCGTCCGAGAGCTCGGGCCGATCCTGACCGCCCTCATGGTCGGGGGCCGCGTCGGCTCCGGCATCACGGCGGAGCTGGGCTCCATGACCGTGACCGAGCAGGTGGACGCTCTGCGCTCGATGGCCATCTCCCCCGTGCGGCGGCTCGTCGTGCCGCGCATTCTGGCGACCGTCCTGATGATGCCGGTCTTGACCGCGCTCGCCGACGTTCTCGGGATCCTGGGCGGCCTTCTGATCGCGGTGCTCGAGCTGCAGCAGACGGCCAACGACTACATCTCGAGCATCTGGAACCAACTGGTGATCTCCGACATCATGAGCGGCCTCAGCAAGACTGTCTTCTTCGGCCTCGAGATCGCCGCCATCGGCTGCTACAACGGCTTGAACGTTCAAGGAGGCGCGGCCTCGGTGGGTACGGCCACGACCCGCACGGTCGTGCTGGCGTCCATTTGCATTCTCGTGTCGGACTTCTTCTTGACGAGGTTGTTCCTGGCCGCGTGAGCGGCGGGCGAAGATCATGGCGAAGGGTTCCGACCAAGCGTCCCGCGGGGAGATCATCGTCGAGTTCGAGCGCGTGTGGAAGCGGTACGCCAAGCGCGAGGTGCTGGCGGGCGTCGACCTCAAGATCCGGAAGGGCGAAGTGCTCTGCGTGCTGGGGCCCTCCGGATCCGGCAAGAGTGTCACTCTTCGCCACATCAATGGATTGACCAAGCCCGACGACGGCGATGTCCGAGTCTTCGGCCAGTCCATCGTCCCTCTCGACGAGGAAGAGCTCGCCCCCATCCGGCGGCGCCTCGCCATGCTGTTTCAGGGGGGCGCACTGTTCGATTCGATGAACGTCGAGGCCAACATCGCGTTTCCCCTGAGAGAACACACCAACAAGACCGATGCCGAAATCGCGGATGCGGTCGCGGAGAAGCTCAAAATGGTGGGCCTCTCGGGGATTCAGAGGAAGATGCCGGCCGAGCTGTCGGGGGGCATGCGCAAGCGGGTGGCACTGGCCCGGTCGATCGCGCTCGAGCCCGAGATCATCCTGTACGATGAGCCGACAACGGGGCTCGACCCCCTGACCTCCGAGAAGATTGCGCAGCTCATCGTGGATCTGAACGTCCGCCTCCGCACGACGTCCGTCGTCGTGACGCACGACATCGTCACGGCCCGCACGGTGGCCGATCGTCTCGCCTTCCTCTATCAAGGACAGTTCCAGTTCATCGGCACGTTCGAGGAGGCGGCGCGCGGGGGACATCCCGTCCTGATGGACTATTTCCGGTCGATGGGATTCCCCTGCGGGACCGGAACCTTCGCGGCCATCCCCGTAGGAGACTGAGTGGTCACCGAGCACTACGTCGGCCGGCGATTCCGGGTGGGCCTCGTCGTCTTGGTCGCGCTCTTTTTCACGATGATCGGCGTCTTCATGGTCGGCAAGCGCGCCCACCTCTTTCAGAGAATGTGGCCCTACCAGACTCACTTCGATTCTGCGGCCGGGCTGGTCAACGGCAATCAGGTGCGCCTCGCCGGCGTAACCGTCGGCCGCGTCCTGGAAGTCAATCTTTCCCCCGAGCCGGGAGATCAAAGCGTTCTCGTCGTCTACGAGCTCGACCGCCGCGTCGCGCCGCGAATCCGCACCGGCACCCAAGCCTCGATCAAGACCATCGGGCTCTTGGGCGACAAGTACATCGAGCTCGCCGGGGGAACCACCGATCAACAGGCCATTCCGATCGGCGGTGACATCAAGGCGGCGCCGGGCGCGGGGCTCGAAAAGCTGCTGGAGGGCGGCGGCGATCTGCTTCCGGACCTGTCGGCGATCGCCCGGTCGCTCAAGAACATCCTCGGCCGGACGGAGCAGGGACAAGGATTCCTCGGCGCCATCACGTCCAACAGCGCCGAGAGCGAGCGGTTGGGCAACAGCTTCAACGCCGCTCTCCACACCTTGAACGGCATCCTGAAGAAGGTCGAGAGCGGTCAGGGGCTCGTCGGCAAGCTCCTCATCGACGAGAAATACGGCGCGGAAACGAGCGCCTCGCTCGCGCGGGCGATCCGCGCGCTCGACTCGCTACTGGCCAAGATCGACGAGGGGATCCGCACCGGCTCGGGCGCCATTCCCGCCCTCCTGTCCGATCCAGAGGGCAAGAGGAAGATCTACGGGCTCGTGGACAACCTGGCCGTCGCCGCGGCTTCTCTGGCGCGCATCACCGACAACCTCGAGAAGGGCAACGGAGCGCTGCCGATTCTCCTCCACGACCAGAGGTTCGGCCAGGAGTTCTCCAAGAACCTCCTCGAGTTCACCGAGCGGCTCAACTCCATATCCCGCAAGCTCGACGAGGGAGACGGCACCGCCGGGAAGCTGATCAACGATCCCGCTCTCTACGACGCCGCCAACCGCCTCGCCGTCGGCGTGGATGAGTCCGCCCTGCTGCGCTGGCTGATCAAGAACCGTCAGAAGGCCGGCATCAAGAAGGAATACAACGAGGAGGTGCGCCGGCAGACCGCCTCAGCGGCGCCGGCCCCCGTGGCGCAAGCGCCCCGCACGCCCACGCCGCCCCCGCGATGAACCTGCTCGTCACGGGCGGAGCCGGCTTCATCGGCTCGCACCTGGCGCACGGCGGAGCGCCGTCCGCACGATGACTCCTGCCCGATCGGCTGCTCCCGAAGCGTCGCCTGCGACGAGGACCTCCGAATGAACGTCTGCATGGTAGGAACCGGATACGTGGGCCTGGTCACGGGCGCCTGCCTGGCCGACTTCGGAATGAACGTCGTCTGCGTGGACAAGGACGAGGCGAAGATCGCCGCCCTGCAGAGCGGCCTTCTGCCGATCTACGAGCCGGGTCTGGAGCAGTTGGTGGCGCGAAACGAGCGCGCAGGGCGCCTGCGCTTCACGACGAATCTGCCGGCAGCCATTCAGAGCTCGCTTGCCATCTTCATCGCGGTCGGGACGCCTCCCAATCCCGACGGCTCCCCCGACCTGACCTTCGTGCGGCAGGTGGCCGAGTCGGTCGCCGAGCACATGAACGGCTACAAGGTCGTCATCACAAAGTCCACCGTGCCGACGGGAACGGGCCGGATGATCGAGGAGATCCTGCGGAAAAGGAACGGACGCCACGAGTTCTCGGTCGTCTCGAACCCGGAGTTCCTGCGGGAGGGCTCGGCGATCTCCGATTTCCTCCGTCCCGACCGCATCGTGATCGGCGCGTCGGATCCGCGTGCGATCGAGGTCATGAAGGAGATCTACAGCCCGCTCTACCTGATCGATACGCCGTTCGTCATCACCGACGTCGCCTCGGCGGAACTGATCAAGTACGCCTCTAACGGCTTCCTGGCGGTGAAGATCTCCTTCATCAACGAGATTGCACGCCTCTGCGAGAAAATGGGGGCAGACGTCCATGACGTTTCGCGGGGGATGGGTCTGGACCGCCGCATCGGATCGAGATTCCTCCAGCCGGGTCCCGGTTTCGGAGGGTCCTGTTTCCCCAAGGACACGGCGGCCGCGGCCGATCTGGCCCGCCAGCAGGGCGACACCTTCGAGATCATCGAGGCCACGATTCGCGCCAATGCGCGGACCAAGGCCCGCATGATCGAGCGGATTGCGCAGGGAGCGGGGCCGCTCGCGGGAAAGACGGCGGCCGTTCTCGGCCTCTCCTTCAAGCCGGAGACCGACGACATCCGCGAGTCGCCCGCCATCGCGGTGATCCAGGATCTCTTGAAGGCCGGCGTTTCCGTCCGCGCCTGCGACCCGGCAGCCGTCGAAAACGCGAAGGCCGTCTTGCCCCAGCTCGCCTACGCGAAGGATGCCTACGATTGCGCGGCGGGGGCCGACTTTCTGGTCCTCGCGACGGAGTGGAACGAATTTCGCGCGCTCAACCTGGAGGAGCTCGCCAAGCGGCTCAAGTCGAAGACCCTGGTGGACCTGCGCAACGTCTACGACCCGAAGGAGCTCAAGGCCGCCGGGTGGAGATACACGGGAGTGGGTCGGGGATGACAGGGGTGAGGGGCGAGAGGCGAGGGGCGAGGGGCGCGCGTTCAAGAATCGAGCCCCCGACTGGCGTCTCGCGACTCGCGCCTGACGCCCCGCCCCTGCGACGGGATCTCTGATGCGGATCTGCGTCACCGGCGCCGCCGGCTTTCTCGGAAGCCACCTCTGCGACCGGCTGCTCCGAGAGGGACACGAGGTCATCGCGCTCGACAATCTGCTGACCGGGAATCCGCGCAACCTCGCCCATCTCGACGGCGAAAAGCGCTTCCGGTTCGTGCGTCACGACGTGACGCGCTTCATCTTCATCGACGGTCCCGTGGACGCCGTGCTTCACTTCGCCTCTCCAGCCTCGCCCATCGACTATCTGGAGCTGCCGATCCAGACGCTCAAGGTCGGATCCCTCGGCACGCACAACGCGCTCGGCCTGGCGATGGCGAAGAAGTCGCGGTTCCTGCTCGCCTCGACCTCCGAGGTCTACGGGGATCCCCTGGTGCACCCTCAGCCGGAGAGCTATTGGGGCAACGTCAACCCGATCGGGCCGCGCGGAGTCTACGACGAGGCGAAACGCTTTGCGGAAGCGATGACGATGGCCTATCACCGGGCCCACGGCGTGGACACGCGGATTGTGCGGATCTTCAACACCTACGGAGAGCGGATGCGACCCCGCGACGGCCGCGTCGTGCCGGCGCTGATCTGCCAGGCGCTGGCCGGCGAGCCGATGACCGTCTTCGGCGACGGTTCACAGACCCGGTCCTTCTGCTACGTCTCCGATCTCATCGAAGGCATCTACCGGCTCTTGCTTTCCTCGGAAACGATGCCGGTCAACATCGGCAATCCGGCGGAGCTCTCCGTCCTGGAATTTGCCAACGCGATCCGTCGCCTGACGGGCACCCGGAGCGAGATCGTCTTCCGCCCGCTTCCGGTCGACGACCCCCGCGTGCGGCAACCCGACATCACCAAGGCGCGCCAGCTCCTGAACTGGGAGCCGAAGGTGAGCCTCGAGGATGGCCTCAATCGGACGATCGGTTATTTTCGGGAGCGAATGTCCGTCGGTCCGGAACCGGCGGCGAACCCCTAGCCGTCGCTCCCGATCGCCTCCACCGGACAGCTATCCATCGCCTCCTCGCATTGCGCCTGCTCCTCGGAAGTCACGGGCTGGCGGAAGACGTAGGAATAAGGCTTCTCCTCGTGCCTCTGAAAGTTGGCCGGGGCGGTGACCCGGCAGACGTCGCAATCGATGCACTGCGAGTCGACATAGAACCTCCCCGGCGCGTTCTCGGGGACCCTGTCCTTCGTGTTGGCCACCGCTGCGCAAGGTATCAAGGGTCCGGCCGGCGCGGCTACCCGCAACGGGAGCGTCGGACTCCCGCGTGGTTCGTCCCGGACCTAACGGCTCCCTTAGAGAGCCGGGCGGCTCCCTCGCACTTGCTAGACTCCGCCCGTGCCCCGGCCCCCGACATTTTTTCTCCTCCTCCTCTCGCTCTCCGTCCTCCTCGACACGGCCTGCCGAGATGCCGGACTGCCGGTCGTGGACGGCTCCAATCGTGATCTGATGGCGGGCAAGATGATCTACGAGCGCAAATGCGCTTCCTGCCACAACGCCAACGGAGACGGCAGGACCATCACGGCAAGCCGGTATCCCTACGCGAACCTGACCGACGGTGTCTGGCGGTCGGATGGGAGCCTCGAAGCCGTAGAGCGGCAAATCCGCTATGGGCGCGATCCCATGCCTCGCTTCCAGGGCAAGCTGACGGACGAGGAGATCCGCCAGACCGCGGCCTTCGTGCTCGAGCTTTCCCGGTCCGCCGGGTCAAAGGCGCCCCCACCGCCGGCCAGGCGATGACAACGACGCGAAGCATCCCGATCTTCGCGCTCCCCGGCGTCGTGCTGCTCCCGGGGACCCTGCTTCCACTGCACATCTTCGAGGCTCGCTACCGAGCGATGGTCGCCGACGCCCTGCAAGGGGACAAGATCATCGGAATGGCGCTGATGAGGCCCGGCTGGGAAGCGGGAGGACGCGATCCGGAGATCTTCCCGGTCGGGGGCGCTGGGGAAATCGTCGACACGGAACGGCTCGAAGACGGACGCTACAACATCCTTCTGAAAGGCCAGTTCCGGTACCGCATTCTCCACGAGGCCGCCGTCGACCCTTACCGGAAGGCGAGTGTGGAGGAAATCGCCTCTCTGCCCTTTCGGGACCGCACCAGCCAGGACCGGGCGCGGCGCCGTGTGACACGGCTCTTCGAACAGCTCCGGGAGGAAATGGACCTTCCTCCGCTGCCCGAGGAGGACCTTTCGCCAGAGAGGCTCGCGTCGGAAATCGCCCTTCGGCTGCGTTACGCGCCGGCGGAGCTCCAGGCGATGCTCGAGATCGATTCCGTCCCGGCCCGCGTAGAGCAACTGGTTGATCGGCTCGGCGAATGGCGCCGCCGATTGCTCTTCCTGGCTCCTTTTCGGCCGGCAGAGCTCGACGCGGGAAGGAACTGAGGCCGCGCAGGCGGGGCCAGGCGCGACCTCATCACGAGCGGACCACGACGCCTCCCGGGCGTGGCGCTCAGCCGCGCGACGCGTTCAGCGCCCGGTCGTGGGCCCAGCTCCGGATGGCCTTGATCTGCTCGTCCATCGTTACCGAGAGGGGCACCGTCGAGGAGATCATCTTGTGCAGGTCCTCTTCGGTCAGAGGCCGCCCCTCGGCGTAGGCATCCACGACCGCCGAGACGACGGCCTGTTCGATCTCGGCTCCGTTCCACCCCCGCGTCGCCTTGGCCAAGAACACGAGGTCGAATTTCCCGACGTCGCACCGATTGCGCTTCAAGTGGATGGCGAAGATCTGCTTGCGCTCCTCTTCGTTGGGAAGGTCGACGAAGAAGACCTGGTCGAAGCGGCCCTTGCGCAAGATCTCCGCCGGCAGCAGGTGGATGCGGTTGGCGGTAGCGGCGACGAAGACGAGCGCGCTCTTCTCCTGCATCCAGGTCAGGAATCCCGAGAAAATCCGCGACATCGAGGGATCCTGCCCCTCCCGGTATCCGCCGACCCCCATCTCGATCTCGTCGATCCAGAGCACGGCAGGCGAAACGGCTTCGACCGAGCGCAGCGCCCGCAGGAAGGTGGATTCGGCGTTGTCGGTGCCGAAGACGGCGTTCATGTCCAGCCGGAAGAGCGGCAGGTTCCACAAGGTGGAAATCGTCTTGACGCAGAGGCTCTTGCCGCACCCGGAAATCCCCATCAGCAGGAGGCCCTTGGGGATCGGAATTCCGGCATCGAGCGCCTCCTTCGAGAACAGGGACTGCCGCTTCCGGAGCCATTCCTTCAGCGTGTCGTACCCTCCGACGTCCTCGAGCGAGAAGCGGGGCGGCACGAACTCCAGCACTCCCTCCTTCCGGGACATTTGCTCCTTCTCCGCCAGGATCTCGGAGAAGGCCTCCTCGGTGAACGTCTTGCGCTGCGCGAAGACCTTCGAAAGGACGTGACTGATCTCGTCGGCCGTCAAACCGCGAAGCGCCAGGGCGAGACGCTTGACTGCGGCCTCGTCCACCTCGGCCCCCAGGCGCTTGCGCGCATTGGCATCGATCAAGCGCACGATCTCCGAGTCGTCCGGCAGCTCGTACTCGATGACGTAGACTTCCTTTTTCGCTTCCTCCGGAATCGAGAGACGCGGCGAGACCAGGAAGACGTGCCGCCCCCGGTCCTTCAGAGCCCGGTACACGTCGCGCAGCCGACGCACGATCTCGGGGCGTCCGTCGCTCGCCGAAAGGAAATCCTTCAGGACGTAGAACCCCTTCCCGTGCGCGGCCAGGATCGCCTCGAGAGCCTTCACCGGATCCTTCGTGTCGGGCAACGGGCTGCCGTCCACGACGAGTCCATCCACGACGGACCAGACGCCGAGCGGCGAGGGCTGCCCGTAAAAGGTCTTGGCCAGATGCTGCGCCAGCCGTTCGACCCGCGATTCTTCCCAAGTCTGAACGTAGATCAGAGGGTAGCCGCCCACCAGGGCCCGACGGATGCGGTCGATGGCCTTGGGTGCCGCGGACACCGCTGCAGAACTGCTCATTTTCTGACATTGTACCCGCCCGGACCTCGACCCACATCCTCTACAATGCCCTGGCCATGCCCAACCCGGAGCACGCGAAGCTCGTTCTTTCGAGCGACTGGAATGCCTGGCGGAGCCGAAACCCGAACGTCACGCCCGATCTGACGGACGCCGACCTGCAGAGAGTCGACCTGTCGGGAAAGGACCTCAAGCGCTCCGACCTCTCCCGGGCCAACCTGTCGGGGTCGACACTCGCGGGAACCGACTTCTCCCGCGCCACGCTGGAAGCGACGCGCTGGAGCGGGGCCACGGCGGCCGGCGCATCCTTCGAGCACTGCAAGCTCGATTTCCTGGACTTCTCCGGCGTGTTTCTCGCGGGCGCGCGTCTCCGGTCGGCCTCCATGCTCGGCTGTCCTCTCATGGGATCCGACCTCGCGGGGGCCGACCTGTCCTTCGCGAAACTCGAGGGAGCGGACCTTTCCAACGCCAATCTCGCCGGGGCGAATCTCTCCGAGGTGAACTTCCGGGGGGTCAAGACGGCGGGCGCCCACTTCGACGGCGCCAACCTGACCCGCGCGCTCTTCGAGGGAATCTCCGCGGCGCGCAGCTCCTTTCCCAACGCCGACTTCAGCGGAGCGAGCCTGAAGGGCGCCGATTTCTCGGGCGCCGACCTGCGGCGCGCCAAGTTCGTCGGGACGATCCTGAGGCAGGCCGCGTTGAACGCCGCCGACTGCGAGAAGGCGGACTTCACCGACGCCGATCTCGAGCTGGTCTCGGCCGTGGAAACCAACTTCACGGGTGCCTCGTTCGATCGGACGAAGCTGCGTAAGGCGGAGCTGCGCCGCGCGATCTTCTTGGACGCCGTCGGACAGGACATCAGCTTCAGCGACGCGAAGCTGACGGAGGTCGACCTGCGGGGCGCCAAGTTCGAGAAGGCGAACTTCCAGTCGGCAGACCTCTCCAAGGCGATCCTGCGCCGAGCAAACTTGAAGCCTCACTCGTTCGTCGCGGCGCGCTTCGCCGGCGCCGATCTGGCGGAAGCCCAGGCCGAGGGCGTCAATTTTTCGCGGGCCGACCTTTCCTTCGGCAGCTTTCGACAGGGGAACTTCAAGCGGGCCGATTTCTCCGGCGCGCGGGGGTTCGACGCGGATCTCTCCGGCACTCTCTTGATCGGCGCCAATTTCAAGAACGCCGTGCTGCAGGAGGCAGACCTGCGCTTCGCCAGGGCAATGGGAGCGGACTTCACCGGTGCCACGTTGAGCGGCGCCGACCTCGCCAACGCCGACTTCACCGAGGCCATCTTCAAGAGGACGAAGGTCTGGGGAATCACGGCGCGGCGAACCAAACCGCCCAAGGGCAAGGGCGCCCTATTCTCTCTGTCGACGGTCTTCTCGAAGGCCAAGGAGAAGAAGGAGAAGACCGTGGACGACAAGGAGAAGGCCCGCAAGAAGCGGATCGCCGAGCTCGAAGCCGCGGCCGAGAAGTCCCCCCCGCACCGCACGGGAAAGCGATAGGCGGTCAGGTGTGAGGTCCGAGGTGTGAGGTGGTGCCCCCGCTACTCGCCCCTCGCCCCTCGCCCCTCACCCCTCACTTCTTGCTCGGCACCGCGGTAGGCACGAGACCGCCCGAGGCCTTCTGGAAGGCCGCGAGCAGACTTGCCGAAGGGTCCGAAGCGAGACGAAAGCCACCCGGGCGGCGGGAGACGGTGGCGGCCGGCTCCCCGGGGGCGGCATAGATCCGGATCTCCCACGGTTCGCCTTCCGAGAGCGCGATCTTGAGCGACGCGGCAGGAGAGAGGGCGGAGAGGCCTCGCGCTTCCGTCTCGTCGGAGAACGCCCGGCTCTTCAAGTCCAACACGGCGCTCATCACGTCCTCGACCGACCCGGCGAGAATCGCCTTGCCGTCGGAGCTCCACCCTCCGTCCTTGCCGCGTGCGAACGAAAACCGTTCATGACCGAAGGTCGCTTCGAGGCCGGATGCCCTGGCCCGGTCGAACTTCACCAGATGCGGCTCGCGGAAGGCCACGGTCTCCTTCGACAGCTCCTCGACGATGCTGCTGCCGACGGTGAAGGCCTGCCCCTCCCGGCGCGCGTAAACCGAGTTACCGTCCGAGCGCGTCGCGCCAAATTCGACGGCCGTCGTCTTTCCCTTCGAGTCGGAAAGCATGACGCGGAAGAGCGGGGGCGAAAGGCTCCAGGTCGTGAGGCTGTCCTTGTCGGAGCTCAAGAACTCGATGACCCGCAACGCCGTCAGATCGCCGGCCAAACGCGAAGCCGCCTCGGAGTCGGCCAGATCCCTCAGGGGTTGCTCCAGCCACCAGATCCCCTCGCGCTGCGACAGAACCAGGTGTCCCCGGCCGCGCTCCAGATCGAGCCTCGCCACCTCGGCCGCCGCGCCCCCGAAGACGTCCTTGCTCTGGAAATCTCCGGCCCCTTTCTTGACGGCGGCGGCGACGGAGCTCGGAACGAAGAGCACGCGGCTCGACCCGCCCACTCGCGCCGCGGCGACGTCCGTGCCGGGAATGTCGATGCCGAACTCGATCGTCCTTGAAGATTTCTTCTTCGGATCGTCCGGGTCGGTCCAAACGATCGTCGCCTTGGCGGTCGGCGTCGTAAGGCCATAGTCCTCGGGGCGCGCCTCCGAGGAGTCGCCGCCCACGCGCTTCAACTGCCCGAGTTGCCGCGCCAAATCGGAAGCGGCAAACGAGTCGGCCGGGTAACGGGCCGGTTGAGTCAAACGCCAGCTCTCGCCGTCGCGCGTGAGCTCCACGGTCGAGCCCGCGCGCTCGAGGCGGATCGAGACCAGCCGCTCCTCCGGAAGGTCCCAATGCAGATCGCCCTTGGTCTGCCTTTCCGAGGTCGACGGCATCTTGCGCTCGAAAAAAAGGATGAACGCGAAGAGGCCGAACACCACGGCGGTCAGCAGAATGAGCTTGCGCGGAGACATCAGCTCGCCTCGCCGGATGACGATCAGTCGCGGCGCCGGTACCAGACCCAGACGCCCAGGACGACGGCGAACAGCGGCAGACCGGCCACGGCGAACAGGCCGATCCGGTTGACCTGCGAGCGGGTCAACGCGAGGGAACTCTGCTCGGGGGTCTTCGGAGCGATCCCGATCTGCTTCTCCTGCCCGGTCAACCAGTGGATGGCGTTCAAGAAGAGGTTCGCGTTGCCCGCGTTGGAGAGCGAGCCGTTGGTCACGAACCGCGAGTTGCCCACGACGACCAGCCGGGCCGACTTCTCGGCGGTTTTCTTTTCGTCCGACGGACCCACGGCGAAGGCGATGGTCACCGGGCCGGACACGTCCTGCGCGTCTTTCTGGACCGCGTCGAGCTTGGAGAGACCCGTTTCCCCCCAGCCGTCCGAGGTCGTCTCCACCAGCATCGTGGCCGTCGTTGGGCTGCCCGCTTTGGCGTCGCCCTTCCCGAGCGAGCGCGCGAGGGGAAAGAGAACCGGAAGCCCCTGCTCGGACAGAGACCGCACGATGGGATGAGTCCCGTAATGGTTGGCGATGACCGTCTCCGGCCCCACCAGCGGAACCGCGTTCGACGGATCGATGACGATGTCGTTGACGAGCTTGACCCCGTAGGCCTCGAGCAGGCCGCCCAAGCCGAGGTCGGCCGACGGCGCGCCGGGGCCCGGCAGCACCGGATCGAGCAGAAAGAGCGCCCGGCCGCCGCCTTCCAGGTACTTGCGAAGAGCCTCCGTCTCGGGCTCCAGGAACGCCGTGCGCGGGCCCGCCACGACGACTGCCGAGACATCCGCCGGCACCTGGCCCTTGCCGAGCGAATCCCAGGAGGCCACCGTCAGGTTGTCGCGCTCGAGGAGCTGCTTTGCTTCGGAATATCCCCGCCCCCGCTCGAAGGCGTCGAGGCCCGGCTCGCCGTGGCCAGCGGTGAAGTAGACCTTGGGGGTCTTGCTTTCGGTGACCTCGAGAATCGCCGAGGTGAAGGCGGGCTCTCCCTTGAACGCCTTCATCTCCGGTGTGCCTCCCATGCCGGCGTTGGCGAAGTCGAAGTCGGCGAGCTTGTCCTCCTCGACGTACTTCTTCTTTTCCCCGGAGCGAAAAATGACCGTGTTCTGTCGGATCCCGAACTCGCGCACGAGCGTCTCGGCCCGGGCCGGGTTCTTTTCCGGGTCGACGATCTCGACCTCGATCTTCGGCGACAAGGCGCGGTATCGGTTCAGCAGCTCGCTGACCGGCTGGAAGAGGCGCGCCCGCGAGGTCATCACCGCGGTGATCCGAACGGGCGTCTTCAGGCCGGCGACGATCTTCTTCGTCGTGTCCGAGAGGGAGTAGATGCGCGCCTTCGTCCAGTCGGCCCGTTCCCAGTGCCGATACCCGAGCCAGTTCACGCCGAGAAACAGGGCCAGGCCGAGCGCCACGGCTGCCGCCGACGTGCTCGCCCGAGCCGTCCGCGCCGCGGTCACGGCGTCTCCTTCTTGGCGGCAAGGGAGACCGTCGCGAGAAAGAGAAAGAGAGCCGTCGCCGAGACGTAATAGACCACGTGGCGCGTGTCCACGATCCCGCGGGAAAACTCGTCCATGTGGTCCCAGAGATTCAGGTACCCGAAAAGGTCCCTTCGGGCGGGATCGCTGCCGAGCGACTCGAGCAGCCCGGCCGAGAAGATCGGTATCAGCATTCCGAAGGCGAGGATCGCCGCGACGATCTGGTTCTTCGTCAGCGTCGACGCGAAGGTCCCGACCGACAGGAAGTAGGCGCCGAGCAACGCGACCGCCAGGTAGGACGACGCGACGGGACCGAGATCGATCGGCGTCTGAGCCCGCAGGATGAACACGAACACGAGGGTCGGCGCCCAGAGCGTCAGGAAGAATCCCAGTGCGCCCGCGAACTTCCCGAGCACCACCATCGCCTCGGAGACCGGCGAGGTCAAGAGCACTTCGATCGTGCCGCTCTTGCGCTCCTCGGGAAAGAGGCGCATGGCGATGATCGGGACGACGAAGAGGTTGAAGATCCAGAAATAGGTGTTCGTGAAGAGATAGGGCAGGGCCTGCCCCTTCGGAGCGCCCGGGGTGCTCATGAAGGCCACGATCGCGTAGAAGATCAGGCCGTTCATGACCAGGAACGCCGCCAGGATCACGTAGGCGAGCGGCGACAGGAAATAGGCTCGCCACTCCCGACCGAGGATGGCCAGGAATCGCTTCATGAGGGGCGAGCCTCCTCGGGAGCCGCCGGGGGAACAGCCGCTTCCACCGGAGCTTCCTCGTGGTGCGTCAGCCGCACGAAGACGTCTTCGAGCGAGGCGACGTCGAAGGCGAGCTCCCGCAGGACGAATCCGCCTTCGACCGCCGCCTGGAAGATCGCCTCCCGCGGATCACTCGAGGCCTCGCATTCGACCCTCGCCCGGGTCTCGTCCGGATCCTCCTCGATTGCGACCGAGAGCACGCCCGGAATCGCGGCGAGGCGCTCGGCGACGGAGACGATTCCCTTGAACGCGGCTCGCACGACCGGCTTTCCGGCCAGGCGAGTGCGCAGATCCTGCGGTGTCCCCTCGGCGACGATGCGGCCGCGGTCGATGATCAAGACCCGGTCGCACACGGCGTCGACCTCCGGAAGGATGTGGGTGGAGAGCAGGACCGCCCGCTCGCGGCCGAGGGCGCGAATCATTTCCCGGATCTTGACGATCTGCGCCGGATCGAGGCCCACGGTCGGCTCATCGAGGATCAGCACGGGCGGCTGATGCACCAGGGCCCCCGCCAGCGCCGCGCGCTGACGGTAGCCCTTGGACAGGTTGTCGATCTTGCGATCGGCGACTTCCTCCAGGAGACAGTGGCCGATGGCCTCGTCCACGCGCCGACGCACGTCGGCTCCCGAGATGCCCTCCAACCGGGCCCGGTAGGCCAGGAACTCCCGCACGCGCATTTCCGGGTACAGCGCCGCCGACTCCGGCAAGTACCCGAGGCAGGCCCGAGCCTCCTTCGAATGCGTCCGCACGTCGTGGCCGGCGATCCGCGCGGTCCCCGAGGTCGGAGGCAGGAAGCCCGTCAAGACCCGCATGGTGGTGGTCTTACCCGCCCCGTTGGGCCCCAGGAATCCGACGATCTCCCCTTCCTTCACCGAAAAGGAGACGTCCGCGACGGCGGTCTGGGTCGGGTAGCTCTTGGTGAGGTTCTGAACTTCGATCATCGAGCCGACGGTAAAAAAGCGCCCGACTCTAGCATGTATTCCCGGAATCGCACCTCGCGGAGGCGCTGTTATCCTGTGGACCGTTCGCATGATCGCCGTCCGCGATGTCTCCAAGACCTACGGCCGCTTCGGCCGCCGCACCCAGGCCCTCGAGGGCATCTCGCTGGAGGTCCGCCAGGGGGAAACGCTCGGCCTGATCGGGCCCAACGGCGCCGGCAAGACAACGCTGCTCCTCTGCCTTCTCGGCTTTCTCCGGCCAGACTCCGGCTCGATCCGGATCGCGGGCCTGGCACCGGACGACCTCGCCGTCCGAGCCAGGACCGGCTACATGCCCGAGCGTCTCGGATTCGACCGGGACCTGACCGGCGCGGCGTTCCTCGCCCAGCACTGGAGGCTCGCCGGCGGCGCCCCCGCGGAAGCCGGCCGGGAGGTCTCCGCTGCGGCGGCGCGCGTGGGCCTGGAGCCTGTCGTCCTTCTCCGGCGCCTCTCCGGCTATTCCCGCGGCATGCTTCAGCGCGTCGGTGTGGGCCAGGCGATGCTGAGAGACCCGGACCTTCTCTTTCTCGACGAGCCCGCTTCGGGGACCGACCCGCTCGGAATCGCCGTGGTGCGCGAGCGCATTCTCGAAGCCCGAGCCCGCGGCGCGACGATCGTCCTGAACTCCCACCAGCTGCCCGAAGTGGAAAGAGTCTGCGACCGCGTGGTCTTTCTGTCTCAGGGACGCTTGACTCAGTCGCAGACGCTGCGCGGAGAGTCTCCCGCCCCGCGGCGGGGGAACGTCCGCGTCCCGGCCGATCGGCGCGAACAGGCCGCCACGGCGCTGCGGACGGCGGGCTTCGCGCCGGAAGCGGCGTCGGACGACTCGCTGCGCCTCTCGATCTCCTCCGAGGAAGACCTCGCCCGCGCCGTCAAGGCGCTCGCCTTGGCGGACGTGCCCGTGCTCGAGGCGCGATCCTCGGCGGATCTCGAGGAGATGTTCCTTCGGAGCCCCGCCCCGTGAACGAGATGGTGCGCCGCTTCCTGCGGCAGCGTTTCGGCTCGCCGGCGATCGTCACCGCGCTCGGCCTTCTCGGACTCCTGACGGCCCTCCAGGCGGCCCTCTCGAATCCGGAGAGCGCCTTCGGAACCGGGATCCTGGCCGTTGCCCTGATTGCAGCGGGCTCGGTCTCGAGAGATGCCTCGGGCGGAGCGCTACAGATGATTCTGGCGCGGCCGATTCGCCGCACCGCGTACCTGTTCGGCCGTTATCTCGGCATCCTTACCGTGTATGGCACGTATCTCGGCGTCGTCGCGGGTCTGACGATTCTTTGCGTCCAGTTGATACCGGCCTTGTCGGGGCCCCGGCCGGCCGCCTTCTCCGGACTCGCCCTCGCGCGGGGTGTCGCGACGGCGATGCTCAACGCAGCGCTCTTCGCCGCGATCCTGCTCTTCTTCTCCACCTTTCTGCGGGGATATGCGGACGTGCTCGCCTACGTCGTCCTCCAGGTTGCCCTCGGAGCCATTCCGATGCTCGGGGCCGCGCTCAAGCGCCCGGCGATCGAGAAGGCCGGCGAGGCGCTCCGGTCGAACATCCTGCCCAACGTCGCCTGGGGTGAGGTCCTGCGAGGCCACCAGGTGCTCGCCGAGCCCACGGGACGATGGGTCCTGGCCGTGACGGCCTTCCTGATCCTCGCCGCGGTCATTTTCAGCCGAAGGGAGTTCGCCTATGGACAAGACTGATTCCGTCTCTGCGCATCCGGTCGAGGGGCTGCTCGCTTCGCGCGGCTCGCAGTCGAAGCTTTCGGCCGCGCTCCTCTTCGTCTTGCTCGCCGCGGTGCTCTTCCGCATCGTCACGGCCGTCATGGATCGAACGAACCATTCGGAAGCCGAGGCGCACCGACATCCGGCGCCGCCGCTCGTGCAGTGGGTTCCGCTCGAGAAGGCCGCCCAGGCCTCCAAGGCCGCCGGGAAGCCCGTTCTCTACGACTTCAGCGCCGAATGGTGCATTCCCTGCCATCGCCTGGACGAGGAAGGCTGGGGAGACGAAACTTTCGCCGGAATCGCCAATCAGGGCTTCGTGCCGGCCCGCGTCGTCGACCGTTCCCAAGAGGAAGGCCGCAACTCCCCTCTCGTCGACGAACTCCAGCGCCGCTACGCGGTCGAAGCCTTCCCCACACTCATCGCGGCCGGCGCCGACGGAAAGGAGATTGCGCGCCTGGAGGGCTGGGCGGGCCGGGATGCGCTGCGGAAGTTTCTGGAGGACTCGAGGCCGAAGCGAAAGTGACCGGGGGCTCCCCGACCCGAGAGACTTTCCCCCGCCGGAGGATCGGCGCGGGAGTGGAGCTCAGACCTCGAGCCGCGCACTCCGGCTGGCGCCCGAAGGAGGCGAGGGGGCCTTCTCGGAGAGGAATCGACCCGTGAGGCTCGCCGGGTTTGCGCGGATTTCCATGGGCGGGCCCTCGGCGACGACGCGCCCTCCCTCCCCTCCGCCGCCCGGGCCCAGGTCGATGATCCAGTCGGCCGAGGCCAGAAACTCCAGATGATGCTCGATTGCAACAATCGAGTGCCCGCGCGAGAGCAGCCGCCGGAACGTTGCGAGCAGCCGCTCCACGTCCCGCGCGTGGAGACCGGTCGTCGGCTCGTCGAAGAGGAAGAGCGTCCCCCGAGGGGCGGCGGGCCGGATCTCGAGGAAGGACGCGAGCTTCAGCCGCTGCGCCTCGCCGCCCGAAAGGGTCGCCGTGGGCTGGCCGAGCGGCAGGTAGCCCAGTCCGACATCGACGAGCGGCTGAAGCCTTCTGCGGATCTTCTCCTCCTCCGCGAAAAACGCGATCGCGTCCTCGACGGTCGCTTCGAGGAGGTCCCAGATATTCTTGCCTCGGTAACGCGCCGCGAGCACCCGATTCTGGAAACGCCGGCCGTCGCAGACGTCGCAGCGGACGGTCACGTCGGCAAGAAACTGCATGTCGATGGTCTGCCAGCCGGTTCCGCGGCAAGCCTCGCAGCGCCCGCCGGGCGCGTTGAAAGAGAAGTCGCGCGCCGTCAGTCCGCGGCGCGCGGCGTGACGCGCGAAGACCTGGCGGACTTCGTCCCACGCCTTCATGTAGGTCACAGGGTTGGATCGCGCCGAACGCCCCAGGGGACTCTGATCCACGAGCAACACGTCGGCGACGTCCGAGAGCCCTTCGATCGCGTCGTGCTCACCGACGTCCAGCTGCGCGACTCCCTTGACCCGGCGCGCGTAGGCGTTGTGCAGGATGTCGCGCACGAGTGTCGACTTTCCGGAGCCCGACACGCCCGAGACCGCGACCAGACGCCCGAGCGGAATCCGCACGGTCAGGTTTCGGAGGTTGTGCGCCCGGGCGCCGCGAATCGTGACGGCTCCTTCCGCGCGCCGGAACGCGACCAGCCGTCCGGCGGGCTTGCCGCGCGCGCTGTCGGAAACCGGCGGCGCCGGGCGAGCGCGGCGCCGCAGGAGCTCTCCCGTCGCCGAGCCCCGCACACGGGCGAGCGCCCGCGGCGTTCCCTCGAAAAGAAGATGGCCGCCCGCGCTTCCGGCCCCGGGCCCGAGGTCGATCACCCGGTCGGCGGCCTCGATGGCCTCCGGATCGTGCTCGACGACGACCACGGTATTGCCGCGGTCGGCGAGCCGTCTCAGGATCCCGAGCAAGCGGCGGGTGTCCGCCGCGTGGAGGCCGATCGTCGGCTCGTCCAACACGTAGAGCGTCCCGGTGAGCGCGCCGCCGAGCGCCGAAGCGAGCCCGATGCGCTGCGCTTCGCCGCCTGACAGCGTGCGCGCGGGGCGCGAGAGCGTCAGGTACCCGAGACCGACGTCGTTCATGTACTGCACACGGGAACGGATCTCCGCGACGACCGAGGAAAGACGCTCCTGCTCCGCGGGCGAGAGCCTCAGCTCGGCGAGCCAGCTCTGGAGCTCCGAGAGCGGCAGCTCGGACAGCGCCGACAGGGTGCGCTCGCGGAACCGAACGGCCAGCGCCGCCGGCGCGAGTCTCGCCCCGCGGCATTCCGGGCAAAGTGTGTAGGCGCGGTAACGCGCGAGAAGTACCCGAACGTGGATCTTGTAGCGCTTGGTCTCGAGCCAGTCGAAGAACCCCCGAATTCCGTAGAAGTCCCCGCGCCCCTCGACCAGAATCGCGCGCTCGTGCGCCGAGAGCCGGCGCACCGGGATGTCAGTCCGGACGGAGTAGCGACGGCAGGCGCGAAACAGATCGTCGTAGGCGGACGCGTACGCAGGCGTGTTCCAGGGCGCGACGGGACGATCCTCGAGGGTGAGCTCGGTATCCGGGACGACCTTCTCCAGGTCCACCCCGATCACGCGCCCGAAGCCCTGGCAGGCCGGGCAAGCGCCCAGCGGCGAATTGAAGGCGAAGAGAGCCGGTGTCGGATCACGGAACTCCCGCGCGCACCGCGGGCAATGAAGTCCCCTCTGGAAGGTGCGCGACCCATCTTCCCTCACGGCGGTCACCGAGCCCGCCAGCGTGAAGGCCGTCTCGACCGCCGCCGCGATCTCGGGGCGGGACGCCTCGACAACCGCGAACCGCCCCACGACCAGGAGCAATCGCCCCTGGGGGTCCAGGAGTTCTTCGACGCTCTCGCCGATCTCGGTCGTTTGCCCTTGACGGTCCAGCGCCCGGAAGAATCCGGCGCGTTTCAGTTCCGAGAGGCGGAGCCGGTGCTCCTCGGCGCGGCGGCGCGCGCTCCCGCGCTTCGCGTCCCCCGCGGGGGCCCATGGCACCGAAGCCACCAGCGTCAGCCGCGTTCCCTCGGGAGCCTTCGCAATTTCCTCCACGGCCCGATCGATTCCGCCCGGCACCGCGGCCACGCCGCAATCCGGGCAGAAGGTCGTCCCGCCGTGCGCAAAGAGCAGCCGCAGGGCGTCGTGGATCTCCGTTTGCGTTCCTACGGTCGACCGCGCGTTTCGGACGCCGTTCTTTTGCTCGAGGGCAATGGCCGGCGGAACGGGCTCGATCGAGTCGACGTCGGGCCGGTCGAGCCTCTCCAAGAACTGCCGGGCGTAGGTCGACAGAGACTCGGCGTAGCGCCGCTGGCCCTCCGCATACAGCGTGTCGAAGGCCAGCGACGACTTGCCGGAGCCCGAAACGCCGGTGATCACGGTCAGCCGTCCGGCCGGAATCGTGACGGACACCTGCTTCAGGTTGTGCGTGCGCGCGCCGCGGATTCGGATGGCCGAGGAGGATGACGATCGAGCGGGACGCCGTGCCATGAACGGATCGAAACTATCAGAAGGGGCGGCGAATTTCCGGCCTACTGGAAGAGCGACCGCAGAAACGACCGCAGGAATCCGCGGTGCAGAGTGCAATCCTGTTTCGGCTCGGTGCCGGCGATGAACACCTCCGTCACCCGCGCCGGACACGCGGAGGTCGCGAGCAGACCCGTCTCCGGATCGATCTCCGCCGTCACGATGTCGGAGGGAACGGGGAAATTTGCGTCGAAATACTGGGGCGGCAGCGCTTTCGAGAAGTCGGCGAAGATCGGAACGGCCGCCTGCGACCCCGAGAGGTGCAGGGCGCGATTGTCGTCGTAGCCGACCCAGATCGCCGCGAGAAACCGCGGCGAAAAGCCGACGAACCAGGCATCGCGGCCGTCGTTGGTCGTGCCGGTCTTGCCCGCGAGCACGCCCCGGATGCCGCCCGCCCGGGCCCCCGCCGCGGTGCCTCGGTCGACGGCGCCCCGCAAGAGCGAATTCACGAGAAAGACGGCGTCGGCCGGCAGGGCCGGCTCCATTGGCGTTTCCTTGCGGTCGAGAACGGCGCCATCGGAAGTCTGCACGCCCACGATTGCCACCGGCCGTACGCGCACGCCGCTGTTTGCCAGCACCGCGAAGGCCGAGGCGATTTCGATCGGCGAAATCTCGAAAGCGCCGAGGGCGACCGATGGGTAGGCGCGAAGGCGCGAGCCGATGCCCGCCGCGCGCGCCGCCCCGACGACCATGGGCAGGCCGGCCGCGAGCGCGGCCCGGACGGTGGGAATGTTGATCGACAGCTCGAGGGCCCGCCGCGCCGAAAGCGGCCCGCGGAAGTCGCCGTCGTAGTTTCGCGGCGACCACACCTGGTCCTCCGCCCTCTCGTCCCATTCGACCGTGATCGGTGAGTCGTTGAAGATCGTCGCCGGCGTGATCGGCTCGGGCAGGTCGCGGCGTCCGAAGGCGGCGACGAAGACGAAAGGCTTGAAAAGGGACCCGGGCTGCCGATGAGCCTGGGTGACGCGATTGAACTGCGAGAGCCGGTAGTCGCGACCTCCCACGAAGACCCGCACCGCCCCGGTCCCGGGCTCCAGGCCGATCAGGGCGCCCTGCAGCGGCTCCTCCTTGGCGGCGGCCGCCAGGCGGCGGTAATTCTTCTCGAGGCCCGCGAGCCCGTCCGTCACGGCGCGCTGCCCAGCCTGTTGCAAGTCGACGTCGAGAGTCGTGTAGATCTGCAGCCCTTCCGTCCTGAGCTTCTCGCCATAGCGCTCGGCCAGCTCCGCCTTCACGAAATCGACGAAGTGCGGGGCGATCGTTCGCTCCGGCCGACGGGAGCGCGTCGAGACCGACTCGGCCAGCGCCCCCTGAAGCGCCGTTTCGTCGATCCTCCCCTCCTCGCGCATCAAGCGCAGGACCAGGTCGCGCCGCTGCCGGGCCTTCTCCGGATTGCGGGCGGGGGAATAGACGTTGGGCGCCTTGATCATCCCGGCGAGCGTGGCCGACTCGGCCAGATCCAGGTCGGAGACCGGCTTGCCGAAGTAGAAGCGGGCGGCCTCCCCGACTCCCGTGATCGCGATCGACCCGTGCTGGCCCAGATAGATCTCATTGAGGTAGGCCTCGAAGATCTCGTCCTTGGAGTAGCGGCCGTCCAGGATCACCGCCATGATCGCCTCGACGGCCTTGCGCTTCAACGTGCGCTCCGGCGAGAGGTAGAGGTTCTTGACGAGCTGCTGCGTGAGGGTCGAGCCGCCCTGCTTCGCGCCCCCTTTCAGGTTCGAGATCACGGCGCCGAGGCTTCGGCGAAGGGACACGCCGGCATGCCGGTAGAAGTCGCGGTCTTCGGTGACGAGGATCGCGTCGGTCAGGGTCTTGGGTACATCCGCGAGGCGCACGAGCGTGCGGTCCTCGAACTCCTCCCCGAAGACCGAGCCCAGCAGCTCCGGCTCGACGACGAGAGCCTCGAGTCGCTCGCCGGAGAAGGAAGCAAGCGACTTCACGAGACCGCCGGCGTACTCGATCCGGACGCCGAGCTCCGGGAAAGAGCGTCCGGGGTATTGGAAGGGGCGCGTATAGACCTCGACGGCGTTTCGGGAGCGCCGGAACCAGCCCGAGCGCTCCGGCCGTTGCTCGGTCTCTTGATACAGGAGCCGCTCGAGCTTGCGAGCGAGACGCTCCGGGCTGCCCCCGTCTCCCACGCGCCAGATCGCCATGTCGGAGTAGATGCGGGATGGCAGATTCCACCGGCGGCCATCGAATCGCTTCACGACGACGTGTGTGAAGTAGCCGACGACGAGAAGTCCCGCGACCAGGACGCCGGCGAGCGAGGCGAGAATCGCCACGCGCTGCCGGTAGATCCAGAGATGGAGCGAGACGCGGCGGGGACGGGGAGAGGTCCAGGGGGTCATGGGCGAGGGCAACAGCATAAGACAGGACGAGGCGGACGGCGACGGGCGTGAGCGGCATCTGGCTCCGGACGCCCGGAAACTGCTCTAATCGCCCAAATGTCCGCCCGGACGAAAAAGAAGGCGTCGACGCTCGCCCGGGGGCGCGACGCGGGAGCCACCTGGGCCGCCGGCGCGCTCGCCGCCGCCCTGGCGGCCTCGGCGCTGCTCGTCGACCCGCGAGCCGAAGCCTCCTTCGACGCTCCGAAGCGCCTGGCGGCGCTCCTGGCGATCGTCGTGGCCTGCATCGGGGCGTTTCTGCTCGGCCGAGGCGGAGAATCCCTCGCCACCCTGTGGCGCCGCGCCGGCCCATTGCCGCGGGCCGCTCTGGTGCTTCTCGCCATGGCGTTGGCCGGCGCCCTGGCCGCGGCGTGGGTCTCGCCTCGCCGCACGATGTCTCTCGAAGCCGAGCGGGTGCTGCTGCTCTTCGCGCTGCTCCTTCCGCTCGGGGCGTCCCGCGTCGTCGACCGCAACGGCCGCCGGCTTCTGGGTCTTTACCTCGGCCTGTCGTCGCTCAATGCCGTCGTCTCGCTCCTGCAGAGACAGCGAATCTTTCGACCGTTTGCGGTCGAGGTCACGGGGCCGCGAGACGCGACGGGAGCCTTCGTCGGGAACGTGGGCTACCTGGCCCTCGCCATCGCGCTGGCCGCCGTCGCCGCGCTCGCCGTGGTGCTCGACGCCCGCCGAAATCTCCCACGCACCCTTTGCACCGCCCTGTTGCCGCTCTTCCTGGCCGCCCTGATCATCAACCAAAACCTCACGGCGCTGACCGCCCTCGCCACGGGGGGGACCGCTCTGATCTTTGCGAAGCTCGGGAAGCGGGCGATCCTGCCCGTGGCCATCCTCCTCGCCGTCGTTCTCGCGGGGCTCTGGACCTTTCCTCCGACCCGCGCGAGGGCGGCCGGAGCCCTCGCCGCGGCGCGCGGAGGCGACTGGGATCTGCTCTTGACGTATCGGCTGGGACCCTGGTCGGCGGCAGCCGAGATGGTGCGCGAGCGGCCGCTCCTCGGCTTCGGGCCGGGCACCTTCGCCGCAGAGTTCGTGCCGCATCGGTTGAAAGCGGAGGTTCGCGGTCGCCGGCGCCTCGTCAACCCGCTCGTGACGAGCAGTTACAGCGAGGCGCATTCGGAACCGCTGCAGGCCCTCGCCGAAGGAGGCGTGGCCGGTCTTGCCGCGCTCGCCGCGGCCGCGGCCGTCGTTCTGGCGCTCTGGCGGGTCGCGCGCGGGCGCAGCGCGGCGGCAACCGAGGCTGCACTGCTCTTTGCGATTCTCGTGGCCGGCAGCGTCGCGGCGCTGACCTGGTTTCCGCTTCAGCGCCCGGTCTCGTCGATTCCGCTGCTTCTCGCCGCGGGCCGGGGGTGGCGGCTCGCTGCGGAGGCCGGCCGGCCGGAGGACGTTTGAGGCCTCTTCTTCGGATCGCGGCCGGCGCCGCGCTTCTGGCTCTGCTCTGGCCGGAGGGGCCTCGTTACGTCGCCGAGCGGCGGCTCCGAAGGGCCACCGACGAGCTCCGCAACGCGCTCGCGACGAGCACCTCCCTCGAGCAAGCGCGGCCCGCCGTCGACCGCGCTGCCACTCTCGCCCTGTCGGCCTTCGCTGGCCTTCCGGAGGATCCGCGCCCGCGCCTGCTCGCCGGCTCTGCTCGCCTGGTGGCCGGCCGGCCGCTGGAGGCCCTCGACTTCTACCGGGACGCTCTGGCGACGGGGGAGCGCGCGGAAATCGATCTAAACGCGGGGCGCGCCCACGCGGTGGCGGGCGAACACCCCGAGGCTCAGGCCGCGCTGCTGCGCGCCCTCTGGATCAGCCCCGCTCTCGCAACCGCTATTCCCGAGCCGCTCTCCGGCCGGCTCCTGCAGGAGGTTGCGCGGTTGGAAGCAGAGTTGCGCGCCGGACGGCTCGCTGCCCCTCCGCCGATGCCGGAGTAGCAGGGGTTAGGGGTTAGGGGTTAGGGGTTAGGGAACTACGAATCCCTGTCTCTGTTTTCCCTCGCCCCTCGCCCCTAACCCCTGCGGAAGATCGGGGCCGACCAGAGTCCCCAGACGTGCAGTTTGTAGAGGAGCATGGTCTTCAGGATCGCGAATCCATATCGTACCGAGGGACCAAAGGCGATCTGCGAGGCTTCGTCGAAGTAACGCGTTGCGATCGGAATCTCGCGGATGCGCAAGCCGTGGGCCATCCCCTGCGCGATGATCTCGGTGTCGAAGACGAAACCGTCGGAGTTGGCCCCGAGATTGACGGACTCGAGGTATCGGCGCGAGTAGGCGCGAAACCCGCTGTGGTACTCGGTCAGGTAGATCAGGAACGTCGCGTTCTCGACCGCCGTCAGGAAGATGTTGCCGAGATACTTCCACTTGGGCATCCCTCCCTGGATGGGACGGCCCCCGAGCATTCGGCTGCCGAAGACCGCGTCGCACTTGCCGTCGAGCAGGGGCTCGATCAGGTCCGGGATGACGGTCGGGTCGTATTGGTGGTCGGGATGCACCATGACCACGATGTCGGCTCCCCGCTCGAGCGCGGTCCGGTAGCAGGTCTTCTGGTTGCCGCCATAGCCGCGGTTTCTCTGGTGCGCCACGGTGTGGAGACCCAAGCGGTGGGCGACCTCGACGGTGCGATCGCGCGAGCAGTCGTCGACCAGGATGACGTCGTCGACCGATCCTGTGGGAATGTCGGCATACGTGCGCTCGAGCGTCTTTTCCGCGTTGTAAGCCGGCATGACGACCGCGATCTTCGGCCGTCGGGACGGCCCTGGCGAGCCTTCGGCGGGCAGACGGCTCTCCCCCAAGTCAGATCCCCCGCCGTGTCAGGATGACCGGAAGCGTGCGCAACAGGATTGCGAGGTCGAGACCGAAGGACCAGTTGTTCAGATACGCCAAATCGTAGCGCAGCTTGATCTCCGGTTCCGAGGCGTAGTCGCCCGAAACCTGAGCCAGGCCCGTCACACCGGGACGCACCGAGTGGCGCAGGTCGTATCCGGCCACGGTCTCGGCGAAACGGGCGGTAAACTCCGGCCGCTCCGGCCGCGGTCCGACCAGGCTCATGTCGCCCCGCAGCACGTTCCACAACTGTGGAATCTCGTCCACACGCCCGGAGCGCAGGAGCCGGCCCACGGCGGTCACGCGCGGATCGTCGGGCACCGCCAGCACGGCGCCGGTCTCGATTTCGGCGCCCGGGCGCATCGTCCGGAGTTTCCAGAGTTCGAACACGCGGCCATCCTTGCCGACCCGCTTCTGCCGATAGAAGACGCCTCCCGGGGAGGTGACCGCCACGAAGAGCGCCGCCAGCAGAAGCACCGGCCAAAGCAAGAGAAGCAGGACGCCCGCTCCGAGGAGGTCGGTGGCACGCTTGCCCGCCGCCGCGAGACCCTCGAGCGGCCGGACCTTCGCTTCCAGCAGCGGCAGATCCCCGACGATGCGAAACCGCAGCCTCCCGATCATCGTTTCGAACGGCGAAGGCCAGACTAAGAGCTCCGTCCGAAAGTCGGACGGAATGGCGTGGGCGAGGCGGTCGCGCCACGTCGGTCCCTCGGGCGTCAGGATGAGGTCGTCGATCCGCTCGCGCGTCGCGATCTCGGCGATCTCCCCCACCGGGCCCAAGTGCGGCAGGCCAGCCGCTGCGCCCCGGTCGCCGATCGCGCCCACGACCTCCACTCCGGTCCACGGGTGTCGCCGGATGGCGTCGGCGATCAAAGCGGCCGTCAGACCGCTCCCGACGATCGCCGCGCGGCGGCGCGGCTGCGGGAAGAGCCGGTCGAGGATCGCCCGCCAGAAAGCGATCAGAACGGCATCGAGCAACACGTACAGCACGAGGACCGATCGGGGAAAGGCGTAGGGCTGAGCGAAGGCCAGAAAGTAGACGGAGGCGAGCAGGAAGAGCTGGAAGAAGACCGCCGGGATCAGGCGACGTGCCAACGGATCTCGAAAACGCTCGCGCGACCCGTAGAGACCGAACAGAGACATCGAGAGTGCCTGAACGCCGACGATCAGCACGAGATTGCCGAGTGTGAACCGCACCTTTTCCGGAGGAAGAAGGGTCTCCGTACCGGGGATCCGGACGCGCTCACGGAGGAAGAAGGCGAGGTACAGCGCCGTGGCCCCAACGAGGGCATCCCCGACGACGGCGGCCGGGCGAAAAAGCGTGAGCGGGCGGGCTGACAAGAGCTAGCCCGGGCTCCGCGCCGTCTTCCACGCGGGCCGGCGGTAACCCAGAAGCCCGGCGAGCACGCCGGCGGCCAGGGCCAGGTTGATCACGGAGAAATAATAGAGCCTCGAGCGGACTCCGCCTCGTCGAATCGGCCCGTGCGCCGACAGTGCGAGAAGCGCCGCGAGGCCCAGCGCGGCGAGGGCCCAGGGAAAGAGCGCGCGGCTGCCAAGCGACGCGAGAAGGGCCAGCAGCATCGCGACGGGAGACAGCCATCGCGCCGCCTTGCGCGAGAAGAAGACGAAGGCGATCATCGGCCGCCGGAAGCTCCAGAGCCAGCGTTCGCGGCGCAGGACCTGTCCCGCGCCGATCCCGATGCGAAATCGGCGCGAAAATTCCTCGCGCACGCCTGCCGGGAAGCTCTCGCGCGCCACCGCATCGGGGGTAAAAACGACGTCCTCGCCCCGCGCCGCGATCCGCGCCGGGATCAGGAAGTCATCCATGGCGGTATCCGCGGGCAACGGCTGGACGGAGGCCCGCCGCGCCGCATAGATCGCCCCGTTGGCTCCGAGACACACGCCCAATCGGCCTTCCGCCTCCTTGGAGCGGGTTTCCCACTCCCAGAACACGCTCTCCGGCGTCGCTCGGCCGTCGCCTGCTTCCAGGATCAGCCGCCCGCAAGCCGCGCCCACAGCGGGATTCGTCATGGCCCCTGACAGGCTCGCGACCGCGCCCGGATCGAAACGCGTGTTCGCGTCAGTGAAGACAATGACCTCCGCGGGCGCGGAGGCGACGAGATCGTTCAAGACGGAAGCCTTCCCCCGCCGCGCTCCAAATTCGACGACCCGGACCCGCGGGTCGCCGGCCGCGGCCTCCCGCGCGCGCGCCGCCGTGCCATCCGTGCAGCCGTCGCAGCCGATCGCGACGGTATAGGGAGCCCCGACCTGCTGCTCGAGCAGGTTCTGAACGCGTTGGCCGATCACCGTCTCTTCGTCCGCCGCGGCCACGAGAACCTCTACCGAGGGCGGTCCGCCGGTCGACCCCGGGCGCGGCGGCCGGCGCGCGGAAAGAAGCCGGATCCACGGCGGATAGAGCACGTAGGACCAGACCGCGAGCCAGACGGAGGCCAGCAAGAGCCCGACGGCAACCTCGGTCATGCCGTGGAGCTCCGGCGCGAGAGCTCCGCCGCGAAAGCGGCGCCGATCGGCGTCCAATCGTAGACGGATTCGATCCTGCGCCGCGCCGCCGCGGCCTGCCGCCGCCGCGCTTCCGGATCCGAAAGGAGCCGCGCCGTCTCCTCGGCAAAGGAAACGGCGTCCGCCCCGATCGCGATCTCGGCGCCCGGTGCGAGCTCCAGCCCCTCGGCTCCTACCGGCGTCGACACGGCCGGAACGCCACACGCCGCCGCCTCGAGGATCTTCAGCCGCGTTCCTCCGCCGGCGCGCAGAGGCACGACCGCGACGGCGGCGCGCTCCCAGTAAGGGCGCGTGTCGCCGCCTTCGCCCAATAGGCAAAAGTCCGGCTCGGACAGCCGCCGCAGGTCCGCCGGAGCACCGCGACCGAGGACCTCCACGCGGGCATCCGGGTGATGTCGCTTCAACAGGGGCCAGACCTCGGCTCGGAACCAGCGAATCCCCTCGGCCTCCGGGGGCCACGAGAGGTCCCCCACGAAGAAGAGCAGCTTGTCCGGCCGCGGGTCTGCCCTAAACCGGTAGCGGGAGAGATCCACGCCGTTCGGAACGACCAGGGGCCGGGCGCCGGGCGACATCGCCGAAAGCGCGCCGGCATCGAGGACCGAGACACACGAAACACCGCGCGCCGTCGACAGCAGCCGCCGCTCGAGCGCCTGGACTCGCGGCGTCTGCCCGCGGGCAAACCAGCGCGCAAACGGCGACGTCGAGGTGCGAGCAACCCGCGCCCAGATCTGCGAGTCGACGTTTTGAAAGTCGATCCAGGACGGAGCCTCCTGCCGGACGGCTAGCCCCCCCAGGTGGTAGAAGAACGCCACGACCCACTCAGGCCTCTCGCGCGACAGGGCTTGCCGAAGCTCCCGCGAGAGCCGGCGGGAGCGATAGAGGAGCTCCGAGTAGGCGGCTCCTCCTGCCAGACTGCGCGCCACGGCCAGGGCGCGCCGGGGAGCTCGGCCGACGTGCGGGATCTCGCGCACCTGGATCTCGGGAGGGTAGTCGCCGTCGGACCGCCGCGAGCTCGACCGCAGCACAAATGCCCGGACGCGAAACTCGTCGGAGAGCGCCCGCAGCAGGAAGTATGCGCGGATCGCCCCGCCATCCCGCGTCGGATGGGGAGGACGCGGCAGAAGCGCGTGGAGAAGCGGCCTCATGGGAGTGGCGGCGCCAGTATAGGGGCGGCCGACGACATGGCGCTCCCCGCGGCTCCGAAGAAAAAAGGCCCCGGCTTACGCCGGGGCCTTCGAAAACCTGGGGAACGAAGGATCAGTACATTCCGCCCATGCCGCCGCCGCCACCACCGGGCATCGCCGGGGCCTTCTCCTTCTCCTTGATCTCGGAGACGAGCGCCTCGGTCGTGAGCATCAGACCGGCGATGGACGCCGCATTCTGAAGCGCGTTCTTGGTGACCTTGGTCGGGTCGATGATTCCGGCCTTGACCATGTCCTCGACCTTCTCGGTGTTCGCGTTGAAGCCGAAATTGCCTCCCTTGGCCTTGAGCTCGTTGATGATCACCGAGCCCTCGGCACCGGCGTTGGCCACGATCTGGCGGGTCGGCTCCTCGAGCGCACGGATGACGATCCGCGCCCCGATCTTCTCGTCGGCATTCAGCTCCTTGGCGGTCTTCTCGACGGCCTCGATCGAGCGCAGCAGCGCGACTCCACCGCCGGGAACGATCCCCTCCTCGACGGCTGCCTTGGTCGCGTGCATCGCGTCCTCGACCCGGGCCTTCTTCTCCTTCATCTCGGTCTCGGTCGAAGCCCCGACCTTGATGACGGCGACTCCTCCCACGAGCTTGGCCAGCCGCTCCTGCAGCTTCTCGCGGTCGTAGTCGGAAGTCGTCTCATCGATCTGCGTCCGGATCTGCTTGACCCGGCCGGCGATTGCTTCCTGCTTCTTCTTGGAACGGTCATCGACGAGAACCGTCGTGTTGTCCTTGTCCACCGTAACCTTCTTGGCGTCGCCCAGGTCCTCCCACTTGACGTTCTCCAGCTTGATACCGAGGTCCTCGGAGATGAGCTTGCCCCCCGTCAGGATCCCGATGTCCTCGAGCATGGCCTTGCGGCGGTCGCCAAAGCCCGGCGCCTTGACGGCGCTGACCTGGAGTGTGCCTCGCAGCTTGTTGACGACCAGTGTGGCGAGCGCCTCGCCCTCGACCTCCTCGGCGACGATCAGCAAGGGCTTGCCTTGCTTGGCGATCTGCTCGAGGATCGGGAGCAGGTCCTTCATGTTGGAGATCTTTTTCTCGAACAACAGAACCTTGGCGTTCTCGAGGATGCACTCCATGCGCTCCGCGTCGGTGATGAAGTACGGAGAGAGGTAGCCGCGGTCGAACTGCATCCCCTCGACGACCTCCAGGGTCGTCTCGAGGCCCTTGGCCTCCTCGACCGTGATCACGCCGTCCTTGCCGACCTTGTCCATGGCCTCGGCGATGATCTTGCCGATCTCCGAGTCGTTGTTGGCGGAAATGGTTCCGACGTGGGCGATGTCCTTGCCCTCGACGGGCTTGGAGAGCTTGTTCAGCGCCTCGACCGCCGCCTTGACCGCGGAGTCGATGCCGCGCTTCAGCTCCATTGGGTTGGAGCCCGCCGTGACGTTCTTGATGCCCTCGCGGTAGATCGCCTGGGCGAGCACGGTGGCCGTGGTGGTGCCGTCGCCGGCCACGTCGGAGGTCTTCGAGGCGACCTCGCGAACCATCTGAGCGCCCATGTTCTCGAGAGAGTCCTGGAGCTCGATCTCCTTGGCGACGGTCACGCCGTCCTTGGTGATCGTGGGTGACCCGAACTTCTTCTCGATGACGACGTTGCGGCCCTTCGGGCCCAACGTCACCTTGACCGCATCGGCCAGCTTGTTGACGCCGTGAAGGACGCGCTGCCGCGCCTCCTCACCGTAAATGATCGTTTTCGCAGCCATTGTTCTCTACTCCTCGTTACTTCTCGACTACCGCGAGCACTTCGTCTTCGCGCAGGATCAGGTGCTCTTCGTCGTCGATCTTGATTTCGGTGCCGGCGTACTTGCCGATGAGAATGCGGTCGCCCTTCTTGACGTCCAGGGGAAGTTGCTTGCCCTCTTCGTTGATCTTGCCCTTGCCGACGGCGACGACCTCCGCCTCCATCGGTTTCTCCTTGGCGGTGTCGGGGATGATGATTCCCCCCTTCTTCATCTCCTGAGCCTCGAGCCTCTTGACGAGGATGCGGTCGTAAAGCGGACGAATCTTCATGCGTTGCCTCCTGCCTTTCGTTTCTGTTTGACCCGTCGGGCCTCTTTCGAGGTGCCCTTGGGCGCGGGAGATACTAGCACTCATCGACGATGAGTGCTAGTAGGCAGATGCACTACAGGGTCAAGTTATTTTGAATCAATTGTTTAAGTGCAGCTTACCGCCGAAGGAAACTAGTCCAGACAGTCCAGGAGAGCCTCGGCGACCCTGGCGATCTCCTCGTCGAAAAGCTGCGGGAAGATGGGCAGCGCCAGGGCTTCTCGCGACGCCCGCTCCGCTGCCGGGAACGAGCCGGGTCCGTAGCCGAGGCTCGAAAAGCACTCTTGCCGATGGAGCGGCACCGCGTAGAGCGCGGAGGTCGCGATACCGCGAGACTCGAGCTCCCGCCCGACGCGATCCCGGTCGGCAATCCGCACGACGTACTGATGGAAGACGTGCCGCTCACCCGGCCTTTCCTCGGGCAGCGTCAGCCGCCCTGCCCGAGCCGCGTCCCCGAGAAGTTCTCCGTAGAGCGCCGCAATCTCGCGCCGGCGTCGATTCCACTCGTCCAGGTACGGCAGCTTCGCTGCGATGACGGCCGCCTGCACCGCATCCATCCGGAAGTTGCCGCCCACGCCCTCATGGCGGTCGGCGCCGAGGCTGCCATGGACGCGGAGCGCCCGAACGCGCTCTGCGAGGCGATCGTCGTCCGTGACGACGGCCCCGGCGTCGCCGGCTGCCCCCAGATTCTTCGTCGGGTAGAAGGAGAACGCCGCCACCCTGCCCATGGTCCCGGCCAGCCGGCCCCGGTGCGCGGCTCCCACGGCCTGGCAGGCGTCCTCGAGGACCGGGATGCCGCGCCGATTCGCGATCGACAGGATCGCAGTCATGTCGGCGCACTGTCCGAAGAGATGGACCGGCTCGATGGCCTTCGTTCGGGGCGTGATCGCCGACTCGAGACGCGCCGGGTCGAGCGTGAAGCCGTCCGGCTCGATGTCGACGAAAACCGGCCTTGCGCCGAGGCGCGCGACCGCGCCCGCGGACGCAAAGAAGGTGAAGGGCGAGGTAATGACCTCGTCACCGGGCTCCACTCCCAGGGCCATCAGCGCGACCAGCAGCGCGTCCGTGCCCGAGGAGACACCGAGCGCATGCCCGACGCCGAGTCTCGAGGCAAAGGCTCTCTCGAAGGCCTCGTTTGCCGGACCCAGGATGAACTTGCCAGACGCGAAGACGGCGGCAACGGCCTGCGAGATCTCGCCTCGGAGCTTCTCCTCGTAACGCGTCAGGTCGAGCAGGGGAACCGTCGCCGGCCCGCCCACGGGACTTTCCGCCAGCTCCTTCCGGGCTGCCCGACGCCTCACGTTCATGCCGGCCCAGAGTCTATGCGAGGGGTCGGCGTGGAGGTCACGCCCCGGGGCAACTCGGCGGGTTTGCGACGCAGCAGATGGGCGGTAAACCCGTCGGTTTCCCGATCCGGGAAGAGACGACAGAGAGCGCCCGAAACATGGGGCCTCAAGCCCTCGGGCGCCTCGATCGGAAAAGCCTCGAGACGGGGCATCTTCTCCAGCACCCGCCCGACTACCCGCTCGTTCTCCTCGGCTTCGAGACTGCAGGTGGAATAGAGGAGGAACCCGTCTGGCGCGAGCAGCTCGGCCGCGGCCAGGAGGCCGGCCTCTTGAACCGCCGCGACGCTCTCGATGGACGCCGGCGTGACCCGGTAACGGATCTCCGGGCTCTTTCGCAACGTGCCCGTGCCGCTGCAAGGGGCATCGAAGAGAACACGGTCGAACCGGCCCGGCGCCAAAGGAGCCGCGGAGAGATCGGCGGCGACGGGGGTGGCCTGCGGCAGCGCCAGGCGCACGCGGTTTTCCTCGAACAGCCGCAGCCGCGCCAGGGACCGATCGAGCGCCACGGCGCGCCGCGCCTGCCCGAGTGCCAGCGCCGCGAAGGACTTTCCTCCGGGCGCGGCGGCGAGATCGATCAGGGTGTCGCCGGGAGGAAGCAGCAGCGGCAGCGCCTGGGATCCGAGATCCTGCACCGCGAAGCGTCCCCGCCCGAAGAGCGAGGACCGGAACGGATTTCCGCTGACCACGGTCAAGCCCAGAGGGCAAAGCGACGAAGGTCGAGCCTCGATTCCCTCCGCGCGCAGATCTTCGACGAGGGCCTCGCGGCTCCCGGCCGTTGGGTTGACCATCAGGTCGAGGCCGGACGGCCGGTTGTCCGCCTCCAGGATCCCGCGCGTCCGCTCCGGACCGAAGCGCTCGAGCCACCGCTCGACCAAGAAGGCGGGGTGGGAGAAGTGGCGGGCGAGCTCGACTCCTTCAACGCTCCCCTCTCCCCCCGGAGGAGAGGGAGGAGGCAGGAGAAGGATTCCTCGCAGCACGCCGTTGACGAGCTTCGCCGCACCTTCCCCGCCGCTCGTGCGGGCCTGCGTGACCGCCTCGCTCACGGCGGCGTAGTGGGGGATTCGGTCGAGGTGGCGAATCTGGTAAAGCGCGACTTCCAGGATCTCCCGCAGCTTCGGCGCGAGCCGCGGCAGAGGCACGCGGCTGACCGAAGCGATCTCCGCGTCGAGCGCCAAGCGCCAACGCAGGACGCCCAGCACGAGCTCGCGCAGGAGATCCTGATCCGCGGCCGAGAGGCCGGCGCCCCGCTTGCCGAGAAGCGGGGTGGCGCGGCCCCCGCGCTCGAGCACCTCCCGCAGCAGGTCGACGGCCCGGTCCCGCGCCGACCGCCGCGGCGGCATCAATTCGCCTCGGGTGCCCTGCCGAAGCGGACGGGCAGGCGCACGAGGGCACGCAGGAATTCCGCTCCGCCGACGGGCTTGCGGCCTTCCCGCTGCACGCGCAAGAGAGCGAGCGCCGTGCCGTCACCCGCGGCAACGAGTGCCGCCTCCCCTTCCCTCCAGAGCGTTCCCGGCGGCAGCGCCGCGCCGGCCACAACCGGCGCCGCATCGAGGATCTTCACTCGCTCCGATCCCTGAAACGTGAAGATTCCCGGCCACGGGGAAAAGGCTCGCAGGCGCCGCACGATCTCATCGGCCCGACGAGTCCAATCCACCTCGCCATCCTCTCGCGAGAGCGGCCGGCAGAAGGTGAGCTCACCCACCTGCGGCTTGGGGGAGAGGGTCCCGGCCTCGAGCCCCCGGAGCGTCTCGACGAGGAGCTCCGCTCCGAGTCGCGAGAGCCTTTCCGAGAGCGCGCCGGCGTCCTCCTCCGGCTCGATCGGGACGCGCCTCGAGAGATACAAGGGCCCCGCGTCCAGCTCCTCGACCACCCGCATCGTCACGACGCCGGTCTCCTCGTCTCCCGCGAGGAGCGCCGCGGCGACCGGCGAGGCGCCGCGGTGACGCGGGAGGAGCGAAGCGTGCACGTTGACGAACCCGAGCCTCGGAACCGAAAGGACCTCCGGCGGCAGGATCCTTCCGTAGGCCACAACGACGCCCACATCCGGCGCCGCGGCTCGGAGCATTGCCGCGAGCTCCGGGTCGCCGCGAAGGCGCAAGGGCTTGGCAACCGGCAGTCCCAGCTCCCCGGCGCGCCTTGCCACCGGCGACGGCACCGGGCGGGAGTGGCGTCCCACCGGTCGATCGGGCCGCGTCACGACGAGCGGCACGTCGGAGCAGGCGAGGACCGCGTCGAGGGAGGGCACCGCAAATTCGGGGGTTCCGAAGAAGAGGGCCTTCATGAGGAAGGGGTGAGGGGTTAGGGACCAGGGCCCGCGAGGTCTCCGATTTCCTTCTTCTCCAACCCTCGCCCCTCGCCCCTCACCCCTAACCCCTCCTCATTCCCGCCCCTCACCCCTCGCCCGTGCTCCGCTTCCGGCCCTTGCCCCTCGTCATGCCGGAGTCTCCACAGCGCCTTGGCCGAAGCGAGTCCCGACACGGCGAAGAAAACGAGGGCGAGGCCGCTCAAGACGCCGAAGGCGATCCAGACGCGGGGCCAGCGCCGCTCCCATCCGAAGAGGAAGACGGGCAGGAAGATCAGGGAAGCGTACAGCGCGGCCAGGATCTGCCGGCGCAGCTCATGCTGCCGGTCGACGGGCGGATCGAGGAAGCCCAGCTCCTTCGCCGCGCGATAGATCAGGTACGCCAGCGCCGGCGAGGCGAAGACCGCGGTCAGCAGGAGGACGGCCGGGCGGCTCATCGCGGCTGGCGATCGACTTCCTCGAAGTAATCCTCAGAGACCAGAACCTCGCGGGGCTTCGATCCGCGCGGGGGACCCAACAAGCCGTCCCGGGACATCATGTCGATGAGCTTCCCGGCTCGGGAAAAGCCCACGCCCATGCGCCGCTGCAGGAAGGAGATCGAGGCCATCTTCTCGCGCACCACCAGGCGCGCGGCCTCGTCGTAGAGCGGGTCGGTTTCGTCGCCGGCGTCGTCACGCTGCGAGACCTCCTCGCGGTCCTTGACGATCTGCTCGTCGTACTGCGGCTTGGCTTGCTTGCGCAGGAACTTCACGAGCGCGGCGGTCTCCTGGATCGAAACGAAGGCGCCGTGCACGCGCTTCAGGCGGGAGGTCCCCGGAGGCAGATACAGCATGTCGCCCCGGCCCAGGAGCCGCTCGGCGCCGTTTCCATCCAGGATGACGCGCGAGTCGACCTTGGAGGAGACCTTGAAGGCGATGCGGGAAGGGAGATTCGCCTTGATGACGCCGGTCAGGACGTCCGTCGAGGGCCGCTGTGTCGCGACGACCAGGTGGACGCCCACGGCGCGCGCTTTCTGCGCGAGGCGCACGACCGACTCCTCGACTTCCTTGGGAGCCGTCATCATCAGGTCCGCGAGCTCGTCGATCACGATCACAATGAGCGGCATCGGCTCGAGCTTCAGATCGGGGTCCTCCGGGTGCGCCGCCCGCACGCGCGCGAGCGTCTCCGGATCCTTGATCGCCGCGTTGTACTGCTCGGCGTTTCGAACCTGCCCCACGTCCGAGAGCGTCTGAAAGCGCTCGTCCATCAGGTTGACCGCCCACTTCAGGGCATTGGCGGCCTTCTTCGGGTCGGTGATGATCGGGGTGGCCAGGTGCGGCAGGTGCTCGTAGATCTCGAGCTCGACCATCTTCGGGTCGATCAGGATGAGCTTGATCTGATCCGGCCGCGCCTTGTAGAGGATCGAGGTAATGAGGGCGTTCAAGCCCACACTCTTGCCCGAGCCGGTCGTGCCCGCGATCAAGAGATGCGGCATTCCGCGCAGATCGTCGACCACCGGCTCGCCGTGGATGTCTTTCCCGAGCGCGAGCGTCAGGAGCGAAGGAGAGCGCTGGAACCGCTCCGACTCGATGACGTCGCGCATCGAGATGATCTCGCCGCCGCCCGGGTTGGGCACCTCGATACCCACGCTCGCCCGCCCCGGCAAGCGCTCGATCCGGATCGACTCGGCCGAGAGGGCCAGGGCGAGGTCCTCCGAGAGCCCCATGACCTGGTTGACCTTGATCCCCGCAGCGGGGCGAAACTCGTAGGTCGTGACCACGGGTCCGGGGTGATACTCGGCCACCTCTCCCTCCACGCCGAACTCGGCGCACTTGTCAGCGATCATGCGACCGGTCTCCGCGAGCAGCTTCCGATCGACGGCGCCCGAGCTCTCCCGCCTTTCGAGCAGCGAGGTCGGCGGGTAGGTGTAGCCCTCGACGACCAAGGGTAGGCTCCGCTGCGAGTCCGGCTTCTTCTTGGGAGCCGCAATCGCCCCGGCCGGCTTCGTCGGCGCCGGCGCCGCGACGGTCACCTTCCTCAGGGAAAACTTCCCTTCTCCCGGCCTCTCCGCGAGAAAGGGTGGCGGCTCTTCCTCCCGTGCGAACGGAACTTCCTCCAGCGTGATTCCCTCGCGGCGCGACTTCTCCAGGTGCTTGGCGACCACCGAACGGCGCAGCCGCTCCTTGGTGCGCTGGTCCCGGCGGCGAACCCAGGCGACGTTCAGCCGTCCGAAGAGACCCACCATTCGGACCCTCAGACCCAGGAAAACCTCGGCGAGCGAGACCTGGGTCGCCAAGGGCACTGCCAATAACGCCAGGGCCATGGCGAGAAGCAGGGCGCCCGTCGCGCCGAACCGCGCCTTGGCCGCCTCTCCCACCGCGCGCCCGACCACCCCTCCGGTCTCCATTTCCATTCCGAGCAGGAAGCGCCGCCCAAAGAGCAGATCGATCAGGGACGGCACCGAGAGAAACAGGAGCACGAACCCGGCGGCCTTCGAGCCCGGGTTCTCGACCGGGCGCTGCCAGAACCGCTGCCAGCCCCAGAGCATCAGGGCCGCCGGGACCCCCCAGGCCGCAAACCCGAGAAGGGCGTAGAGCGCGGTGGACAGGGAGGCCCCGAATCCGCCGATCCAGTTGTGCGGTGTGGCCGTCTCGCCGGTCGTCAAGGAGAAGAGGTTCGGGTCGTGGCTCTCGAAAGAAAGGAGGGCGAGCGCCGTCAGAATCCCCGCCAGAAGCAGGAAGATTCCGAGCGCCTCACCGGCCCAGCGGCTCCGAAAGAAAGAGCTGGCCTTCAATGTGCGTTCATTATCGGACGGAACGGTCCGAAACGTAAGGCGGGAGGCTCCGAGCCGGCGCGCTCGGCGTTACCATCGTGTCGGTGAGGAGGCGCATCCTCTTTCTCTGCACCGGAAACGCCGCGCGCAGTCAGATGGCGGAAGCGCTCGCGCGGCTCGACTGGCCCGAGCACGTCGCTGCGGTCTCGGCGGGCTCCCGCCCGACCGGCTGGGTCCATCCCGTCGCGATTCGCGTCATGGAGGAGCTGGGCGCGTCGATGGCGAGCGCGTACTCCAAATCGGCCGAGGAATTCCAGCAGGCGACGTTCGACGTGGTCGTCACCGTCTGCGACTCGGCCGCGCAGGACTGCCCGACCTGGCCGGGCGCCCGGCGCATCGAGCACTGGTCGATCGAGGACCCGTCCCACTCCTGGCGCGACCCCGAGGCCGAGCTCCAGCGCTTCCTCGACACCCGCGACGACCTGCGGCGGAGGATCCGGGAGCTGGTCTCGAGCCTGCTCGCCGGGACCCCGGAGACCGAGGACTAGCGGCCGAGGCGGCGGCGACTATATCATTCCTGATATAGCTGGCGACACCGCCCTTCGAGGCGCCCAGAGCAAGGCCATCAGCGCGAGAAGCGAGATCGCGGCGATTCCGGCACCCCTCCGGAAGGACGCCGGCGCGTAGTAGAGCTCGACGCGCGATGTACCCCCGGGAAGGGCCAGCGTCATCGGTTCTCCGGGGTGAGCCGTCAGCTCGACGAGTGCGCCGTCGACGCGCGCCTTCCAGCCCGGGAAGAACGCATCGGCGACCCGCAGCGAGCCGGGCCGATCCGCCCGCACCTCGATCGACCAGCGGCCGGGGACCCGCTGGAGGACGCGAGCCTCTCCCGCCGTGGAGAGCGTCACGCGCGGCTTCACGCGGCGGTTGAGCAGGATCCTGCCGTCGGGGCCCGAGTAAACCTCTTCGAGGTCGAGCCCCTTCTTCAAGTGAAACGTCTCGGCGCCGAAGGCGAACTGCGGCGGCAGGAGAAGGTACTTCACGTTCCAGTCGTCCAGGGCAGCGCCGCCGGGCGCGAGGTCCCAGGGCTCGATCTCGTCGCTCTGCGTCGGCAAGTCCGTGAACCGGCCCATGGCGGAGCGGACCCGGCTCCATCCCGCCGAGTCGAGTGCGTCATACCCGCGCACGTCGTCGAGGCCGTAATCGGTGGCGCTGTTGGGGGAAAGGAAGGAGTGAACTGGCAGGACGCGGTAAGTCTCTCGGTCGGCGGCGAGTCGCTCGAGAACCGGTGTCGTCGGCGCAAGCTCCGAGGCGGGTGTCACGCCGTGAACTCCCCTCGCGGCCCAGAGCATCTCGGCGAGACCCAACGCGGCAGCGCCGCCGACGGCCGCGAGCGCGAGCCGACCGCGACGCTCCGCCAGCCGCCCGCGCAGAGCGTCGAGCCCCGCGGTTCCCACGACGGCGAGCGGCAGAGAGAGAAAGAGCAGAAGACGCGACCAGTGGACTGGTGTGGCGAGCGCGAGCGCGCGGGAGAGCGGATTGTCGTAGATCGCGAACAGCATCGCGCCGGCCGCGAGGGTCCAGAACCGCGTCTCGCGATCCCGGCGGCCGGTCCAGAGCCCCAAGGGCAACAACAGAAGCAGGACGACCGGCACGATCCCCGCCCCCTCGATGACATTGGAGCCCGACAGGTTCGGAACGAGGAGCCGCAGAAGGTCTCGCGCCGGCAGAACGAACGGGCGCCTCCCTGTCCCCAGGCGCGCCCCGGAGAGGCCGAAGTACTCGGCAAACGGAAGCAGGAGGGGCGCCGAGAGACCGACACCGAGCGCCGCGCCGGCGGCCGGACGGATCCACCGGCGCGCGCCGCGCCCGGCCGCGAACACGACACCCGCCGTCAGGACAGCGACCATCAGCTCGGTCTCCGGATGCCCGCCCGAGAGCACGAGGTAGGTCGCGATGGCGAGGCCCGCGATGGCTCGAGTTCCCGGCTCCCTCGCCGCGCGGCGCGCGAAGAGAAAGACGAGCGGGGCGGGCGCCGCCGAGAGCACCTGGGGATGCTCGAGCCAGGCGACGAACGCGCCCGACAACGCGAAGGCGACCGCGCCGAGCGCGGAAGCGAGCCGCGTACGGCCCAGGTCTCGCAAGAACGCGAAGGCGGCGGCCGCCGCGAGCAGAAGCCGGGCGAGCAGGGAGAGATTCCAGCCCGGATCGGCGTCGAGCAGCAAGACCGGCCAGTTCATCGGGGATCCGAGGGCCGACTGCGCGTTGGCGAGAAGCGGCACGCCGGCGTCCTGATGGGGATTCCAGAGCGGCAGGCGCCCGGCCAGAAGTTCTCGCCGCGCCAGGCGGAGCCAGGGCACAAACTGCCAGACCGGGTCGGAGAGGGCCGGCGTCTGGATGTGCCGGGAGGGAAAGAGAGGCGCCCAAGGCCAGACGCTCGACTTGATGTCGCTCGAGAGGACCAGGCCCCGCTGCATCCCGAAGACGAAGAAGGCCAGGACGGCGAAGGCAGCGAGCGCCGCGCCGGGCCAACGCAAGCGCCCCCATGCGAGAGGCGAGCCGCCTTCGCGCGCCCTCAGAAAGGAGCTCCCCGCCTCGCCCCGGAGGCCCCGCGCACCTCAGCGCGCCGGCGCTTCGTCGTAGGCCGCCGCCGCGTTCTCCTTGAAGCGGTCCTTGTAGCCGCCGTAGTCCTTGTAGGCGGGTAGATCGACCTGCTTCAAGAAGTCTTCCTTCGACTTGCCCGCCGCCTTCGCCTTGGCCGCCTCCGCGAGCACGTCGGCGAGGTATTGACGGAATGCCTTCAGACCCGCGAGGTCCGAGACTTCGCCGTGGCCGGGGATGACCTTGACGTCGGGCGGCACGCGTGCGATGACCTTGTCGAGGGCAACGACGTAGCCGCGCGCCGAACCGCCGCTCTTGACGTCGATGAACGGGATCACCTTGTTGAAGTAGTCGTCTCCCATGTGGAGCACCTTCGCCTTCTCGAAGAAGACGACACTGTCACCGTCGGTGTGGGCGGGCGGCAGGTGCCAGACTTGAATCGTCTCGCCGCCGCCCGGATGGATCCGGACCTCCGAATCGAAGGTCAGAATCGGCGCCGCGATTTCCTCGACCTTGACCTTGCCGGCCCACTCGAGCTGATCCTGCAGGAACTTCGCCATCTCGGCTTTGCCCGCCTTGCGGGCGTCCTCCAGCATCGCGGGGTAGTCGCGCTTGATCGTCTCGGGCGAAGCCAGCATGCGCGTTCGAACGTTGTCCTGCGCGATGATCATGGCGAAGTTGCGGAAGACCTCGTTTCCGCCGACGTGGTCGCCGTGATAGTGGGTGTTGACGAGAAACTTGATCGGCTTGTCGGTGACCTTGCGGATCTGCTCGACGATGCCGGGAGCGAGGTCCTTGAACTGGGAGTCGATCACCGTGACCGCCTCGGGCCCGACGAAGAACCCGACGTTGCCGCCCCGCCCATAGAGCGCGTAGACGTCGCCACCGAGCGGCTGGACGCGAAAGACGGTCTCCGGCGGACGCTCGTGATGGTCCGGGGTTGCCTTCGGAGCCGGCGTCTGCGCGGCCGCGGCGAAACCGACGAGCATGGCGATTCCGGCGAAGCTGACCGGTCGTCTCATGGAAGCTCCTCCGCTGGCCCCGGACTCTACTTCGCGGGGGTCGGATCTCCAAGACGGCGGCGCCGATAGAATGGCGCGCGCATGAAGCGTCCCCGCATCCTTTCGGGCGTCCAGCCGTCGGGAAAGCTCCACCTCGGAAACTACTTCGGCGCCATTCGCCAGCACATCGCCCTGCAAGAGGAGGGCGAGTGCTTCTTCTTCATCGCCGACCTGCACGCGTTGACGACGATCCAGGACCGCCAGGCGCTGTCGGAGAACGTGCGCGCCGTCGCGCTCGACTACTTGGCCCTCGGCCTCGATCCGGAAGCAACGGCCTTCTTCCGACAGGCGGACATTCCGGAGGTCACGGAACTCGCCTGGATCCTCTCGACCGTGACGGGAATGGGGCTTCTCGAGCGCGCGCACTCCTACAAGGACAAGCTCGCGCGAGGAATCGCTCCGTCGGTCGGGCTCTTCGTGTACCCGGTCCTCATGGCCGCCGACATCCTGCTCTACAAGTCGAACCTCGTTCCGGTCGGGCAGGATCAGGTCCAGCACATCGAGATGACGCGTGACATGGCCGGCTACTTCAACCAGACCTATCGGAAGGTCTTCCCGATGCCCGAGCACCGCCTCGACCGGGCGCCGACCGTGCCCGGCACCGACGGCAAGAAGATGAGCAAGTCCTACGGGAACACGATCGAGATCTTCGCCGAGGGAAAGGCATTGCGGTCGGCGGTGATGGGCATCGTTACCGACTCGACACCCGTCGAGGCTCCCAAGGACCCCGAGAAGGACAACGTCTTCGCCCTCTACTCCCTCTTCGCGACCTCGGCGGAGAAGGAGGCCCTCGCCGCCCGGTACCGGGCCGGAGGCCTCGGCTACGGGGACGTCAAGAAGCTCCTGATCGAGAAGATCGACACGCATTTCGCCGAGGCCCGAGAGAAGCGCAAGCGTCTGGCGGCCGACCCGCGCCTCGTCGAAACCACTCTCGCCCGTGGCGCCGAGCGGGCGAGATCGATCGCCCTGGAGACGATGCGGGAAGTCCGGGAAGCCACCGGGCTCCGGTAGAAGGGGTTAGGGGTTAGGGGTTAGGGGTTAGGGTTACGAAATCCCCGAGACCCTTGTTCTCTCTCCTCCAGGCCCGCGTCCCTCACCCCTCGCCCTCTATTCTTCGACTTACGCCCGATTTACGCTAGACTCCATGCCCGTGGTGCGGCCCGTCTCCAACCCGCCGAATCCCTGGGAATCGGTTCACGCCGAGTGGCTGGGCAAACCGCCGGAGGCCCGCCTCGAGGTCTTCGAAGAAGAGGCGCGCTCGATCCTCTCGGAAAACGACAGCCCCGACGTGGGCTTTCGGTTCAGCGTCAATCCGTACAGAGGATGTTTTCATGGGTGCGCCTACTGCTACGCCCGCCCCTCCCATCAGTACTGGGGTTTCGGTGCGGGGACGGACTTCGAGAGAAAGATCGTCGTGAAGAAGAACGCACCGGAGCTTCTGCGAAAGGAGCTCGCCCGCCGCTCCTGGAACGGAGAAACGATCGCCTTCTCCGGCAACACCGACTGCTATCAGCCGCTCGAGGCCGCCTACGGGTTGACGCGGCGGTGCCTGGAAGCCTGCGCCGACTTCCGCAACCCCGTCGCGATCATCACCAAGGGAGCTCTCGTGCGGCGCGACGTGGACCTGCTCCTCCGGATGTCCCGGCAGACACCGGTCTCGGTCACGGTATCGATCGCCTTCGCCGAAGACGCCGTTTCGCGGGCGCTCGAGCCCGGGACATCTCCGCCCTCGCAGCGCTTCGAGACGCTCCGCATCCTTTCGGAGGCGGGCCTGCGGGCCGGGATTTCGGTCGCGCCAACCATCCCGGGCTTGAACGACAGCGACATCGGGGGGCTGCTCGAGCGGGCGCGCGAAGCAGGCGCCCGCTTCGCCTTCCAGACGCTCTTGCGGCTTCCGGCCGAGGTGCTGCCGGTCTTCGTGGAGCGTCTGCGCGAGGCCTTTCCCGACCGGGTGCGGAGGGTGCTGCACTCGATCGAGGAGGTTCGCGGCGGCAAGATGAACGAGAGCGCCTTTGGGAAGCGCATGCACGGCGAGGGGCCTCGCTGGGAGGCGATCGAGGCTCTGTTCGAGACGCAGTGTCGGCGACTCGGTTTGAATCTCCGCGACGAGGCGGAGATCCCTTCGGGTTTCCGCCGCCCGGTCCGCCAGGCGACCCTCTTCGCGGACTAGCGGCGCCGCCGGGAAGTCCTCCGAGCGCGCGCTTCTAGACCTTGCAGCTCGCGAGGCCGCGCTTTTCGAGGTACTTCTGGTGGTACTCCTCGGCGCGGTAGAAGGTCGGAGCCGGCGTGATCTCGGTCACGATGGGACGGCGGTAGCGGCCGCTCTTCTCGAGCCGCTCCTTCGAGGCGGTCGCCGCCTCGCGCTGCGCGGGAGTGTGGAAGAAGATCGCCGAGCGGTACTGCGTCCCGACGTCCGGTCCCTGACGATTGAGCTGCGTCGGGTCGTGGTTCTCCCAGAAAACGTCGAGCAACTGCTCGTACGACACGCGGGCCGGGTCATACGTCACCTCGACCACCTCGGCGTGCCCCGTCTCATCCGTGCAGACGTCGCGATACGTGGGATTCGCCATCGTCCCACCGGCGTATCCGACCGCCGCGTCCACGACACCAGGCACCTGCCGGAAGGCCGCCTCGACCCCCCAGAAACAGCCGGCCCCGAACGTCGCCTTTTCCGTCCGACCTTCCATCGCCGCTCCTCCCTTTCGAGCCGTTACCAATGCCATCCCCGCCATCGCGGCCGATTCCACAACCCCGGAGGGACGTCCGATGTTCCCACCCGGGATCCTGGTGCGACGGGATAGACTCCGGCCAAAATGGCGATGGGTATGACGCCACGGCGTTGGATCGAGTATCTCGTCGCAATCCTGATCGGCAACGGGATCTACTTCCTGATTCTCTACTCCGCCCTGCCCCGCGTGCTTCAGCACCTCCCCTTCCGATTCGACGCGGGGCTGGTGCTCGACTTTCTGCTCTGCGTGGCCGTCTATGGAGTCATGCGCCTGGCCGTCGCCCACGCCCGCCGCTGGAACGAGAGGGCATAGCGCCTCGAAGACGAGGCTACACGACGACCGGCACGATCACCGGTCTCACCCCGAAGACACGCCGGCAGGCCCGCTTCGCGGCCAGAGCGACCTCGGCGCGCAGCCATTCGGGGTCCGCCCGCTCCTCCTCGGTGGCCCTGCCGAGCAGCGGCCGCACGGCGCGCCCGACTTCGCCGGCCAGCTCGGCCTCCGGCGCCGCGACACCGCGCGCCACGACGAAGACCTCGCCCTCCGGGCCGGAGGGGACGAGTACGAGGACGAATCCTTCTTCGGCCATCTGCCGGCGGTCCTTCACGATGCCCGGCTCGACGGCCTCCGGTCGTGAGTCGAGGTAGATTCGCTCGGCCGCGACCGCGGCCCGCTCGATCCGCAGATCGGAGGCCGAAAGCACGAGTCGATCCCCGTTGTCGAGGAGGTGGATCCGCTCGGCCGGCACACCGCGGCCCACAGCCACCTCCGCTGCGGCGGCAAGCATTCGCCGCTCTCCGTGGACCGGCACGACGTGCCTCGGCCGCGCGAGCTCCAGCCAATCGGCCAGATCCTCCCGATGCGCGTGCCCCGAGACGTGGAGCGGCGGGTCCGCCTCGCGCAGCACGCGCACGCCGCGCCGCACGAGGTGATCGACGACGCGGTTGACCGAGCGCTCGTGGCCGGGAATCGTCCGTGAAGAGAACAGAACGAGGTCTCCGGCGGAGAGCTTCAGATCGGTGTGCTCGTCGAGCGCCAGCCGGTAGAGGGCCGAGAAGGGCTCGCCCTGACTCCCGCCGACCAGGCAGAGCAGCCGGTTCGGCGGCTCTTGGGCGAGCTCCGGAGGCGGGACACGATAGTCCGCCGGCAGCCGCAGCCGTCCAAACCGCTCGGCGATCTCGCCGACGGTGCGCATGCTCCGGCCGAGAAACGCGATCCGGCGATGGAGCGCGAGACCCGAATTCACGGCCTGGGAGATCCGCGCGACGTGACTCGAGAAGGTGGTCAGCAGGATGCGGCCGGGAGCGTTTCCGAACGCGGCGGCCAGGCCCCGGCCCGCCAGCCCCTCCGAGGGGGCGCGGCCCGGCCTCTCGGCATTGGTCGAGTCGATCAGCGCCAGGTCGACACCCGTACCCACCGCGGCGGCGATGCCGTCCCGATCGGTCCACTCTTGGTCGGGCGGGTCGGTGTCGAGCTTGAAGTCGCCCGAGTGCAGCAGGCGCAGCCCTCCCGCCTCGATCAGGACCGCGGCGGAATCCGGCACGGAGTGCGAGACGCGAAAGAAGGTGAACGCGAAGCGGCCGGCCTCGAACCTCTCGCCGCCCCGCACCTCTTGGAGGCGTCCCACGGGAGCCTGCGACTCGGCGAGCCGCCGCTCCACCAGCGCGAGAGTGAAAGGAAGGCCGTAGACGGGCGCCTCGCACCACTCGCGCAGGAGCGGCAAGGCCCCAATGTGGTCCTCGTGCCCGTGCGTGAGGAGGATCGCGTCGATCCTCTCGTTTCGCAGCGGCGAGAAGTCCGGCGCGATCCGATCGATCCCGGGGAAAGTCTCGTCGGGGAACGAGACGCCGACGTCCACGAGCACGCTCGATTCCTGGCAACGCAGCCAGAGAACGTTCTTGCCAAACTCGCCGAGGCCGCCCAACGCAACGATCTCGACGACGCTCACGGCGCTACTCGGGGCGCTGCCGGCGGGACGCGGCGCGCGAGCTCCAGAAAGTCCTCGAGGGCGAGCTCCTCGGCTCGCGCCTTCGGCGAGAAGCCCATCGCCGCGAGCGCCTCCTCCCAGGCCGAACGGGGCCCGGCGGAAGCCAGGGCGTTGGCGAGCGTCTTGCGGCGGTTTCGGAAGCCGAGCGAGGCGAGCGTCAGCGCGCGGTCGCGCGGCCCCGGATCGAGGGGAGCCTCTCGCGGGGAAAGCTCGAGTACGCTCGAAACGACCTTGGGACGCGGCCGAAACGCGGAGGCGGGCAGGTCGAACAGGATGCGGGCGCGGGCATGCGCCGCCGCGCGCACGGAAAGGTAGCCGTACTCCTCCTGCCCGGGCCGCGCGATGATCCGACGCGCCACTTCGCGCTGGACGGTGGCGATCGCGCGAGAGATCGCCTCCGGCTCCTGGATCGCGCGCAAGAGAATGGGTGTCGCGATGTAATAAGGAAGGTTGCCGAGCAGGACCGCGGGGCCCTTCGCGCCCGCCTCGCGCAGCCACTCGGCGAAGGTCTTGCGCAGGACGTCCCCGGCGATCACCGACACTCGGGCCTCTCCGACGAATTCCTCCGAGAGCGCCGCGGCTCGAAGCGGATCGATCTCGATCGCCAGCAGGCGCGCCCCGCGTCGCGCGATGGGACGCGTCAGCGCACCGTCGCCCGGTCCCACCTCCACAACCGTGTCCTCGGGACCGATCCCGGCGGCGTCCACAATGCGCACTGCGGTTTCCGGCGAGGCGAGAAAGTGCTGCCCCCAACGCTTTCGGGCCGGGGTCCCGCGGGGGCCTCCCCGCGGCCGGACGGCGCCCCGCAACCCGCCCACGGGCCGCGCTTTTCGCGGAACTGCCTCCCGAGGCACGCCAAAGGAGGGTATCAGATGGTAAAATTTGGTACTTAGGCGCCCCTGTGCTGCAAGTCCTGACTCTCGAGAACCGCAGGCTCGAGAACTTCCTCGAGCGTCATAAGGCCTACTACACCTACTCCGGCGAGATCGAGATCGACCGCTTCCTGCGCGAAATCCTCCAGAAAGCCAACGAGTTCGTTCCCTCCGAAGCCGGCTCCATCCTTCTCGACGATCCCCTGACGAAGAATTCGGACGACCGGATGGAGAACGAGCTCGTCTTCATCGCGGCCTTCGGCGGCAACGCCGAGCGGCGCCTCGCCAAGCGCATGCCGGCCCGTACCGGGATCGTCGGGCACGTCTACGCGACCGGTGTCGCGTACACGACCGACGACGTTGTCGGGGATCCGTTCTTCTACCCCACGCCGGACCTCTCCGAAGGGTTCGAGACCAAGTCGATCCTCTGCGTCCCGATCCGCATCGAGGCATCCGTTTGCGGCGTGCTGGAGCTCGTGAATCGCAACGGCCCGGGAGGCTTTCGCGACAAGGACCGGCGGCTGCTCGAGATCTTCGCCGACTACGCCTCGATCTCGATCCAAAACCTGCTCGACGCCCGGCGCGCCTACGAGGTCGCCAAGCGCGACGGCCTGACGGGTCTCTACAACGAGCGCTACCTGCACCTGCGCTTGACGCAGGAGCTCTCCCGCATCAGCCGGGACGGCGGGGATCTCTGCGTGATCTTCCTGGATCTCGACAACCTCAAATCCGTCAACGACCACCACGGCCACCTGGCGGGAAGCCAGGTCCTGCGCGAGGTGGGCTACCTCTTGAAGCGAACCGTCACCGACGAGCGCGCGACTCTGACTCGCTACGGCGGGGATGAGTTCGTCCTGATCTTGCCGGGACACTCCCTGCGTCAGGGGATGCAGGCGGCCGAGGTCATCCGGGACGCGATCCGGGGATCGATCTTTCTCTCGCGCCCGTACGGCTTCAACGAGCCGGCGCTCAACCTGCACGGGCAGATCACGGCGTCCATGGGAGTCTCGTCGATCCGGTCGCACGCCACCCCGGCCGCCTCCGTCGAGCAGCAGAAGAACGAGCTGCTGCGCTCCGCGGACGCCGCGCTCTATCGCGCCAAGCAGCACGGCAAGGACCAGGCGACCGCGGCGGAGCCCGAAGACCGGCGAATCCCGGCCGTCCTGCTCTCCTGAAGGCCACTTCCCCAGGCCATCGCGCCGGGGCAGACACGCCGTCACGGGGGTTGGAGGTCGCACCGAAAAATGGTAGCGTTCGGCGGTTTTTGACCCGCGCGAGGGACCTCATGAGCACAACCACCACAACCGAGCTTTCCCCGAAGAACGTTCTGGACGTCCTGTCCCGCCACATCCTCGTGGACGGGTACCACGTCGTCATGGACATGGAAAGGAGCCGCGGCTCCTACCTCTACGACGCGCGGAGCGAGCGGCCGATCCTGGATTTCTTCTCCTGTTTCGCAACCCTCCCGATCGGATACAACCACCCGAAGATGGAAGACCCGGAGTTCCGGGAAGCGCTGCTGCAGGCGGCGCTGACAAAGCCCTCCACGAGCGACATCTACACGGAGCACTTCGCGCGGTTCGTCGAGACGTTCTCCGCCCTGGCCGTGCCGCCGAGCCACCGCGACCACCTCTTCTTCGTCGAGGGGGGCACGCTCGCCATCGAGAACACGCTCAAGACGGCCTTCGACTGGAAAGTCCGCAAGAACCTCGCGCGGGGCAAAGGCGAGAAGGGCAAGAAGGTTCTCCACTTCCGCAACGCCTTTCACGGCCGCTCGGGCTACTCGCTGTCGCTGACCAACACGGCCGACCCGCGAAAGACGCAGTACTACCCGACCTTCGACTGGCCTCGCCTGACCTGCCCGCGGCTCTCTTTTCCGGTGACCGAGCAGGTGCTTCGGGAGGTCGCTTCCGCCGAGGAGACCGTCGAGCGCGAGATCCGGGCCGCCTGCGCGTCGAACCCGGACGACATCGCCGCGCTGATCCTCGAGCCGATCCAGGGCGAGGGCGGCGACAACCACTTCCGGCCCGAGCTCTTTCGGAGGCTGCGCGCGCTCGCCGACGAGCTCGACTTCCTGCTCATCTTCGACGAGGTCCAGACGGGTGTCGGCCTGACCGGTTCCATGTGGGCGTGGCAGCAGTTCGGTGTCGAGCCCGACATGTTCGCTTTCGGCAAGAAGACGCAGGTCTGCGGCTTCGCCTCCAACCACCGGATCGACGAAGTTCCCGACAACGTCTTCAAGATTTCCTCGCGGATCAATTCGACCTGGGGCGGCAACCTGGTCGACATGGTGCGCTGCGCTCGGTATCTGGAGATCATCGTCGAGGACCATCTGATCGAGAACGCGCGCGCGGTCGGCGAGCACCTCCAGGGGAAGCTCCGCGAGCTCGCGCAGGAGTTTCCGGCCGTGATGACGAACGTGCGGGGCCGCGGGCTCTTCGTGGCGTTCGATCTTCCGGACAAGCCCATGCGCGAGCGGACACTCGCCGCCTGCCTCGAGAACGGCGTGATGGCGCTCGCCTCGGGAGCCAACGCGATTCGCTTCCGGCCGCACTTGATTCTCTCGAAGGACGAGGCGGACGAAGGCGTGCGGAAGCTGCGCCGGGCGCTCACGCAGGCGAAACAATAGCCCGGGAGTCTCCAATCGCGCCCGCGAGCCTTCCCGCTCTCCCGGCGGGATCGGGACGGCACGTGATCGGTCGCGCTCTCGTTTTCCTTCTCGCTGTCTTCCTCGCGGCCGCGGCGCTCTTCTGGGTCACGCTCCCGGACGTGCGCCCCCTCGCGGCTTCCTTTCCGAAGACGACCGCGTTCATGGAGAGGCGCAAAGCGGACCTCCACCGGCGCGGGGAGGACCCGCACCTCGAGTGGACTCCCGTGCCGCTTTCGGCGATCGCGCCGGCCTTGAGGCGGGCCGTCGTGGTCGCGGAGGACGCGCGCTTCTGGTCGCACGACGGCGTGGACTGGGAGGCCGTCCGTGAAGCGGCCGACCGGGATTGGCGCGAGAAGCAGATTCACCACGGCGCCTCGACCATCACGCAGCAGCTCGCCAAGAACCTCTACCTCTCGCCGGCGCGAACGCCGTGGCGCAAGCTGCGGGAATGGGCGATCGCGCTTCGCCTCGAAAGGGAGCTTCCCAAGAAGCGCATCCTCGAGCTCTACCTGAACGTCATCGAGTTCGGCCGCCGCACGTACGGCGCGGAGGCCGCCGCGCGGCGCTACTTCGGAAAGCCGGCGGCAAGCCTCTCGGACCTCGAGGCGGCGACGCTGGCCGCCATCGTCCCTTCGCCGCGCCTGTACGACCCGGTCCGCCATCCTCGGCGTGTCGAGCTCAAGGCGCGACGCATCCTCCGGCGAATGTGACACAAGGGAAAGGCGGTCGCAGCCGGGAACGCGCCTGGAGCTGTTATCATTTTTCACAACCGAAGGAGACCACGCCCATGCGAAGCCGCCTCGCCGCGACCGCCCTCGGCGCCGCCTGCGCCCTAACGCTGGCCTGCGGCCAGAAGCCCGCCTCGATCGAGGTCACGCCGAAGAAAGTCAAGATCTACGGCCTGGAGCGGCCGCAGCGGCTGGTGGCCCGGGTCCTGGACAAGAGGGGTCAGCCGGTGCCGGACTCTCCCGGCCCGACCTGGTCTTCTTCGGATCGGGAGATCGTCGAGGTCGACGGGAGCGGGCGCCTGATTTCGAAGAAGGAAGGAAAGGCTGTCGTGAAGGCGACTCTGGAGAATCTGTCCACATCCATTTCCGTCGAAGTGGTGGACGCCAAGGTCGTCGAGATCACGCCCCTGACCGCGCGCCTGGTCGGACCTCCCGGCTCCCCGCTCCCCCTTCAAGCCGTCGTGAAGGACTCCCACGACCGAGTCGTTGCGATTCCGGTCACCTGGAGCAGCTCCAACGAAAAGATCGCGACCGTGTCGCCGGACGGCGTCGTGACCTCGGCCGCGGCCGGGAAAGCGGAAATCGTCGCCAAGGTCGGCGACCTCCAGACCGGCGCCGAGGTGACCGTGGACACCCGCCCGATCAGCAAGCTCGTTCTGCTCCCGGCGACCGCGCTGGCGCGCGTCGGGGATTCGCAGCACTATCAGGTCATGGTCTACGGCGCCGACGGGACCGAAATCGAAGGGGCGTCCGCGCGCTTCACCTCCGCCGATCCCTCCGTCGCCTCGATCGACGCCGCCGGCATCGCGTCGGGCCACAAGACGGGTGTGACGAAGATTCGCGCGCAGGTGGGCAATCTGACGACCGAGTCGACCTTCATCGTCAACTGACCGCGAGCGACCCCGGGCCAGCCGCGTCCGTGCGCGGTCATCCCGAGCGGCCGACGGACGGTCATCGCAGCCGAGACTCCTCGTCGCGGCGAACCTCGAAAACGCCGTCGGCCCGGATAGAATCCCCCCGCGCACTGATGCCTGTCCGTCCGCCTGGGTTCGCCGGTTCTTTCTACGAGGGGCGGCGCGAACGCCTCGAGGCCGACGTGCGCTCCTACCTCGCCTCGGAGGAGCCGGCCGAGCGGGCCATCGGGGCCATCGTTCCGCATGCGGGCTACATCTACTCGGGCCCCGTGGCGGGAGCCGTGTACGGGCGAGTCTCCATCCCCGAGATCGTAATCATCCTCTGCCCCAACCACACCGGGCGAGGAAAGCCGGCGTCGCTGGAACCCTCCGACGCCTGGCGGACTCCGCTCGGCGAGGTGACGGTCGACCGGCGTATCGCCGCCCGGCTGCTCGAGCTCGCGCCGTCGCTCGAAGAGGACTCCGCAGCCCACGTTCGGGAGCACTCCCTGGAGGTCCAGCTCCCCTTCCTGCAGGTCTTACGACCGGACGTCCGCCTCGTGCCGATCTCGATCGGCGCGCACGACCTGGACCTCTGCCGCGAGATCGGGGAGGCGGTGGCCCGGGCCGTGTCGGAGCAACAGGATCGGCCCCTGATCCTCGCTTCCTCCGACATGAATCACTACGAGTCTCGCCGCATCGGGCGAGAGAAGGACGAAAGGGCCCTGGCGCGTGTCGAGGCTCTGGATCCCGAGGGTCTCTTCGCGACGGTTCTGGGCGGCCACATCTCCATGTGCGGCGTGCTCCCCGCGACTGCCCTGCTCTTCGCCGCGCGGCAGCTCGGAGCGAGCAGCGCCCGCGTCGTCGCCCGCCGCGACAGCGGGGACGAGACGGGCGACACCTCGAGTGTCGTGGGCTACGCCGGCGTGATCGTCTCCTAGTGTGTCCGGCTTCGGAAGGGTGTTGACACTTTTCTGGTCCGAGAGAGGTCTTTTTCACTGTATCGCACCGAGGAAGATATTGGCTGGAGTACGGCCATTGAGTCTGTATCCCTGATGAGGTCGCTGGTGGTTGTAGAAGGCCACGAAGCTCTGGAGGGAGCGGTCGACAGCGGCTGCCGAAGTGAAGTATCGGCGTCGGAAGGCGACTCTCCAGTGCTCGTGGAGGATGGTTCCCTGGAGCCGCTCGACGAAGCCGTTGGTCCAGCAGTGACGAGGCTTGGTGCGCGTGTGATGGATACCGAGCTCGGAGCAGACGGCGTCGA